>Ga0116226_10002465_pt1 | contig 16142 bp, 13 predicted proteins | sample S1TSphfallax_FD_89692 | JGI IMG/M metagenome (GOLD analysis project Ga0116226, IMG submission 89692) | Host-associated microbial communities from peat moss isolated from Minnesota, USA - S1T2_Fa - Sphagnum fallax MG | ecosystem: Host-associated > Plants > Peat moss > Unclassified | place: USA...
ATGTCTTCGCGCTGTGGGGCGAGACGTATGCGCAGGTGCGCGACATTACCGGCCGCGTGCGCGCGGCGGCGGCGGCGCGGGGGCGAGACATTCGGTTCAGCCTGTCGTTCCGGCCGATTCTGGCGGCGACCGAGGAGGCCGCGTGGGCGCGGGCGGAAAGGATACTGGAGACCACCAGGCGGCTGGGCGGGCAGGGCTGGCTGGGGCCGAATAATGGGCCACCGGCCAATGAGGGGTCGCGCCGGCTGCTGGAGGCGGCGGCGTTGGGGGACAGGCTGGACCGGTGCTTGTGGACCGGGATTGCCGCCGCGACCGGCGCGCGCGGTAACACCACCGCGCTGGTGGGCACGCCGGAGACGGTGGCGCTGGCGTTGTTGGATTACTGGAGACTGGGGGTGACGACGTTTTTGATTCGCGGGTTTGACCCGCTGGAGGATGCGATTGAGTATGGTGAGACGCTGATTCCGCTGACCCGTGAGCTGATCGCGCGCGAAGCCGCGCTGGCGCCGGCGTGAGCGGGGCGCGGTTTGGCATCTGGGCGCTGGTGCATGGCAGCCGCGGTGCCCTGCACGACCCGGATGAACCGTTCGACGCATCCTGGGCGCGCAACAAAAACCTGGTGCTGGAAGCGGAAGCCCTGGGGTTCGACAGCACGCTGATCGCGCAGCACACGGCGAACCCCTACGACGATGAATGGGACGAGCTGGAGGCCTGGACCGCGGCGGCGGCGCTGGCGGCGCTGACCAGCCGCATCGAGATCATCGCCGCCATCAAGCCGCCTTTGGTCCACCCGGTGATACTGGCGAAAATGGCGCAGCAGATCGAGCATATTTCCGGCGGGCGGTTTGGGTTGAACCTGGTCAATGCGTGGAACCGCGCGGAATACGAAAAATCCGGCATTCCGTTCGCTGAGCATGACGAGCGCTACGCGTATGGACATGAATGGATCGGTATCGTGGAGAAGCTGCTGCGCGGGGAGCGGGTGACGGCGAAAGGCCGTTATTTTGACGTGCGCGAGTTTCAGCTGCGGCCGGCGGACCCGTTCCGGGCGCGGCCGATGATTTATGTGGGCGGCGAATCGGCGCCGGCGCAGGACCTGGTGGCGGCGCATGGCGATGTCTGGTTTATCAACGGCCAGCCGTTGGAATATGTGGAGGGGCTGATCGCCAGCGCGCGTGGCCGGCCGCGGGAAGGTGCTGCGCTGCGGTTTGGGCTCTCGGCGTTCGTGATCGCGCGCGAAACCGCCGCGCAAGCGCAGGCCGCGTTCGACCACCTGCTGGCGCTATCTGAAAAGGACTATGAAATCCGCGCGCGGCAGAAACAAAACACCGATCCGGCGGTGGTTATGAAGCACACGCATATCTACAACCGGCCGCCGATCATCGGCACCAATGGTGGTACTTACGCGGGGCTGGTGGGGAGCTATGAGGAGGTCGCTGAACGCATTGCGGCGTTCACGCAGGCTGGGATTGAACTTTTTATGCTGCAGTTTCAGCCCTTCGAGGCGGAGATGCGACGGTTTGCGAAAGAATTGTTGCCAAGAATAAGGAATCAAGAACGATTTTCTCAACAAGATATAGGGCTTGTCATCGGTTGATTTAGTGGCGTCCGGCGCCGCGTTTGTCTGATTTATGGGCGATCAGCATTGGGGGTCTGGTCCATGTCACGCGATGGGCTGGGGGACGACCAATGGGAACGGATTGCGTCACTTTTACCCGGCAAGGAGGGTGATGCTGGTGTGACGGCCAAAGATAATCGGCTGTTTGTCGAGGCGGTATTTTTTCGTCTCCGTGCTGGCATTCCCTGGCGTGATTTGCCCGAGCGCTTTGGCAACTCGCAGGGCTAAAAAGTAACATTGGCACGCACGCCCGCGACGAATTCATTGCGGAGATCATGAGTTTGGTCCGCCGGATTCTGAACACCAGCCCCTGGGTTTATGACATATTGCATGTCGGGCTGTAGCGTGAGCCAGGGGTTTAACTGCGCCTGGTAGGTCAGTTCGATCAGTTCCTCCGTCCCCCGTGCCGTCACCCCTCCGTCGCGGTCCAGGCCTGCGGCGCGGCTGCTCACCTTGCCAAGCCCTAAATCCATTCCGGCCTGGTCGTTGTCGCGGCCAGGCAGCGGGGCCGTCAGAGTCACGCCACCGTTGAAGCTGAAATCAATCAGATTCTGGGTCTCGGGCGAGCCCATAAGTCTTGCGAATAGGTTCAGGCTCCGCGCGCTATCGGCCGCGGATTGCCAGACGGTCTGATCGGCGACGGCATAGAGGCTGTAATCGCCTTTGTGCTCTTCCGGGTTGCCGTTGCTATTCGGGCTGGCGAGCGAAAGCCCGTCCGTGCCGAAACGCTGGTCGGGGAAAAATCCCGTATCGTACCAAAAGCCGATCTTGTACGTGCCTGGCAGGTGCGCGGGGGTCGGTTGATCCGGTTGAACCATCTGGCCAAAGGCGGGTTCGTCCACCGCATATTGCAACTCCGCGATGAAAAGGGCGCCGGTGTTCAGATTGAATGTCGCGCCGGTCGCATCCAGCGCTTGGGCGTCGTCACTGAACGCGCCACCACCGGGATTGTCGTTAAACACACCCGCCAGGATGGTTGTGTTGTCAGTCGGCTTGGCCTGCACGCGCGCCCCCACCGACGCCAGCGGATAGGCCGGCCCGCCACCATACAAATCATCCGACGGGATGAGCGGCCAGCCGGCCATCGTGTTGACGAACAGCGCGGAATATTGACTGAGCATGAATTCGTTATCGATGCTTTGCTGGCCGATTTTCACGTCGAGTTTGCCGTAGTCAAAAGCCTGATCGTACCATAACTCCCATAGCCGCGTGGTATCCTCGGCTTCATTGCCGTTCGCCGCCTGCAGATCGTCGAGATAATAAGGGGTCAGGCTTCGTCCATGGATTTGCAGCGCGGTCACGTGAAATGTGCCGCCCTGCAGGCCGAATGCCTTGCCGGTGTCGATCTCCATCGTGCCGGTGGCGACACCCTGCAGGGTGGCGCCCCGTTTGACGCCGCCTGCCAAATTGCCCAGCAGGTTCTCGCTGTCCGTGAAGCTCAGCGTGAGTCCATAGCTGCCGAGCACGGTGCGGATTCCACCCATGTTGCCCAGCAGGCCAGTATCCGCGGTCTGCGCCATCGCCGGCGCCGCGCAAACCGTACAAATTGCGGACAAGTATCCCCGCACCCAGAATCGCCTGGATTTTTTCATCGTCCCCTCCTGTGAAAACCTAGTTTTTTAGACGGAATCGAATAATCCCTGGCCAACGTATCGGCCCGGTTGAATACCCGGCGGGCAGGCGAAGATCGCGCTGCCGGTATGGGTGGTAAACTGATTCAGCGCATCGATCTTGGACATTTTATCGAAGAGTTTGATGAATCCGGTGCGCGGGTCTTTTTGGAACGCCTGGAAAAACAGCCCGGAATCATACTCGATGCCCTGCCGCCAGGGCGGCCAGCGTTCTGCGACGAAATTGGCACCGTCATTATAGGAATAGCCGCGCCGCAGGATGGTGGCGCCGTCATTATTGGCCGGGGCGGCCAGGCGCAGATGCGACGTATCCGGAATGATCGAATTGCCGTCGGCGTCGGTCGCGGCAAAATCCGGTGTGTCGAATTCAGCTTTGCCGCCAAGCGGCGCGCCGGAGGCTTTGTGCCGGCCGATGGTTTGTTCCTGAAAGGCGAGTTTCATGCGGTCCCAGTGTTCAAGGGCGATGCGGATGCGGCGCGCCACCATGTAGGTGCCGCCAGTCATCCAGGCCGGGCCTTCCTCGCCGGCCCAGACCACCGCAGCCGCTGTGGCCGCGGTCGGGTTCATGGTGCCGTCCTTGAAACCCATGAGGTTGCGCGGCGTGCCCTGGGTTTTGTTCGCGATGGAAAAACCGGACTGCACCCATTTCAGGCTGGCCGCGCCATAGCTGATCCGCGCGAGCTGGCGCACCGCATGAAACGCCACCTGCGGGTCATTCGCACAGGCCTGGACACAAAGCGCGCCGCCGCATCGCCCCGCCTCCAGTTCATCGCCAGGAAAACGCGGCAGATCGACCAGAGCGGCCGGCCGGCGCGCCGCGATGCCGTAACGGTCCTCGCCATTCAGGGCGAAAAAATCCGGTCCGAAGCCAAAGGTCAGCGTGAGCCGCGAGGGGCTGAGGCCCGCCGCTTCTCCGCTATCGGCCGGCGGCTCATTCTGGCTGGGCGTCGTCGGTTCGGCCGGTAGGCCCGCCGTCAGACGCGCAGCCGCCTGGGTCCAGTTTTGCAAAAGTCCAATGACATCGTGTCGTTTGGTGGTCGCCAGATCGAACGACGCGAAATACAGCGCTTCTTGCATCGGCGTCGTGATTCCGGCCTGGTGCGGACCGTAAAACGGTTCGGAGTCGGAAGGTGCTATCTCGGGCCGTGAAGGTGCGAGCTGCGCCTGCGCAATGCCGGCGCCACCCGCCAAACCGGCTGCGGCACCGATACTGCCGGCGGCCAGGCCGGCGGTGCCCAAAAAACCGCGGCGTGACGCCTTCATTGGGCCTGCACCAGTGCGTTCACATCGTCCTCCACATAGTAAAATCCCTTGCCGTCCGGCATCATCGTGATGCCGAACAGATCGCCGCTGCCAGGTGGGGTCTGCGCTTCGTCCGCGTCGATCCACATCGCGCCATCCTGCTTGCCCGAAGCCGGATCGATCTCGACCACCTGGCCGTTCAGCCCATTGACCACCAGCAGATGCCCGTTCGCGGCAAAATCCATGGCAAGCGGCCGGTTCAGCAGTCCATCCTTCGAGATCTCATGGCCCTGGCCAGCGGAATCGCCGCGCGACGCGGCGTCGGCGATGGCGACGACCTGATTGCCGATGGCGTCCGAGACGTAGAGCGTACCGTCCTTCCCGAGTGCCAGACCCGTCGGCCCGATCAGGAAAACGCCGGCATCCGCCTGCGCGCCAAACCCGTCGCCGATTACAGTTTGCGAGATCACAACCGGCGCCTTGTCGCCGGCGATGGAAAGGCCGATGCGCAGCACCGTCGCCCGGTGCTGCACTGGCTGGCCAGGCGCGCCGATACCGAAGCCGGCATTACTCACGAACAACGTCGCCGTCGCGCCGTCATCGATCACCGCCATGTTGCCCCACGGATCGTCGATCCGTGGGCCGGCGATGATGCCGGCCACCTTACCATTCGAATCCAGCACGATGAGGCACCCAGCGCCCAGAGTTCTCGTCGTGCCATCCGTGCTCGGCGCGCTGCCGACAATCACCCAGCCGGATTTGAGCATCGTCATTGCGGTCGAAAGGCCGATGCCGCCGGGGCAGCCGGCCAGGTCGCGGGGGATGGCCGCGAACACCGTCATCTGCCCGGTCGCCGGGCGGTAATCGATGATCGTGCTGCCGGTGCCCTGAAGATTGCCATTATTATTAAAATTATCGACCAGGACGTCATCCTTCTGCACTGTACCGGTGCTGACCGGTGCAACGACAAGAGCGTAGGGATTTTGATCACCATTCGCCGGCTGGGTGGAGGTGAGGAGATGATGTTTTTTCACGGTCGGCAAAAATGCCGGATCGGCCAAAGCCGGAGCCATGCTCAGCAAACAGACAGCGAGGCCCATCACGCAGCACCGCATATTCCACCCCTCCATGATAATGCAAATCATTCTCAAAAACTCGGCGCGGTTTTGCCTTGTTTTCATCGGTTTCAGCCTTCTTCGAACGCACGCGTGGCGGATGGGGCGAAGGCGGCGACATCGCCCTCGACCTGCAGCCAGACCTGCCCGTCCGGCGGCGGCAATAAATGGCTGAACATCCTGGCGGTGACGTCGCGGTCATGCCCGCCCTCGGGTACGGCGAACCGGACGAGCGCGTCATGGCCGTAAAATGTCGCATCTCGCACATGCGCCGCCACTCTGCCGTTTCCCGCCTCTTCAAAAACCCTTATCTGCTCGGGCCGCACCATCACCTGAACGCGGCCTTGCAGATCCGGGCTGGCGATGCGCAGCCTGCCAAGAGCGCAATCGACGCGGCCGGATGTGGCGATGCCCGGCAAAAACACCGCCTCGCCTAAAAAATTCGCGAGGGAAGCGGTGGCCGGCTGCCGGTAAAGGCGCTCGGGCGGACTCATCTGGGCGAGGATGCCTGCCTGCAGAACGCCGACCTGCGCCGCCATGGAGAACGCTTCCTCCTGGTCGTGCGTCACCAGAATGGCGGTGGCACCGGCGGCCTGGAGGGCGGCGGCGACGACCTGCCGCGTCTCGGCGCGCAGGCCGGCGTCGAGGGCGGAAAATGGCTCGTCCAGCAGCACCAGTTTCGGGTTCGGCGCCAGCGCGCGAGCCAAAGCGACACGCTGCTGCTGCCCGCCCGAAAGTTCCTGCGGCGCGCGGTCGGCATAAGACGGTGGCAGATCGAGCAGGTTCAAAAGCTCGGGCACGCGATGTCGGGCGCGGCGTTCGGCGCGGGTGAGGCCAAAGGTGATGTTGTCGGCGACGTTCAGATGCGGGAACAAGGCGCCTTCCTGGGCGACATAGCCGATCGCGCGGCGCTCCGGCGGCTGGCATCTGGCCCCGCTCGCCAGCAGCGTGCCGGCCAGCCGGATCTCGCCTGCGTCCGGCGCCTCGAAGCCCGCGATCAGCCGGAGCAAGGTGGTCTTACCGCTGCCGGAGGCGCCGAGGATGGCGGTCAGGCTGCCCGGTAGCACCGCAAAACTGACATCGCGCAACACCGGCGTCGCGCCGAACGATTTGGCCAGGCCGAAAATTTCGAGCCCGTCACTCATGCCGGCCGCGCCGCCGCAAAAATGCTGGCGGCGCCGAACCGCCCGGCCAATAGCCAGGAGGCTGCCATCGACATGACGGCCATGACCGCGGCGTACGGCGCCGCGGCGGCAAAGGCGAGCGTGGAGGTGTCGGCCCAAATTTGTGTGGCGAGAGTCTGTGTGCCGATCGGCGCCAGCAGCAAAGTCGCCGTCAGTTCGGTCGTCACCGAAATGAAGACCAGAGCCGCGGCGGCGCCGAGGCCTGGGGCGGCAAGCGGCAGGCTGATCCGCACCAGCACCGCGGCGCGGCCAAGGCCGAGCGACCGGCCAGCCTCCTCCAGCGCGGGCTGCGCCTGGGTCAGCGCGGCGCGGACGCTGACCAGCGCCAGCGGCAGAAACAGCACCGCATAGGCCGCGACCAGAAGCGGCGTACTCTCATAGAGCGGCCGAAGCGCGTGAACGGTGAGCGATACCAGCGCCAGCGCGACGACGATGCCGGGAATGCTCTGCGCGAGGTAAGCGGCGCGTTCCAGGGCGGTCACCAGCCAGCCGTCATAGCGCGTGGCCAGCACCCCGAGCGGCAAAGCCAGCGCCATGCACAGCGCGGCACCCGCGGCGCCCAAATAGACCGAAGACCACGCCGCATCGGCCACCGCGCCGAACGTGGCGGCGACCGGTGCGGTCGCCACGTCGCCAGGCTGCGCCAGCCAGTACAGGATCATCCCCACCGGCACGCCGATGGTCAGCCCCGCCCAGCCCGCGAAAGCCGCCTGAACGGGCCACTGCCAGCGCCCAAGGGCGTACCCGGCCGCCCGCCGCCGCACGCCGTGCGCGATGCGGCCGTAGCGTGCCCGGCCGCGGACCAGGAATTCGGCCGTGAGGCAGGCGACACAAAGGACCAAAAGCACCATCGCCAGCACCGCCGGCTCCGCGCCCGAAAAACCGGCGCGACAGGCGCCGTAAATGGCGGTGGTGAAGGTACGAAAGCGCAGCAGCGCGAAGGCGCCGAACTCGACCAGCACGTCCAGCGCCACCAGCAGCACGCCGCCGAGCAGCGCCGGCCGCAGCTGCGGCAGAATCACACGCACAAACATCGATACCCGGCTAAGCCCCAGCGCGCGCGCGGTTTCCTCCAGCGCCGGATCCATCTCACGCAGCGCGGCGGCGACCGGCAGATAGACCAGTGGATAATACGACACCGTGACGACCAGCAGCGCGCCCCAGAAATTCTCCAGTTCCGGGCTGAGCGAAACCCAGGCGTAGCTGGTGATGAAAGGCGGAATCGCGAGCGGAACGACCGCCAGGATCGACCAAATCCGCTTGGACGCCAGATCGGTCCGCTCCACCGCCCAGGCCAAAGCGGTGCCAATCAGGCCCGTGGAGATCACCGCGCACGCGATCAGCCGCACCGTATTGAGAAGCAAAAACCCTGTGAGCGGGCGCCAGAGCAGCGCCGCGGCGACTGGCTCGCCGGCCTCGGCCGCGTTCCAGACGGTCACGCCCAGCGGCAGTAGCACCAGGCCAGAGGCCACGCAGCAGGCCGCCACCAGCTCCGCGGAGGGACGCTTCGCCATTCAGATCAGCCCAGCTTGTTGCAATAGGGCGCCGGCGTCCTGGTCGTCGCCGAGTCTCGAGACGCTGATGGGGGGCGGCTGCAGCACGCTGAATGGCGTGAGCAGCTTGTTGGGGGCGACGCCGGGAGCGAGTGGATATTCGAAATCGATCTCGCTCCGGCCGAGCGCGACCTGCGCCTGATGGCTGACCAGGAAGGCCAGAAATTTCTGTGCCGCCGCCTGGTTCTTCGAGGATTTCAGGACCGCGGCGCCGGAGATGTTGATCAGGCCGCCAATATCCCCGTGTTTGAAGTGGTACAAAGCCGAGTCGATTTTCTGCGGCCCGAGATCGGTTTCCAGCCGCGCCCAGTAATAGTTGTTGACCACGCCGACGGCGACATCGCCGCGCGCCACGGCCGCCACCACGCTTTCATCGTCCTCGTAGATTTTGGCATTCGCCTTCAGCCCCTGCAGCCATGCGAGCGCGGCCGGCTTCCCCTTGGTGCGGATCACGGCGCTGACCAGCGGCAGAAAATCCGCATCCGACGGCGCAATGCCGATTTTCCCGGCCCATTCTGGCTTGGCCAGGTCCATCAGGGAGGCCGGCAACGCGCCCTGGCTGATCATCGAGGCGTTGAAATCGAGCACGTTCTCGCGCGCCAGCACGCCGAGCCAATCGCCGTCCGCGGCGCTGTATTTCGCCGGCACCAGCGCCAGCGTGGCGGGATCGACCGGCGCGAGTAGGCCTTTTTCGTCCAGCAAAATCAGTTCCGGTGAGTTCTCCGTAAAAAAAACGTCGGCCGGCGAATCAGCACCTTCCTGCAGGATTTGTGACGCGATGTCGGGCCCCTCCCCGGTATGCACTTGCACTTTGATGCCGGTTTCCATGGTGAACATGGCGGTCAGCATGCCGACCACCTGCTCATGCTGGGCATTATAGAGGGTGAGCGTCTGCGCCTGGCTCGTAAAAGGTGCGAACACCAGTCCAGCGCCCACCAGCGCCGCCCCAAGCCGAAACTGCATCCACCTCTCCCATTAACTGCAAATGCGAACTATTCGCAAAATCAGGACCTCAGGGATATAGGACCGCCAAAGTCCTGTCAATCCGCATCCGAGAGAGGTCGAACAAGGACGCCATTTTTGAAGCTGTTTCAAAGGCTTATAAATGCGGTTTGCAGTTGGTCGACTCCTGCTCGATCCGGGTTCATCAGCGCGCCGCCAGCGGAAAAAAGGGGGTCCCGAGGACGCCGCCGGTAGGGACGTCTCTGCGAGCCGATGCATGGGGCGTCGGCGCGGCGGAGTTTGGATACGATTTATGAGCTGGCGACCTGGCCCGGCCCCAAAGTTTTGAGGTTCATTTAAAAAAAATGAAATGCGGTCCTTCATCTTTCTCAATCAGCGCGCAAACTGCGCTTTATATATCGCCCCGCGCCGCGAACCGCGCGCAGGGTGCCTTCGTGCCAGACGATTTTGCCGTTGGCGATGGTGGTGCGGGCGAGGCCGGTGACGGTGCGGCCTTCGAAGACGTTGAAGTCGACGTTCTGGTGGTGGGTGGTGGCGGAGATGGTGCGGCTGGCGGAGGGGTCCCAGACGACGAGGTCGGCGTCCGCGCCGACGGCGATGAGGCCTTTGCGGGGCATGAGGCCGAAGATGCGGGCGGTGTTGGTGGAGGTGATGGCGACGAATTCGTTTTGGGTGAGGCGGCCGGAGCGCACGCCTTCGTGCCAGATGATGCTCATGCGGTCTTCGATGCCGGCGGTGCCGTTGGGGATTTTGGTGAAGTCGCCGACGCCGCCGGCTTTTTGGGGGGCGCAGAAGCAGCAGTGGTCGGTGGCGGTGGTTTGTAGGGCGCCGGAGGCGAGGCCGGCCCAGAGGGCTTTCTGGTGGTGTTTGGGGCGGAAGGGCGGGCTCATGACGTGGGCGGCGGCGAAGGCGAAGTCTTGGTTCCAGTAGACGCTTTCATCGATGACGAGGTGCTGGGCGAGGACCTCGCCGTAGACGCGCTGGCCGGCGGCGCGGGCGCGGGTGATGGCGGCGGTGGCGTCGGCTGTGGAGACGTGGACGATGTAGACTGGCATGTCGAGCAGGCCGGCGATGGTGATGACGCGCTGGGCGGCTTCGCCTTCGACCGATGGGGGGCGGGAGAGGGGGTGGCCTTCTGGGCCGGTGATGCCTTCCGCGAGGAGTTTTTGTTGGAGATGGGCGACGGCCTCGCCGTTTTCGGCGTGGATGTTGCAGATGGCGCCGAGTTCTTTGGCGCGGGCGAAGCTGTGGAGCATGATGGCGTCGTCGACCATCAGCGCGCCTTTATAGGCCATGAAGTGTTTGAAGCTGGCGACGCCGTGTTCGCGCACGAGGATGCCCATTTCTTCCGAGATTTTGTCTGACCAGCTGGTGACGGCGACGTGGAAGGCGTAGTCGCCGGCGGCTTTTTCGGCCCAGCCGCGCCACGTGTGGAAGGCGTCCAGCATTGAGTCCTGCGGGCCGGGGATGACGAAGTCGATGATGGTGGTGTTGCCGCCGGCGAAGCCCGCGGTGGTGCCGGTGAAAAAATCCTCGGTGGCGGTGGTGCCCATGAAGGGCAGTTCCATGTGGGTGTGTGGGTCGATTCCGCCGGGGATGACGAGGGCGCCGCCGGCGTCGACGATTTCCGCGCCGGATGTGTCGAGGTTTTTGCCGATTTCGGCGATCAGCCCGTCCGCGCACAGGATATCGGCGATGAAACTGCGCTCGGCGGTGGTGATGGTTCCGCCTTGGATCAGAATTTTGCTCATTTGGTTTGCTCCGTTAGCAGGCTGCCTAGGACCAGTTTTGTGACGGTGGCGACTGCGTCCTCAAAAACTTCGTCATCGAGGATAGGTTTAGCGAGCACTGCGCCGATTTGCACGGCGAAATCGGCGTAGGTTTGCGTCATCGCCCAGATACAGAACAGCAGATGCGCGGGGGCGACGGGCTGGAGTTGGCCGGCTTCCACCCAGGAGGTGACGACGGCTGAGAGGTTTTTAACGCGGCTGCGCAGGGCGATATGGAGGTAACCGGCGATGTGGGGGGCGCCGCGCAGGAGCTCGCTGGCGTAGATGCGGGAGGCGAGCGGTCTCTGGCTGGCGAGGGTGAGTTTGGCTTTGATGTAGCCGGTCAGCGCCGCGCGCGGGGTTCGATTTTGGGCGATCCAGTAATCGGCTTCGTCCAGCCATAGGAGCAGGATGTTGTCCAGCACGGCGCGATAGATTTTATCCTTGGTGCCGAAATAATAGTGCACGTTGGCCTTGGGGAGGCCGGCGCGGGCGGCGATGGCGGCGGTGCTGGTGCCTTCGAACCCGCTGGTGGCGAATTCAAGCTCGGCGGCTTCCAGGATTTGGGCGATGCGGGCGGTTCGCAGCTTACCGGGCGGGCGTGATGCCGTATTTTCAGCCAGTTTAGGGATTGCTTGGCCGCGCATGGGTGAATTTTCATCAAATCTGACCGAAAGGTCAAGTTTTTTATTGACGCCAAGCGAAAAACCAGCAGTATTTATGGGCAGTTTTATGCGGAGGCGCTGGTGGCGGGAGCGGAATATCAGTTTGGCGATGCACACCCATTGTTACCGCCCGCGCAGGCGGTGGTGGAGGCGAATCGCTGCTATTTCTGCCACGATGCGCCTTGCGTTGAAGCGTGCCCGACCGAGATCGACGTGCCGGGGTTTATTCGCGGCATCGCGACCGGCAACATCGCCGGCGCGGCGCGGAAGATTCTGGAGCAGAATATTTTTGGCGGCGCCTGCGCGCGGGTATGCCCCACCGAAATTCTGTGTGAGCGCGCCTGCGTGTGGACGGCAGCGGGCGAGCGGCCGATTGCCATCGGCGCGCTGCAGCGTGTGGCGACGGACTGGCAAATGGCGCAAGCCGCGCACCCATTTTCGCGCGGAGCAGAAACTGGGCGACGTGTCGCGGTGGTTGGCGCCGGGCCGGCCGGCCTGTCCTGCGCGCATGGGCTTGCTCGGCTGGGCCACGACGTCACGGTCTTCGATGCCAAACCAAAACCAGGCGGGCTGAATGAATACGGCATCGCAGCCTACAAAATGGCCGACGATTTTGCCGCGCGAGAAGTGGAATTCCTGCTCGGCATTGCCGGCATCACCATCGAACATGAACACAGGCTGGGCCGAGAGATCAGCCTGGCGGCGTTGCGAGACCGTTATGACGCGGTGTTCCTCGGCCTTGGGCAGGCGGCGGTCAACGCGATCGGGACTGTGGGCGAGACGCTGCCGGGCGTACGCGATGCGGTCGATTTCATCGCGGAGCTGCGGCAGGCGCCTGATAAATTCAAAGTCGCGATCGGCCGGCGCGTGATCGTCATCGGTGGCGGCAACACCGCCATCGACGCCGCCACCCAGGCGAAACTACTTGGCGCGGAGGTCACGCTGCTCTACAGGCGCGGCGAAGAGGCGATGTCCGCGACGCGCAAGGAACGCCATTGGGCGCAGACTCATGGCGTAACAATCCGCTTCCACGCCGCCCCCTTGCGAATCGAAGCCACTGACGGCGCAGTTTGTGTCGTCACGGAATCGGATCGCTATGCCGCCGATACTGTACTGAAGGCGGTGGGCCAGAAATTCGCCGGGCTGGATGGGCCGGTGATCGAGCACGGGCGCATTAAGGTGGACGCGGATTACGCCACGTCGCTAACCGGCGTTTTCGCCGGTGGGGACTGCGTGGCTGGGTTGGATTTGACGGTGCGCGCGGTGCAGGATGGCAAGCTGGCGGCGCGGGCGATTCACGCATATTTGGGATTTGGCCAATGAAAGCAAGCAAGACGTTCTTTTTTGAAAAAAAGAACCAAAAAACTTTTGGTCATCTGGACCGGCGCCCTTGGCGGCGCCAGAGGCCCGCGAAGCGGCCCAAAAGTTTTTTTACTTCTTCTTTTTCAAAAAAAGAAGTTCTTTCTGTCTATGTCTGATATCACCTGCAGTTTTGCAGGCATCAAATCCCCCAACCCCTTCTGGCTCGCCTCCGCCCCCCCAACGGACAAAGCCTACAACATCGCGCGCGCGTTTCGCGCCGGGTGGGGCGGCGTGGTGTGGAAAACGCTGGGGGAGGATCCGCCCATTGTTAATGTTTCGAGCCGTTATGGTGCTGTTAGTTATGGCGGCACGCGGGTCGCGGGGCTCAATAACATCGAACTGATCACCGACCGGCCATTGGACGTGAATCTACGGGAAATCGCGCAAATCAAACGCGACTGGCCAGACCGCGCGGTGGTGGTGAGCCTGATGGTGCCATGCAACGAGCCCGCCTGGCAAAAGATCTTGCGCCAGGTTGAACAAACCGGCGCCGACGGCGTGGAGCTGAATTTCGGCTGCCCGCACGGCATGTCCGAACGCGGCATGGGCGCCGCGGTCGGCCAGGTGCCGGAATACGTTGAAATGATCACGCACTGGTGCAAGCAAAATTCGCGGATGCCGGTGATTGTCAAGCTGACGCCGAACGTCACGGATATTGTGGTGGCGGCGGCAGCGGCGAAGGCGGGGGGTGCGGATGCGGTGTCGCTGATCAACACAATTATGTCGATTACGGGCGTGAATCTCGACACCATGTCGCCTGAGCCGATGGTGGATGGCAAGGGGACGCATGGCGGCTATTGCGGCCCAGCGGTCAAACCCATCGCGCTGCGGATGGTGGGCGAAATTGCGCGCGATGCCGCGACGCGCGGGCTGCCGATTTCCGGCATCGGCGGCATCGCCACCTGGCGTGACGCGGCAGAGTTTATAGCACTCGGCGCTGGCAATGTGCAGGTGTGCACCGCGGCGATGCATCATGGGTTTCGAATCGTCGATGACATGATCGCCGGACTTTCCAACTGGATGGATACGAAAGGCTACCGTACCTTGCGTGATTTTCAGGGCGCGGCGGTGCCGAATTTCTTGCACTGGGACGATCTGAACCTCAGTTACAAATCCATCGCGGCCATCGACCAGTCGCTGTGCATCAAATGCGGCAAATGCTACGCGGCGTGCGAGGACACCTCGCACCAGTCGATCGCGGCATTGCGCGTGGATGGCGCGCGGCGCTACGAGATCATCGACGAGGAATGCGTGGGCTGCAATCTCTGCGCCCATGTCTGCCCGGTGGACGCCTGCATCACGATGGTGGATGTGCCGACGGGGCAGCCGCATCTGACGTGGAAGGACCATCCGAACAATCCGTCCTCCCCCAACTTTACGGCATGAATGTCATCGAGGCCGAAAAACTCAACATTGTTTTCAACGCGGCGGACCGGCCGGTGGTGGCGCTGCAGGATGTGGATTTGACAGTGGCGGAAGGCGATTTCGTCTCCCTCATCGGCCCCTCCGGCTGCGGCAAAACCACCCTACTGCGCGCGATTGCGGACCTGACTCCCCTTACCTCCGGCGACTTGCGCGTGAACGGCATAAGCGCGGAGGAGGCGCGCCGGCAGCGTGCCTACGGCTACGTGTTTCAGGCGCCGGCCTTGTTTCCCTGGCGCAACATCACGCGCAATATCACGCTGCCTCTGGAACTACTCAAAATGCCCAAACCGGCACGCGAACAGCGCGCGGCGGAGAATATGGAGCTATTGGGTCTGTCGGCGTTCGGCCGCAAATTTCCGTGGCAGCTTTCGGGCGGTATGCAGCAGCGTGTCTCCATCGCGCGCGCGCTCAGTTTCAAGCCCTCGCTCCTTCTGATGGACGAGCCATTCGGCGCGCTCGATGAAATCACCCGCGACAATCTCAACCTGCATCTGCATGAATTATGGCGCCGCACGGGCATGACCTGCGTGTTCGTCACTCACTCCATCCCGGAAGCGGTTTTTCTGTCCACCCGCATCGTGGTGATGTCGCCGCGGCCCGGCCGCGTGCTAAAAATCATTGAAACCACGCTGCCGGCGGTACGCCAGCTCGATCTGCGCGAGACACCTGCCTTCATCGCCATTGCCCATCAGGTGCGCGAGGCACTACGCGAAGGCCACAGCTATGACTGATTTTTTGCGCGCCCGCGCTCTGCCGTTGGCGACTGTCACCGCGATGCTGCTGGCCGCCTGGTACGTGGCCGCCTATGTCCTCAACGCGCCGCAGGCCGAAGCGCTGATGGACCCGGACGGGCCGCAAGGTTTCTGGGCCGTCCTGCAGGCGGTATGGTCGATGGACCGGCCGGTGCTGCCCACGCCGGACCAGATCGCGACCAATCTGCTCAATAGTATTTTTAACAACCCCATCACCTCCCCGCGCAACTTTTTGCTCCAGACATTCTACACCGCGCAAACCGCCGTCACCGGCCTCGCGCTGGGCGCCATCTTCGGCATCGCGCTCGCCACCGGCATCGTACACTCCCGCGTGCTGGACCGCAGCGTCATGCCGTGGGTCATCGGCAGCCAGACCATCCCCATCCTCGCCATCGCGCCGATGGTGATGGTCGCCCTCGGCAATATCGGTTTCACCGGCCTCGCCCCCAAAGCCGCCATCGTCGGCTACCTCTCCTTCTTTCCCATCACCGTCGGCATGGTCAAAGGTCTGCGCTCGCCGGAGCCAATGCAGCTCGACCTCATGCGCACCTATAACGCCAGCCGCACCGCCATCTTCACCAAACTGCGCTGGCCTGTTTCCATGGCTTTTTTGCTGCCCGCGCTCAAAGTCGCGGTGGCGCTCAGCGTCACGGGCGCCATCGTAGCGGAACTGCCCACCGGGGCCACAGTCGGCCTCGGCGCGCGCCTGCTGGCGGGCAGCTATTACGGTCAAACTTTCATGATGTGGGGCGCGCTGGTGCTCGCCTCGGCGCTGGCGCTCACGCTCATCGGCATCGTCCGCCTGGCCGAATTTTGGCTCCGCCACGCCCGCGGCGGCCGGCTGTGATCCAGATGGCCGCCGC
>Ga0116226_10002466_pt1 | contig 16141 bp, 10 predicted proteins | sample S1TSphfallax_FD_89692 | JGI IMG/M metagenome (GOLD analysis project Ga0116226, IMG submission 89692) | Host-associated microbial communities from peat moss isolated from Minnesota, USA - S1T2_Fa - Sphagnum fallax MG | ecosystem: Host-associated > Plants > Peat moss > Unclassified | place: USA...
AGGCCGTCATCGTGCCGCCGGTGGCCAGCACGTCATCGATGAGCAGCACGCGGCCGGAGCCGCGCTGCATCTCGAGCACGCCGGATCCATATTCCAGCTCGTAGGCAATATCGACCACGGGTGGCGGCAGCTTGCCCTGCTTGCGGATCAGCACGCAGCCCCGACGCCGCCGCACCGCCAACGCCGCGCCCAGGATGAAGCCACGCGACTCGATGCCGGCGAGCAGATCGATATCCTGCCATTCAGCGTCGCTGTAGAGCGAGTCGAGTGCCGCCACCGTCGCCTCGAGATGGTCGCGCAGCAGCGGCGAAATGTCGCGGAACAGCACGCCGGGCTTCGGAAAGTCCGGCACATGGTTCATCAAGCTTTTAAGATCGACCGCCATCAATGAGTCGCCGGGGAATTCTTCGTTCTGGCGATGAAGTCCGCCACATTGGCATGCAGCGCCTTCAAAGCCGGCTCCAACGCATAGACCATGTGCCCGGAGGCATAGAAATGTTTCTCGATGTTGCCTTGTAGAGTGGCCTGGATCGGCAGATGGTCGAGTTCATAGATGGCGGCGAAGTAAGGCGTGGCCAGATCGTAGTAGCCGCCGTTCATCTGGATCTTCAAATTCGGATTGAATTTCATGGCCACCGCGAGATCGGGCATGACGTTGGTGGTCTGCGGAAGTTTCATCGTGGCATTCGGCGGCTGATGGGAGAAGTCCCAGTTCTTTTCCGCGTCGATTTCCGGCTTGTAGGTCAGCTTCTCGCCAAACTTGAGCGTGTTGCGCACGTAGTCGTTGAAGACGGACACATAGGCGGAGGAGATGGCGGCCGACTGCGGATCATAATCCGCCTCTTTGCTCAAGGGATCGATCGTCGGACCGGCGAAGCGCGTATCGAGCCGCCCGGTCGTCACGTCGCTGCCGAGCAGGTTCTTCTCGAACTCCCCGCCATCGACCCGCAAATTGGCGCGCTCGATGTAATCGGCGGACAGGCCGGTGTAAGCCGCGAGCTTCTGGGCGATCGCGGACTTTCGCGCCGCGGCCAACGTGGCGCCGGCCGACAACGCCTCGGCATAATCCGTCATCGCGAATGTTTCGACTTCGCGCAGCAGCGGCTCGAGTTCGGCCGGAGGATTGGGCAGCTTGTGGTGATACCAGGCGGTGGCCGCATAGGTTGGCAACGCGAGCTCATACGGGAGGTCCACGCCCGGATTGGTTTCAGGTCCATCCACACTGTCGTCGAAGTTCAGGATCTGCGAGAGCAGAATCACGCCATTGAGATCGAGGGATTTCTCGGTCTCCAGGATGTTCGCCAGCACCGCCGAGCGGGTCGTGCCGTAGCTCTCGCCGAACAGGTACTTCGGCGAATTCCAGCGGCCATGCCGCGACAGGAAGGCGACGATGAAGTTCGCGAAGGCATGCGCGTCTTGATCGACCCCATAGAACGCCTTCTCCTTGTCCGCACCGCGCAGATGACCGAAACCCGTGCCGGGTGCATCGATGAACACCAGATCGCTCGCGTCGAGCAAACTATAGTCGTTGTCGACGACGCGGTACGGCGCCGCCGGAATGTGTTTATCGGCCGGCGTGACCACGCGTTTCGGGCCGAATGCCCCCATGTGCAGCCACACGGTCGATGAGCCGGGACCACCGTTGTAGAGGAACGTGATCGGGCGCTGCGGATCCTCCTTGTCCCCCTTGAAGTAAGCCACATAGGACAAACTCGCCTCGGGCGGCTGGGGCGGCGGTGGACCGCTGTGGTCGTCTTTTGGCGCGGGCGCATCGTCATCGAGAGGATCCTTCAGATGCACGACCAGCACGCCGGCCTCGGCTTGATAGGGGCTCACGTGGCCGCCTTGCGACAGCGAGCCCTGCGTGGTCTTGTGATCGTCGCTCAAGTAGCGCGGTGACTCGGTCGGCTCGGGAACGACCGAAATTTTCGTGTCGCTGTCAGCCAGCGCGAACGCCGCGCCGCCGGCGAGGGCCACGCCGCCAACGGTCAACCATGCGGCGCCGAGCAGGCCGCAGACATGAGAATTCATCAAATTTCCTTCAGGTTGGCTGGGCCAGGCTGCCCACGGCGGATCGATCGACCGCGAATCATAATATGCAAAGTGGGCCGATGCCCGCCGATTTTGCGGCTTAGGGGGCTGTGGGCGACCGGTCATCCCTAAGGTCGGCACTTCAGGTAGCATCCCGGCATGCTGAAGCCCCGCCCAAGATCGGCAGAGTCAGGCGTAGGTCACGCGCTGCTGGTCGTATGTTGCCTATGCTTCGCGCAGGCGGCGGCGTCCCTCTCGCCCGCGCCGGCGACCTCGCCCGCAGCGGCAGCACCGGCAGCACCGGCGGCACCAGCCGCGCCGACCGCACCAGCCACGCCGACCGCACCGGCCGCCAGCGCGCCCCCCATGAGCGCCGAACAGGTCTTGGAGAATCTCGATCAAACGATCGACTGGTACCGCACGCTCGGCACGCAGCAACAGGCGGCCAACGAACCCAGCGATATGTTGTTCTTGTATGACGACCGCCAGACCGCGGCGAAAATCATGGCCCTGGCTTTCGAGGTGGCGCGCGCCGATGCGGATATTCTGGCGAAAGCGCAGCCCGCGGCCCCGGACGGCGGCGCCGATAACGGCGTCTCGGTCCAGTCGATGACACAGCTCAAGAAGACTTTCGACACGCAGAGCGCCTCGGTGCACGCCGAACTCGACGCCGCGCGCCGTCTACTCGCCACCAGCAGAGGCGCCGCCCGAACGCGCGCGAGCGCCAAGCTCAACGAGTTGCAAGGCGAGCTCGATCTCATCACGACGAAGCAAGGCATCCTCGAAACCATGTCCGGTTTCGTGGCTCACGGCAAAGGCGCGGCTGCCGATTCGCTGAAGGCGCAGATCGACGCCATGGCCGTGGCCATTCCAGCCGCGATGGCGGGTATCAGCGCCACGCCGGCCGGCACTCCGGGCACCGGCACAGCCGCGACGCCCGTGGCCTCCGCGGCTGGCGCCGCCGGCTTGGCATCGGCGAACCTGTTCGCGGGCGTGACGGCCACGCCGTCTGCCACGGTCGGCCGTTTCGGCCTTTGGGATCTCGCGGCCAACGCGCTGCGGCTGTCGGAAAAAGCGGCCACGATCACCGCTGTCGACGCTCGCACGGCGCAGCTGCAAGACGCGCTCAGTCAGATCCGCGAGCGGCTGGTCGACCGGCTGAAGGGATTGTCGGCCCGGGGCGATGCGTTGGCGGCGCAGGCGGCCAGCGCCGACAGCAGCACGCTCAACGGCGTGCATGACGAATTGGATGGTCTGGCCGAGCAATTCAAGCAGATCTCCGCGGTGCTGCTGCCGCTCGGCCGGGAGCTCACCTTTCTCGGCCAGTACCGCCGCAACCTCAACAATTGGCGTACCGCCATCGACACCCAATACCGCGAGGCGCGGACGACGCTGCTGGTGCGTTTGGGCGTGGTCGTGGCGATTCTCGCCGTGTTGTTCGTGGCGGCGGAACTCTGGCGGCGCGCGGTGCTCCGCTACATCACGGATTCACGCCGCCGCTACCAGCTGCTGTTGCTGCGTCGGATCGCACTGTGGTCGCTGGTGGTGGTGGTCATCGGCGTGGCGTTCGCGAGCGAGCTCGGCTCCATCGTCACCTTCGCAGGACTCATCACCGCCGGCATCGCGGTGGCCATGCAGAGCGTGCTGGTCTCCATCGTCGGCTATTTTTTCCTGATCGGAAAATACGGCATTCGGGTCGGCGACCGGGTCCAGATCGGCGACGTGACCGGTGAAGTCATCGACTTGGGATTGGTTCGAATGTACCTGATGGAGCTCGGCGGCAAAGGCAGTGCAGGACCCACCGGCCGGGTGGTCGCCTTCGCCAATTCAGTGGTGTTCCAGGTGTCGAGCGGCTTGTTCAAACAGATACCCGGCGTGAACTTTTCCTGGCGCGACGTGGTGCTGCCCCTGCCGGCGGGCGGCAACCATACCGCCCTCAAGGAGCGGCTGCTCGCCGCCGTCAGCGAAGCGCTCGAGGACTATCACGATGAAATCCTGAGGCAGAGCCGCGAAATAAAACGCACCACGATGTCGGACTCGGCGGGTGATCCCCAGCCCCAGGTCCAGCTCCAGTACTCGGCCACCGGGGTGGACGCGCACGTACGCTACCCGGTCACCTTGCGGCATGCCGCCGACATCGACGAGCGCGTCAGTGAAGCGCTGGCGCGGGTGATTGCGACCGGATCGACGGCTGCGACCGGATCGACGGCTGCCACCGGATGAGAGTGCTATCCTTGGCCGCTTTAGCGATGGATCCAGCATGATTTTGGTCATTGACGTCGGCAACACTCGCCTCAAATGGGCGTGGCTCTCGAGCACCGGCTTGTCCGATCAACAGGCCATCGTGCATCGGGACGCCAAACCCGGGATATGGACGGCGGCCCTGTTCGAGTCCGGTCAGCGGCCGAGTCGGGTGTTGGTATCGAACGTCGCCGGCCCGACGATGGCCAAGACCCTCACTCAGCTCGCCAAGAAAAAGTTTCAAGTCAAAGTCGAGTTCATCACGGCGGCGCAGGAATTTCATGGACTCACCAACGGCTATCTGGACCCTGCGCTGCTCGGTGCGGATCGCTGGCTGGCGCTGATCGGCGCCTGGACGCTGGCGCGATCGGCGCTCTGCGTCGTCGATGCCGGAACCGCGGTCAAGGTCGACAGTGTCGATGCCGGCGGTCAGCACTTAGGTGGGCTCATCGCGCCGGGCATCCACATGATGCGCGAAACGCTGATGAGCAAGACCAGCGACATTGCCAAGGCCGCCCTGCACAGCACCCCGTCACTGGCGGGCGTGCTCGCCAATAACACGATCGGCGCGGTCTCCCGCGGTGCCGTCTTCGCGTTGGCGGGAATGGCGGATCGCGCCGCCGAGGTGATCGAGCAAAACACGGGCGCGAAGCCCAAGCTGTTCATCACGGGCGGCGATGCCGGCATGATCACCGGCACCATGCGCGCGCACGGGGAAATCGTGCCCGACCTAGTGCTCCAGGGTCTCGCCGTGATCGCCGCGCAGCCGGTCTGAACGGCCGTTAAAGGGTGGCGTCCCGCCCCATGTTCAATCCGGGTCCCCGCAATCTCATCACGGATATCGAGGGTTTGCTGGTCGGTCATGGCACCGATGAACGGGTGCGCTCGGGCGTCACGGTACTCACGTGTCGCGACGCCTGGGCCGCCTCGGTGGACGTGCGTGGCGGAGGTCCGGGCACGCGCGAAACCGATGTGCTGGCCCCCGGCAATCTGATCGGCAGGGCGCACGCCATCGTGCTGGCGGGCGGCTCCGTTTTCGGGCTCTCCGCAGCCGACGGCGTCACCGCCGCGCTGTCCTCGGCCGGCATCGGCTTGCAGCTCCGGGCCGGCTCACCGTCGATTCCGATCGTACCCGCGGCGGTACTGCATGACCTCGGTAACGGCGGCGACAAACAGTGGGGCGTCGACCCGCCCTACCGGAACTTGGGGTTGGCGGCACTCGGCAACGCGGCCGCGGATTTCGCGTTGGGTTCCGTGGGCGCGGGTCGCGGCGCCATGGCGGGCTGTCGCAAGGGCGGCATCGGCTCGACCTCCATCGTCATCGGCAATGGCATCATCGTCGCTGCGCTGGTGGCCGTGAACTCGATCGGCTCGGCGTTGATGCCGGATGGCAAGACCTACTGGGCATGGCCCTTCGAACTCGAGGCGGAGTTCGGCAACGCGCCGCCGCCCTTGCAAAGCGGCGCGTCGGGCGATCCGTCACCGGAGGATTCGCGGCTGCTGGCGCTCGGACGACTCGAGGCGGGCGCGAACACCACGCTCGGCGTCGTCGCCTGTAACGCCGACTTGAGTTCGGTGGAGTGCAAGCGCGTCGCGATGATGGCGCAGGACGGCATCGCCCGCGCCGTGCGTCCCGCGCATACGCCATTCGATGGCGACACGCTATTCGCCCTCGCGAGCGGCGCGGTCGCGCTCGGATCGGATCGCCGCCGCCCGGTCGAGATCGCGCGTTTGGGTTCCGCCGCCGCCGACTGCGTGGCCCGCGCGATCGCACGCGCCGTACATCACGCCTGACGCGCGGCGATTCGCGGTGTGGCCGCGAGCAACGCGCGCGTGTACGGATGCTGCGGCGATTCGAACACCGCGCTCGCGGGACCCTGCTCGACGATTCGTCCGTGCTGCATGACGTAGACTCGATCCGCGATGGCGCGCACCACCGGGATGTCGTGCGAGATGAACAGATACGCCATGTCGAGGCGCGCGCTCAAGTCGGTGAGCAGGTCGAGTATCTGGGCGCGCACCAATACATCGAGCGCGGAGACCGCCTCATCGAAGGCGATCACTTGCGGTTCAATGATCAAGGCGCGCGCGATCGCGATGCGCTGACGCTGGCCGCCCGAGAATTCATGAGCGTGGCGCCGTGCGTCAGCGGCCGACAAGCCCACCTGCTCGAGCACCGCCGCCACCCGACGGCGGCGCTCGGCCGGCGTCGGCGGCACCTCGGCGAGACGCAAGGGCTCGGCGATCAGCCGTTCCACCGTCCACTGCGGATCGAAGCTGCCGTAAGGATCTTGAAACACCGCCTGGAGGGAGCGACGTAGTCGGCGCGCCGCCCTGCCGCGAGCGTTCGTGAAGTTTTCACCACTCAGCAGCACCTCACCCTGCTGCGGACGATCGAGGGCGAGCAGCAAGCGCAGCAGCGTCGACTTGCCCGAGCCCGACTCGCCGATCAACCCCACGCTCTCGCCCGGCCTGATGTCGAGCGACACCTGATCCACCGCCCGGAACGGCGGCGCGGCCCGCCACCACGAGCGACGCGCCGCGGGATAGTCGCGCACCAAGGCCCGGGCCTCGAGCACCGGCACCGCCGCCGCCGGCACCCGCGCTCGTTTAGGCGGGGGCTCCGCCGCGTCGAGCAGGGCCCGCGCATAGGGATGTTGCAACCGTCTCAACGCCGTGGCGGTGGCGCCGCTCTCGACGATGCGACCGGCTTGCATGACGGCGACGCGATCCGTGAACTCGGCGATCACCGCCAGGTCATGACTGACCAGAATCATGCCCATGCCACGTTCGCGTACCCACCGTCGCAACAGCTCGAGCACGGCGTCCTGGGTCCGCACATCGAGTGCCGTGGTCGGCTCATCCGCGATCAGCAGCTTGGGTTCGAGCACGGTGGCGAGCGCAAGGGCCACCCGTTGTCGCTGACCGCCGGACAGTTCGTGGGGATACTTGGCGGGCGATCCGCGTTCACCACCCAAGCCCACGGCCTCGAGCGCGCGGCGCGCAAGCTCCGTCGCGCCGATGCTCGATGCCGCCGCCGTGCGGTGCAGGCGCACCGTCTCGGCCACCTGGTCGCCGATGCGCAGCAACGGATTGAGCGCCGTCATCGGCTCCTGAAATACCATGCCGATGTCATGGCCGCGGATCTTGCGCATGTCGCGCTCGCTCAAACCGTCGAGCGCCCGACCGTTCAAGCGAATCGCACCGTGGGTGCGCGCCGCCTCAGGGAGTAGCCGCATCACGCCGAGCGCGGTCAGGGATTTTCCGGACCCCGACCCACCCACCAATCCCAGGATCTCACCGGCCTCGACGGTCAGCGACACCGCATGCACCAGCGTCTGCGCGCCGATGGCGACACCGAAGCAATCGAGTTCGAGCAGCGGCGCGGTCATGCACGGCGCCGCGTCGAAGCGCGCGGCGACCCGGCGCGCCGCGGCTTGAGGCCATCGCCGAGCAGATTCAAGCCCAGCACGAACAGCAACACCGCGGCACCCGGATACACCGCCAACCACGGATCCAAGGCCGTCAGCGTCTGTGCCTCGTTCAGCATCCGGCCCCAGCTTGGGGTGGGCGGCTGCGCGCCCAAGCCCACATAGGACAACCCTGCCTCGGCGATCACACCCAACGAAAACTGAATCGTGCTCTGGACCACCAGCAGCGTCACGAGGTTCGGCAGAATGTGGGTCACGGAAATCTGCCAAGCACCGGCCCCCGCGACGCGCGCCGCCAGCGTGTAGTCCCGGGTCCACGCCACCCGCGCACCACCACGCGTGACGCGCGCGAACACCGGAATGTTGAAGATGCCGATGGCGATGATGGCATTGACCGCGCCCGGCCCGAGCGCCGCGGTGATGAGAATGGCGAGCAGCAACGCCGGAAAGGCGAAGATCACATCATTGGCCCGCATCAGGAGTTCATCGACGACCCCACCGCGTGCCGCCGCCGTGAGGCCGAGAGGCACGCCGAGCCCGAGTCCGATGGCGACCGACAAGAAGGCCACGCCCACCGAATTCTTGGCACCGGCCATGATCATCGACAGCACGTCGCGCCCGAGTTGGTCCGTGCCGAACACATGCTGCCAGCTGGCCGGTTGCAGCTTGTCGGCAATATCGAGCACCGCCGGATCGTACGGCGTCCAGATGAGCGCGAGCAGCCCCATGGCGATGAATCCACCGGTGAGCGCCGCACCGACGACGACTCCCCCGCGCCCGCCCCCACCGCTAACGGCGATCAAGAGCGCCGTCCCCCGCGCAGCCGCGGATCGACGAACCCCGCCGCGATATCCACGATGAAGCTCAGCGTGACGACGGCAACCACCAAGAGCACCACCACACTCTGCACCACCATCAAATCGCGCTGGGCGATCGCTTGCAAGACCAGCAACCCCAGTCCAGGGAGGAAGAAGACGTTCTCGATGATGACCGCTCCGGCCAAGAGAAACGCGAACTGCAACCCCAAGATCGTGAGTACCGGGACGAGCGCATTCGGCAGCGCATGCCGCCACAGAACGTGCCACTCACCCGCCCCTTGGGCGCGCGCGGTGCGGATGTAGTCCTCGTGTAACGTCTCGACCAACTCGCCGCGCAACACCCGCGCGAGAATCGCGGCCTGCGGCATGGCGAGCGCCACCGCGGGCAGCGTCAGCGCGAGCAGCGCGGGTCGCAAGCCAGTCTCCCAGCCGGGGAAGCCGCCCGCCGACACCCAGTGCAACTTCACCGCGAACACGAGCACCAGCAGCATACCCAACCAGAAGTTCGGCAGCGCGAGCCCGAGCTGCATAACGCCGCTGAGCCACCCGTCGGTGGGCCGACCGCGGCGCGCGGCGGACAGCACCCCCACCGGAAAGGCCATCAGCACCGCGATCGTCAGGGCATAGACAGCGAGCGGCAGCGACACCGGAATACGCTCCGCGATCAATGTTCCCACCGGGATGCGATAGGTATAACTCAACCCGAAGTCGCCGTGCGCGAGGCCGATCAACCAGGTCGCATAGCGCTGCACCGGGCCCGCATTCAAGCCCAGTTGAATGCGCAAGGCCTCGACCGTCTGTGGGTCCGCCTGCATGCCCAGCATGTAACGCACCGGATCGCCGGGCACGACCTCAACGATGACGAACACGATCAACGTCGCGATGAGAGTCGTGGCCACGAGAACCACGACCCGACCGCCCAGAAATTCCAGGCCTAAGCGCCGCTCCGCCAGCACCAGCAAAGCGAGCAACAACGCACCCATCATCCAGCGCAGCGGGTGCGATCCCCAAGCCCCAGGCGCCTCCGATGCGGCGCCCCGCGAACGGGCGGCCTCCCCGCGCACGCCAGCGCCCACGCCCGCAACCACCGGCCCGCGATAACGCACCTGCCCCAGATCGACGATGCCGAGCACGTTATCGAAACCCACGCCGCTGAACTGCCGGTTCCAGACGGCGAGCCGCGGATACTGAAACAGAAAGCCGTTCACCGCATCGTCGGCGAGCTTGCGCTGGATCTGTTGTAGCAGCTCGCGGCGCGCAGCGCGCTCCGTCGCCGCGTCGAGCGCCGCGATCAGCGCCTTGAATTGCGGATTCGAATAACCGAAGTAATAGTCGTCGCGCGCATAGATGTCATAGTCGAGAGGCTCGACATGCGCCACGATGCTCATGTCGAAGTCATGCCGCGTGTAGACTTGGTCGATCCACTGCGACCATTCGAGATTTTCGATAGACGCCCGGATGCCGACGCTCGCGAGCTGCGCGGCGACGATCTCGCCCGCGCGGCGGGCATAGCTCGGCGGCGGTAATTTGAGCGTGAGCGCAAACCCGGTCGGGTAACCTGCCAGCGCGAGCAACCGGCGCGCCTCGTTCACATCGTGCGGATAACGCCCCGTCAGATCCACATAGGCGGGGTTACGCGGCGGAAAGTGACTGCCGATCGGCGTGCCGTAGCCGTACATCGCACCATCGATGATGGCGCGGCGGTCGAGCGCATGGGAGATCGCCCGGCGCACCCGCAAGTCATTGAGCGGCGGCCGGCGATTGTTGAGCGACAAAATCGTTTCCCCTTCGCTCGAACCGACGAACACGTCGAAGCGCGGATCGGCGGCGAATTGGGCAAAGCTCTCCGGTGCCGGGTAGTTGTCGAAGGCATCGATGTCCCCCGCCATCAGGGCGGCATAGGCCGCGGTGGGGTCGGCGATGAACTTGAAGGTCGCGGCATCGAGCGGGGCAGGCTGACCCCAGTAGGCGCGGTTGCGCTCCAGCCGGAGCGAGTCCCCCCGCCGCCACACGCCGAATCTAAAAGGTCCCGTGCCCACCGGTGTCTGCGCGTTGCTGGCGGCAGACTTCGGCTCAACCATCACCAGCGCGCCAAAGGCCAGGGATTGCAGCAGGCCGCCGGAGCGGCGCGTCAAACGAATCCGCAGTGTGAGCGGATCCAGCACGTCGATCGCGCCGATCGCCGCGAGCCGCGAGCGTTGCGGGTTCACCGAACCGGGTGCCCGCGCACGCTCCAGCGCGAACTTGGCGGTGCTCGCATCGAAGCTCACGCCATTGTGAAAGTGCACGCCCGGATGCAAGTTGAATGTATAAGTGAGCCCATCATCCGATATCGTCCAAGACTCGGCGAGGCGCGGGCGCACCGAACCGTCCGCGCCGAACTCCACCAAACCCTCGTAGAGGTTGTCATACAAGGCCGACGAAATCGCCGCCGCCGGATTGACCGTGGGATCGAGCACCGGCGGTTCCAGTTGAATGCCGATGCGAATACTGCCGCCCGCGCGCGCGCCAGAAGCCGCGCCGCCGCCGCCGGCCGCCGCCGCCGCGACACACACCACCAATGTCAGCGCCACCACCCGTGCCAGCACCGCCACCCGTTCCCCCACCCGCGTGGGGAACACGTGGCCGCGCCGCCCGACCGCAGCCGATGCCGTGGGGGTCATGCGACCCGGTTGAGCAACGACCAGGCCGCCAGAGCCATCACTTTGGCCGACGTCACGAGATCGTCGATGCCCACGTACTCGTCCGGCTGGTGCGCGAGGTCCAAAAGCCCCGGCCCGTACGCAATGCAATCCTTGAGCTTGCCCACCCGATCGATGTGCTTCTGATCGTAGGTCCCGGGTGAGCAAATGAACTCCGGATCACGGCCGATCACCCGCCGAATCGCGGCCGCCGTGCTGCGCGCCACCGGCCCGTTACGATCCGCCATGCTCGGAATGACTTCGAGAATGTCACGAATGCTGTAACGAAAGCCCTCCCGCTCCCGCGTCAAGCGCTCCAAGATGTCGACCACCTCCGCCTTGACGCCCTCGAGACTCTCCTCGATCAACAGCCGCCGATCGATGGTCAAACGACACGAATCCGGTACGCACGGCGCCGGCAACCCCGACGCCTGTTCCGCCTGACCACCGTGCAAGGAATTCAGATTCAACGTCGAATGCCGCGCACCCGACGGCACCACCGGCATGTCAGTGGTGCGCGCCTTGAGCTTCGGAAACAATTCCTGCTCGAAACGGTGCAGCACCGCTTCCATATGTCGGATGGCGCAATTTCCCAAAAACGGCATCGAGCCATGTGCAATTCGGCCATGCGTTTCGATCTCCGCCCACCATACGCCGCGATGACCAATGCAGACGCGGTCGGGGTTCAACGGTTCGGGGATGATGACGTGGTCAACGCGCGGCGGCGAAAACCAGCCCCGCTCGGCGAGGTAGTGGACTCCGCCATAGCCCCCCGACTCTTCGTCCACGGTACCCGAGATCTCGACAGCCCCCGGCCACCGCGCGCCACAATCGAGCAGCGACTCCACCGCGACGATCGACGCGGCCAGACCTCCCTTCATGTCGCATGCACCACGCCCGTACACTCTGCCATCGCGCACCAAGCCCGCGAACGGCGCAAGGCTCCAGCCAGCGCCGGCTTGGACCACGTCGATGTGGCTGTTGAAATGCACGCACGGCCCCGGACCGTTACCCTCGCGGCGGGCGATGACATTGATCCGCGGATACCGCTCGCTGTCGCCCGGCGTTCCGACCGCGCGCACATACTCCACCGTGAAGCCGCGCTGCGCGAGCCGCGCGCCGATGAACTGCGCACACTCGGCGTAGCCCGCGCCGGGCGGATTGACCGTGGGAAAGCCGATCAACTCACGCGTGAGGTCGATGAGTTCATCGCGGCGCGCGTCGATGCGGGCGAGTAATGCGTCGGTGACATCGCCGAGTGTCGTCATGGCGCCAGCATACCGCGGCGGTGCGGTCAGCGCAGCGGGGTCAGAAACGCCGCAACGTCGGCGGCCGAGCGCTCTGGAATCTCGATCTGTGGCAGATGCCCGACGTGTGGATACAGGATCAGCTTGGCCCCGGGGATCGCACGCGCGAATCGTTCGGCACTTTTCGGCTCGATGATCACATCGCTCTGCCCGTGCAGCACCAGCGTCGGAACCGCGATGCTGTGCAGGGCCGCCTCATTGGCCTGGGCGGTACTGGCGAGATTGAGCGACATCAGAATGGCGCGGTGCCCCGGCGCCCGCTGGAACTCGGCCCAGCGATCCACGAACGCGGGGGTGATCACCGCCTTGTCGACCACATCGACCTTCAAGCCCGAGTCGATCAGAGGACGATTGTCGATGTTACGCAGGAACGCACGGCCCAGTCGGTAACGCAGGATGCGGAAGGCCAAAGGCACTTCTTGGGGCGGCGCCTCGTTCGGAAAGCCCGCCGCATCGACGAGGATCAGCGCATTGATCCGCTCCGGGTGACTCAAAGCCATCTGCCAGGCGACGCCGCCCCCCATGGAGTTGCCCGCCACCGCGAACTTGGGCAGCGACAGGGCCTGTGCGAAGGCGTCGACGAATTCCACCAATCCCGGTCCGGTCAGTTCGTAGCCGTCCGGAGCGCGCGTCAACCCATGGCCGGGAAGGTCCAGGCTGATCAGGTGGAACTTGCCCTGAAGCTCCCGCACCCAACCCTCCCAGCTGGTGTACGAATCACCGAAGCCATGCAACAGCAGCAAGAGCGGCAACCCGGGATCACCCACCTCTTGGTAGTGCGCCCGAAATCCCCCCGGCAGATCCACGAAATGCGAGCGGGCATCCGCATACTTGGCATCGAGCACCTCGTAAGGAATGTCGGGCCCGCGCAGCTTCAGCCACGCGGCCCCGAGCAGCACGACGATCACGAGCACGACGATCGCGACGGCTCTCATGCGAAGGCTCTCATGTGCAGGCTCCCGCCCGTCAGTACTTGTAGCTGACCCGGATGCCGAACGTCGCCGGCTCGCCGACCTGGGCGACTTCCGCGGTCGGCAGGAAGAAATTCCGCGTCACGTCGTAGTCCTTGTTGAAGATATTCCGGCCCCACAGCGCGATGCTCCAGGGTTTTCCCGAACTGGGCGCCAATGTCAGGTTCGCATTCGCGAGCCAGTACTTCGGCACCGTGAAATCGTTGCTGCCGAGCAGATAGAACTGGCTGTAGGTGTCGTGAAAACTGTAATTGATCTCGGGCGTGATTTTGTAGTCGCCCAAGTCGATGGCATAGCTCGCATCACCGCCGTAGCTCCATTTCGGAAAGCTCTCGGGCTGGTCGTCGTAGTTGACGGCGGGCGTGCTGCTGTTGAGCAGCGTGCTCGTGTAATAGCCCTCGACGAAGCCCGCATACTGCGACACCGACAGGCCCGGCACGGGAAGCCATTCGACTTCCAATTCGCCGCCGTGGATCCGCGAATGCGGTACGTTGACGAACCTGCCGACGTAGGTGCCCGAGACCGGGTCGAGTTGCTTGCCCAAAATCTGCTGATCGCGATAGACGTAGTCGAACACCGATGCGTTCGCCCGCACGGTCCGGGCGAGTTCGGACTTGATGCCGATTTCGTACGCCGTGAGCCGCTCCGGGTTGAAAGGATCCGCCTGAGGCACGGAGGTGGTGTTGTGCGCGGTGAAACCGCCCGACTTCACCCCACGGCTCACGCTGCCGTACAGCAAGGTGTTATCGACCGGGGTGTAGTCGAGTTCGATCTTCCCCGACGGCAAATTCGACGTGATCGAGTCGTTGACTCCGCTCGTGAACGGAATGACCGGCACGATGAAACCCGTACCCAGGTTCTTGAGTTCCCGGGTCTCATGGTCCTCTCGCAACCCCAAGATTCCCTTGAATTCTGAATTGAACTGATAGGTCACCTGACCGAATTCGCCGAGTGAGCTGGCTTTCTGCTCGTACTTGGTTTCGGCGATACCGCCGAGCGAATCGGTGAAGTCGGAATAGAATTCCTCGTCGAGCTTTTGATCCGAGTAGAAGACACCGCCGACCCAACCCAACGGACCGCTGCCCGTCGAGGCCAGCCGCAATTCCTGCGAGAACACATCGAAGTCGCTGTTGAAGTACTCATCCGAATCGTCGAACTGGGTTGCGTCCCAGTCCGCATATTCGCGCCGGATCAACTTGTCGTAGGCCGTGATCGACGTCAGCTTCCCAAACCCGAGGTCGACGTTGGCCTTGAGGTTCACCCCGTCGTTCGAGTTGTTGAGTCCCGGCTTCGACCCCGGATCGAGGCCCGTGAGGGCCGCAAAAGCCGGGCTTAGGCTCCAACCGGTCACATAGCGCGAGGTATCCGCCGGGATGGTCGTGGTGACGACTCCCTGCGCGTTGGTGCGGATGTAGGGGGCGATCAACTGCAATCCCGTCTCATCCGACTTGTCCTCGGACAGATGAAACTCCAGCAGCAAATCGACCGCCTCATCCGGCTTCCAGTTCAGTTGCCCGCGTCCGGCGACCTTATCCTGACCGCCCAGTCGCTGGCCGGTTTCCCGGTTGCGCTGCCACGCGCCGCCTTCCTCGGTGGCCAGCGACAGACGGCCGGTGAGCCCCGGGGTGAGGGAGCCTGAGACGAAGCCTTCCGCCTTGACCGCATTGAACGAACCGTATTGCGCGGTGAAGCCGGCATGCGTGTCCTCGGTGGGCCGGTTGGTGATGAAGTTGATCTCACCCCCCGTCGTGTTACGGCCGTACAGTGTTCCCTGCGGCCCACGCAGCACCTCGATACGGTCGATGTCGAACAACTGACCGGTGGTCTGAATCGGCAGCGCGAATGCCACATCATCGAGGCTCACGCCGATGGGCGAGGCATTGTTCGACGTGTAATCCAGGAAACCGATGCCACGGATGCGGAACTGCGGCTGACCGCTGCCGAAAGCCGGCTCCACTTGCAGACTGGGCGACGCGTTCTGTAAGTCGAGCACGCTGCTAACGCCCTTGTCGGCCAGCGTGTCGCCGCCCAATACCGAGATGGCGATGCCGACATTTTGCGCCGATTCCTCGCGGCGCTGCGCCGTGACCGTGACTTCCTCCAGGCCGGAACCGGCGCTCACGCCCGTGTCAGCGGCGCTATCCGCCCAAGCCACCGAAAACCCCAAGGCAGTGACGGCACCGATCAGCGCCGCCGCATTACGTAAAGACATCCCGCTACACTCCCAATACTCATGATCTTGAACCGGCACAGCCCCGTATGATCCCAAGAGTGGGCAGGCGCTGTGAACGATTATATTTGCAATCGATCATGCATTTTAGTTATGGGCGGATGCCCGAGCGGTCGAGCGCGCCGGCTAAAGATTTCCGTTCGACGGTCGCTAACATACCCTGTTGGATGAAATTGCGTTGGCACACGATCGCTTACCGTCCCTAGGCGAGTACAGGAGTTATCGCACCCCTTTACAGTATCCAAGGAGAGTCTGGTCATGACCGTCGGAAAACAGATTGCAAGCCTTCCCGCCCTCGCCCTCGCCTCCATCGTTTTGATATTCGGCGTCATGCTGCATGACATCGGCAACGTGTTCGATGCCGCGAGCTATGGAACGGTCAATACCGTCCCGAGTCTGCTGGTTCTGAACCGACTGGAAACGAATCTTGC
>Ga0116226_10002470_pt1 | contig 16120 bp, 22 predicted proteins | sample S1TSphfallax_FD_89692 | JGI IMG/M metagenome (GOLD analysis project Ga0116226, IMG submission 89692) | Host-associated microbial communities from peat moss isolated from Minnesota, USA - S1T2_Fa - Sphagnum fallax MG | ecosystem: Host-associated > Plants > Peat moss > Unclassified | place: USA...
GATCTGTGGCCATGTACTTACAAACACTCTCTATTATTGAGCCTTCAAATAAATCTTTGTAGCTTTCTTTACTGTGGGGACTTGAGCCTGAGATTATATTGACATCACATCCCCATCAGCCGAAATGTACCGTGCTAAAATACTTTTTGTGAAATGGCAGGGAAAATGTTAAACAGGCCAAGGGTCTTGAATGCTACCGGGACGAAAGGACTACCTGACGTCATCATGACGTCATCCTTCCCCCCTTGCCCTGGTATCCTCTGGGCGCTCCATTTCCCTCCCTGCGTAACAAGCCATCCATTCATTGACATCAGTTACACCCACGTTACTCATTTTGCATAACGAACCATCAACATCCCCATCCCCATGGTACTCTTGTACCATGCATGCCATACCACCATGTCCTCTCGTCATTATGAGGATGGACCTTTTGGCTTTAGGGCATCACCGTCATCCTTCGTTGTTGTGCATGTTTTGCGCTTTGTATGGCACAGTCTTGCAACGTCTCCCTCCATCGTTTCCCTACACACCTATGTGCGTTGTCGAATGCTCCCACAACAACTTTGGTTCTTTTCCAATGCCTTCATCGTTGATCAATTGCATTGATACAACTACTACAAATGCTTCTACAACACCTTATCTAGGTGTGTGCATTGCCCAATTCAAAGGTCTTGCATTGCTTGGAGTTTGCTTGTATAAATTACATGTAGAAGAAGTTATCTTTGCTTGGCAAGCTTGGATGCATGAATTACAAATGGAAGATCATTTTTCAGCTCTTTCCCAAGTTGCCAAATGCACAATTTTGTTTGAATGTTGTGTGCCTATATGGAGATGTCTTTTTCCTTCCTTCTTCATTGTTACTTTCATTAGTTTGGTTAGAGTCTTTAACATCTTGCATCTCCCAAAGTGATTCAAGTTCCCTCTTCTTGATTATATAGATAGCAATTCCTTGATCACATGTTTCTTGCAGGCGCTATTCCTTCATTTGATTTCAACTATGCTCGACAACATTCTATGAAGATCTAGCTTTTCTTTGTGGTCCCTAAGGTCAAAAATGTATGCATTGTTCAGTAGTTTCCTTTGCAACATGTACATACTAATAAGCCTTCTTGTTTCCATGGTTTTTTTAAAAAATATATCCTTTGTAACCTATAACTCATTTCAAACAAGGCATTCAATTATATTACAATCATAGGCTTTCCCCTATAACATGCATGCCCACAAATTGTCCCCATTTTGTGCTGATAATGTTTTTGTGGTGCTTCTATAGAACAATTGAACCACATTGTGTAACCTATTGTTCATTTCAACAAGGTATTCATTCCAAACAACTTCAATCTATCCTTTGTAACGCCCACAAATTGTGTTTAATTCGTTATTTTGCCTAAATTGCCCTATTTTGTTAACTTAATCCTAATTGAAATATGATTTTAATGATTTTAATTCCAAGTAATATGTCCACGTCTTATAACAAGCCCCCCTTTACAATATTTTACCTTGTGAATCCTTTGATGGAACTTGTTTGATGGTGTTGTAACTAGGTCCACTTGCTCAGATAATACAATGATCCCAATTTCATGTAACATCTCACAACATGTCTTGGAACATGTCTTTACTCATGAATTATTGATCTTATACCTTGTTAATTAGCGTATGTAACTTTTTTTGCCCTTTCTTGTAACCACTCTTAGTTGCCTTGATGGGGTCACCTTAATTATTTCATGTGACAAGCTTCTAGTGCTATCCGTATAGGTCCATTGAGCCACAATTTGTAACCTATAATTCATCTCAACAAGGTACTCAATCTATCCTCTATAACATGCCCACAATCTATGTAAAGAATCCTAGGTGTAACATGGACCATTAGATGTCTTGGAAACCTTGTTTGATGTTATTTTAACTAGTCCCATTTACCTTGATAATATGGTAATCCCCATTTGATGTAACATCTAATAGTCTTTCCTAACTTGTGAAGGTTCCTTGTAATATGTTAGTTTCATATCATTATGTTAGTTTGTCATGTACATATATAATGTATCGTTGCCTTGGTTACATTTGTATGTAGCTTTTGATTCCATAATGTTTTTTTCCATATGCATACCTAGTGATATTTTATAACATGTACATGTCTTTGTTGTAACATGCATATTGTCATACAATAATGTTTAAGTATGGGTTGTAACCTATTAATATCATGTTATTATCTTAGTGTATATTTTATATTGTCAGTCCATGTTTAATTATTACTATGCATCTCACTTTTACATTTCTATATATGTCATTGCTAGAAGAGAATTTTATTTTGTACCTTTCATGTATAAACATTGAAAGACAAGTTCCAATCATTAATTAGATCTTCTTCTTGCATATGTTTTTGTTGTTTGTTTGTGCAATATTAATGTGATACATTTATGATGTAACTCTTTCACATGAAGTTGTAGCTAAGTTTTTTTTTAAACATAGTTTTTAATATGCAACATTTTAGTTAGCAACTTGGTTTAAATATGCATATTTACTTTAATCCAATGCATTATAACATGTTTACAATTATTTGTGTGGGAAAACATTCATCATTGGGATATTATGGAACCCTAAACGTATCAATTAGTTTCCCTAAACCCTAGACTGCAACAAAACCTTTGGTGAGTTTATTATTTCCACAACTTTACAAGGAGAATGTGCATAGAACTTTGGATTTTGTTGGGTTACACTTTGATGTTGTTTGTATTGTTTCTTGCAATAGCAATGGGTACAAATTTAGTCCTTTGGAAGCCTCAATCAATTCTTAATAATGTTGTGTTGGGTCAATATTGCAAGACATACCAAAATAATCTTGCACAATTGGAGTTTTTTGTGGTAGGTGTTTTATCAATTATGGCCACCGAGAAGATCAATGTGATGGTGTCAAAGGATCATTTTGAAGGCTTGTTGAAGTATTATGTCAAAATGAATGTGGGGCAATTCGTAAAATAGTGGGTGACCTTTGAGCTTTATCATGAGTTACTTGAGCAAACCCAAAAAATTCAAGTTCTTGCACTATGGGGAGAAAAGGATCGCCCAAACTTCTAGTGTGTATAGTGTGGGAGAGAGTGGTCTAGTAAATTAAGGTGTTTGACCACAAGGTTAAAGGTGTGAGTTTGGTCTATTTCACCGAGGCATGAAAAACCGGATCCTTCTTCCTATTTTTCCTAACCTACGTAACCTACGTAGTGCCCAAATGTCCAAGCTTATGAAATGCACAATGGAGAATAACAATGGTTGTGTGTTGGCTTTCAAGCTAAGGACACAATCAAAAGTCGATGTAGAGCAAAACTTAGATAAGGGTGTCCCTAGAATTGAAAACCATGTGGATGTTCAAATGTGCAAGTTCAAAAGTCTCAAAGGGCTATTTCTAAAACTTGTCTATAACAAAGACAATCATAAACAATAAGCATCAACATCTAATCCAAAGGTGGTTGCATCAAACATTGAGTTGCAATTGGAATCCACAAATGTTGTGGCAGATCATCTACAAGTATCCAATGGTGTCTCGCCAAAAACATAGCTCAAACTAAATCAATTAAAGGCAACTGGGCAGAGGTGCACAAATAATGTCTACCCCAATGAATGTGCCATCATCAAAAGATGAAGATGATTATACCATCATGGGGGCAATTGTAGAACTTATGCATGAATAAAATGTCAATAAACTTGACACATATGCGTATGGTGAAAATTGGCATACACAAAAGTGACAATGTCTTGTTTACCTAGCACTACAAGGTGAACAAAATGTCCAGGACAAGATTCGACCAATAGATTCTACAATTGAACTTATCACATTTTCTCCTCCTAGTATGAGGCCTAAGACCACTCCAAAGTCCTAGACTCAAATGATGGGGTGTGCTTCAAAGGGTAAAAATCCTCCTGAATCTTTGCCTATAATTCCAATGTCTAATCAACATGAAATTCAAATGGGGGGACTGAGGAGTGGTGAGGAATTTGAAAATGCATGTAATCAATATTTGAAATGTGTGGAGGTAGAGGCCCATGAAAAGGTTACACTTTCATGGGAACCACCATTACCTCTTCCTTTCAAGCATCCACCTAGATTGTTTAGCTTAATCCCATATATGTTGAAATATGATTGGTTGAGTAACTTTATTAATGATTTCAAGAAACAACTTGCAATATATCGGGCTCCCCTTAAAGGAGGTTGGGTAGAATGGGTTGATAACATCTTTTCAATGTCAATTGGCCAATGGATTATGAAGGATCAAGTAAACATCACAAATTGTATTTCAGTTCCTTTATACTGATTTGTGTTTGTAACATCCAATTCTAGCCTATTTGTTGGTAACAAATCTTTTGCATCATGTTATACTTTAGTTCATGCCATCATTCTTCTTTTGTTTATTGCCATTAAACTTAGGTTATGTTCCATGCGATAATGTAACTATATTTTTTTTTGGTAAAGGTTTTGGCATCATGTGAGTCTAATTCAAGTCATCATTATTGGAATAGGTTGTTCCAAGCACAAAATTTAGCTTTTTAATTTTTTGTAACATCCCCATTTCCAATTGTCCATCATGGTTTTGTTTGCATCCTCCCTTTTATTGTCGTTATTTTGGGACCCTATGTGTGCATCCATAACATTACATTTGGTTGAGGTTGCTATGTAACATGTTGATATTAAATTATTTCATGTTACTAACTACTACCCTTTTTCATGTTAAGGGCATGTGTAACATGTTGATAATCTCACAACCCCTTGTTACAAGGTCTTTGAAACATGGCCACAATTTTGGATTTCTTTGTTACATGGACTTTTGAAACATGGCCATAATTTCAAAACTCCTTAGTATAGGGATTTTGAAAGATGCCCATCATTTCAAAATTCCATGTACATGTTACAAGTTTATATTTATAATGTTTTCCTTTTACGTTATAATGATATATATTGAACATGCTCATTATGATTATGAATGATTTACTAACCAATGTAAGGTTTATTGCCTTGTGTCAGGACAATTTATTAGAAGCCCAAAGGAAAGAAGTGTGAATTGTTATTGGCCATGTAATGAACCCTAAAACTGTGGATGACGAGCACCTCATTTGTTGAGTACATCAAATATAAGTTATTTGAACAAGACAACCAAAAGCTTGAAGCACAATGGGCAAAGGAACATGTAGAGAAGATGGTGGACTACATTGATAGGCAAATGCAAGATTTTGACATTTTGCAAGTTGCAAAAGTTAAAGAAAGGAAATGGGGTTGGCACCCATTTTACCATTTGTTCATTTCAATCATGCACTCCAACATCTTGCTCTCGCTTTTCTATGGGCAAATAACCAAGAAGAAGCCACAAACTTGTATGATGTTATGTGCAACATGAAGAGGTTACATATGTTTAACCTTGTGCCATGGTCTACAAGGTTTCTTAAATTATACCTATTTTCAAGAGGGTTATAGAGTCCATTCGTGCACCCACAACACGGAGCTTACCAAAGCAACACATCAAGATGGTTTTCTAAAAGGTTACATAGTACGCAATGGTTGGTTATTTTTCAAATGATTGAAGAGGAGGGACCTTTGTTGTTTGCTAGAGGGGTGGGATCATTAGTTATAGAGGGTTGGCAAACCTATGCCATTCATGCATATGAAACATTATTTTCTTCTAATGAGTGGCAAATGTAGTTCATAGAATGGATGCATCATGTGTAATTGCGAGCTATCCAAGACTTTTCTTTGCAAAACAAGGAGGAATTTATTTAAGCTTGGTAACACCTCCATGAAGATCCAAAAAGTTGTGCTTTTGATGTAACCTTCATTACTTGGTTAATACGGAGAGAAAACATTGACTTGGGTTGGGTTATTGCTAGGACATGTAAATATGCACTATTCCCAACCTATAGTTGTAATTAAAACTATAGGGTGTTCTTTTCAATGATCATTTTGTGCTCTCCAAAGCTCCATGTAACATGGCAAATGTTGTACATTAATGTAGATAAAAACTTTTAGCCTTCTTTACTAATAAGGTTTATTTTTTCTAGGAGGTATTCAAACATCTAAATCAACTGAACAAGATGTGAAGGTGGTTGCTTAAATTGTTTTTGAAATTGCCACCAATTGACATATCTTGCAGTGGAAAAATGTTTTTCCACTTTCTATGTTGCAAGTCAAGCTAAAGGTGCAAATCAAGATTCCTTTTTTAACACATATGGACATGATTGTCAACTTATTATTGAAAAGGGGATGGGAGGAGGCGACCATTAAACACCTCAAGAAATTAGGACAAAATGTGGCACTAGTGGTGTTATGGCAATATCACCCTTAGAACATGTTACCTCCCCTAACCCAACAACTACAACAAAGGCCATTATCCTAACTATATATGTTGCATTTGAAATAATATTTCCATTATCCCAATTCCTACCAAAATTTGACATGAGCCAAATGCAACCTTTCAACCAATTAAGAGGAAGGGTAACTTGTAGCCAACTAGATTTATTAGGTTATGTGCCATCTCAAGTGTTGAGTTAACTACCCTTGTAGACTTCCCCCCCAAAAACCTTGGTCAATAATTTGTTGCAACAAAAGAGCAAGTTTTGCCAACCCCACCCCCAATTGAACCAAAATCAAAATTTGTGTGTCAACTCTTGTCTCAAATGGGTTATTTCTAACTCAACCACTACCCCCATCTACAACAATTGCATCCCATGATATTGAGCCCCCCCACTGATTCACCTATTGTAGTGAAAACACCATCCTCACTAGAAATGCCAAGTCCCTCCCTTGCACAAGTGGCCATGGAATCCCATAGTAACATCCCAACACTACCATCTACCAAAATCTTAGATCTAGCCCTTATTGATGTACCAACACCAACCCGTACAAAGGTGTCATAACCACTACTTGTTGAGGTACTAATTCCACCCTCTGTTTAGGCACCAACTCCCACCATTCATAAGCTATCTATTGAGGTGCCTTCAATTTCTACCATCATGGATGTGTGCAAAGAAGTTGAGGAGTCATCAAAGACATTGTTTCAAAAGTCTTCTAATTCAATTATGCAAGTTAAGAAGGATGTTAAACTACAAAAACTATGTGTTTCTTTGTGGTGAGCCCTCTTGCCATCCTTCGAATGTTTATGTAAATAATTTTGGATATGTTACAGTAGATAGTTTATTATTCAAGTAAGCTACACCATCTTACAAATCGTTCATTGTATCCCATGTTATATGAAATATTGAAGTGGTTTGTAACATAACTTGAAATAATCATGATCATGTTATAGCAAAATGTGTAACTAGTATATGCATTTGCTTTTCTAATATGTTAGTTACTTACATGAGCTATTGAGGTGGTTTATAACATAGGTTGAAATAGGTTTGATCATGTTATAGCAAAATGTGTAACTAGCACATGCATATGTTCTAGTTTCCATTGTTATCCCTCCATGTTACAACTCCTATTTGAAATGTATTCATTGACTATAACCATGTTACATGACTTCTTACGTAACTTGCTAATTAGTTTCCCACCATATAATGCAATTGTTTCACATTTTAGTTTAATGTCTTGAATTGCTTTGCAAGCTTGATGATATATTGAATGAGTTGAAGAAAGGTGTGAACGTGGAGATAATTGATTACATTGTTTTTTCAAGGGTTTGAAGAACATGGAAATTGACATTAGTATTAATGATGTTGAGGACCTCACTCATTTTCAGGCACAAATTCTTGTAATATTATGATTGCCTTTTATTTGTCTTGGAATGATTGGTCCTTGTACATATTTGAAGTGAAAAGAACCATTCATTTTGATTCAATACTAGGGCACCATATAACCCATCAGTTTTACAACTTTCAAAGAATGTGTGAAGAACATGGGCTATTTTTAAGGGCATAAAACCATGGGATGGGAACTTTGAGGACTTCATGAAAGGGAGTTTTGTATTCCCAAGGTGCATAATCAAACAAATGGCTAGCAATCTGAGCATCAAGTTGTTGCAAACTTTGCCACCATCAAATTGAAGAGTTGAGGGACACAATCTTCTTTATTAAGACATTTGGTGAGTTACATATGCCTATGCCCTTAGATTAGTATGTAAAATCTTGTGCTCTTTTCCCTTTTGTAACTTGCCTATGTGATTGGATATGTAACAAGCATGAACCATTTAATAGCAAGGTTTTTCTATAACAATGTTTGATGGTGTGCATTGTAGGGGACATGGCCTCAAATTTCAGCATGGGAAATTGTGAGCAACATCATCCATAGCTTTGTTGATGAGCTTGGTGTTCTAAATGAAAGTAGGGGTTATGATCCTCCACGTGTTCTACTTGCAAGGGACACACAATTTAGTCTTAATGCTACATTTGTTGTAACAAATGTAGAAGCACAACAAGCCATCTTGGATGACATTTAGAACAAGAATCAAGGTAGCAATTCGGAGAAGATTCTAAAAAAAGGCAAGAGAATCAATAAACCTAGTAAGTAACTTGCCTTCCCAATCATTTTTGACCCTATATCCCCATGTAAAACACCTAAGGCCCTTGGAAAAACCGTGCAAGGTAGGACAACAAATGTCAAAATATGTAATGCCGATAGCATTTCTAAACACATTATGCTACATGTTACATTAGTATGTATGTATATAAAATTGAGATGATGTTAATGATATGTCATGTAATGGTGTATAACATAATATAATTGCAATGTGGTGGGACTTATAATCCAATGTAATTAATGTATGTTAGTATGCATGGAGTTTTTTCTTACAACGTCCTTGCATTTTTGTAGGTTATGATGGAACTATTTTGGAAGGTAGAGCTTTGAAAAACATTTAGTTGTCGAAGAAGAGAACAATTGGGCATTGAACTAAACACCCTTAGAGGAAGCTAACTTTGACTGAAACCTTAAATTTATTTTGGTGTTTTTTTTAATAGTCTTCTTCTTCTCATTTTTAGGTTTAGGGTTTAGGGTTGGCACCTTGTTATTGCTAGTCTTGTAACTTAATCTACCCATGTTGGGGTTTAGGTTTGATAGTGACCTTCACCCATTGTAGGTGAACAAGTGAAGTTCACATGGGATGTTACATGGTAGGGTTTAGGGCATTCATTTTTGAATATTTTGTATGATTATTTATTATTGTTCAAAATGTTCCTTTAATGTTGGAATTGGCAATAGACTATGGTTAAAAATTGAAACATAATCCAATCTAAGTATGAACAACACTTGTAAGTTGTTGCTTGGATTCTTTTGGGTTGATGCTTCTATTTATGTTTGTTGACCTATATTTTTAAAACATAGTTGTTTCAAAACATGTAGAAGTACCAATTTTAAAGGGGCACATGTTTAATAACAATGATGGTTTTTATCCAAGGATTGGAAACATGTGTTGGAAAGGTCAAATAGACTTGTGGCCACTCATAGGTGCAAAATTAAGAAGATCTTTTTTCACCTTTTGCGTTTTGATAAAATCAAGTTATGATCTTTAAACTTGTTTATTTATGACGCACTCCCAAGTCCCAAGTTAGGCCCAAGGTGGGCCTTGGTTTCTAAAACAACGAAATTGTGGGGACTTGAAGGCATGCTCCTAGCTCTCAACATTGAAAGGGGTAGAGGGGCGTGCTGAAGCTCCGGGATGGAACTAGGAAGAGGGACAAGCTTTAATTACTCACTCGAACCTGCATCAAACCAATTCGCATTCTAGAGCACCCTTGGTGCTAGGACAAGCCACATGCAATTTTGGACTCACAAGACTCACCACGACCCGAACTCGGGAGAAACCACCACCTTCCCCCATATAATATTCTCTGCATTACTCCACGGCACCCACATCCGAATGGCTTTTTGTCCCAGGACTCTCAAGGAGGAGTCTCGAAACTATTTCGGTTTGGACTCCTGGGACTTTGTGAGTTCATAACTTTTTGTTTAGACCTTGGATTGGGATGAGGTCTAAAGCAAACTTGTAGCTCTTGTTGAAAGCTTTCCAACAGTGTGTCGCACTCCATCTGCACACACTGGGGTCAGGTCGATTCCCGACTTTTAGTGGTTGGGAGTCAAACTACCAATTTGACTCCCGACCTTTTTTTTTTTGCCATAACTTGTGCTGCAGATGTCCAAATGGCTCATGCGAGGCTATTTTCGACATCTACACTTCCATAGCTTTCCAATGACATGAAGAACGCTTCAAGGTGAGGTGTTTTGACCCCTGCAATCGAACTATGAAATTTTGGGAGTCCCGGAGGACTCTCAAGTCCCCATTTCGAGAATGTGAGTGTCATCCTCACACTCTTCCAAAAGTGGGGTTGCGATAATTTATGTCTTTAGGCAATGACATAATACTTAAGGTATAAAGGATGCATATGTAAGGTAAGTAATACAAATATGTAGTAAATTGACAAGTAATAAACAACATTAACATGTAACCCAAGTACATTAAAAACTAATTACAACTTACATCAATAGTAACAAACAACATTCACATGTAAAACCATGTAATGTTAATAAGTAATTAAATGTAACATGTACCCTTAATGTAACATGTAATCCATTTAACAAATGTAAACCATAATATGCAACAATGAAACATGTAACATAACCCAAATATTACATTAACAAGGAATTTGTAATATTTATAAGTTAATAACATAGATCACAAGTTATGTATGTTGTATTAATGTTTATCATTGATACATTTGTAATGTGTTTAGGGTTGCTCTACTAACCAATGAAGGGCCATTTTCCATAATCGGTTCAAATTGGTTCTATTAGGGTAGCAAGTAAGCTTTAATGTGAAAAAATCACAATTGAAGGTGCATATGGAAGTATGCTTGCCATTTTTAAAAGGTTTGGGTTAAGCATGAAAGATTTGAAGGTTTTTGTGAGTAAATGGAATAGTTGCTTCAAGAGTTAGGGTTGAGTTTTGAATGTACACAAAGAGTGATTATTATAGGGGCAATGTTTCATTAATTGAATGAGAACGCTTGATTTGTAGCTATGGTGGGATAAAAATCTAGTAATAAGAAGGCCACTCAAAAACAAGTTGATAGGGTTTGAAAAGCAATGTGGGAGATGTTAAAACATATTAACATTGTTGAAGAATACGAAGACCAAGAAGTTGCAGAAGTAGAAACCTTTCATACACCTTCAAATAGTTTGAACTAGCTCACAAATGAAAATGAACCTTCTTGGCCAGTAGGAATAGGTAGGCAATTGTTCACACCTTATTGAATAGGATTGATGCTTGATCTACACATGTTCATTTATAATGAGTTGGTGAATCCAGGTTTTCATTGGCATTCTCCAATGGCCCTAAGTTGGCATGTTCCAACAAAACATGTTAGCATTTCTATGGGGGACTTGGAAAACCACCAAGGTACAAAGGTTCTACCAATTGTAGGCCTTATAGACGTGCACAATTAATGAACTTAGAAGGTGAAAGCGTTAGTGTGAAACCTTTTTCATTGCATCTAAAGGTATGTTAATTGGCATGTTTATTTAAGAATTTGAATTTTTGTAACCTTGACATATGTTGTTTTGATGCATTTGATGGCTTGCATGTAATAAGGGTCACACAACTAGGATGGCAATTCAAAAGCAAAAGTGACAACAATGAAAGTTCAACAAAGGCAGTAATGGTTAATCAAAAACCAACTTGACAATTAGATAACCTGAGCATTGATTATTGTATAGACATTTTGATAATTTATGCTAGACTATGGCAGAAGTTGATTGCCCACAATGTGACAAATCTTGGTAGTTTTGCAAAGGATTTGAACTTTGACATCTTTTCTAACATGCCATTTTTAACATTAAATTCATCTTTTCCAAAAATTCAAAATCAATGCCCTTTTGAAAGATTTAGTGCCTAAGATGTATTTTTGTGATTTTGACCTATGACTAATGAATATGTTGTTTTTTCATTGGTAGTGCATGCAAATCAAACATGTTGTAATATCTTTTGCATGAACCACCAAACTTGTATGATCAACCCAATTAATAACATGTTGGAGGTGTGACGTTGTAACATGTATAAACCATGTTACAAATTCTGTTATTTTAATGTTAGTTTAGGTTTTATATTCATTGGACTCTGACACACATGTTACAATAGATAAGGCTACAAAAGAAATTTTGTGTTACAAAACTTTGGGGTCCTTGACATTGGTGGAGTGTATTGCACATTGCTTGGTGAATTGTCTAGCTGCCTAGTAGGATTCAATAGATTTTGGAGACCTCCATGAACTATCCCTTTCAAAGCACCACAATAATGTGTTATCATACCTTTTGCAAGCTTAGGATGAAGAAGTTGGAGCACTTTGATTTGGTGCTTGCAAATGTTCCCACATGCATATAGGCAATTGTAAGATGCCCAGTCAAATTTTGGGTTGTGAACATAGTACTTTTTGTGAAGTCACTTCTTGGATGTAACTAATGCCACTCCATAATTGATAGTTGGTAATGTGACACAAGCATTTGGAATCATCCTCACCTTCAAGATCACATTAATGACAAATTGTTCTTGTTTTCTATTTAAAGCAAATCCATAGTTTTTTCACAAGGATTGGTACCAATAATGAAGCAAAAGATCACCAATTAGTTCATGTATTGCCCAATCCACACAACTCCCATGGAATCTACCCTTGGAAGAATGGAGGGTGGCCTTCAAATTTACATGGTAGTTCTCAATGGCCACATTAATATCCTACCCTACGTACGGTAGGTTACAGTTACCCACCACCCACATTTGAGTTTTTTATAGCCATTCAAACTTTATGTCACTCCAAAAAGAATTAGCAATGTGCATTTCATTTGCTACCCTTGCAAATTCAACTTTTGCCCACAGATCCAACTCTTGATCATTTAGGCAATTTGTGTTGTACATTACATTTCCCAACACCTTGAATGTACTTGCACAAGTAGAAATGTCCTTAATTTTAATGCATGCTTGCTTCAGCCAAGCTCTTATGACATGCCACAAACATAATAAAACTTTTGTTCCTGGCCACACTTGCTTAATCACATGTAATCAAACTCCAATTATGTAAAATGAACATAGGGGTACATTTAAGAAACTCTAATGATAATGAGATAATTTCAATAATGTAACCTATAACAAACTTGCAATGTGAAAAGTTACCAAATGTGTAAAACCTAGTTACAAACCATGCAACCCACAAATTTCACATGCAAGAAATCGTGGTTACATGCAATGAACCATACATATCATATAAGTACATAATATTTGCTAAAATTAAAATATGTTATCTAGATAGTTTAGTTAGGTTGGGTTGGTTGTAATTTTTTGAAACTTGTTGCTTGTGATAGAAAACCACCAATGATGAGTAGAAACGATTATATCATCATGTACCTTAAGCTATTTATTTCTGCTCATGCATCATCAACAATGAATGCATTAGGGTGTTAATCAACCTTAATAAACAATAATCTTTTGTTCAAAATGTCCATCCAAGGGGACAAATCACATGTCTTGTAGCTTGAAGGGATTAGGTAGGCAACATGCATACCATTATGCCATTCATCAAAAACCATCATGGTGTATAATGGAAATTGTGGACACAAGAACACGAAGTTGGCATGTTATATAAAAGACAATGTTACTAATTACAAGTTACAATGGCATTGTGGGACAAAACTTATAACATGCCACATGAGAAGCTGCAAAAATAAATGTTAATGTTAAAAAATGATAATCATTAACAAAACATGTTACATGTTACAATGGAAGGTAGACAATAATACATGTTATAATGAAAGGCCTATAATATGCACACATTGAATATTAAGATATTTGCATATATTGCATGTTATTAGAACAATGTATCCCTAAAGTAAAGAGATATGGCTACCTTTTGTTGTTTGTTCCGAACATAACACTAATAGACACACCACTTTCATGTCCATGACATAACATCATCTCCTTTTACCACTTAGTTTGTATGCCAATTATGAAAGGCATGTTACCACCATGCAAGTTTATTTCAACTTGAACACTAGATTCTTAATAGAAGAAAACTATTTCTTTATTTTCAGTGACCCACATTTGGACACTTTTTGCATCATTTTCATCTTTCTTGTAGGTTTTTTTTGCAAGCTTTCCTACTAAGTTACGAATGTCTTGTTCACATAAAAAAAAATCCCTTGACAAGTCTCCATTGTTCTCCATGATCTCCTTAACTCAAAATTTGTGTTTATTCATAACTTGATATGTAGAGAGGCCCATGCAAAGGTTTTCCAAAACAAACGATCTAGTTTCCTTTAATATATGGGTTGAAAATGCTAACGTATAACTAGATTTGACATTACCATAAATAATAAGACCCAATATGTTGACATGTTAAAAAATGGTGTAAAAAAATTCAGCAATTGTTGGGTGAAAGTAAAATCTCTTTAAAGTGAATGCACAACAACACCTTTTTTTTTGTGAATCTCCTTGGCTTTTCATGGAAGTTTAAGGACCTTTATGCCCTTGGCTAGCAATCTTATTGCTTTTTTTTTTTTCTTAGTTTTCTTGAAGGCCATATTGGGTTGGAACATTTGCATGGTGTTAGAAAAATTTCTCAGTCCATATTCATAGTGGTACTTATGTAAAATTCAATGCCATCACGCACATTGGTGGATGCATACAAACCTTAATAGTGTAAATTAAAATGTATTATAACATGTCGCATTAATCTAAACATGTGCATGCAATGTTATATGTTCGAAATAAATGGTTTGATAAAGCTTAATTGACATTTCCACTTTATAATATGTTCATTATGTTCTACAAGTATTGCATTGTAACAAGTGTAATGCTTTCACATAGCTTTAATGAACAACAATAATCAAGATTAGCTAATGCCTTAATTATTACATGATTGTTTTATGTATGTCTTTGAAATAACATGTATAGTCATGTGACATGTTATGGACCACTAACTTTCAGTTGTTAGAATAGTCGTTCCAGTGTGGATTTTTCAAGTATTCATTGACCCGGTTGTCTTTCCAAATGAATTTGCATTGCATGTCCCCTTTTGTTTCTTCTCAACCAAGAAATCATGAACTCTATCCCATGGAATATATGCCACATAAACCTTCTATTGAATGCATGTGCCATCCACACCATGTTGTGGGGTTACATGGTACTCATTGCACTAGCAAATGTCTTTATAGTTAAAAGGACTTGGAGGTGGTTATTGAACACGTCCCATCATTACTTCCAAAGTTTCTTTACGTTGATCCATGTACACCTTCCCATAATCTAAAGTTTTAACAACATCGGTACCACCTTCTTCACTTGCCCTTTTCTCCATAATATTTTTCTTGCATTTCCTGTTATAAGAAGCCTTCACAAGTTAGGAGAGACTATAAGATGTTATAGCAAATTGAGATTACCATAATATCAAGGTAAAGGGGACTAATTACAACAACATCCAACAAACTTCCCCATACAACTAAAAGTTACATTACAAGATGGGATTGACAATATCTAGTGATGCATGTTACACCTAGGATTTTATACACAAATTATGGGCATGTTACAAAAGATAGATTGAATACTTTGTTGAGATGCGTTGCATGTTACAAATTGTGGCTCATTGGACCTATAGGGACAGCACTGGAACCTTGTTAGATGTCACATGAAATAATTGGGGTGACCACATCAAGGCAAGTGGGAGTGGTTACATGAAAGGGCAAAACAACTTACATACCCTAACTAACAACATATAGGAACAATTCATGAATAAGGACATGTTCCAAAACATGTTGTGAAATGTTACATGAAATTGGGATCGTTGTATTATTTAAGCAAGTGGGTTTAGTTACAACACCATCAAACAATGATGCGCTCCCAAGTCACGGGGTGAAACCAACTTGAGGGTTTCACAAAGTTAAGTTGCGGAAGTTGAGACTTGGTAGCACGCTCCCGGCTTCCAACTCTAAAAAGGGGTAGAGGGTCGAGTTGGGAGCCCAAGGATTAGATTAGGAAGAGGACTTAATAGATCAAGCACGAATCTACATCAAAACAAACCACTCACGTGGTTAGTTCACATTCCGGGACACCCTTTGGTGTTGGGACAAGCCACGGGCACTTCGGACCACAAGACACACCACGGCTCGGACTCGGGA
>Ga0116226_10002471_pt1 | contig 16118 bp, 11 predicted proteins | sample S1TSphfallax_FD_89692 | JGI IMG/M metagenome (GOLD analysis project Ga0116226, IMG submission 89692) | Host-associated microbial communities from peat moss isolated from Minnesota, USA - S1T2_Fa - Sphagnum fallax MG | ecosystem: Host-associated > Plants > Peat moss > Unclassified | place: USA...
CGACCACTGCACAATCGCCGCCGGATCGTTGACCCCCAGATGCTGCACATAGATGGGCAGAAATGGCAGCAACAGCGTCATGCTGAGGATGGTGGTGAAAGCACCAAACAGGCAGACGTATAAATTGCGCTGCCAATGGACCGACTCTTCGCTGAGCGCTGTGTCCGGGCGCGCCACCGGAGCTGCCGGAACTGCGGCAGACACGGCGACGGCGTCATCCGCGCGCTGCGCTGGCACTGAATGACTTGAGCGTTGTGTTTTTGTACTGAGGTCCGGCACCTTGTATTCCTGGTCGAGTCGGGCGTCGTTGCGCTGGTGCGCGCACCATGTCCGCTTGGGGGCACGCCTCAGGCACCGCCAGCCAACCAGGGATGGCGGGCTTGACGGGCGCTGTGATAGGTGGCGATTTCGTCTTGGTGGCGCAGCGTCAGGCCAATTTCGTCCAAACCTTGCAGCAGACAGTCTTTACGAAACGCGGTGATCTCGAACGGATAGGCTGTGCCGTCGGCGTCGATCACATGTTGCGCCGCCAAGTCTATGCTCAAATGATAGTCTGGAATGGCTGCGGCCTGCTCAAAGCAATGCGCGACGATGGCCTCATCGAGTACCACGGGCAACAAGCCGTTCTTGTAGCAATTGTTGAAGAAGATATCGGCAAAGCTGGGCGCCACCAGCGCGCGCAAGCCATATTGCTGCAAGGCCCATGGGGCATGTTCGCGCGAACTGCCGCAGCCGAAATTATTGCGCGCCAGCAGTATGGTCGCGCCTTGATAGCGGACTTGATTCAACACGAAGTCCGGGTTCAACGGACGCTGCGAGCAATCCTGGCCTGGCTCGCCTTGGTCGAGATAGCGCCACTCGTCGAACAGATTCTCGCCAAAGCCCGTGCGCTTGATCGATTTGAGAAACTGCTTGGGGATGATCGCATCGGTGTCGACGTTGTCGCGATCAAGCGGCACCACTTTGCCGCGATAGTAGCCATGCTGGCCAAATTTTTCCATCATCGTCTCCGTTCAATACCTTGCCGCATGGCTGGGCGCCACGCCACGCACGTCGGCAAAGTGTCCGGCCATCGCAGCCGCGGCAGCCATGGCCGGACTCACCAGATGGGTCCGACCGCCCGCGCCCTGTCGGCCTTCGAAGTTGCGATTGGAGGTCGATGCACAGCGCTCTTGCGGCGCCAGCCTATCGGCATTCATCGCCATGCACATCGAGCAGCCGGCATCGCGCCATTCAAAGCCGGCATCGAGAAAGACCTGGTCCAGACCTTCCCGCTCGGCTTGAGCCTTGACCAGACCGGAGCCTGGCACCACCATCGCCAGTTTGATGTTGGCGGCAATATGCGCCTGACCCCGGGCCGCGTAGTGCCGAACCACGGCAGCGGCAGCGCGTAAATCCTCGATGCGCGAATTGGTGCATGAGCCGATAAAAATCTTGTCCAAGGCAATCTGCTGGATCGGCGTGCCGCCCTCGAGCCCCATGTATTGCAACGCCCGTACCTGTGCCGCGCGTTTGATCGGATCAGGCTGCGCGGTGGGATCCGGCACCGTGCCATCGACGGTCGTAACCATTTCCGGCGAGGTCCCCCAACTGACTTGCGGCACCAGGGTCGACGCGTCGAATTCGACCACCCGGTCGAATACCGCACCGGCGTCGGAATGCAGGTCGCGCCAGTCGGCCAGGGCCGCGTCCCAAGCTGCGCCACTGGGCGCGTAGGGGCGATCACGCAGATAGGCGATGGTGGTCTCGTCCACCGCGACCATACCGGCTCGCGCGCCTGCCTCGATCGCCATATTGCATACCGTCATGCGTCCTTCCATGCTCAACGCCGCTATGGTGGGACCGGCAAACTCGATCGCATAGCCGGTGCCGCCATCGGTGCCGATCAGACCGATCAGCGCCAGCACCAGATCTTTCGCGTAGCAGCCGTTCGGTATCGCGCCATGCACGCGGATCTGCATGGCGCGGCTTTTTTTCTGCAACAGCGTTTGCGTGGCCAACACATGTTCGACTTCCGAAGTGCCGATGCCGAACGCCAGCGCGCCGAAAGCGCCGTGGGTGGACGTATGCGAATCGCCGCAGACGATGGTCATGCCGGGCAGGCTCAAGCCTTGTTCAGGACCGACCACATGTTCGATACCCTGGCGCTGGTCGTTCATCTTGAACTGCAGGATGCCGTTGCTGTCGCAATTGGCATCCAGGGTTTCGACCTGCAACCGGGAAATCGGGTCGGCGATGCCGCCGGCGCGTGCGGTGGTCGGCACATTGTGATCGGATACACCGACGGCGGCGGCGGCGTGCCACACGCGCCGCCCGCTCAAGCGCAAACCTTCAAAAGCCTGCGGGCTGCTGACTTCATTCAGAAAGTGCCGATCGATATAGAGGATGGCGGTGCCGTCGTCTTCGACACGCACCACATGGCTGTCCCACAATTTATCGTACAAGGTGCGGGGTTGGGTTGAAGACATGAGATGAATTCCAAATGCGATCGTAGAAAGTAGATTCGGGTCGGGCCGCAGCACCGGTCACACCGGCGCAGATCAAACCCTTCCCCCTCAGGCCGGTGCGGCATCAACGTAACGTTGCTGCAAGGCGTCGAAAGTGGTGATATATCCAGCCAGGGCGCTGGCCGCCACCGTCAGGGGACTGGCTAGCCACACGTCGCCGGGCCCCGAGCGGCCGGGGAAATTCCGGTTGATGGCGCTGATGGTGACGTGATCGGCGCGCGTCGATTGGCCCGGTCCGCAATTCGCACAAGCGCCGCAACCGGGCATCACCAGTTGGACTCCGGCTTGCTCGAACACCGGCAGATAACCCTGTGCCTCGCAATACGCGCGCACGGCCAGGGTGCCGAATTGCAGATAAAACCGAGTTCCGGGCGCCACTTTCAAGCCCTGTGCCAAGCCCCACTGCAACACGCTGTGATAGAAATCGAAATCTTCCCGTTTGCCTGCCGTGCAGGAGCCGCCATAGGCAATATCGAGGGCGATCGGCTCGGCCGCCACGTGCTCGGCCGGCACCCCATTGCCGGGATCGCCCGGCCGCGCCAGCATGGGCGTCAGAGTCGCCGCGTCCAGCGTGATGCGGTCGTGATACACGGCATCGGCATCGCTATGCATCCAGGGTTCCAGCGTGAAGTCGATATTGCGCCGCGCCTTCAGAAACGCGACCGTCTGCGCATCCGGCTCGACGATGCCGGTAAAGCCGCCCAGCTCGGCCACCATATTGGTGAGTGTGGCGCGCTCGTCGATAGATAGCGCGCGCACGGCACTGCCGCCATATTCGAACACCAGACCAATGGCACCGCCCGCGCGTATCTGCGGCAGGCTCAGCAAATGCAGCACGATATCCTTGGCGGTCACGCCGGGCCGCAACGTGCCGTCAATTTCGACCCGCAGGGTAGCGGGCACCTTGCAACGGATATAGCCCGTCACCCAACTGTTGGCGATATCGGTGGCGCCTGCGCCGAAAGCCAGACAACCCAGCGCACCCGCGTGCGGTGTGTGCGAATCGGTGCCGGCCACGACTTGTCCCGGTAGCGCATATTGCTCGGCCATCAACGCATGACAAATGCCTTCGGAGCCGTCGCCGTCCGGCAGCACGCCGTGCGAGCGGACCGGATAGCGTTGCGCAAAGTCGTCGTGCGCACGGGTCAGGTGCGCAATGCCGGGCAGCAATCCGCCTTGCACATGCGGCACGCTATGCGGTGCCAGTACCAGGTGATCCTGAAACGCGACGATCTGATCCGGCGCATGCAATGGCGCCGGCTGCCCGAAAGCACGGTGCATCAGGTGCGCGCTCATGCCGGTGAAGTAATCATGGCTGAAGCGCCAGTCGGCCGCGATAAACGCGCCGTCGCCAACGCGAGCCTGCGCGTAATCGGAATGCAGGTGGCGCGCGATGATCTTCTCGACCAGTGTCTGGCCGGAGCGCGTTGGCGACGGCACGGGCGCGCCCGGCGCGGGCCAGCTGATCGAGCGGCTGTAAGCCAGCAATCCACCGGCACGCAACACGTCTTGGGTCAAGGCATCGCGCCCGCGCAAGAAAGCATCGAGCGGAATCGCCTCGCCGGCCTCGATCCGTGGCAACAAGGAAAAATCCGTACTGGTGTAAATGCCGAGGTTGTCGCAATTCTGCTGGTAGATGCGCTCGAAGCTCTCGGCAATAATCAACCGTATCCCCGCCGATTGCTCGGCCAGAGGGCTGGATTCGCGCGACGACCCCTTGCCGTAGCGCTTGCCTGCCACCGTGACCTGGAACCCGCCCCGACGCACGGCATGCTCGCCTATCGGCCGCTCGCCACCGGCTTGAAATCCGACGTAGGGATATTGGCCCAGGCGTTCATCGTAAGTCAGCATGACCGTGACCGGCGTGATCTCGTCGGTGGAGATGTTGTCGCGCAATGCGCCCTGTTCGGTCGATAAAATCGTACTCGACAGGTTTTCGCCCGCCATTTGGGCGCGGATCAGTTGCGGGTCGCGGCACAGGTAGAGCACCCGGCCGCTAAAACGTATTGTGGTTTCCATCATGGCCTCCTCGCCCCACTATAAAGGGCGGCCGGCCGTGCCGGAAGTGACCATCCGGCATGGCGGCGTTCTCGCTTGGCGGAGTGGGCGGGAGAGCCCGTCAGGCCAGGGCCACGCCGGGTTTAGCGCGGCTGAGTCAGGAAATTGATCAGGGTATTGGCGCTGGCGCTGATCTGATCACGCGCCTTGAACACCACGAACAGATGGCGCTCCGACCAGGCATCGGCGAGCGGTACCAGTTTGACGTCCAGCGTATTCACATAAAGCTCGCCGACTTGTTGCGGCACGATGGCCAGGCCCAATCCGACATGGACCATACGGCATAAGGCATCCAGACTGCTGACCTTGATCCGGATATTCATGGTACCGCCGAGATGCGCCACTTCCTGCGCCAGCAGTTGCGTCAGCGCGCTGCCGTCGCGCAAACCGATAAAATTCTCGTGCAGCAATGCGGCCAGTGTCACCGGCTGATGCGGGGCCAACGGATGCGCAGCCGGCGCCATCACGAACAGACGGTCGGAGCGATATGGCAGGCGGTCGAAGTGCTCGATCCCGGTAATTGCATTGCAGATGCCGAAATCGGCGCTGCGCTCGTCGACGGCCTTCAGCACTTCGGCACTGCTATATTCCTCGAGCTCGATGCCGACATCGGGGAAAACCCGGGCAAATGCCGCCACATCCTCAGGCAAGAACTGCACGATGGACGACAGATTGGCGACCAGCCGCACCCGGCCCTTGGCTCCCGAGTTGAACTGCGATAATTCGACCGACAGGGCCTCGATCTGCCCGATGACCGCATGGGCGTGCCGCAGCAGGGTCTCGCCGACCGGGGTCACGGTGATGCCGCGCGGATGACGCTGCACGACCGGCAGACCAATGAGCGCCTCGATTTCGGCGATACGGCGGCTGACGGCGGAGGGCACGATAAATTCGCGCTCCGCCGCGCGCGCAATGTTCTTTTCCTGGCAAACGGCGACAAACAAGCGCAGCGAGGTTAAATCGAGTTTTCTGAGCAGGCTTTCCATGCAAGGGTCCGGTGCTGGCGCTTAAGCGCTCTATGCTAGCATTGCGCCCCAAAACAGACGCGCCGCCTGACAAAATAAGACCATAAGAATAATTTCGCCTACCACGTGTCCGACGCCAACCCGCTCGCAGCTGAGCCAGATCGGGTTGTGCCTATCTGGTATCCCGGCACAAATCTGCTAGCCTGTGGTGCGCGGGCATGACTGTTGCCGCACCTCGATAAAAGAACCGCTCGCACCGGTACGGTCCGAGCCGGCATAAAAACCAGGAGACCCACCATGTCCTGTCCGTCGGAACTGGCCTCTGAGCCGGGCGGCAACGCGTTCGAAACCGACACCTATGCCAAGGTCGCATGGCGCGTGCTGCCCTTGCTGTTCCTGTGCTACGTCGCCTCCTACCTGGATCGCGTCAACGTCGGCTTTGCCAAGCTGCAGATGCTGAGCGATCTCAAGTTCAGCGATACGGTCTATGGTCTGGGGGCCGGCATCTTCTTTGTCGGCTACTTCCTGTTCGAAGTGCCGAGCAATATCATTTTGCATCGCGTCGGCGCGCGCGTCTGGATCGCCCGCATCATGATCACCTGGGGTGTGATTTCGGGTGCAATGATCTTTGTCGACAGCGCGGCCATGTTCTATGTGATGCGGTTTTTACTCGGCGTCGCGGAAGCCGGTTTCTTTCCCGGCGTGATTCTCTACCTGACCTATTGGTTTCCCTCGAACCGGCGCGGCAAGATCACCGCCTTGTTCATGACCGCAGTGGCCCTCTCCGGGGTCATCGGCAGCCCGCTCTCGGGGTGGATCATGCAGTCCATGCCGGGTGTAGCCGGACTCGCCGGCTGGCAGTGGATGTTTTTGGTGGAAGCGGTGCCGTCGCTGCTGCTGGGCGTGGCCACCCTGATATTTCTGCAGGACCGCGTCATCGACGCGGCCTGGCTGGAACCCGACGAAAAAGCCTTTATCGCCCGCCAGATCGCCGCAGAAGCCGACGAGAAGCTGGAAGCCACACTGGCCCAGACTTTTTCCGACCCGCGCGTGTGGCTGGCTTCGCTGATCTACTTCTCCTTTGTCATGGGCCTGTATGGCGTCGGCTTCTGGTTGCCGACCATTATCAAAGCCACGGGCGTGAAAGGCCTGCTCGACATCGGCATGCTGAGTGCGATTCCCTATCTGGTGGCGACCGTCGCCATGGTCCTGATCGCGCGCCGTTCGGACCAACATGGCGAGCGGCGTTGGCACGTTGCGATCCCCGCCTTCCTGGGCGCGCTGGGATTGGTGTTCAGCGTCATCTATGCACACGATACGGTGCTGGCCCTGATCGCGCTGACGGTTGCCACGGCTGGCATCCTTGCCACTCTGCCGTTGTTCTGGAGCCTGCCAACCGCCTTTTTACGTGGCGGTGCTGCCGCTGCCGGTATCGCGCTGATCAATTCGCTGGGCAATCTGGCCGGTTTCGCCGGCCCCTACGCCATTGGCTGGCTCAAGGATTTCACCCACAGCACCGATTCCGGCATGTATATGCTGGCCGCGTCGCTGCTGCTCGGCGGCGTCCTGACGCTGGCGATGCCGGCCCGGCTGGTCAATAAATAGCGCTATCCAAAGACCAACAAATTAGGCAAACGCCCGCTTATCCCGGGCGCAACACACCGCGAACATCACGGCGATCGATCCCGAGCCGTGCGGAAGGCTACAATGTCGCTTTTCCCGCACCGGCTTCGGCCCGCTCTCCCTAAGTGATCCGCTTCAACCAGTTCAGTCTCGCGCGCGGCACCAAGTCGCTGTTCGAAAACACCACCTTCTCGCTCAATCCTGGCGAGAAGGCCGGTCTCGTCGGTGCCAATGGCGCCGGTAAATCGACCCTGTTTGCGCTGTTGCGCGGTCTGCTGCATGCCGACGGCGGCGATGTCTCGCTGCCGCCGTCCTGGCAGATCGCCCATGTGGCCCAGGATACGCCGGCGGTCGAACGCAGCGCAGTCGACTACACCCTGGACGGCGACGCCGTGCTGCGCCGCATCGAGGCAGAAATCGCCCGCGCTGCGGCAGCCCACGACGGAGAAGCCGAGGGGTATGCCCATGCCGCCTACGCGGATGCCGACGGGTACACCGCGCTGGCGCGTGCCGAAAGCCTGTTGCTGGGGCTGGGCTTTACCGTCGAGCAAACCCGGCAGAGCGTTGCCAGTTTCTCGGGTGGTTGGCGTATGCGGCTGAATCTGGCGCAAGCCTTGATGTGCCGCTCCGACTTGCTGTTGCTGGACGAACCGACCAACCACCTGGACCTCGATGCGATCGTCTGGCTGGAAGACTGGCTGCGCCGCTATGCGGGCACGCTGGTCGTGATTTCGCACGATAGAGAATTTCTCGATGCGATCTGCAACGTCACCTTGCATCTGGAAAATCGCCAGATCAAGCGCTACGGTGGCAACTACAGCCAGTTTGAAGTGACGCGCGCACAGCAACTGACGCTGCAGCAAAACGCCTACGAAAAGCAGCAGCGCAACATCGCCCACCTGCAAAGCTTCGTCGACCGCTTCAAGGCCCAGGCCACCAAGGCACGGCAAGCACAAAGCCGGGTCAAGGCGCTGGAGAAGATGGAACTGATCGCGCCGGCGCATATCGCCTCGCCATTCACCTTCGAATTCCGAACGCCACTGGCGGCACCGAATCCGATGCTGGTGCTCGACCGGGTCGACTGCGGCTACCGGGGCGCCGAGATCGAGCCAGACGAAAACGGCAGCGCCGGCACATCCGGCGGCGACAAACTGATTGTGAGCGGCGTTACGTTATCGATCACCAATGGCCAGCGTATCGGCTTGCTCGGTGCAAATGGCCAGGGTAAATCGACGCTGATCAAAACCCTCGCTTCGACACTGAGGCCGCTAGCGGGCACCGTGACCCCCGGGCGCGGTCTGCAGATCGGCTATTTTGCCCAGCACCAGGTCGAAACGCTGCGCCATGACGACAGTCCGCTGCAACATCTGGCGCGCCTGGCACCGGATACGCGCGAACAGGAATTGCGGGATTTCCTCGTCAGCTTCAATTTCCGTGGCGACATGGCGACTTCCTCGATCGCCCCGTTCTCGGGTGGTGAAAAAGCACGCTTGGCGCTGGCCCTGATCATCTGGCAGCGCCCCAATTTGCTGCTGCTGGACGAACCGACCAATCACCTTGATTTGGAAACCCGGCATGCGCTGACGATGGCGCTGGCGCAGTTCGAAGGCACCTTGATCGTGGTCTCCCACGACCGCCATCTGTTGCGCGCCACCACCGACACCTTCATGCTGGTCGCGCATCACAAGCTGCAGCCGTTTGACGGCGACCTCGACGATTACCGCGACTGGCTGCTCCAGCATGCGGCCGAACAACGGCTGGCGGCCAAGGGGGACAGCGCAGCACCCGCCGCTGTCGCATCGGGCCAGGTGCCCAACACCGCAGTCAACACAGAGCCAGACCATCGCCACGCGGGCGGCGCAATCAAAACGCGCGAACAACGCCGTGCCGATGCCGAAGAACGACAACGCGCCTCACAGCAGCGCAAACCCTTGCAGAACAAGATCGATAAGATCGAGCGCGAGATGGCCGAGCTCGAAACCGAAAAGAACACGCTGGAAGCCCGGATCGCGGACCCGGCCAGCTACCTCGCCGAAAACAAGTCGCAACTGACCGACACCTTGCGCCGCCAGGGTGAGGTCACGGCCAAGCTGGCGGCGCTGGAAGTCGATTGGCTGGAGGCTCAGGAAGCCCTCGAAGCGCTCGCCTGAGGGCCTAGCCCGGGGTAAGCGGGTTACTCCAGTCCGCGTACCTTGTCGATCGCCTGCTCGATGCGATCGACCGCCACGATACGCAGCCCTTCGATGACTTGCTTGGGCGCATTGGCTTTCGGTATCAACGCCACCGAAAAACCGAGTTTGGCGGCCTCCTTGAGCCGCTCCTGACCACGCGGACAGGGACGGATTTCCCCCGCCAGCCCGACCTCGCCGAAAGTAATCAGGCCCTTGGGCAGCGGTTTGTTCCGCATCGATGAATGGATCGCCAGCAAAATCGCCAAGTCGGCCGCTGGCTCGGTGATCTTGACCCCGCCCACCGCATTCAGAAACACGTCCTGATCGAAGCAGGCAATCCCGGCATGACGGTGCAACACGGCCAGCAGCAGGGCAAGCCGGTTCTGTTCAAGGCCGACCGCCAGCCGACGCGGATTCGGCACGTGCGCGGTATCGACCAGGGCCTGAATCTCGACCAGCAGCGGGCGTGTGCCCTCCTGCGTGACCAGCACGCAGGAACCGGGCACGGTCTGCTCGTGCTGCGACAGGAATAGCGCGGACGGATTGCTGACGCCGCGTAAGCCGCGCTCCGTCATCGCGAACACGCCCAATTCATTGACCGCGCCGAAGCGATTTTTGAAGGCACGCACCAGACGGAACGACGAGTGCGTATCGCCCTCGAAATACAAGACCGTATCGACAATGTGCTCCAGCACACGTGGGCCGGCCAGACTGCCCTCCTTGGTCACGTGCCCGACCATGATGATGGTGACACCGGTTTGCTTGGCGATGCGCGTGAGTTGCGCCGCGCACTCGCGCACCTGAGCCACCGAGCCGGGCGCCGAACTGAGCGCGTCGGAATAGATGGTCTGGATCGAGTCGATCACCGCCACATCGGGCTTCTCGGTTTCGATCGCAGCCTGGATGCGCTCAAGCTGGATTTCGGCCAGCAAGCGCAGATCGGGGGCCGGCCCGTTGCCGTCGAGCAGCCCCAGACGCTGCGCGCGCAAGGCGATCTGCGCGCCGGATTCTTCGCCACTGACATACAGCGCGCGACGCTCGCGCGCGACCTCGGCCAGCGACTGCAGCAACAGCGTCGATTTGCCTATGCCCGGATCGCCGCCGATCAGCACCACGCCACCCGCTACCAGGCCACCACCCAGCACCCGGTCGAACTCACCGACCCCGGTCGGGAAACGCGGTACGTCGGCGGCCTCGATCTGGGCCAGGGTCTGCACCGGTGCGGTCTGCGCCAATGCCTGATAGCGATGCCCCGCGGCCGGGGTCGCCACGCCTTCGACCAGGGTATTCCAGGCCTGACATGCCGGGCATTGGCCGGTCCACTTTGGCGCTTGCGCGCCGCATTCGCCACAGGTGTAGACGGTCTTCAGCTTGACTGCCGCAGTCTTGGCCATCGTCAATCTGCCCGCATCGGCACGCGCGGCGCCACCGCACACATCAGCTCGTAGCCAACCGTGCCGCTCGCCTGCGCCACGTCATCGATGGGCAGCGACGGCCCCCACAATTCGACGGGGGCGCCAATGCCGGCTTGAGGGCAAGGGGTCAAATCGACCGTGATCATATCCATCGAAACGCGGCCTATGGTTTGCGTGCGGATGCCGTCGACCAGCACCGGCGTGCCGCTCGGCGACAGACGGGGATAGCCATCGGCATAGCCGCATGCGATGACACCGATGCGCATGGCGCGATCAGCCGTAAATGTGGAGCCATAGCCGACGGTATCGCCTGCGACTAATTGCTGCACCGCAATCACTTCGGTGGTCAGCGTCATGGTCGCTTGCAGGCCGCTGTCTTGAATATCGGCGCTGACGCCGGAGGGCGCTGCGCCATACAACATGATGCCGGGCCGCACCCAATCAAAATGTGCCTGCGGATGCCACAGCACCGCCGCCGAATTGGACAGACTGCGCGCGCCGGCAATGCCCTCGGCACCGCGCTCGAAGGCATCGAGTTGATGCGCAATGCCGCGCTTGCCATCGGCGTCGGAAAAGTGGGTCATCAGCGTGATCTGACCGATTGCGGCGCTTTCGCGGGCGCGCTCCCAGGCTGCGCGATAGCGCTGCGGCGGATAACCCAGACGGTTCATGCCGGTGTTCATCTTCAGTTGAATATTGACCGGCTTGCTCAGGCGCGCGGTTTCCAGCATACGCAACTGATCGTCGCAATGGACCGCGGTGGTGAGGCTGTAGCGATCGACGATGTCCAGATCGGACGGCTGGAAAAAACCTTCCAGCAGCAGGATGGGGCCAGCCCAGCCGTATTCGCGCAGGCGCACCGCCTCGTCGAGATCGATCAGGCCAAAGCCATCCGTGTCGCGCAGCCCCGGAAAGACGCGCGCCAGACCGTGGCCATAGGCATTGGCCTTGACCACGGACCACACTTTTGCGTGCGGTGCACAACGACGAACCACGGACAGATTATTGGCCAGCGCGGTAGTATGGACAACGGCGGAAATTGGACGGGGCATGGGGCGGCAACGGGCTTTGAATGGAGTGAAATAAACCGATACGGCTAGGGATCAGTCCGGTTAAATGTTTGATTTTGCGGCGGTGGCACATCTTTTATGGCGCCTCATACGAGACCCCGGTCGCATCAACCGATGCGCGGTATCGGCGTCTGACTGGCGTGGTGCCGCACAGGTTCCGGCACCCATATGCCCGATACCGTGTATTTTCGTGTTATAAAGCCGAGCGCACAACCCATTTCGGAAAATGGGACGACCGCGCGGGCACACTCAAAGGAATCAGGCAAGGACAGCACCGCTTCAGATGAAAAATGGTTTTTACACGATCATGGCTGCGCAGTTTTTCTCGTCGCTGGCCGACAGCGCGCTGCTGATCGCTGCGGTGGAACTGCTCAAGGATCTGCAGGCGCCGCCGTGGATGACGCCGCTGCTGAAGCTGTTTTTTGTCTTGTCGTACGTGGTTTTGGCCGCCTTCGTCGGCGCCTTCGCCGATTCCAGGCCGAAAGGCAACGTGATGTTCTGGACCAACATGATCAAGATCTCGGGCTGCGTGACCATGTTGGTGGGCGCCCACCCCCTGATCGCCTACGGCATCGTCGGTTTCGGTGCGGCCGCCTACTCCCCCGCCAAATATGGCATTCTGACCGAACTACTGCCGCCCGAACGGCTGGTCGTCGCCAATGGCTGGATTGAGGGCACGACCATAGGATCCATCATCCTCGGCACTGTGATGGGTGGCCTGCTGATTTCGCCCCACGTGATGCGCTACACCATGCATTACCCCCTGCCTTTCGTGCAGACGCCTGCGGAAGCCGCCATGGTGCTGATTACCGGGGTCTACGTGATCGCGGCCCTCTTCAATCTGGGCATCCCCGATACCGGCGCGCGTTATCCGATCCAACAGCACGATCCGATACGCCTCATTACCGATTTCGCCGACTGTTTCACCACGCTGTGGAATGACAAACTGGGACAGATTTCCCTGGCTGTCACCACCCTGTTCTGGGGCGCCGGGGCGACCTTGCAGTTTATTGTCCTGAAGTGGGCCGAATCGGCGCTTGGCATGAATCTCTCGGAAGGGGCGATCCTGCAGGCCGTGGTGGCGGTCGGCGTCGCCATCGGCGCGATGCTGGCCGCCTCCAAAGTCCCGTTGAAACGCTCGCTCAGCGTGTTGCCAGTGGGCATCCTGATGGGTGTCAGCGTGATGGGCATGGCCTTTTTCAACCGCGCGCTGTTTCCTCCCAGTTTGGGCCTGACTTTAGGCCATATGCACGTGCCGGCCTATCTGATCGTGGGTTACATCTTCCTGATATTCGTGGGCGCGCTGTCGGGCTTTTTCGTGGTGCCGATGAACGCCTTGCTGCAGCACCGTGGTCACGTGTTGTTGTCGGCCGGTCACTCGATCGCGGTACAGAACTTCAATGAAAATCTGTCGGTGCTGGTGATGTTGTGCCTGTACACGGTGCTGCTGTGGCTGCATGTGCCGGTCGAAGTGGTGATCATTCTATTCGGTACCTTTGTCTGCGTGATGATGTGGCTCGTGATGCTGCGCCATCAAGCCAACCAGCGCGTATTCGACTCCGTCGCCCTGATCGGCGAAGCCAAGCACTAATGCCGCGCCGTCTGGTGCGCCATTCGATCCGGCTATGAGTTACACGCCATTCAATGTGCTCACCATCGCCGGTTCGGATTCCAGCGGCGGTGCCGGCATCCAGGCCGACCTCAAGACCTTTTCCGCTCTGGGTGTGTACGGGGCCAGCGCAATCACCGCGCTGACCGCGCAAAATACGCACGGCGTGGTCGCCCTGCACGTCCCTCCCGCCGCCTTTCTCAGCCAGCAATTGGATACCGTGTTCAGCGACCTGCGTATCGACGCGGTCAAGATCGGCATGCTGGCCAGCGTTGATAATGTGCGCGCGGTGGTCGCTGCCTTGCGGCGTTACCGTCCATCGCATGTGGTGCTAGACACGGTAATGATTTCCAAGAGCGGGCATGCGCTGCTGGCCACGGAAGCGGTCGCCGCCTTGCGCGACGAACTGCTGCCGCTGGCCGATCTGCTCACGCCCAATTTGCCGGAAGCGGCCGCACTGCTGGGGCAAGCAGAAGCGGGCGACGAGGCCGTCATGCTGGACCAAGGGCAGGCCTTGCGCGCCATGGGAGCACGGGCGGTACTGATGAAGGGCGGCCATCTGGCCGGTGCGCTGTGCCCCGATTGGCTGATCGAAGCCGACGCCACCAGCCGCCTAAGCGGCCCCCGCATCGCTACCCGCCATACCCATGGCACTGGCTGCACCTTGTCCGCCGCCATCGCGGCCCTGCTGCCCCAACGCGCAGACCTGGCCGCCGCCGTGGTGGACGCCAAAGCCTATCTGAGCGACGCGCTGACGCAGGCCGACCGGCTCCAGGTCGGCCAGGGCATCGGCCCGGTTCATCACTTTTCACGCTGGTGGTAAGTGCTGCTTTGGCGGCGGATCGCCTCTTCGGCGGCGGATCGGCTCTTTGGCGGCGGATCGCCTCCTTCGGGCGCGCAGATCGGCGCCCGGCCGTCTAAGCCTGGCCGTACGCGTAGTGTTGCGCTCGCACTGGCCAGCCATCATCGACCACGAAGCCGCGCGTCACCTCGACCCAACCGTCGCCGCGCCGGGCAAAACCGGCGATCAGCCAGGGGCCCGGCAGTGCCAACGCAGCGCCAACCGATGGTTGCGGCGCATGAGCCGCCCCAGCCGCGCCGAAATGCAAGACCAGACGCGCATATAGGACATCGGCCTCGAGCAAGGTGGCCGCTTCGCGGCTGTCCGCATCCACGCGCCGCGGCGCCATCCATTGCAGGCGCGGCAATACCTGCCAGACCTGCGCATCCGATCGCGCCGCCTGCTGACGCCAGGCGTCGACGGTGCCCCACCAACCGCGCAAATGATCCGCCCCCAGTAATGCCGGCCCGGGCTGCGGGGCTGTCGCCGGCGATGTCCACGTCGGGCTGGCCGTCTGTGCATGCGGACTCAGCCCGGGCAGCGGATAGAACAACCACCCGCGCAGAAATAATTCGGCATGCCAGGGCCCGCCGCCAATCTGAGCCGCAAATTCGGGACGCGCCGAGAGCCGCAACTGGTGGTCAAACATGCGTGCCAGCTTCAAATCGAAGCGATCGGCCAGATTGGGTCCCACATAGCGCGCAAAGGGTTGCCACGGCCCGGCTGCAGTGCCATGCGCATCCGGCAGCGCATCCACTTCATGGCGAACCGGCGTCGACGCCGGGGTGTCGGGCTGTGCGCTGGCCCAGGCTTGCTCGTCAGGGGCGACATAGAGATAGCATTTGACCGCCAATTCCCAATGCAGGCGGGTGCCGTCATGGGCTTCGAGCAGGAAATCGCATTCACCCAGAGTCTGATTGCCGCGCCGCAACGGCAGATTGGCAGCGATCAAGCGGCCGCTCAACCCGGCGTCGAGCGCAAACGCGAGCAGCTGTTCGGCGTAGTGGCCCAAACGCTTTTGTGGCGCCGCAGCCAGGGTCGCATGCAGGGTCTCGCCAGCGCGATCGAGCTGAGCCAGCCAGTCGGCCGTCCTGGCCAGCCAGCCAGGTGTCGGGTGTGCCAGCGCCTGAGACACGGGCGCCGTCGCCAGCAATGGCGGTGAACCCAATAGCCAGAGCAGATCGCGCACCGCCGGATCGCGCAGTGCGCCAAGTCCATCGCGGTAGAGGGCGCTCAGCCCTTCAGTTGCTGGTAGGTCGTCTGCGCCAGGCATAGATCGGTCCAGGCCTTGGCCTTGTCGGGCAGGCTGCGCAGCAAGTACGCTGGATGATAGGTCACTACCACCGGCACTCCTTCGTACTCGTGCACACGGCCGCGCAGCGACGCAATGCTGCCGGTAGTCTTAAGCAGACTCTGGACCGCAAAACGGCCCATGGCCACAATCAATTTAGGCCGTACCAGTGCCACCTGGCGCTGCAGATAGGGTTCGCAGCGCGCCACTTCATCGGGTTCCGGATTGCGATTACCAGGCGGTCGACATTTGATCACGTTGGCGATATACACATTGTGGCCGCGCTGCAGCGCCAAGGCTTGCAACATATTGTCGAGCAGCTTGCCGGCCTGGCCGACGAACGGTTCGCCCTGCTTGTCCTCGTTCTCGCCGGGGGCTTCGCCGATCAGCATCCATTCGGCCTGGCGGTCGCCAACGCCGAACACGGTCTGGGTGCGCTTCTCGCATAGCCGGCACGCCGTGCAATGCGTCACTCGCTCGCTCAGGGCATCCCAATCCAGCGCGGCCACCGGGATCGTGGTGTCGCCCGTGTCTCGGGCCAGCGCCTCGCGGCCTGGGGCAGCTTCAG
>Ga0116226_10002472_pt1 | contig 16117 bp, 8 predicted proteins | sample S1TSphfallax_FD_89692 | JGI IMG/M metagenome (GOLD analysis project Ga0116226, IMG submission 89692) | Host-associated microbial communities from peat moss isolated from Minnesota, USA - S1T2_Fa - Sphagnum fallax MG | ecosystem: Host-associated > Plants > Peat moss > Unclassified | place: USA...
CCGCGCTCGCCATACCCGGCCTCTGTTATGGCGTTATTGCGGCTTATGGCCTTTACGCCCATGCAAATATACGAAAGATCAGCGTGACTTGACGCCAGCCTCAGGTCTCTTGCCCAGTCAAGGTACGCCAGAAGTCCCAATAATCGCGTAAGATATCGGAACCGACCCAAAAGCCGTTGCGATAGGGCGTATCGACTCCGATGACGAGGGTCTGATCAGCATCGCCACGCCAGGTGCCGAATAGATGGTCCCAGATCGGCGCCAGGGCGAAGTGACCCACGGGCGTCTTTGATATATCCAAAATATGGTGCAGGCGGTGATGATTGGGCGACTGCATGACATAACGCCCGAACCATCCAAAATTCGAATCGATCCGGGAATGGATCAGATAGCCATGAGCCGCTACAATGACGCTGACCACCGCCATCGCCTCAGGGCTCGCCCCCAAAAAGGCGAGCGGCAGGGCGAGACAAAATACGTTTGAAAAAGAAGCTGGATGCGTGCGCACAGAATTCACCACGCAGAACCCCTCTGCGGCATGGTGAAAACGATGAAGCGGCCACAGCACACGGCCATGGTCCAGGCGATGCCCCCAATAGTCTAGAAATGTGTAGGAGAAGTAGATGACGGCGACCTGCGCCCACAGGGGGGCGACGGCGATAGATATTGATCGACCGAGTAAAGCGGATAAAGCGCCATGAACATAAAAACCCGGAAGGAGCGTCAGCCCAAGGGTCATGATCAAAGCCAGTACCGACATAAAATGCGTCTGCCAGATCACGAAGCATGCGATATCTGAACAACTGGACGCGGTCCTTTTAAACAACAAATCGCGCAGCGAGCTGGCCCGCCAGCCGACGACGGCGCACTCAACCATCAGGACGCATGGGAGTGTAGTCATCGTCAGAGCCAAATTGCTCAAAATCCGCCGGTGAACCGAATGCACTGTAATCAAGCGACCTGGCAGACCGATAACGACTTGATCAGGAATAAGACTGACCGACGCCGTTGCGACAGCGAATACCGCTACGGCGTAAACTATAAAGCCCAAAGCGATAAAAGTAAGTTCGCGCGGTGATCTGATAGACGCCGGTCCAGAACCTGTCCTGACGATGGGGGAGCGAGCCGCCGTACAAGTCTGAGGTCTCTGATCAATAACTGGCGGTGCGGCACGCGGCAAACCTGAAAGCCCACCTCGCATTATTCAACCTTTACCTTCATACTATTCCCCTGGCGGTCACCCTGTGGCGTTAGCCGCTCGACATTGTTAGTCGGCGCCCACCTCAACATCAGACTTTCACGAAGAGGTGAATTTTTCGACACTCATAAAAGGTTCTGCACCCAAAAAGGGGTTCCTTGGCGTCTTGGCATGAGCCAAACGTCTATACAACGACGCGCGCGCTGACATATCGGCCACTCAAGGAGACCTTCATGGACATTGGTGTTTTCATACCGATCGGCAACAACGGCTGGCTGATTTCCACCACTTCGCCGCAGTACAAGCCTAGCTTCGAATTAAATAAGCAAGTTGTACAGAAAGCCGAAGGCTACGGCTTTGATTTTGCATTGTCCATGATCAAACTGCGGGGGTTTGGTGGCAAAAGTGAATTCTGGGACTATAACCTGGAGTCTTTTACGCTGATGGCCGGTCTTGCAGCCGTCACCAAACGTATAAAGCTTTTCGCATCGACCGCCGTTCTGACGCTCCCCCCCGCGCTCGTGGCGCGCATGGCGGTGACGGTGGATTCCATCGCGCCGGGTCGCTTTGGGATCAACATCGTCTCCGGCTGGGCGAAGGATGAATACACCCAAATGAATGTTTGGCCCGGGGACACCTATTTCGGCTACCGATACGATTATTCCACGGAATATGTGCATATTATCAAGGAGTTGTGGGCGGAGGGAAAGTCCGACTTCAAAGGCAAGCATTTTCAGATGACCGATTGCAGGCTGCTTCCCGGTCCTGGCGGCAAGATTGAGATCGTGGGCGCAGGCCAGAGTGATCGAGGCATGGAATTTGTCGCCCAGTACGGCGACTACAGCTTCGTGACCTGCGGCGGCGTGAATAAACCGCTGCAACATGCGCCCGTCGTGGCCCGGCTTATGGCGGCGGCGGAAAAGACGGGGCGCGATGTGGGCGCCTATGTCTTGTGCATGGTGATCGCCGACGAAACGGACGAAGCCGCTTTCGCCAAGTGGGAAGCCTATCGCGCGGGGGCCGATGTCGACGCACTGGCGTGGATGTATGATCAGGGCGCCGCAGATACGACCGCGGGCGAAGGCTCCACCGCCCGGCATATCAACCTGCCGGAGGGCGCGGTGAACTTCAACATCGGCACCTTTGTCGGATCTTACGCCACCGTGGCGAAGCTTTTGGATGAGGCCGCGAGTATTCCTGGCACTAAGGGCATTATGCTGACTTTTGACGACTTCCTGATCGGACTCGATCAGTACGGTCAGCATATTCAGCCGCTTATGGCCTGCCGCGCCGACCGCCTGATCGCGGCCTAAGCCGAATATCCGGGCGAATTGGCCTGCGCCAGTTCGCCCGGCATTGCTCTGCTTATCTAAAAACGCGCGCAAGCCGGCGACCTTGCGACTATAAAATCAAGTCATGATTCCGCTGTTCGCCGTACCCTCATCATGATGCTCCGCCTGTCGCAATTCGTGCATATGGCGCCGGTCGGCGAGGGGCGAGTCTTGTTGATCCACGCCGCAAGCCAGCTTCGGCTTGTGATCGACGAGGCCCTGGCGAGCCAGATCGCCTTATTTCGCACGCCTCAAGACTTGGATGAAGAGACATACGGCCCCGCCCCTTTCGCTCCCCTGCGAGAGCGCGGCGTCTTGACGGAGCTTACGCCTGAGGCTGAACTCGCCGCATTATCTGAGACCCTGGGCGCTACGCATGGACGCGATCCCGCCGCCGCCCTGGATCAGTATCGCCGCCAGACGCGAGAGGGCGGTGAGTCGTACTGGGCCGTCGAAAGGGCGATGGGCCTCGACGATATGGGCCTCAATAAGAGCAAGCCAGACCTATCCCGTCTGGACGTTATCCTCTTCGGCGATTGCGATATTCAAATGGAGGCCGACTTCCTGCGTCAGGCGGCAACCGACTGGGGCCTTGATCTTCGGGTGGCGGCCGCCTTTCCCGATGATCTCAGCTTCGCGGCGGAACATCGGCACCACCTGATTATCATCGGGGCCCTGCGCGCACGGCATCTGATCGTTGATCCCAAGGCGCAGACGGCGGATGCGCCCGCCTTCACCCCCTTCGCCAACCAGGCGCGTGCTATGATCGAGGGACTGAGGACGAGGACATCCGCCCCCATTCTGATCGACAATTTGCCTGAACCGACGGTCCAGCCGCTGGGCCTAGCCGAGCGTGGCCTTGAGGGGCATCGCACTCGGTTTCGCCTTGCAAACGTGGCCTTGGCTGAGTTGGCAGAAGCTTATCCCGACGTCCATGTTGTGGATGTGGCGGCCAGCCTGGCGTGGGGGGGCAGCGCGCGCTTGCTCGACGACGCTCAGGTCAGCTTTACCCATTTCGGCTCACCCGGCTGGATGTTGCAGCGGCCGCAGACCGAAAAAGCGGCTGTCCATAACCTGTTTCCCGATCCGGCGCCCCTGATCGCAGATATCGGCGCAAACCCCTATGCGCGCGAACGCCTCATGGCCCGGACACACGTTGAGACGATCGTCGCCGTCATGGGCCATCAGCGCAAGAAGTGCGTGATCCTGGATCTCGACGGCACGCTGTGGCCGGGCGTCCTGGCTGAAACAGGCGCGCCCTTCGCCTGGAGTCCGGAAGTGAGCGGACCGTTTTCCTATATCGGGCTCTATTTCGGCCTGCATGAGGCGCTGTTATGTCTGAAACGGCGCGGGATCGTGCTCGCCTGCGTCAGTAAAAATGACGAAGCCTTGGTGCGCGACCTGTGGCGCTATCCAGATCATTATCCCAAGGACCGCCTCCTGACGCCTGACGACTTTGTCACCTGGCGGGTCAATTGGGACGACAAGGCGAGCAACATCAGGTCCATAGCCGAGGAGCTCGGCTTCGCCCTGGACGCTTTTGTGTTTATTGATGACCACCCGGTGGAGCGCGCCCGCATCCAGGCCCAGGCGCCGGAGGTAGAGGTCTGGGGCGAAGATCTCTTCAGCCTGCGCCGCCGTCTGCTCTGCGATCCACGCCTACAGCCGTCCCGCATCACCGCAGATTCCGCAGCGCGTACCGATCTGACCAAGGCCCAACTGGGGCGCCAGGCTGTGCGTAAGGCGAGCGCGGATGAGTCGGCCTTCCTGGAGTCTCTACAGGTAGAAACCAAAGTCGCACGCCTGGCCCCAGGCGACGACATTGATCGCGTGCGGGAGTTATTTGAGCGGACGACCCAGTTCAACACCACCGGTATAAAGCCTAGTGGTACAGAGCTCGCCGCTCTGCTCAACCGTCCGGACGGGGCGATCTTCACAGTGCGCGTGCGTGATCGCTTCGGAGACCAGGGCCTAGTGGGCGCCGCCCTGATCCAGGCGAGCGAGATTATCGGCTTGGCCTTGAGTTGCCGCGTTCTCGGTCTTCGGGTCGAGCACAGCTTTCTAGCCGCGCTCCTGGCAGACCTGGGGTCAGCCGGCGCAGGGATCACCGCGAGGATCGTTCCGACCGCGCGAAATACGCCGGTCAGGAACGTCTATCGCGACACCGGCTTCACCTTAGACGCAGACGGAGTTTGGCGATGGTCCAACGGCAGTCAAGCTGACGCGAGTCCCAGGGGCTAGATCACATCCTCCAGCCGAATGGGCAGTCGGCGAATACGCTTGCCCGTGGCGTGAAAGACCGCGTTGGCCAGGGCGGCGTTGACGCCGACTATGCCCAGTTCGCCTATACCCTTCATGCCCAAAGGATTGAGACTGGTGTCATGCTCCGGCACAAAGATTACCTTCACCTCGCCGATATCGGCGTTCACAGGAATGGAATAATCGGCGAAGCTTGTATTTACAAAGCGGGCTGCGCGGGGGTCCATCTCGGTCGCCTCGTGCATGGCGGAAGACAGGCCCCAGATCATACCGCCCATAAGCTGGCTCTGGGCCATGCGGGCGTTGATAATGGTCCCGGCGGCGAAAGCGCCGATCAGGCGCGCAACGCGAATCTCGCCTGTTCGGGTGTGAATCCGAACTTCAACAAATTGCGCGCCGTGGGAGCAATGCAGTTGTGCGCCGCCGTGATACCCGCCGCCAAAGCCGGGCATACCTTTGCTCAATCTCTCCACAAAGCCTGCGGGCGTCCCGGCCGGCGCATAAGCGCCCAAGACATCGACCACGCCACCGACCCGCGCCAGCGCTTGGACCAGGGGTTCGGCTCCCGCATCGCCGACCAGTTGTCCATCGATCAGGGACAGCGAGTTAGGGTCGGCGCCCGCCAGGGGACCGTCGTTATTGCGCACGGCGGCGTCGCCCAGACGGGTCAGGATTTGCGCGCAGGCATCCGCCACAGCGTTACAAATACTGGTCGCGCCCATGGAGCCGCCCGCCAGGGCGCCCGGGGACAGATCCGTATCACCCATGGCGACGCGTACCCGCTCTATCGGCAGGCCAAGTCCTGCGGCGGCGGTATGCGCGACCACCGTATAGGCCCCCTGCCCCATCTCGCAGAAGCTGAGGTCCACCCTCGCCCCCTCAGGCGTCAGGACGACCCGCGCCGATGAGGTGGACGCCAGGGCTGGAAAGCAGGCGGCGGCGCAGCCATAGCCGATCCGCCAATCCCCGCTGCGCATGGCGCCCGGCCGGGGGTCGCGCCGTCCCCACCCGAAGGCCTCAGCACCCGCCTCCAGACACTGTAGAAAGGAACGGCTGGAATAGGGCCGCCCCGAAATGGGATCTTTTTGCGTGTCGTTCAGCTTGCGCAGCTCAACGGGGTCCATGTCCATTGCATAGGCCAGCTCGTCCACCGCGCTTTCCAGGGCGAACATATAAGGCAGCTCCGCCGGGGCGCGCATAAAGCCCGGCCCGCTGCGGTCCGCCTTCACCAGGGTCACCTTGGCGGCGATAGTGGCGTAGTCATAGAAAAGGGAGGTGAGGCCGACGCCGTTGACGCTGAAGTTGGACGCCCGGGAGGTCAGCTCCTCGCCCTCATGCACATAAGCCGCAAACTTACCCGAAGCGTCAGCGGCGAGCTTGACCAGGTGACGTGTCTCAGCGCGATACGTCGCGATAGTGAACCCCTGGGCTCTACTGGCGACCAGCTTGACGGGACGGTTCAGGCGTTTGGCGGCGAGGGCGACAATCCCCGTTCGCGCCGAGCCGGACATCTTGCTGCCGAAGCCTCCGCCGACAAATCGGGAGATGACGCGCACGTCTTCGGTGGCGATACCGAAGGTGTCGGCCATCAACTGGCGGCTCAGCACAAACTGGCCGGGCTCATGAATCACCAGCTTTCCGTCGATCCATTCACAGGTGATGGTGAAGAGTTCGAGCGGATTGTGGTGTTGGGTCGGCGTCTCGTACACCGCCTCGACCTTAAACGGGGCGGCGACATAGGCGGCGTGGGCGTCGCCCAGTACGGGCGAATGGGCGTAGGGATTGATTTCGGTTACAGGGACTTCCGTGACGCCGACTTGTCCGAAGCCCGACGTCGCCTCTTCCTCCACATATTGAATATTGATCTTGGCCGCCGCCTCACGCGCGGCCTCGAATGTCTCTGCAAGCACCAAGCCGATGATCTGGCCTGAATGGCAGATAGCCGGCGAATCCAGGGTGAGCACGCCGCCGTCCAACGGATTGGTCGAGGGCTTCAATTCACCTTGCGTATTGAAATGCGTCAGGGTGTCAATATAGCCCGGCGTCGTCTCGGCAGCCGTCAGATCAAAGCCGGTTATTACGCCCTTTGCGATACGGCTCGTGACCCAGACGCCGAAGGCGGGCTCCGACATCCGCACATCTGACGGAAATTGCGCTCCGCCTGTCACTTTCAGCCGGCCATCGACCCGGGCTGAGGACGCACCAATTCGGATTGAGGGAGTCAGGATCTCAGTCGACATGAATCTTCAACGCCTCATCGCCTTGTGTTCGCCCCGGCGGCGCAGATGCCGCTCAGCGCTTGCGTTCCCTGACTGGGTCATATGGCGCAGCGCGTACCTTGCCTAGAGAAATGCCTGTCGCGACATCTTCTTTACCGTTGAGGGAGCGGTTTTTTAGTGATGGGCGCCATGGTTGCAGGCGGACGCCAGGAACGAAATGACGTTTTGATGTCGCCGCAAGATTAATAAGCGCCCACATCCGTGGCGGAAATGCCCTAGAAATGGGCTGAATCAAGGCGCTCATTGCGAAATTCCGACACAACGCACTTGCCGATTTTAATGCTCCAACGCAGCGCATATCGATTGGGCGAGCGAAACCATGGCGTAGGCAAGACTGGTGCACCCCGGTATCGGAAGAGCTTGATAATCGGTGACCATAGAGAAGTCAGGGATAGCTATGGGGCATTATAATATAAAAATGAATAGAGCAGGTTTATTTATTAACGCCATCTATATGTAGAGCGATATTTATAAGAGTTAAAATTAAAATAAAATATATGAATTCGATAAATTATGTATTAGCTTGATAAATAATTTAAGCTTTCGATTTCGTTCGATATAAAGAGTAAAAAAAATATATATCGCAACTTGGTTCTGGGGAAACAAAGCGTGCAAGTCAGCTTAATTATGAAAACAACGGGGATCTAAAATGAAATTGACCGTCAATTCGCAGGCCACGGGCCATAACGCCCAGCCCGGCCGTCTTTCCGGCTATCTTTTGAGCGCCAGCCTCATCGCCATGACGGCGGGCTTGGCTGCACCGGCCCTGGCGCAGACGACGCCGGATGCAACCGTTTCCGAAGTAATCGTGACGGGAACGCGCCAGACGGGCATCAAGGCGGCGGATAGCGCGGCCCCGATCCAAATTGTCGGCGCTCAGCAATTGCTCAAGACGGGGTCCGTTGATCTGGCGAGCGCCCTGGCGACGTCGGTTCCGTCCCTGAATATTCAAACTAACGGCGGCGACGCTGCAGCCGTTGAAATCGAGGTGGCGCTACGGGGCTTGAGCCCCAACGACACCCTAGTCTTGGTAGACGGCAAGCGTCGGCACACTACCTCCAACCTAGCCGTCGACGGCGGCAGTATTTACTCCGGCGCAGCCGCCGTAGACTTGGCCTACATTCCCAACAGCTCCATCGATCACATCGAAGTGCTGACAGACGGCGCGGCCGCCCAGTACGGCTCGGATGCTATCGCCGGCGTTGTGAATATTATTCTGAAGAAAAATTCGAGCGGCGGCACCATTAACGGCACAGGCGGCGAGTTCTTCAACGGCCAGGGCGCAACCCAAGATTTTTCAGTCAATCAAGGCTTCAACCTGAATGACAAGGGCTACGCGAACGTCACCCTTGAGGAACGAACGCACGACTCGACTACCCTTGGCCTCGGCGACATTCGCTTCCAGAGCGCGAGTGGCGCCGTGCTTCCCAGTCTCAGCGGCGAAGCGGCCAATGTCGTGAACGCGCCCAACTTCCCGCACGAAAACCGCGTGAACGGCGATCCTCAGTCCGCCGTCTACAATATGTTCTTCAACGCCGGTTATCACTTCAATGATGAGGTGGAAGGCTATGCATTCGGCAACTATTCCGTAAACACGTCGCAGCACTTCGAGAACTACCGCTCGCCCACCAAGATCGCGGCGGCTTCCTGTTTGGCGCCTTGTACGTCACCCGTCGATTACGGCGCCGGCTCGACGGTCTATGCTGTTCCGAATGGTTTCGATCCCAGTGAAAAGTTCGACCAGAAAGATTACTCCATCACGGCCGGATTGAAGGGCGTGAAGTATGGGTGGAACTGGGATTTATCGACCACGTATGGCGAAAACAGCACCCAGGTCTACGTCATCAACACCGACAATGCCTCGACCTTCCCCACCCTTCAAAATATCTCCAGCTCACCCGTCTCTTATCCACTCCATACGCTTTATGACGGCTCCTACGACGCTACGGAATGGACCGGCAGCCTTGATCTGGACCGGTCGTTCCAGGTTGGTCTGGCAGGCCCTCTTAACGTCGCCTTTGGTTTTGAAGGGCGCAAAGACACCTACGGGATCGGCGCTGGCGAACCGGAATCTTATTATGGCAGCGGCTCGCAGTCCTTCGCGGGCTATTCTCCCGCTGACGCCGGCAGCTATTCGCGCACCAACTATGCCGGGTATATCGATCTGGCGACGAACCCGATCAAGAACCTGACCGTTGATGTCGCCGGTCGTTATGAAAACTATAGCGATTTCGGCAGCACGGAGGATGGCAAGGTCACGGCGCGCTATGACTTCTCGCCGATGCTGGCCTTGCGGGGCACGATCAGCGACGGGTTCCGCGCGCCGACCCTGGCCGAAGAGCATTATACTGGCCTGAACGTCGGGCCGACCTCAGTCAGCGGTCAGTTCGCTCCCAACTCATCCGGCGCTCAGCAGGTCGGTTTCCCGTCTCTGAAGCCTGAGCAGTCGATCAACTACAGCGCCGGTTTGGTCTTTAAGCCGATCCCGAAACTGCAGATCACGCTCGATGCTTATTACATTCTTCTGCACGATCGTATCCTGCCAGGCAGCGGCTTCCAGGCTCTGCAAGCGTATTGCGTCCCGAACGGTTACAACATCGCTCATACCACGGCATCGGTCGTGAAAACCTGTCCCACAGGCTATACACCTGAAGACGTCGTCGTTTCTCAAGACATCTTGAGCGCTCTGGCGGCTCAGGGCGTCACCACGGCTGGTCTGACCAGCGTCGGCGTCTCGGCCTTCATTAACGCCGTAAACACGCGGACGGATGGTATTGATCTGACGGCCACATATGCGTCCGACTTCGGCGAATTTGGGCATGTAGATTGGTCGCTTGGCTTCAACTACAACCATACGCAGATCGCCCAAAATTCGAACCTGCCCTCCGCCCTTTATGCTTTTAATTCAACGGTGGGCATAAATCAGACCAAGTTCTTGGGCACCGACTCGGCCAGCGATCTCACGACCGCCCCTCCGCGTGAAAAGCTGATCCTCCAGGCGCTTTGGAGTAAGGGCCCTTGGACGGTGAACCTGCGTGAGACTGTTTATAATGATATGTCGGAGTATGTGAGCTCACCTTCGCTGTTGGAAAAGATCGGCACCACGGGCATCACCGATCTCGACATCGGTTATAAAATCACGAAGAACCTCAAGATCAGCGTCGGCGCGAACAACCTGTTCAATATTCTCCCGCCGATTACGCCGGTCAGTGCGGCGACTGGGCAACCTGTGGACGGCAGCCTCGTTTATCACCTGCCCTACAGCTTCGCACCCTGGGGCTCGAATGGCGGCTATTACTATGGCCGCGTGACCCTGACCTACTAATACAGCGTCGACCGGCCGGGAACGGTCGGTCGGCTCCCTTTCTATTTTGAAGGCCCTTCGTCATATTGGCGGGGGGCCTTCTTTGCTCTGGGTTACAGCGGTCTGGTCATGGCGAATGCGCCTTTCAAAGGGCTCACGGCGGATATCGAGCATGCGTCCGCCATCCTCGCCACTGAACCGGCGGCGGCGGAACGCGAGGCGAAGGCCTTTCTCACCGCCCGCCCGGGCGACCCACGCGCCGTCCTCATCGTGGCCTCCGCTCGGCGGCGACAGGGCGACCCGCAGGCGGCCCTGGCCATGCTCACGCCGTTGTCGGCCGCCTATCCCCGCGCTGCGCACACCCGTTATGAACTGGGCAAGACGCTCGCGGCGCTGGATCAGCCGTTAAAGGCCATAGAGGCGCTGCGCCATGCCGTGGCGCTGAAACCCGACCTGGCCGAGGCCTGGCGGGCGCTCGGCGATCTCCTGTTCGCCCAGGGCGACAACGCCGGGGCAGACGCCGCATTCGCGGCTTATGAGCGGACCATGATCCGCGACAAGACCCTGGCCCTGGCCGCAGACCCCCTTTATGGCGGCCGGCTGGAGGAGGCGGAACAGCGCTTGCGCGACCTTCTGCTCGCCCGCCCCCACGATGCGGCGGTCTATCGCCTCCTCGCCGAGACGCTCAGCCGAATGGGCCGTTATGAGTCGGCCGAAACCCTCCTCGAACATGCCCTGCGCCTGGACCCGACGCACGACGGCGGCAGGTTTTCATACGCCCATGTGCTTTTCCATCAGCAAAAGGGCGCGGAGGCTGTCGCGGCCCTGCAACCCCTGCTGGTCAAATATCCTTCAGAGGCGCCGTATCTTAACCTGCTCGCCGGATGCCTGAACCTGTTGGGCGATTTTGAGCAAGCCATTCGCATCAATGAAAGCTTGCTCGCCGCCTATCCCAAGCAGCCGAAGATCTGGCTCAACTATGGACACGCCCTGCGCACGGTCGGGCGACGCGACGACGCCATAGCCGCCTATAAACGCTGCATCGCCCTGGCGCCGGGGCTGGGCGACGCCTATTGGAGTCTGGCCAACCTCAAGGTGGCCGCCTTCACGCCGGCTGAAGAGGCGGCCATGCTTGCCGAACTGAACCGCAAAGACCTGCCGGCGGAGGATCGGCTACATCTACACTTTGCGGCCGGCAAGGCCTTGGAAGACCGGGGCGATGTCGCGGGCGCCTTTGAAAACTATGCACGAGGGGCGAGCCTGCGCCGGGTGGCCACGCCCTATAGCGCTGACGAGACGACCGCCCTCACCCAACGCTCCATCGCTCTGTTCACAAGAGGCTTTTTCGCGGCTACGTCGGGCGGCTGCCAGGCGACTGATCCCATCTTCATTGTCGGCCTGCCGCGCTCGGGGTCCACACTGATCGAGCAAATTCTAGCCAGCCATTCGGCCGTGGAAGGCACGATGGAGCTGCCGGACATCGGATTGATCGCCAAGTCGATTAAGGGCCCCCAACGCGGCGCGTCTCCCGCGCAATACCCCGATACGCTTGTCGGCCTCAGCGCAGATCAGTTTGCGGCGCTGGGGGAAAAATATCTGGCCGACACGCGGGTTCACCGCCCTCTCGGCCGGCCTTTCTTTACCGATAAAATGCCCAACAATTTCCAGCATGTGGGCCTGATCCGCCTGATCCTGCCCCAGGCCAAGATCATTGACGCGCGCCGCCATCCCTTGGGCGCCTGCTTCTCCGCCTTCAAACAGCACTTCGCCCAAGGGCAGAATTTTTCCTATGATCTGATGGACCTAGGTCGATATTACCGCGATTATGTAGACCTTATGGCGCATTATGACGCCGTCCTTCCCGGCCGCGTTCATCGCGTGATCTATGAGGATCTGGTCGAGAATACAGAGGCGCAAGTGCGCCGCCTGTTGGACTATTGCGGCCTTGAGTTCGAGGCCGGCTGCCTGAAGTTCTACGAAAATGACCGCGCAGTCCGCACCGTAAGTTCCGAACAGGTCCGACGCCCGATCTTCAGGGAAGGCTTGGAGCAGTGGCGTCGCTTTGAACCCTGGCTCGATCCCCTCAAGGCCGCCCTTGGTCCGACGCTGGAGACATGGCGGGGATAGACTTGCGCATGGCGATGATTTCCAGGCCTTCCCCGGTCGGCAGCAACGCCTGACGCGCCTCGGTCGCCACATAGCCGTAACGTCGATAGAACGGCACGCCCGTCAGGGTCGCGCCCATTTCCAGCTCCCGAAAGCCCGCTTGCGCCGCCGCCGCTTCACAGGCCTTCAACAGCGCGGCCCCTACGCCCTGGCGGGCGGCATTCGGGTGGACGAAAAAGGCGCGAATACGCGCGGCGTCGAGGCCCGGCGTCAGCGCGCTATCGTCGCGTCCCGGCACCGCGTCCGCCCCGAACAGGGTGCGCCGACGGCTCCAGCCGCCGCAGCCGACGAGGCGCCCCTCCCGCTCTGCGATGAAATAGGTGCGATCTTCGATCAGTTGACGGTCGACGCCGAAAACGGAGCCGAGCGCGGCGTCGAGCTGGGAAGGGCTGTAATCCTCCGCCTGTAAACCGCGCACCGACGCTTCGATCAGGGCCTCCAGCGCTGGAATATCCTCATGCGTCGCCACGCGGATCGTCAACGCCAAACCGAACCTCCCGTTTGAAGACTCCGGAAGATGCGATTTACAACCCGGCGCGTCTAGCGATTATGTCAGGCGTGTCACCCTGGACAGCATAGCCTCTCGCCCGCGCCGCCACATCGCCGATAACGAGCAGGACAGGTCCCGTGGGCGCGGCCGCCTCAACCACGTCGGCTAGATTGGAGAGTGTGGCGGAAAGAAGACGCGCATGGGGGGCGCCTGCATTCTCCACAGCTAATGCTGGGGTATCCCCACAGCGCCCCTCAGCGATCAAGCGGTCGCTCACCAGCCGGGCGGCGTCGCGCGCCATGTAGAGCGCCAGCGTCGTTTCGGGGTCGGCGCCCGCCTGCCAGCCGCCCTCAACGACAGCGCCGTCGCGGACTCGGGCGGTGGCGAAGATAACGCGCCGCGCCTCCTCCCGATGGGTCAGGGGAAAGGCGAACTGGGCAGCGGCGGCGCTGGCGGCGGTGACGCCGGGAATCACCTCCACAGCCACGCCATGGCGCTCCAGGAAGTCGCGCTCCTCACCGGACCGGCCGAAAATGGAGGGATCGCCGCCCTTAAGCCGCACTACCCTTAGACCCCGCCGCGCCAGGAGCAGCATCAAACGATTGATCTCCCCCTGATCCATGCTGGCCTTCCCGGCGCGTTTGCCGGTCTGGATGCGGACACAACCCGGCGGCGCTATAGCCAGGACCTCCTCGCTGATCAGGGCGTCGAACAGCAGGGCCTGGGCCGCCTCAACGGCCCGAACGGCGCGCAGGGTGAGAAGATCTGCTGACCCGGGGCCGGCGCCCACGAGTTGGACCTGCCCAGGCTTGATGTCAGGCGGCATTTTCCACCTCCCTATCGCGGACGATGGCCGTCGATTGACCAATCAGACGCTGAATTTCAGGCCGGCAGGAGCCGCAATTGGTTCCCGCTCCAGTGACCTGCCCGATGGCGTCGATGCTTACGCCCCCGCCGATAATGGCCCGATTGATGGCGGCCAGCCCGACCTTGAGGCAGGCGCAGATCACCGGGCCGGTCTCCACCTGTAATCCGATCGGGCGCGCCGCCAGGAGGGAGAGGCGCGCCGCCTCGCTGACGCTCGTCTCACTGAACAGGCTGATCAGCCAGTCGCGCGGCGGGAGAGACTTTTCGGCTGTCATAAACAAGACCCACTCTAGCCGCCCATCGACAATTGCCGCCCGCCGCAGGGCGCCGGCGGCCTTATCCTCGAACTGCACTAACTGCCGGGCCGGATGTGGCAATCCGCTCAAGGCGGCGCTGACCATTTTCTGTTCGGCGGCATCGCCCCGACCGGCGAATTCATGCAGGTGACACGCGTCCGCCGGCGTACGTCGCCAGACGAGCTCGGCACTCTTGGGCGCCCCCAAGGCGGTCCGACCGATGAAAAAGCCCCGCCAGGTTTCGCGATAGGCGGCGATGCGGGCGGGCGTATGCTTGAACTCCGGCTGACCAGAAATCGCATCCACCGCCGCCCCCACTAGAGGATTGGCGCGGCCCGCAGGCGCATAGGCGTCAGTCCAGTGCATGGGCATGAAGATCGAGCCGCGCCGCTGGCGATCACTGAGCCGCGCAAGGGCCACCGCCTCCCCCTGCCGCGTGACAATTCGGGTGAGCGTGCTTTCCATAAGGCCTAGAGGCGCCGCGTCGTCGGGGTGGACTTCCACATAGGGTTCGGACGTATGACGGCATAGGTCGGGAGCCAAGCCGGTACGAGTCAGGGTATGCCAGTGATCCCGGACGCGGCCGGTATTCAAGGACAGGGGAAAGCCCGGCTCCAGCGCCGTCGCCGCGCCCGTGGCCTCCACAGCGACCATGCGGGCGCGACCATCGAGGGTGGCGTACCTGCCATCGATAAACAGGCGCGGCGTTCCACGCCCATCGGCCTGAACCGGCCATTGCACCGGCTGCAGCGTTTCGTAGTCCCGCCCGCCTATACCCGCCAACGGCCCTAAATTCAGCGGGCGCATTGCGTTCTCATAGACAGTCAGGCGGGCATGCTCGGAAAAAACCTCGCCGGGCGTGCGCCAGGAGAAGGCGTCGCCATAGCCCATGGCGGCCGCCACATCGGCGATGATCCGCCAGTCGGCTCTCGCTTCGCCCGGCGGCTCGAACAGAGGACGCTGGCGGGAGATGCAGCGCTCCGAATTTGTCACCGTGCCATCCTTTTCGCCCCAGGCCAGCGCCGGTAGCTTGACATGGGCGAAAGCCACGGTGTCAGTATCAGCCATACAGTCGGAGACGACGACGGTCGGGCATTTGGCCAGGGCCTCACGAACCCGCGACGCGTTTGGCATGGAGACGGCGGGATTGGTGGCCATAATCCAGATCGCCTTTATGCGGCCGGCATGAACCGCCTCGAACATATCCACAGCCTTAAGGCCTGGTGTTTGCGTCAAGCGCGGCGCAGCCCAGAATCGAGCGACACGCTCTAGATCTGGCGCGTTGAACTCCATGTGCGCCGCCAGCGTATTGGCCATACCCCCAGACTCCCGTCCCCCCATTGCGTTGGGCTGTCCCGTAATGGAAAAGGGGCAGGCGCCCGGCCTGCCGATGCGCCCGGTAGCGAGATGAGCGTTCAGCACCGCCAAGGCCTTGGCTACCCCTTGCGCCGACTGATTGGAGCCTTGGGAAAATAGGGTTACGGTCCGCTCATGCCGGGCGAAGAGCGCGTAGAAACGCTCCACATCAGTGGTCTTCAGGCCGCAATCGGCGGCGATGGCGCTGATAGACTGATCAACCTCGGCCAGGCCCGCCACGACGTCGTCAAAACCAGCCACGTGGGCCGAGACATACGCCTCATCCACCGCGCCGCAACGGATCAGGTCGGCCAGGAGACCATTCCACAGGCGAACATCGGTCTGCGGCGCCAAGGCCAGATGCAGGTCCGCCATCTCGGCCGTGTCCGTCCGCCGGGGATCGATCACAACATGAAACTGACCCTTAGCCTTTGCCGTCTCCATCCGCCGATAGAGGACGGGATGCGTCCAGGCGGCGTTATGGCCCGCGAAAACGATCAGGTCGGCGAGTGACAGGTCCTCATAACAGCCGGGCACCAGGTCAGCCCCGAAGGCCTGTTTATGCGCAGCG
>Ga0116226_10002473_pt1 | contig 16111 bp, 13 predicted proteins | sample S1TSphfallax_FD_89692 | JGI IMG/M metagenome (GOLD analysis project Ga0116226, IMG submission 89692) | Host-associated microbial communities from peat moss isolated from Minnesota, USA - S1T2_Fa - Sphagnum fallax MG | ecosystem: Host-associated > Plants > Peat moss > Unclassified | place: USA...
ACAGCGATCGCCCGCCAAAAATACTAATTTTGCGATAACATCCACTTGAGAAAACCTAAAATTATTTCAACTGGTGGTAATGGATATTCAGTAATGTCAATCCTGACTGAATTACCTTCTAGTTGGAGAAATTTCCAAGCAGTATTTCTATAGAATACAATTTTCCTTCCTGATTGTAGGATCGATCATTCTCTGTGAGTTGCTTACTTCTTTACTTTATCGGTTACTTTAGATTGCTATTTTGTTTATTTCTGACATTTTTGGGAATTATAATACTAAGAAAATAAACTATGATTCCTACAATCCCCAATTCCTTCCACAACCATTCTTTGAAATTTTTACGGCTACTGCGCATTTGATATTCTTGCAAATAAGCATCAAATTTCCTAACAGCAACTAGTTCTTCTTTAGATTTGTTTAATTGAAAACTAGCAGTATTTAATTTATTTAATAATGATCTAACCTCATTCATGGTTTCAGTTTCAATCAAAATAGATCTTAGCTGATTCAAAATAGATTTAGCATTAATAGTTTTGCTTTCATATATATCAACTATTTTTTTAAGTTCCTCGATACCATTGTCAATTTTTAGAGAGAGATTATTGGTTTCATCATTCAGTCTAATAGCTCTTTTCTCAGATTCATAAGTTTCTTCTTTATTTTTTTCAATCAAGATAAGGGATTCTTGGATATTTTTTAAAAAATCATTATTAATACCTAACATATGTAAATCTTGAGGAAGGGATTTCAAAGGTAATAACCTCTCTTCAATAGCCTTAATATCGATCAAGATAGATTTTATTTCAACTGAAATAATTTTAACATCATTAACTTTCTCCTCATAATCTTTAGCATTGTCAGTGATTTTTTTAGATAGGTTGTGAGCATTTTCGTTAAAATCAATAACTTTTTGTTCAGCCTCATAAAATTCTTCTTTATTCCTTTGAATTAGGGTAAGAATTTCAGTGATGTTTTTTAATTTGTTGTCAATATCTAACGTTTTTATTTCTTCAGAAAGAGTTATTAATAGTTTTAGCCTTTCTTCATTTGTCTTAATTGAAATTAAGACAGATTCTAGTTGATTTAATACTATCTGAGCATTCCTAGTTTTTTCCTCATATTTTTTGCAATCATTGCTAATTATAATAGAGGAACTATCAGTTTTCTGATTCAATCTAATAACTTTTTGTTCTGCTTCATAAATTTCTTGTCTAATTGTTTGAACTGAAATAAGAACTTCTTGGACTTTTCTTAAAAAATCACCATCAACACCTAGTACTTTTAGTTCTTCAGGAAGATTTTTTAAAGGTTTTAGTCTTTGCTCAATAACTGTAAGATCATTTGAATGAGATTGTATTTTATCTGAAATTACATTTGCATTAGTAAGAGTTTCTTCATATTTAATAGAGATATCATTAATCTTCTCGAAAAAGCTATTGGCTTGTTTATCCAAGTTAATAACTTTACTTTCAACCTCATAAATCTCTTTTTTCTTTTTCTCAATTGAGTTAAGAATTTGATGAAAACTTTTTAGTTTGTTCTCAATATCTAGCGCTTGTAGTTCTTCATGAATATTTTTTAATGGGTTTAAGTTTTTATCAATATTATTAATCGTGACTAAGTTTTCATTAATATTTTCCTGTATTTCTACGATGAAACTTCTAGTCTGCTCAAGAGATATGCGAGTAGTTTGAATTTCTTCAATTAATTTTTTGCTTTCATCAATTTCTTTTGCTTCTTTTAGAACTTTTTCGGCTTTCTGAATTGACTCATTAATAACTCTAGATAGATTTTCAAATTCGCTTGCAACATTCCAATCTGATAAGTAGTTCATTTTAATTCTCCTCTCTTAATTCGATATTTTATTTGTAATTTTATCTATAGTCAAGTTGCATAATAAAGATACAAAATTAGAATTTCTTAACCAACTTGGATGTTCTTCTAATGATTCCCTAAATGGGTAATCTTCAGGAAGTGGTATTCCGATGATTGCTTTTAATCTGGTTGCTTCGTAAACTAGATTTTGACTTTCTAGATCACCAGCGATCGCATTTAACAACCGCTTATACTCTTGAGGTTGATCATTTTCTATTAGCGAAGCTTGATTAACTGCTTCCCAGGATCTAGATAGACTTCTCAAAATTAGGCATTTTAACGGAACTCTATCTACAGCATCGCGAATTTGATCTATTTGGGATAGTTCATTAAGACGAAACTCCATAGACTGTTTCCTAAGTTTTTCTATTAATCTTGTTTCAACTCCATTTATTTGATCGTCACTGAATTTTGCTGAACGCAAAGCTGGATAGGTATCCCAATATATTTGTAATGGTTGAGCATTCATTCCTTCATCAAGTAAGTTGTATATTGTATTATAGTCTCTAAATAAAAATTCAGAGTTAGAGTATTCGCTAATCCAATTTATTAATCTGTCCGTATCTTCTAGGCTAAAAAAATCACACACTTTAAAAAAATCTCCACCAATTCGACAAATTTCCGCAGTAGTGGATATTACTAACAATCTATATCTTGGACGAGTAAAAGTAGTATACCACTTATTAGATTCTTCAAAAGTTGGTTTTCCTGTTCCATCAAAGATACAGAACGCAATACAGGCATCAAATTCACGTCCCTTGGACTGCTCTATACTTAGATAGTCTATACCATCTAAATTGTTATTTTCTGGGAGCCTCATATCAATTACGGTAACTCGATTAGATAACTTCTTGAGCAACGAGCGTTCACCCGAATTATTTGATTGTTGCTTAATTTTTTCATTAAGTTTTTCCAAAAACACTAATCCCTCTTCAACTGATGAAACCTCTAATATTCTAACTCGTTCTCCGACTTCAAAAGTATCATTTGGATTACAAACCTCTGGTAGGTGCTTGCCTTTGATATCTCCCCTTTTTTGTGCAAAAGTATGAAATGCATTAGCAAATTCTAGAATTTTACCTGTATTTCTATAGTTATACTTAAGAGTACGAGGTGTACCTAACTCAAGTGAACCCCAGTTAAAATCAACAGGTTGAATTCTTTGGTTCATATCTCCTAATAGATACAGAAGCACTGAGTGTCCTTGCTTTTGCCATCTATTGAGCATATTTATGATAGATTTCAGTTCACTGAGAAGATAGTCTTGTGTCTCATCAAAAATAACAATAGAAGTCCCACTTTTATTTTGTTGTGGTAGAGGCAATTCGTTTGCTAATATTTGTAAGCCATCTAACCAAGGTTTTTTTCCTTGTAGTCTAAGTCTATCCTTCCATTTTTCTTGATCTATACCACGAAGTTTCTTTATCCGAGCTTCATTATCTATATATATCGGATGAGAAAATATCTTTTGCTCATTCCTATTATAAATAAAACTTCTATAAAGCATTAAATCTTGTAAAGTTACTTCATCTTGAATGGTATGAGTTTTTTTAGCTTGAGTCTCCAGTGCATTTAATTCCTCATCCTTAGAGGCAATTTCAGGATAAAAACTTGGAGCTATATAGGCAATCCATTCTTCAAATTCTCCTACGAAAAAATTATCATGTTCTTGCTGCAATATAACCTTTATATTGGCAAACTCCTTAACTTCTTTACATAATGTTTTTGGTAGAATTAAAGCAACATTCCATTGATAATTATCGAAGAATTCACAAGCTGTTAGAGCGGCACACACAGTTTTCCCTGTTCCCGGAGAGCTTTGTAGTGAAAAACTTGAAATTTCATCTTTATGCAAATATGTCCATGGTATCTTAATTTCAAATACCTCTCTTTGAGACTTAGTTAAAACTGGAGAGTATAAATAACCGCCATAAACAAACTGATACCATGAAGCCTTACTTGTTTTATCCCACTCATATGACGGTATATCAAGTATTCTGTCTTCTTTAATTTTTAAAACATCAGATACTTTTAAAAGATTAGTTGTATTTTGATTTTCTGATATATTTTTATAAACTTCCTTTCGTAAACCTACTTTAATTATAAGAGTTGAGTTAAACCCATTTTTTTTCCATATAACTCTTACGTCACCTTTAGCTGTCCTCCATAAATTTTCATATCCTTGAAGTTTGCGATGATCTCCTAATTCACCTTCACTTATATCCCTGATTACGTTTGCCGCATCTTCAAGATTTTGATATGGCAGTTTCTGCATTTCCTTGAAAGCCGCACGGACGATTTGAACCACACATTCAGGCATAATCTTTCATTTTTAATACTTTATCTAGCTTATGTATATCTATTGAGTACTAGTATAACGAAATTTTCGCCAATAAGCGCACTTTTATAATAACTACACATTTCTCTTATTTAAGAGTGTTTAGACATAGTATATCTCATATAAAAGTTTATAGACTTGAAAAAATTGTGTGGAATGTTGCGGTGATTGAACTGAACGTTTGCCGAAGCCATCGCTTTCTCTAAACCCAAGAGTCCTACACTCATTTATAACTAAACCACGAGTTAAATGAATCCATTTATACATAAGGTAGATTTTGTTTTGGGATAATAACATGGTATGAGTATACCTTAAATGCTATAAATACAGCTACAACCAGGAGGAATATACACTAAATCATAGGCGATGCATAAAGGCTGGTACAGCGATCGCACGCCAAAAATACTAATTTTGCGATAACATCCACTTGAGAAAACCTAAAATTATTTCAACTGGTGGTAATGGATATTCAGTGATATCAATCCTGACTGAATTACCTGCCAGTTGGAGAAATTTCCAAGCAGTTCCACTGGTAACAGAACCGAAAATTGGAGAAATATTTATATTATTAGCATCATTAAATTTTTGCACAGCTACCATTTCCGCAATACACTGGCCTAAACCACCATTCAGATTTTCTTTTTTTGCTTCTATAATTACAGCGACCGGAGCTTGAATCTCTAATTGAGTTGGTGATTTACTAATCAAAAAATCACAGATACCATTGAGTCCAAGTTGAGGATCTACGCTAAAGTCTTCTCCAGAAAAGAGACTAACTTGATGCTTCAATAATCGTCGAACTGCGGTTAACACTGGGCTAATTATCCATTCAGAACGTGCCTTTTCGCTACCCCTAGCCAGTACCAATGGTAAACCTTCTGCTAGTTCTTGACGCAGCAAATCATCCGGTTCTACGGGAATCATCTCTGGGAAAAACTTCCCTCCTTCATCAATGGCGATCGCTAACTCCTGGCGGACTTTTTTCAGTGTAAAATCACTATAAGGCATAATTATAATCACTGCTCCCTTTATAATTTACCAATACTTACTTAAATGTTACTACCCCTGCTCTCCTACCCAGTTGGGTTTCGCTGTTCCTCAACCCAACCTACATTTCTTTTTTAGGAAACTTGTTGTCGGCTAAAAAAAATAGTACTATAATATATAGTATGAAGCACATGGGTCCGTAACGGTTTCGACAGGTTGGCGAAAGCTACTCTGTGATTCAGGTCGAGAGCGAGTCACCTCTCGCAAATCAAAGACTCAAAAAACAGTAAATGCGAACAATCTCGTAAAATTTGCTCGTAAGCCAGCCGTAGTAGCTGCCTAATAACCTCTTTCAGGTCCGAGCGTTTCTAGTTTGACTCCGTTAAGGACTAGAGACAACCCCCAACGGATGCATTAGCAAGTGTTCTCTGGTTGGCTTGCTGATTAAGACTTAATCAGAGCATCCTACGTTCGGGATAATGAACGATTCCCGCCTTGAGGGTCAGAGAGGCTAAACCTGTGAATGAGCGGGGGGTCAATACCCAATTTGGACAGCAGTTCGACTCTGCTCGGATCCACTAAATTGATAAACCATTAGTTGACTAATCCACTTAAGCGTTCAAGCTCTAAGTGGATTTTGTTTTTGGTGGAAATGATCAAAATAGCTGATTTAAACTTATTAGCTGCTAAAATAACACGGTAAGTCTACTGATAAACAGTAGGTTAGTTAATTAGATTTTGTCAAAATCACGAAAATCAAGAGATTGGCCAGTTATGAAGCTGATTGTACCAACAGAAATTTCTAGCGAACTTGCATCACTTCTACCTAATGATACCAGTTTAGTTCCTGTAGATAGTGAGGGTAATATAGATGGTGATGGAGCGGATGCAGAAGTCTATTATAGTTGGTTTTATCTCAAACCGACAACTTTACATCGCGTACTAGACGCTGCGCCTCAACTTCGTTGGCATCATGCCCCAAATGCTGGTGTAAATCATATTTTGACACCTAAGTATGTAGAGCGTGGCTTGATGCTGACTAATGGGGCTGGGATTCATGGTATTGCCATTTCCGAGTTTGTAATTGCTTATTTACTTGCTTATACTAAGCAATTTTCAAAGCTATATAAGTTACAATCTGAACATAATTGGCAGAGGGGCAATGTAAGTCAAGAATTATTCGGACAAACTTTATTAATTATTGGCGCAGGTGGTATTGGACAGGAAATCGCTGTGCGTGCTAAAGCTTTTGGAATGCGTATTTTGGGCAGTTCACGTCATCCTAAACCATTACCTAATTTCGACAAAATAGTCGGTGCAAATGAGTGGAAGGAATTACTTCCAGAATCAAATTTTGTAGTTATTGCTACACCTTTAACTCCAGAAACCAAGGGAATGATTAATCAAGAAATCCTACGTTTATTCCGACCAGATGCCTATTTGATTAATATTGCACGGGGAGCAATTGTGGAAGAAGCAGCACTGATCGAAGCTTTGCAAGCAGGATGGATCGCTGGAGCAGCTTTAGATACTGTATTTACAGAGCCACTACCGCCAGAAAGTCCTTTATGGTCATTACCCAATGTTTTTATTACACCCCATTGTTCTGGAAATAGTCCCCGAATTAAAGAGCGATCGCTGAACCTATTTTTAGATAATTTCCACCGCTATCGCCAAGGAGAACCCTTACGGAATTTAGTAGATCAAAGTGCTGGTTATTAAGGGCAAATCTAACAAAGATGTCATGAGTAGGGATGTAATGCCTTACGCCCCTACTTCGACCCAATACCCCCAAATAGAATAGCTAGAGTACGACGCATATAAACTCCCATTGACTCAGTTGTAGGCATAAAAACGACTGCATAGTATATTGCCCCGCACAAGATATCTATAATCAGATCTATGTCTGCATCCTTATCAATTTCACCCCTAAACTTGGCACGTTCCAGCACCTGAGAAAATGCCTCCCGTCGCAGCTTGGTATATTTTGTCTTGTATACCTGAGCAAATTGAGGATTGCTAGAGGCTGTACTAATAATCAGAGCCAGTGTCTGACGACCAAGGGGACTATCTATTTTTTGAGCTGCATGATTGGTCAGGATATCTACATCTCCCCAAAAACTGCCAGTATTTGGGATCGGTAAATCTTCCCTCAGACTTTCTATGGCATCTGCAACTAGTTCTTCTTTAGAGGTGTAACGGCGATAGATAGTTGTTTTTCCTACCCCAGCCCGAGCCGCGATCGCTTCTATACTAATACTTTGATATCCAACTTCCGCAAGCAAGTCTAGGGTTGCTTGCAGAATTGCTTGGTCAGCGAGGATACTACGTGGTCTTCCAGGAGCAGTATTAACTTGTTTAATCATCACAACTCTTTTTACCTCTGTTGATGGAATCCCTTGATTATTTATATATAATACGCTACAGTAGCGTATATATTCCAGTTAACTAAAAATTACAAACTAGTAATTAAGATGAAACCGTCTAAATCTAGCGCACCTTATGATATTCAGAACCCCAATTTAGAAAAGACTGATAGCGAACTCGGTCTCAAGCTGACACCTACTGATGACATACAGTTAAAAACAGAAGGAACACGAAAATCTAGTATTTTCCCAAAATGGGGATGGCTACTCATATTAGGAACAATAATTATAGCTGTCGTGGGGAGAATGGGCTGGCAATGGTGGCAATTTCAAAACACCCATATAAGTACTGATAACGCTCAGGTTAATGGCTATATTTCTCCCATTGCTGCCAAAATCACAGCCACAGTCAAGCAAGTTAACATCAAAGAAGGTGATTATGTCAAAATCGGACAGCCTCTGATTATATTAGAAGATCCAGACCTGAATCTCAAGGCTCAACAAGCTCAAGCAAATTTAGCAGCCGCAAAAGCTCAATTACAGAGTGCGACAGATACGGTACCTCTCACCAGTCAAACAAACAGCACCCAATTACAGCAAGCTCAGGCAAATTTGGTGGCGAGTCAGTCAACTGTAACCGCAGCTAAAGCCGATGTTATTCAAGCTCAAGCAATAGTAAATACCGATTTGGCAAAAGTTGCTCAAGCTCAAACTGATGTAAAAAAGACTCAAACTGATTTCCATCGATATAAGACCCTGTATCAGCAAGGAGCGATCGCCGCCCAACAACTTGATACTGCCAAAGCTGCCTTTGACAGCGCTGAGGAGAATTTAACTGTAGCCAAGGAAACTGTTGCTCAAGCTCAATCTCAAATCAACAACGCTCAAGCCCAATTGCAGAAAACCATCGCTCAAGCCGAAGCAGCCAAAGGACAGGTAGCTCAAATCAAGGCTTCCCATCGACAAGTTAGAGTACAGCAGGGTCAGAAAAAACAGGCACAGGCACAGGTTGAACAGGCAGAAGCGGCTCTAGCCCTAGCTCTACAACAGATTCAATACACCACGATCAAAGCTCCTCTGAGTGGTTACGTTGGCGATTTAACAGCCCAAGTGGGAGAGAAAGTAGTTGCAGATCAACCCATACTATCTATTGTTCCTTTAGAGACTAGCCGAATTTATGTAGAAGCTAATTTTAAAGAAACAACATTGGAAAACTTGCGTATTGGGGAATCAGCCGAAGTCGAAATTGATGCTTATCCAGGTAAAGTTTTTCCAGCGAAAGTCTCTGCTATTAGTCCAGCAACTGGAGCAAATTTCGCCCTTTTACCTCCAGATAATGCCACTGGTAACTACAATAAGGTTGTGCAGTGGTTACCAGTCCGGTTGAGTTTTAATTCTGATGCCGATCCTCAACATCAGTTGCGTCCAGGACTAAGTGTAAAAGTTATAGTCAATACTGTGGTTAATACTCATGACTACCATCAATAAACGTGTCTCTGGAATTCCGGAAAAACCTGCAATTGTTGATTATATCGAAGGACCTTTGAAATGGGCGATCGCCTTAACTGCTTCCTTGGGAGCAATTTTAGAGGTAATTGATACTAGTATTGTTAACGTAGCTCTCACCGATATTCATGCTTCTTTGGGGGCGACTTTGAGTGAAGTAGGCTGGGTAGTTAGCGGATATGGGATCGCCAACGTAGTCTTAATTCCCTTATCTGCATGGCTAGGCGATTACTTTGGGCGTAAAAGCTACTTTATCTTCTCACTGATTGGTTTTACGATTTCCTCTGTTTTGTGTGGGATATCCTACAATCTACCGATGTTGATCGCAGCCAGAATTCTTCAAGGTTTATGTGGTGGTGGATTACTCGCAAAAGCCCAGGCGATATTATTTGAGACTTTCCCCCCGTCTGAACAAGGATTAGCCCAAGCAGTTTTTGGCGTAGGTGTGATTGCTGGTCCAGCAATTGGTCCGACTTTAGGAGGATTCTTAGTTGATGGTTTAGGCTGGCGCTGGATTTTCTTGGTGAATATTCCCTTTGGCATAGTTGCAGTAGCTATGGCTATGGCGTTTTTACCCAAAAATAAGGAGAAGAACGACACGAAAAACCAAGCTGTTGATTGGTGGGGGATTGGGTTCTTAATCATGGCTGTCGGTAGCCTCCAAACTGTATTAGAACAAGGTGAGACAGAGGACTGGTTTTCCTCCAGGTTCATTGTTAATCTGGTAATCATCGGTATTATCGGCTTAGGATTATTTATTTGGCGAGAACTGAAAACAGATCACCCTGCTGTGAATTTGAGAGTTTTGCGCCACCGTTCTTTAGCTGCGGGAAGCGTTCTTTCAGCAGTAGTAGGTATGGGACTTTACGGTACACTATTTGCTGTGCCAATATTTGCTCAGAGCGTATTGGGATTTACAGCAACACAAACAGGACTATTATTAGCGCCTGGAGCTTTAGCATCTGCAACTGGGATGATTTTACTAGGTAAGTTAAGTAATATAGTTGATGCCCGATTTTTAATTATCATCGGCGCAGTTGGCTCATCTGGAGTCATGTTTCAATTAGCAACAATTACCCCACAAAGTGGGACAGACGATCTATTTTGGCCTTTGGTGTGTCGCGGGGGTTTTACTGTATTTATGTTTCTCCCTTTGAGTTTGGCAGTTTTAGGACCGCTACCCAAACAAGATATTTCTGCTGGTTCTGGTTTCTACAATTTAACTAGACAATTAGGTGGTAGTATTGGCATTGCCCTACTGACTACTCTCCTTGACCGCAGAGAGACTTTTCATCGAAATATCCTGTTAGCTAAACTTAGCGCTTATGACCCAGAAACCCATCAACGTCTTGATTTGCTCAATCAATTACTTCAAAGCCAAGGTATGAATGTAGCCAGAGCAAAACAACAAGCACTAACTTTATTAAGTCAAACAGTAGATACTCAAGCGGCTGTTTTATCTTATGCAGATTGCTTTCGAGTTGTGGGAATAGGATTCCTTTGCTCTTTACCTCTGTTACTATTCTTGGGTAAAGGTCGTGGAGGAGCGAAAGCGCCAGTTGGTCACTAGCACTAAAGTAATTAGCTATTCCATGAAGATTAGTCGCTTTTACTTGTAATTATTTCATTGTATTTATTTTGAATCAGCGCTGCTATCGGGAGTGTTTATATTTCTCTTGGTCCCATTCCCTTGCTTCTCAATACAGAATGACGATATAATGTTACTCTAAGGAGGATTGTTAATATAAAATGCTCATGAAAATATACAACGACTCAAACAAAAGGGTGAAAGAAAGTAGCAAAGAAATTACATGCTATTTTGTCTATAGCAATAATGATAGTATCTTTATAAGAGATTTAACGCAAAAAATAAGTAATTACAATATTAAAACAATAAAAAGTATGTCATTATATAAATGGCATGAACGAGAAAACAGCATTAAAAGTTCTGACTTCTTTTGTATTGTTATAAATAGTTTAAAGTTTATTCAGAAAGAGTGCGCGGAAAAGCAAGCACAAATATACAAAGATATTAACTTAGCTGTTGAACTATATCATGCAAGCGAAAACAGTACAAGACGTAAACCAGAAATCATTTTTCTTGGAGATGATAATTCTGAAAATTTATTAGATACTCAAATTTGTAAACCAGAACTAAATTTAAATCTTCCAATTTGTAGTAGGTATCAATATATTAGGGTTTCTCAACATCTCCAAGAAGGTGAAATCAATGGGTTAATCAGTAAGATTCTCCCTCCAATTACTTTCATTCAAAACTTAGACGAAGAGGAAGAATACTTATGGTTACAGGCTAGTAGACAACCTTATGAAGAAGTATTTTTTCCCATTCCCAGTGAACGTCTTCCTTTTGAGGAAATAGAAAAACGGATTATAGAATATAATATGCGAAACTCGCAAGAATGGTATGAATTATATGCAATTTGGCATAAAAATGTCAACAATGTAAAGAAAGCTTATCAATTAAAAGAACTATCAAGCAACGTAATTGGTATGGGATATTACTCTCTACATTTGTTAAGTGGCTGGATATTTGCAAATTACTTAGAGGGTGTTTGAAAAGTTAGAAGTGGGGTAAAAAAAGATCTCTGGGTATAAGCTGTATATAAGTAAAAGCAACACCGTAGAGAGCAATGAGTAAAGCATACTCCAGTAACCTAACAAAAGAGCAGTGGGAACTAATAGAACCTTTAATTCCAGAAGCTAAAACTGGTGGTCGAAAACGAGAAGTAGATATGTGGAGTATACTTAACGCCATCTTTTATGTATTGACCCAAGGATGTACCTGGCGAAACTTACCAGGGGACTTTCCGGCACGGCAAACAGTATATACATATTTCCGTAATTGGCGTAAAGATGGCACATGGGTTCACATCCATGACAAGTTAAGGGATTGGACCAGAATCGATGCAGAACGAGCTGCTAGCCCGTCGGAAGCAATTGTGGATAGCCAAAGTGTGAAAAGTGCGGCTGCCGTTGGATTGTCCAGGTAGTACTACGACCACAGCAAACCAAGGGCTTCGTTTTACTTAAGACGCGATGGGTTGTGGAACGTACTTTTGGCTGGCTGATGGGTTGTCGCCGATTGGTTCGAGACTATGAGTTATTACCTGAAACATCGGAGACTTTTATCTACATAGCTATGAACCGTATTATGGTCAGGCGGTTGGCATAAATTTTGACTCCTTAAAACTTTTCAAACACCCTCTGAAGATAACTGTCCCATTCGTTATTTTCAAAGTCCTCGTAACTTTTCTCTGCTAAGACGTTTGGCTCTCAATGTCCTTAATCGTGAGTCAACTTATGACCGTAACTTACGTCGGAAAAGTAAACGCGCTGCTACGGATAACAACTATATGCTTCAAATACTCCTTTCTGGTTTCCCTAACTCTACATTAGAGTCTTCCGAACCCTTATGTCAAGCCTAATTGAGATGCTCTTACCCTGTGACAATAACCATAATCAACCTCACACCTTCTTTTTGCAATCTTCATATATGATCTTCCAAGCTTTACCGTTTCTTGACAATAGTTTTATAACTTTCTTTTAGGATAATGGGAGTACACTAAATTATGCCTTAATGAAGTCGTTTTAGTGAATATGTAAATTCTCAATGTATATCATGATGACCACAGTAGTAAAATCTAAAATCTGGCTGCAAGAAAGCCGCTATAGTCATCGGGGGAGTATTTATTTATTTGCTCCAATGGTTAACTTCAATGTGATGGCTGAAGTTGGAGATAATCCCCCCTAACTTAACATACTGGTACTTGCTAAGAAATTGTATGAGGGATGCAACAATTACATCTTGATAAGAGATAAACTTTATTCTGGTTTTGGAGCAGAATAAACAGATGTAGTTGAGTTGAAATAAATACTTTGTATTAGATAATTAAATATCTGAATTATAGTAGCTTGTCAAATTGCTAACTAATATATCGACAGTTAGGTATTTTATGTTAGGCTAAAAAGCCCTAAATTCAAGTGTTAATTAGTTCTGAATATCAAAAGTATTTCCCTTAATTTCTAACTAGTACACATACTAAATAGTAATTACAGAATTTGCTTACAAGAAAATACAATATTTCTTGTATAGCAATATCTCAAAATTAAATAATTACCTGTATTTAATAGCTAGTCTTTGGTTTTTCAAATACTGAAAAACTATAGATTGACCAGCTTATTTTTTGATTAATCTGCTATTAACCCAAGTTGCTAGTTATAAAAAACCGCCCATTCTTAAGTATAAGATCCCGGATTTTAGCATCTTTTTTAATACTCAAAACCGTGATTTTAGTATCTTATTAATATATTATATGGTACTAGCTAGCCTTGGATTATTACATAATGCAGATATAAGAAGATAGATGTCACATAGTGCAATGCAACCGCATCTAAAGTATAAAAATCCTTTAATAGCAAGGGTTTCAGCGTTTCATGATCTAAGCTATTTTTCATCAAGATCCTTATACAACAAAGGTTTCAGAAATACCGTGCGTTTACCATGCCACATAGTGAGACTTCAATACAGAAGACCATTACTTAAACGGTTGAATATTTTCTCAATTTCCAAGATCACAATTTATTTGAGAATAACAGAGTCATGAATAATAGGAAATATTTGGCAAAATGGCATCGGTTTCAAGAACTTTTCTTAACTACCTTTTTAGGTGATATCCCCACAATTTTTGGGGGCGTGAAGTTACGTAATTTACTATACCGAATTATTTTTGCTCGTATAGGTAATTCAGTTTATATTCAAGATGGTGTCGAATTTATTAGTATGGACTCTATGGAAATTGGCAACGAAGTTTATATTTTTAAAGGTGTTCGTCTAGATGGAAAAGGACATAAAAATAATAGAATTTGTCTAGAAAATGGTGTTGTAATTGAACTGAATGGAATCATAGGAGCATTAGATAATACTTGTATTCATATTGGTCAAGATACTTTTATTGGACCTAATGTATGTATCACTGGACCTGGAGACATTAAAATTGGCAAAAACTGCTTAATTGCAGCTCACTCTGGAATATATGCTAATAATCATAATTTTCAAGATCCGACGCAGCCAATCAAATATCAAGGTATTACTCGTCAAGGAATTGTGATTGAGGATGACTGTTGGCTAGGTGACGGAGTGAAAGTATTAGATGGAGTAACGATTGGTAGAGGGAGTGTCATTGGTGCTGGTGCTGTTGTTACTAAGAATATTCCTCCATTTTCCGTAGCTGTAGGTGTACCTGCGCGAGTAATTAAGAGTCGAACATAAAAAAACGTGAGTTCGACAGAACTAAAACATAGCAGGAGGTAGTATAGGCAAGCCTTTTGGATGAATATCAATTGATGGTTTATTGGGTAAATATGTATAAGCGGTCAACCCAGCTATGGGGCTTGGGTAGCAATTGTGCAGAAAGTACAGCTTTGTCAGCAAAGCCATGCTGTATATAGGTTTCAGGCTGCGGATTGAGTCAATTCAGGGATTGTCGATGCCATTATTAACATTTCTTATTGCAGTGACTAGTTACATATAGTTTTGATGACTACTGATTAATATAGTTTACTTCATTTACTTTTCGTCAACCACTCCATAGCGGTTGACTGGCGCAATTCCGATTAAACTGCTTCTAGTAAATGGCTAAAGGAAAGTCGCTCATTTTGAACATCGACAAAAATGGTATCGCCATCATTAAAGTCCCCGCGTAAAATGGCTTTAGCAATTTGTGTTTCTAGCTCTCGCTGAATTGCTCGCTTTAAAGGACGCGCACCAAAAGTCGGATCGTATCCAACTTCGGTCAAAAAGTCAAGCGCACTAGGAGAAAGTTGTAGAGACATCTTGCGATCGCCCAACCGTTTCCTTAACTTATCCACCTGTAACTCCACAATTTTCTGTAACTCTTGTTTTTGGAGACTGTGGAAAATAATCGTCTCATCAATCCGGTTAAGAAACTCAGGACGGAAGCTATTACGCATCACTTCCATTACCCGATGACGCATTTCATCATAATGCGCATCATTTCCACCCAAATCAATAATATATTGAGAACCGATATTACTAGTCATGATAATAATCGAGTTCTTAAAATCTACCGTGCGACCTTGAGCATCGGTAACACGTCCATCATCAAGGATTTGGAGAAAAATATTAAATACATCAGGATGAGCTTTTTCAATTTCGTCGAACAAAATCACAGCATAAGGACGACGACGGATGGCTTCTGTTAATTGACCACCTTCTTCATAACCTACATAACCAGGAGGCGCACCAATTAAACGAGAAACAGCGTGTTTCTCCATGTATTCAGACATGTCAATCCTAACTAAAGATTCCTCCGTGTCGAACATATATTCAGCCAAAGTTTTGGCTAGTTCAGTTTTTCCCACACCTGTAGGACCAAGAAAAATAAAACTGGCGATGGGACGATTTGGATCAGCAAGTCCAGCACGGGAGCGTTGAATTGCATCAGCTACAGCAGTTACTGCTTCATCTTGTCCTACAACTCGTTGATGTAGATGGTCTTCTAAATGGAGTAATTTCTCTTTTTCCGATTCCACTAATTTGCTAATGGGAATACCAGTCCATTTAGAAATTACTTCCGCAATATCACTTTCTGTAACTTCTTCCCGCAGAAGAGATTTACCATCTGTTTGAGTTTGAGCAAGTTCGCTTTCAACAGATTCTATATTTTTACGTAGGTTAGTTAAAGTACCATACTTCAATTCTGCGGCTCGGTTGAGATCGTAGTTCCGCTCCGCTTGCTGAATTTCTAGATTAACACGGTCAATTTCTTCTTTGATGGATTGAATTTTGGCGATGATATCTTTTTCCGATTTCCATTGGGTACTTAAAGCTCGTTGTTCCTCATTCAGATCGGCTAATTCTTTTTCTAATTTTTCCAAACGTTCCCGGGAAGCTAAATCAATTTCTTTGCGTAGGGAAAGCTTCTCCATTTCCAACTGCAAAATTTTCCGGTCGATTTCGTCCAGCGCTTCCGGTTTAGAGGTAATTTCCATTTTTAAT
>Ga0116226_10002474_pt1 | contig 16106 bp, 15 predicted proteins | sample S1TSphfallax_FD_89692 | JGI IMG/M metagenome (GOLD analysis project Ga0116226, IMG submission 89692) | Host-associated microbial communities from peat moss isolated from Minnesota, USA - S1T2_Fa - Sphagnum fallax MG | ecosystem: Host-associated > Plants > Peat moss > Unclassified | place: USA...
CGGTGGTCGCGGTAATACTAATGACCAACAGCCGGCGATAAGCTGCGGCGAAGCGCTGGAGTGCCTCGAGCGTGTTGGGCACTTCGACCAGCGCGAGATCCTCCGGCACTTCCGCGGCATCGGGCGCGCGGGAGACCAGCGCCGCGACCGCACCATGATTGCGCACCTGGCCGACAAAGGCATGGCCGTCGAATCGCTCACCTTGCAGCGCGACGAAGCAGTCGCCCGCTGTCAGCGTCCGCGTGTCGGTGTGCAGGCGGTCGACCGTCTGCGCGGGATTGCCCTTGAGCAGGCGGCCACCGCTGTAGCGCGCGACCTCTTCAAGAGTGCACGGGCGCATCACGCGGCCCTCCTTCGCAGAAATTCCTGCGCCACGAGCCGATCGTCAAAGGGATGAAACTGGCCGGCTATTTCCTGCGTGGTCTCGTGCCCCTTGCCCGCGATGCAGACGATGTCGCCGGGCCGGGCCATGGCCAGCGCGGCCGCGATGGCCTGTCGGCGGTCCGGTACGCGCTCGTACCTGCCCGCGGCATTTCTTCCGGCCAGTCCCGCTTCCATGTGATCGAGGATCGAGGCGATGCTTTCCTGGCGCGGATTGTCCGCGGTGAAGATGGAGTAATCGGCGCACTCCACCGCCGCGAGGGCCATGAGCGGGCGCTTGAGCGCATCCCGATTGCCGCCGCAGCCGAGGACGACGATGAGCCGTCCTGCGGTGATGCCGCGCAGGACGGTCAAGGCCTTGCGCACGGCATCGTCGGTGTGCGCGTAGTCGACCACGGCGGTGATGCCGTCGGCGGAGGTGAATTTTTCGAGGCGGCCCGGAACCTGCGGCGTGTCGCGCAGGCGCTCGACGATGACATGCGGGGCGATCCCGAGAGCGAGCGCCGCGCCGGCCGCGGCCAGGGCGTTGCCCACGTTGTAGGAACCGATGAGCGGCAGGGCGAACGGCATCATCTCGCCGCCCACGCGCAGCATGCCGCGCGTGCCCTGTGCGGTGGAGACGAGACCGAGCGCCTCGATGTCCGCGCCGGCCTGCCCGTTGACCGTGTAGGTTAGGGTGCGGACGCGATCGCGCAGCATCTCGATCAGCCGTCGGCCGTAGTCGTCATCCGCGTTGATTACCGCGACGCCGGGATCGTTCGGGCGGTCCAGATTGGCAAAGAGCAGCACCTTCGCCGCGAAGTAATTCTCCATGGTCTGGTGATAATCGAGATGATCGCGCGTGAGATTGGTGAAGATGCCGACCTGGAAATCGATGGGCACGGTGCGGCCCTGCTCAAGCGCGTGCGAGGAAACTTCCATCACCGCCGCGCGGCAGTGGCTGGCTTTCATCTCCGCGAGCAGCCGGTGCAGGTCGAGCGATTCCGGCGTGGTGCGGGCCGCCGGGAGCACGCGGTCGCCAATCTCGTAGCGCACCGTGCCGATGAGCCCGACGGGGTACTTCGGCTCGGCCAGCAGGTGCTTGAGGATGAACGCGGTCGTGGTTTTGCCGTTGGTGCCCGTGATGCCGAGGATCTTGAGGGCCTTGTCGGGACGCCCGAAGAAATTCGCCGACATGCCCGCCATGGTGCGGCGCGCGTTCGGCACCGAGATGAAGGTGGGCCCGCGATAGACCGCGAAGTCGGGATTCTCCAGCACCACCGCAGCGGCACCCCTTTCGCAAACCTCCGGGATGTACTGGTGTCCGTCGGTCTTCGCGCCCTTCCAGGCGAAGAAGACATCGTTAGGCTCGACGCGGCGCGAGTCGTACTGCAAGTCGCGAATGGCGCGATCAAGCGGCCCGTCGATGGACTTCGTCTCCACTTCCTTGAGGATGTCGTAAAGTTTCACAGTGAGGCGTGGACAGGGGTGTTGGAGCTCAGCGCCGGCGCGGAGATCGACGGAACGAGCGGACGGGGCGCGGGGATGTCCGCCGGAATGTTCATGATCTGCGCCATCTGCCGGGCGATGTTGGCGAAGACGGGTGCGGAAACCTCCGAGCCGTAATCCTGGTGCGCGGCCGTGTGCGGACTATCAATCATGACGAGCGCGACAAAGGCCGGCGCCTGCACCGGCATGAAGCCGACGAAGGACGAAACGTGCTGCGTGTGCGAGTAGCCCTCGCCGTTGATCCACTTCTGCGCCGTGCCGGTCTTGCCCGCGTAGAGGTATTGCCCGCCGTTGGCGTCGGTGATTTTGACCAGCTTGGCCGTGCCATCGACGGTGACCTGGTGCAGCGCCTCGGCGACTTCGCTCGCGGCCGCGGGGCTGATGACGCGACGCACCAGGCGCGGCTGGAGGGTTTGGATCACGCGCCCGGTGGGATCGGTAATCTGCCGGGCCAGCATCGGTGCCATGAGCCGTCCGCCGTTGGCGATGACACTCATTGCCGTGACCAACTGGATGGGCGAGGCGAGCACTTCCTGCCCCATGGGCACGCGGGTGATGGAAAGTGCGGTCCACTTGTTGACCGGCCGCAGGAAACCCGGTGTCTCGCCCTGGTCAGCGAAGAGGCCGGTGCGCTCGCCCATGCCAAAGGCGGTCGCGTAGTCGTAGAGCTTCTGCTCATGCAGGTAATTGAGCGCGATCTTGGCAAAGCCGATGTTGCTCGACTGCGCCATCACTTCCTCGACCGGCAGCCAGGCGTGATGCTCGTTGTCGTCGTGCAGTTCCCGGCCCGCGTAAGTGAAGCAGCCGTTCTCGCAGAAGATTTGCGTGTCGAGATTGATCATCCCCTCGTTGAGCGCGCCCGCCAGCGTGATGATCTTGAAGATGGAGCCCGGCTCGACCGGGTCCGTCACGCAGCGGTTGCGAATGTTCTGGGGCTTGAAGTCGGCGCGGTTGTTCGGGTCGTAGGTGGGCCGCGAGCCCATGGCCATGATCTCGCCGGTGTGCGGGTCCATCACGATGATGTAGGCCGCGTCCGGCGAGTAGTTCTGCACGATCTGGTCGAGCTGGTCATCCACCACATGCTGAATCGCGGTGCGGATGGTGAGTGTTACATCGTCGCCGTCGATGGCGGGCGTGTCGTGCGTGTCGTAGAGGGCGATCTCGTGCTTGAGCGCATCGCGCTCGACGTACCGTTCACCCGGTTCGCCGCGGAGCACTGCATCCATCTGCTTCTCCATGCCGGCCAGGCCATGGCCCTTCTCATCGGTGAAGCCGAGAACGTGCGCCGCGAGGTAATTGTTCGGATAAACGCGCCGGTCACGCGCTTCGATCATAAGGCTGTGGAGTTTCAGCGCCTGCACATTCTCGATGACGGAATCCTCGACATCGTGGGCAATGAGAATGTAGCGATCATGCGGATTCCAGGCGATGCTCTCGGGCGGAACCTGGAGCGCCTTGGCCAGCGGCTTGAGGTTCGTCTCGGGGTGCTCCTTGCTGAAGAGGGCGCCGTCGAGACGCACATCGTAGACGCGCTGCGTCTGCGCCAGCACGTTGCCGTCGGCGTCAAGCAAGGCGCCGCGCTTGGGCTGGATGGTCACCACATCCATGTGGGCCTTGATCGCCATGCGGGTGAATTTGACGTGCTGCACGAGCTGGATTTGGATGAGGTTGAAGGAAATGAGGGTGAACCCGCAGGCCAGCATGACCATGATCCAGAGGGCGCGGGTACGGTGTTGCATGACATCAGTTGCGGGCCGCGACAGGGGCGGCGTCCAAATTCAGCACGGTGCGCGGCACGGTGCCGTCGCGCTCGAGGCGCGCGCGGGTGTCCTCGTCCAGGCGCACGAGGGAAAGGCGCGGATCGGTGAGCGGGATGAGCGACGAATGCATGAGGGCCAGCTCGCGCTCGAGCCGGAGGGGCGACTTCATGCGGCGCAGGTCAGCCTCCAGGCTCACGTTGCGCGCCTTGATGCTTTCGAGACGCTCCTGCAGCCTGAGCGTTTCCTCGGCGAGGTGCAGGTTCTGGTTTTTGCAGAGCACGTAGCACAGGCCGAGGCCGGCGAAGAGCGCGGCGACGAGGATCCATTTGATCACGCCCATCCAGTGCAGCGACTGGCTGTTCTTCACGCGATTGCGGCTCATGATGCGATGTTCTCCTCGTTGCGGATGGCGGCGCGCAGGCGGGCGCTGCGGGCGCGCGGGTTATGCGCGATCTCGTCCTCGCCGGGCAGGAAGCGTTTCACGGCGCGCAGGTGGCGCTGTGGATTCGTGAGCGTGTTGGGGCGTCCGGGCGTGTCGCGCCACTCGGCCGAGCGCTCGCGCATGAACTGCTTCACCACGCGGTCCTCGCCGGAGTGAAAGCTGATGACCGCCAGCACGCCGCCGGGCTGGAGGATTTCCACGGCCTGGGGCAGCACGCTCACCAGGACCTCCTCTTCGCGGTTGGCGGCGATGCGTAGAGCTTGGAAGACCTGCGTTGCCGGATGTGTTCCGCGAGTTCCTTTTCGGTGGGGAAGAGTCTCGGCCACCACCGACGCCAGGTCGAGCGTGGTGCGGAAGGGCGCGAGGCGGCGGCGTGCCACGACAGCGCGTGCCACTCGCCTTGCTTCTCTTTCTCCGCCTTGTTCATAAAAAAGTTTTGCTAAATCCGCCTCGGGAAGTTGATTCACCAGGTCCGCCGCCGTCGGGCCGGAACGCTGGTCCATGCGCATGTCGAGCGGCCCCAGCGCCCGAAAGCTGAAGCCGCGCTCCGCCGTCTCCAGTTGGGGCGAGGAGACGCCGAGGTCCAGCAGGACGCCGTCGACCTTCTCCCACCCGTGCTCGTGCGTGCATGTTTTCAAGTCCTTGAAATTCCGTTGTCGCCACCAAAATTTTCCCGGCCACTGGGCTTCCATCGCCCGCGCCGCTTCCGCCGCATCTCCATCCTGATCCAGTCCCAGGACCAGCGCTCCCGCCTCCAGCAACGCGCGCGTATGCCCGCCGCGGCCAAAGGTGCCATCCACCCATCGGTGCCCCGGCCGCACTTGCGCCGCCTCGAGCACCTCCCGCAACAGCACGGGGAGATGTCCCCGATTTTCCACTGCACTCCCATCCTTGCTCACCGACACTTGCTTCAACCCATCTTCCAGCGCCAGGCCGGAGCCAGCGCGGGTCTTTTCAGTCCGACCAGCTCAAAGGCATTACGCCGGGCCAGCTTCACGACAGATGAGCCAATGATCTGGCCCTCTGCGTCCTTCTCCGCCGCGAACCCATAAACCAGTTGCCTGCGCACTAGACCTTTGATTTTGATTTCCATAGCCTCGTCCTGCCTCTGGGGTTGGACGCCGGTTGGGCCGACGCCAATGCCGTTAAGGTGAAACAAGGCGATGGGCATCACTACCGCCTCGTTCTTTCCCGGGCCCACCCGGCCATCGCCGGGTGCACCCGCCAAAATTTTTCGGGGACATTCATTACCGCAGGTCCTCCTCGACCTCTTCCGCCGTCGGTTGCGTGACGGTGGCGCTCATGATCTCGAAGGTTGGCTTGTCCCAAATCTGAAAATGGCTGAGCCGGCCCACGAGGATGACGTCCTTCTTGAGGCCGGCCAATTCGCGCATCTTTTCCTTCACCATGATGCGGCCCTGGGTGTCGAAAGTGGCCGACTGGGCCCGCATGGCCAGGTCTTCCGCGCGACGGCGCTTCGGATCCGAGGGCGGCCGGCTGGCGATGCTTTCCTGCAGGCGCCCGAGCCAGGAGGCCGGATACACGCCCAGGCACTTTTCCTGAGAAGGGATGATGTAAAGGGTCTTCTCGAAGGGCACGTCGCGCCACTCGGACGGCACGGTGATGCGGCCCTTCGCATCGAACGAATGCGCAAAGGAATCGGTATAAGATGCACGCACTTCGCTCATTAATTCTCCACATTGCGGAACTTTGCCCCATTACTTGACATTTTCCTACACTATCGGACGGAAAGGGACAATCCTAAAGTTTGAGAGAAGCGATTTATTTGTGCGCGTTCGGCGCAGGTGTATAACGTCCTGCCCGCTTCTTGCTATGGCGCGCCGGTCCGCGCATCAATTTCCCGGCATCGCGCCTTTGGCTTTTTGCTCGGAAATATACTTGTCGATCTGGGCGAAGATCGGCTCCAGGTTCGGGTCTGCCTTCAGCATCGCCTGGCGCAGCTTGTGACGGTGGGAGTCCACCTTCTCCAGCATCATCTGCTTCTGCGCGGCCGTTCCGTGGGCCATGACGTCGGCATACTGGGCCTTGAGGGCGTCGTTCTCCGCATTCAGCGCGGCGTTATCCGCCAGCGCCTTGGCTCGCGCCCGGGCATACTCGACCTGCTGATCGGGCGTGAGGATGGCGAGGGCCTGCGGCTCCGGCGCACCGGAAGAAGGCTTGGTGGGAGCAGGCGCGCTGGTTTGCGCGCACAGCAGCGCGGGGCAAAAAAGTGACAGGATGATGGCAGGGAGGCAAAACCTCATGCGCGCATGCTAGCCAAGATTGGCTCGCGGTGCAAATAAGTCGCCAAGCGTAAAAAATGTTCCCTACTCTGGCCGCATGGGGAATCATCTCGCAACCATTACGCTCATTGGCCACGACAAGGCCGGCGTCATTGCGCGCATCACGCAACTGCTCTTCCAGCTCGGGGCCAACATCGAGGCCCTGGAAGAAGCCGTTACGCGCGGGCAGTTCAGCATGACGCTCCAGGCCTCCTGGCCGAAGGAGAAATTTCACCAAAGCCTGATCGAGGAACGCCTGCGCGACGCCGCGCGCGAGTTGAAGATGGAGGCGAAGATCCACTTCGCGCCCGTGGGCCCGCAGCGGCTCGGCATCCTCGTGACCAAGGAGCCGCATGTGCTCGAGGGCCTGCTCGCCCAATCGCCCGCCGCGCTCGGCGCGAAGCCGGTCGTCGTCATCGGCAACCGGGCCGATCTTGGGCCCCTCGCGAAAAAGCACAAGCTGCCGTTCCATCACGTCCCGTGGCTCAACCGCCCGCGCGCGGAGGAACAGGTGCTGGCGCTGGCCGAGAAATACCAGGTCGATTTCTTCGTCCTCGCGCGCTTCATGAAGATTCTCTCGCCCAACTTTGTCTGGCGCTGGAAGAACAAGATCATCAACATTCATCCCTCGCTGTTGCCCGCCTTCCCCGGCGCGAACGCCTATCGGCAGGCCTATGAGCGTGGCGTGAAAATCGTCGGCGTCACCTGCCACTTCGTCACGCCCAACCTTGACGAGGGCCCGATCATCGCGCAGGAAGCGCTTGCCGTCCGCAGCGACGAGGCGCTGGCCAGCATCGTCCGCCGCGGCCAGGCGCTCGAGACCAAATGCGTGTTGCGCGCCGTCCGCGCCTACCTGACCAAGCGCCTGGATGTGCATTGGGGGCGGGTTTATTCGTGAGCAAAAGTGTGCTCGCCTGCCAGAGGAAAAAAGGGTAGATTATGGTTATGACCGTTACCGAGGAAATCAAGCCCGGACAACTGACCGAACTGCTCAAGCAAATCCAAGCCGGCAATGAGGTCGTCTTGACGCAGGACCAAAAGCCGGTGGCGAAATTGGTTCCCACTGCGCCTAACGAAACCGTCGATTTAGGCCCTCTTAAAATTCGTTCATTCAAAGGTCATCGCGTCCTCATTCCTGATTTCACTCATGGGGAAATAGCTGACGAAATGTTCGGGCAGCGATGACAGGTCTCGACTGCAATATACTGGTTCAACTGGCTCTCGCGGATCACCCTCGTTATGGTGCGACGGTAAGTGCGCTCAAATCCGTGCTTTCACAGGACGAAACACTTTACTGTCCGACACCGGTTATCACCGAGTTTCTGCACATCGTTTCAGACCCTCGACGATTCGATCCTCCCTTGGCTGAACTTCAAGCAGCCGCCTGGATGGAGGAATTCCTTTCCAAACCCCGCGTTAAACTCCTGCCTTCCAGCGACGCGAGCATACGCTTGATGTTGAGATGGCTCTCTCAATTCGGTTTAGGACGAAAGCGAATCATTGATACGCACATCGCCGCAATCCTGCACACTAACGGCATCAACCGCATTCTAACCTCGGACTCGCGAGGCTTCATCACGTATGGCGTTTTCGAGATCATAACGCCCTAACAAGGCGTTCGTGAAGACTATGCGTCTTGCACAATCTTTTGGGCCCGCACTTAGTCTCTGTAAATCCCTCATTCTATCCTTATGAAACACGTTCATCTCGGCCGCTCCGGCCTGAAAGTTTCCCCGCTCTGCCTCGGCACCATGAACTTTGGTCCGCACACGACGGAGCAGGATTCCTACGCCATCATGGACCACGCGCTTGAAGTTGGCGTCAACTTCTTCGACACGGCGGACGTCTACGGCTGGAAGCGCGGGGAAGGCGTGACCGAAAACATCCTCGGCCGCTGGTTGGCGCAGGGCGGTTCGCGCCGTGAGCGGGTGGTCCTCGCGACGAAAGTCTTCGGCGACATGGAACCGCGCGATGGTTTCGATCCCAATCTCGTCCGCGGCCTCAGCGCCCGCAAGATCGTCCGCTCCTGCGATGCCAGCCTCAAGCGCCTGCAGACGGACTACATCGACCTCTACCAGATGCACCACATCGACCGCGCCTGCCCGTTCGATGAAATCTGGCAGGCGATGGAGACGCTCGTGGCGCAGGGTAAAATTCTCTATGCCGGCTCGAGCAACTTCGCCGGGTGGGACATCGCGACAGCGCAGCAGACCGCCGCGCACCGCCATTTCGTCGGGCTCGTCAGCGAGCAGAGCGTCTACAACCTGGACAGCCGCATGATCGAACTTGAGGTCGTGCCCGCCTGCCGCCACTACGGCCTGGGCATCATCCCGTGGAGCCCGCTCGGCGGCGGCTTGCTCGGCGGCGCGCTCAAGAAGCTGAAGGAGGGCCGTCGCGCCGGTGCCGATTTCGAGAAGAAAGTCGAAGCCAAGCGCGAGAAGCTCGAAGCCTATGAGAGCTTTTGCGCCAAGCTTGGTGAGCAACCCGCCGACGTTGCGCTCGCCTGGCTGCTGCACCAGCCCGGCGTCACCGCACCCATCATCGGGCCGCGCACCATGGAACAGTTGACCGGCGCGCTCCACGCCCTTGAGATCAAGCTCAGCGCCGAAAGCCTCGCCGCGCTCGACAAGATTTTCCCCGGCCCCGGCGAAGCGCCGAAGGCGTATGCGTGGTAGCCGGCGCGCACTTTAGCTGAGAACCGCGCGCAGCAGCGCCTGTGTGTCGGAAAGGTCCGCGAAGACGTGCGTCGGGTTCAGCGCGGCGAGTTGCTCGACGGTGAAGGAGCCGGTGGCGACGGCGATGGTTTTCGCGCCGATGGCTTTGCCGCAGGCGATGTCGTGCGGCGTGTCGCCGATGATGAAGACGCGCTCGGGAGGGAAGTCGATGCCGAGTTTTTCCTTCGCACGGCGCAGCGCAAAGGGCCCGAGTTCGTTGCGGAGGTGGCTGTCGTCGGCGAAGGCACCGAACTCGAAGTAGTGCCAGAGGCCGAGGTAGGTGAGCTTGAGCTTCGCGCCCTCGCGGAGGTTGCCGGTGAGCAGCGCCTGGTGGATTTCCGGGTGGGCGTGGATGGCGTCGAGCGCCTCGCGCACGCCGGCGAGGATGCGCGCCTTGCCGGCGGGCAGCGTGAGCGGCATATGCGCGAGGTAGGCGCGGCGCAAGCGCGCTTCTTCCTCGAGGCTGTGCGGGACGTCGAGGAAGGCGAGCAGGTCGCGGGCGATGGAGGTGTCGGTGCGGCCGCGCAGGTCGACGGGCAACTGCTCGCCGAGGTCGCGGTCGTAGAGTTCCTTGATGGCGAGCAGGAGCGCGCGCTCGCCCGCGCGGTCCATGTAGACGAGCGTGCCGTCGATGTCCCAGAGGATGAGTGAGTCGGCCATCAGGAAGGCTGGCCCATGGCCATCGAGGAGAAGCCGGAGTCGACGTAGAGCGTCTGGCCGGTGATGGCCGCGGCACCGTCGCTGGCGAGGAAGAGGCCGGTGGCGCCGAGTTCGTCGAACTCGACGTTGCGGCGCAGGGGCGAGTGCTGCTCATAGTAGTCGAGCATCTTGCTGAAGCCGCCGATACCACGCGCGGCGAGCGTGTTCATCGGGCCGGCGCTGAGGGCGTTGACCCGGATTTTCCTCGGGCCGAGATCGTTGGCGAGGTAGCGCACGGAGGCCTCGAGCGAGGCCTTGGCCACGCCCATGATGTTGTAGCCGGGCACGACGCGGACGGAGCCGAGGTAGGTCATGGCCACGATGCTGCCGCCGTTGGTCATGAGCGGCAGCGCGCCGCGGGTGACGCCGATGAGGGAGTAGGCGCTGATGTCGTGGGCGAGGCGGAAGGCTTCGCGGCTGGTGTTGACGAAGGAGAAGTCGGAGGAGATGGTTTCGCGCGGGGCGAAGGCGACGCTGTGGAGGAGGAGGTCGATTTTGTCGGTGTGCTTTTTCACCTCGCCGAAGAAGGCGTCGATCTGTTCGTCGGAGCCGACGTCGCAGGGGTAGAGCGGCGTCTCGGGGCCGAAGGTGCCGACGAGCTCCTCGACGTTCTCCTTCAGGCGCTCGCCCTGGTAGTTGAAGATCAGCTTCGCGCCGGCCTTGGCCCAGGCCTGCGCGATCGCCCAGGCGATGCTGCGCTTGTTGGCCACGCCGAAGATCACGCCGGTCTTGCCGGCCAAGGGTAGATGGTCACTCATGGTCGTCCATCATGCCTAGGACGGGAACTGAGAAAAGCGGAAAGATGGCCGCTTAAATATCCTGGGGAGCTTTTATTCTTAGGAGAAATAGGCTCGTTTGTCTTGGCAAGCGAGCGTGGTCAGGCCGGGCTTGCGCGGGCGCGGAGGTGTCCCTAGAATGCGACTTTTTTTGCGCCGGGAAACGGGCCCACCGGCTCAACCGCGCCCGGATGGGGAATGCACTGAAAGGTGCGGGATTTCTCCACCAGATACTCCGCCGGCCAGTGAGAGAGAAAGTCGTCCGCACTTATGGGGGAGTCTTCGTGCTTTTGCAGAAGCCACTTGCAGCCTTCAAAAAAATGGCGGGTCTGCACCAAGCCCCGCCGCCAGGCCTGGGACCAAAAAGTGAGGCCCTGCACTTTTCGCCGGCAATTCACGTCCAGGAGTCGGGCATGCCAAAAGTAGAGGCCGGCGAGCAACCGGCCTTGGCGTTCGCCGAATTTGCGATGGGCGCGCATGAGGATTTCGGCGCTTTTCAGCAGGGGCAGCCGGGCTTCGAGATGCTCTTTCTGGAGGGAAAGCGGCCCGATGGAATCGGGCCGGGGCGTGCGCCAGTAACAGTCCGGCTCATCGAATTTTTCATACGCCAGATCCTGGGCCAGAGCGCGGATGTGGTAGTCCCAATCCTGCCAACTGGCGGCTTGTTCATTCCAGGGGCCGAGCTTTTCCAAGGCGGAGCGCCGCCACAGCACCCCGGCCGTTTGCCAGGGAATATCGAGGGCCAGATAACGGTTCAAGTCTTCCTCTGCGGTGACGATGTTCCACAAGATACGGCTATCCCCCGGCGTTTGGTCAAAAAGCAGGCTGGGCCACACGGCGAAATCCAGCTTGGACCGGGCGGCTAGTTTTTCCACCCGGCCCTGGAGGCAATGCTCCGCCAGGGCATCGTCCGAATCCAAAAATAATACATAATCCCCCTGCGCCCGGCGCAGCCCTTCGTTTCTCGCCGCGTTGGCTCCCCGTTTGCCCTTCGGAAGCGGAATATTGCGAAACCGGGAATCTTTTTGCTGGTAAACGGTCATTAGTTCCGATGTATTATCGATCGAGTGATCGTCAATTACCCAACATTCCCAATGAGGCAGCGTCTGCTTTTTTAGACTCTCCAAGGCCAGGGGAAGAACGTCCTTGCGATTATGAGTGGGAATAACAACCGAAACCATAAGCGTTGACGGGCGAGTATTCCTCAAGCTACGCAGCCTCCTTGTTTATGGAAGAAAAACCTGCCGCGCGGCCTTATGACTTATCCATTTTATTGGATATGGAGACGCTCCAGATCACGGGCGAGCTGCTGCTGGATCAACGCGTGTTACTGTGGCGCGAAGCGGCCCGGCGGATTGAGCCGCGCAGCTTTGAAATCGTGCTGTGTTCCAATCAAAACCTGGAAAAGGATTTTCCTTTGCCGGAGGACATCAAGCTCCTGGTGCGGCCCGGTGCCGGTTACTACGCCTTAAAAAACGAGGGCGCGCGCGAGGCCACCGGTGAGATTATATTCTGGGGTGATATCGATTGCCGCCCTGACCCTGATTATTTTGTCCACCTGCTGGCGCATTTTGATTCCTATGCCTCGCTCATTGTCGGTGGCCGCAGCTTCTATGATGGAGATGACTTCGCTACCCGCGCCAACAGCGCAACAAGCTTCGGGTATCTGCACGGGATCGATCTCCTGGGCCGCCACGATTGCTATGTCGCCCACAACGTGGCCGTCCGGCGGGATTCTTCCCTTGATTACTTTGGCCCCTACACGGAACGCTATGGGGGAGATGAATATATTACCGCCTGTTATCGCAAGGCGGGCGAGCGATTGACCGTTGAGCAAAAGCTGATTATCCATCACGAAAGCGCCGCCCACACCCTGCGCGGTTTGCTTGATAGAAATTTCCGGGATATCGGACGCATGGTTTTCATATCCGATGAAGAATCGCCCACGCCCTGGAAAATGTTCCAGATGGCCCGCAGGATGCATCTCTTTAAGTGGCGGCTTTTTAAGCTTCATGCTTATAAATTTGGCATTGAGCGGGGAGAAAAGTGGAAAGCCCGCCTCTTGTTTGCCTTTTATGGCTGGATCAATCTCCTCGCGACATCGCTGATGCTGGTTTTCCCCCGGCTTTTGCAAAAATGGATTCACTATCAGTTTGGCGACCTGAAAAACTGTCAGCCCGTCAGCGCCCAAACCCACGCGGTGGAAGCAGCCGCCCTCCGAATCTGCAAACTTCGCGACACGCAGCCGCGAAGGATTTTCGCCAATCAGATCGGCCCCGAGCGCTTTTTTTCGGCAAGGAACGACAAAAAGGCCCCTGAAAATGAAAATGCCCGGATGACGCTGGGCATCTTTATTGATACCTGGATGGAGGGGGGGAGCCGCCTCTTCCCGCTTAAACTTGAAGCCGAGCTGACGCGCCTGGGGCACACCGTCTATATGATTTTGGGGGACAGTTACCCGTGGCGTGACCGCAAGGCACGGGAGGGATTCGAGCGATTACAGAAAGAGCTGGGCGAAAGATGTTTTTCCCTCGACCGGCGCCTCTTCAAATCAAGGAAGTGGGGCAAGCACCGCTTGAAGCAATTTGTTATCAACCATCAGATAAGCTGCCTTCTGATTAATGATTACAAGGATTTCCTGGAAGAGGTTAAATTCATTGCTGATTATATCCCCCTGGTCTCGGTTGCGCATAGTGATCATAGTGACTACTATTGCGCGGAATTTTTACTCCTTGAACCTTTTCTCAGCGCCAGCGTCAGCCCATCCCAGCATATCCATTCCCAGCTTCAGATGCTGACCGCCCCGAAAAAGCATTATAAACTGCACCGCATTCCTTATGGAGTGAAGAAGACGGATCATTTTCAGGAAACCATCCATGGGCCGATGAAGATCATCGTCTGCTCCAGAATTGATTTTTATCAAAAAAGGCTGCACGACCTGCCAAGCATCTGGAAAACCTATCTTGCCCTGGGCGGGACCGGGCACCTCACCGTCATCGGCTCGGGCGATGCCTTCAACTATATCAAGAAAGAGCTGGCCCACGAAGCGGCCCTGGAGACGGTCAGCCTTTTGGGACAGGTGAAGCCGGAAGAGGTGCAGCAATTTATCTCGGGCGGAGATGTTTTTCTCAGCACCTCCAACTATGAGGGCTTGCCGCAAACCGTGCTGGAAGCCGTCTGCAACGGACTTTATCCGCTGCTCACCCGGATTAATAGCGGGCATCTTGAAATCATGGATGAGCTCGGGATTGGCCGCTCCTTCCATGTGGGCGATGCCGAGGAATGCGCCCACGAGCTTTTGGCCCTGGAGCAGGAGTTGCCAGAACTAAGAAATCAACGCCGCCAGGTTCGAGAAAAAGCGTTGAAGCTTTACTCGCTCGATCAGGTGGCAATTTCCTATGCCTCCCTGCTGCAACGCGTCGGTCAGGTCAACGAGATGGAGAGCGAAATTCCGGATTACAACCCTTCGCTCCGGGAACGCTTTGATTTCTTGCGCAGTAAGCGCAAACGCAAGCGCGAGATGAATAGGGCGAGGTAGAGGGCGATTCAGGGATTCATCTTGGGTGGCTGAGGGCTTGCGGGTTGCGGCGCTCCACCAAATGGGGTGGGCCGGAGATAGAGGTCCGTGGTAGCCGCCGCAGGCGCGGCGGCGGGGGCGGTGGTTTTTGAGGCCTCAATGGGGGTTGCGATTGCAACTGAGCTCGCCGCCCGGCGGTCGACGGCTACCATCGAAAGCGGCGTGGCGTTGGGGTTATCGTTGGCGCGTGGAGCACCGGCGCAGGGGCTGCGGCGGCGACTGCGGAACGCCAAGGCCGTCGGCTACTTTTTTGAGGAGAGCTTGGGAGCGGAAAGGTATCTTGCGCAGGCTCGGTGGTAGCCCGCGACCGCCGGGGGCGGCAGGTATCCGGGGCCGCACTTTTGGTCCGATTCGTTGACGAGCCCGTCGCCCGGCGGTCGACGGCTACCATCGAAAGCGGTGGCGTTGGGGTTATCGTTGGCGCGTGGAGCACCGGCGCAGGGCCTGCGGCGGCGACCATGCTGCGGCGGCACGCCAAGGCCATCGGCTACTTTTTGGAGGAGAGCTTGGGAGTGGACAGGTATCTTGCGCAGGCTCGGTGGTAGCCCGCGACCCCCGGGCGCGGGGCGCGGTAGGTATCCGGGGCCGCACTTTTGGTCCGATTCGTTGACGAGCCCGTCGCCCGGCGGTCGACGGCTACCATGGAAAGCGGCGTGGCGTTGGGGTTTCGGTTGCGCGTGGAGCACCGGCGCGGGGCCTGCGCCGGCGACCGGGCTGCGGGGGCGACCATATGTGCGGCGGGTACCATGAAGGCTATGGCGCGGGGGTGGGTTTGGGGAGTTGCGGGAGCTGGGGGAGTTGGGGTGGGGCGTTTTGGCCGGGGGTTGGGCGGTTGGCGGGTGGGGAGAGTGGCGGGAGCGCGCTGGTGGAGGGGGGGGGGTTGGGCGGCATGGAGGTGGGGGCGAGGGTGCTGGGGATGCCGAAGCGCGGGGCGTCGACGGGGTAGAGGTCGCGCAGGTTGTCGAGCTCGGCTTGGGCGCGGGCGCTGTCGCCGTGGGCGGTGTAGTAAGCGGAGAGCTTGAGGCCGACGCGGATGCGGTCGATGGGCTGGCTTTCGGCGTTGGCGGCCTTGCGGTATTCGCTTTCGGCCAGGGTGTCGGCGTCGGAGGTCTTGAACTCGAGCAGCAGGTCGGCGATGCCTTCGTGCGCGACGGGGCCGGCGTTGGGCAGGTTGATTTCGTCGATGAGGCGCTGCGGGTTGGGCGGGAGGATGCCTTGCTCGTAGTCGAGTTTGGCTTTTTGGAGCTGGAGCCAGTCGGCGTGGTCGGTGTGCTGGCTGGCCGGTTCGGCGGCGAGGGCTTCGTTGAGGGTGGGCAGGAAGGGGCGGTAGAGGGGGTCGCCGACGACGGTGAGCATCCAGGAGAGGCCGCGCTCGGAGGCCCAGGCGGCGGCGGCGAAGTAATCGCCGCCGAGGAGGCGGCGGGCGAAGATGTCCTCGTGTGGGGTGAGGGCGAGGTAGGGTTCGTAGACGGTGCCCATGGTGGCGTCGGCCCCGTGGGCGATGAGGGGGCCGACCCAGTTGGCGGTGGTGCTGCGGACGGTGCTGGCGCTGAAGGAATGGAGGTGGTAGGCGATGGCACCGCGGACGAAGCGTGGCGGGGGAGTGATCCACGGGCCGTAGGCGTCCTGGCGATACCAGCCGAGGTAAAGGGCGACCTGGTTGCAGGGGTCGGTGGGGGGGAGGACGTCGGGTTTGTCGTCGAATTTGACGGTCCAGCCGGCCTTGACGAGGCTGTCGCGCGCGCCGCGCAGCCAATCGTCGCCGGAGGTGTAGCCGTTTTTCGGGTCGGTGCCGCCGCGGGTGTCGATGACGGCGAGGCCGGCGAGGCGGTGTTGCTCGACGTAGATGGAGTCGTCGATGATGCGGCGGACATCGGCGACGCTGGGGCCGTCGAGGCGGGTGACGAGGATCATGTTGCGGGCGAGTTCGGGCCCGATGGTCTTGATGCCGTCGGGCTGGCCGTCGTAAAAGATGTTGGGGACGAAG
>Ga0116226_10002475_pt1 | contig 16105 bp, 18 predicted proteins | sample S1TSphfallax_FD_89692 | JGI IMG/M metagenome (GOLD analysis project Ga0116226, IMG submission 89692) | Host-associated microbial communities from peat moss isolated from Minnesota, USA - S1T2_Fa - Sphagnum fallax MG | ecosystem: Host-associated > Plants > Peat moss > Unclassified | place: USA...
GTTGATCCCGTTGCAGGATTAGATTGTATAGAAATTGTATATCCTAGCCCCGTAAAATAAGATAGAACAGCATTGAGCTGCGCAGAAATTGCTGAATTGGTTGCAGTACCCGCCCATACCTGCCAATAAAGATTAGGATTAGTTCCGTATGTATTTGCTGGAACATTGATAGTGACGACAGCTGGTGTCGCCGGAGGATTTGGAAGTGTTGCAGTTGGGGGGTTGAATACCTGACCGGTTGCTAATTGATCATAACCGGTTCCGGGTGCAGTAACAGAAATTGATGCTACAGAAGTAGCAGATAGACCTGAGCCGAGTGTCACACTAGTCATTGCCCCTGTTCCCGGATCAGTTATCACCAAATAAGGCGAATATACACTATAGCCAGCGCCAGGATTAGTTACGACAACCTGTGTGATAGTTCCGGAGGTATTTGTAGCTACTGTGGACATAAATCCCGTACCCAATGGGTACGGTGTTGCAGGATTTAAAGAAGAAACTAATTCAACAGTGGTCACACTTGGTTGATATCCAGACCCCGGATTTAAAACTACTACCTGCACTAATTCACCAGTTAAACTTACAGAGGTTACCTTAAAAACTGCGTTGACATATGCCACATTTGGTGCGACTGCTCTAGTAGCGGTTATTGTATCATTAACAGTATATCCGGTTCCGCCAGCAATAATATTGACTTGTGATGCACCACCGTAACCATCAACTAATAATTGTAGATTGGCGCCGGTTCCCGCAACTGAACTGATAGACAATGTAGCAGGTACTGGTTGATATCCTGCACCACCGTTTGTAATATTAATGGAAATAATATTGCCACCGTTAGTGGTAACCGTACCTGTTGCAACAGTAGTTGGAGTAACACCGAGCGGGGGGACAAAACTCACTGCAGGTGTATCTTGATAATATCCGGCTCCACCATTGACGACAGTAACAGTGCCGACACCGGATACAAATGTCATTGGGGTTGTGCCGCCGACAGTTGTGCAAAATTGGCCACCACCGGGCTGACATTGACTTGCTGCTGCCAATATAGCCTGTTGGATCATAGCTTCTTCGGTTGCAATCACACCGTAATTGGTAGCAATCTGCCCCATTGTAGAAGCAGTTGGAAAACCTGTGCCACCCGTCGATGATGATCCTGCTGTTGAATCGCAACTTGACATTTTCTATTCCTTAAAGATCTGTTGCACTCTGTGCCATATCCGACACTCGGCTTGCACTATCCTGTGTATTACCCGAAACTTCGCCCGGTTGGTCCGATGCTAATGTGATTATCTCGGGCGTTGCATTTTGAACACCTGGAATACCGCTAAGGAGCATTGTTAAACTTTCAGGTGTTACAGCGTATCCCATTCCTTGTAATTGCTGAACTACTTGACTGGTTTTTACTTGTGCCGCACCGGATCCTTTTGCATTAATTAGAATATCACCTAAATCTGATTGAAGGCTTTGGTTGTAATCCTCAAATAATTCTCTAGCTCTCATTACGCTCTCTGCGATTCTTTGAGTTTCTTAGCTTGTTCAACAAGCTGTCTCATTTTCGCAACTTTCGCTTGTAGAAAAGATTCAGTCTTCATCGAACGACCGAGAGGTTCTTCGCCGTCGCCTGCACCACCAAATTCGTCGCCTGCATCGAGTTCACCGGCAATATTATCTAGATCGGCATCCATACCGGCATTAGCATCCATATCGTCCATTCCATCATCCATACCGTCCATTGGAACATCCATATCTGTTTCTGCGCTGACCTGACCTGTCGAGGCCATATTAGAAACAGCATCGTCGACTTGGCCTTTTGCGGTATACAAGGAATCCATAACACCCTGAAGTGCACCGTAAATCTGTGTCTGGAAAGCAGACGAGGATGCGGTTCCGTATGTTTCGCGCATTTGGTCGGTTACTGGCGGGAGATCTTCGTTTTGTAGACGACCAATCTTTTCTACCATTTCTTGTAACTCCTGGGAGAAACCCTTGGCAGCCATCATAACCTCGGCCTGGCTTACTTCTGTTTCGAGTAGGCGACGAAGATTCTTAACTAGGTTTGCGTGTTCTTTCATTTTCATTTTACTCTCGTTTGTTGCTAATTGCTTATTTTTACCTAGATTCATAATTAAATCCTTGGTATTTTTCATTGATGCACTATTCGAGCTCAATGCTTGTCTTTGTATTTGCCATTCAGTTCCATTATGGAATATATTCCAAAATTCCTCAACTGGCATTCTTTCAATTGGGGTTCCGTCACTAATACGGAAGGCAGTTACCTTTGCTGTAGGATCAATCTTCGATACAAATCCCTGTGTTATTTCGATTGCTTTCTTGGCGCCATTCTCAAATAAATAAGAATCGTAAATATCGTCCCACCAATACATACCAAGGTCGCCACCACCGTCAGCATCCAACCAATCCTGAAGTTCACCCGATATAATCCATTCATTACTGGTATCGGTGTGATCGCTAATCGATTCCTTAGTCTTCATTTCTTACCTCATTCTCTTTGGTGCTGGCTTCATAAAATTTTTGCCAACCTTGTTATATGGATCTCCACCGGATGCTGCACCTGGCGAAGTAGTTAGTTTTAGATCTGGATTATCCAATACCTTCATAACTCGGTGTCCTCGTTCTGTGGCCGGCGCGGAGGCGGTATGTCCGCCGAGCGCACTTGAGCGCTTACCAACGTGTCCGTAGGGATCATCCTCTCCTAATATCGGTTCTTCAGAAACCGGATCGATGGGACTATGTTGCCCATCAATATCCATTCCCGGACCGTGGAGGCGAGTCATTGCTGCTTGTCTTACCCTCTGTTCGATAACATCGTCTGGAAAACGATATTTGCTCGAACGGTAATGTTTCATACCGTCCCTAACACATTCTTCAAAATCCTGATGTGTGGTGCCGCCCAAACGGAATGAATCGTGTACGAAATCAGCTAAACCGTTTATCACGTGTTCCAAATCCGGAGATTGAAATTGCACCATAGCAAATTCTCGCAGACTTTGAATACCTTCTAATACTAAAAGTCTCTTAGAAATTTCAGGCGAAGTCTTTGCATCATCTCCTTTAACTTTAAGATCGGTAATTTCTTCTTTGATTTGCTCCATAATAGCAACTAAATCTCTGTCGCTGACATCTTCAGCAATCTTGAAACCATAGTTATTCTGAAGGTGCTGATTTATCTTCTTGAATGTGGTACTTGGTGATTTACCAATATCGTTTAAAAGCATAAAATCGTTCCTATTAAGTTTTATTTCTATTATTTATCATTCTACAGGCTATTTTGATCTCTTAAAAATAGTGATCTTATCCTTAGTGTCTTTTGCCTGTATCTCTGCCATATGGAATTTATCTTCTAATATAGCGAGACGTTCATTATCTTGTCTCTTCTTGGCACCCTTCATACAATGCAGATAATAGATCATATCGGTATGGTGTTTTGAAAACTTACCTTCTAATTCGAGAACTTGTCTTATGGTTGCCGAATCTCCCGATCCGTATCTTTGTGCCACAATAACTGCAACGTCAAAGACTGATATATCTTTGTATAGGACAGTCCTATCAAGACTAACAACATCATAAAAATTATCTTTATTCTTTTCGACAAATAAATTACCTATCATTGTTGATTTACGAGTAATGGGAATTGGAAAACCCCGTTGAATAGCAAAGGTGGCAGCTTTATCTGTCGCCTTTTCCAATTCTGTCAGGAGTTCTGCTTTTTCCATTATCTCTTAAATCCGTTATTGGCTCTGCTTGCTGTTTTCTTACCACGAACAGCGAGATTGGATGATAATTCACCGGAAGCTTGATTTGGCTTTGTATCTCCAACGATTGTCTTCGCTGCTTCTTTAGGAACGTATTCTTTTTTAAGTTCTTCGTCAGTCATCTGACGTTTTTTTATTCCGCCCATTGCTGCAGGCGCCACAGCAATAGCACCTGCACCAGTAGCACCTGCACTACAATTTTCTTTAATTCCTGCTAATTCACGCAATCTTGTCAACTGCTGGGCGTCTTCTGTTGTCGTTGTTATAGTTGACGAGTTTGCAGGTACTGCTTGATTTCCCGGTTGTGCAGTAGCTGCAGGTGCAGTACCTGCCTGAAATGGCTCAAGTGCATCCATATTAGTCCACTCTTCTTGCCCTGTAGTTGGATTCTTTACCTTAACGCCCTTAGCTCCTAAATCAACCTGGGAGATCTGTCCCGGGACCGGAACTCCGTTGGGCCCCTTAAGACCGACAGTCATTCCTTGCTCAACTGGCGCACCTTTTCCTGGCCAAATAGACTTTATGCCAGTGCCCGGGACTTGTGTTGGGCCGCTAGCCGCCTGACTGGTGCCAGTAGTATTTGAAGGTCCTGTGGGACCAATTGTTTGTCCCGACGGTGGAGTAACATCTTCGACCATTTTACGATACTCATTGAATGTCGATCCCGCAACAATTTCTCTTGCCTCGTCGATATCAATTTTTCTGTGAGCAGCTAATTGTTCAACCAAATCTCCGTATATAAGAGCTCTAATCTTTGGGTCATCTTTAATCATATTGAATCCATCCTATAAAAGGCAACATTTTGTGCCCAGCCACTGGGACTACCAGAAACTGTTGTAACTCTTACTCCACTCGGGAGAATAACGCCGTCGAGGTCGTCAACTAGTAGACCTACTGGACCCGGAGAGCCATATGGTGTAAAATTAAAGAATTGAACACCACGTTCAACTGCGAATTTCCAAATAAATCCTTCTCCGGATAATTCGTTTGTGTAATTTGCCAATTCTAAGACTGGAGCAGGATCTGCCAAGATTACTGGCATAGCACGCAAACCGATACTCATTAAGAAGACCTCAAAATTCTTCTGGCTTTCATCTAACGGTTGTCCTGTAACCTGAATATTAATTAATCGAACAAGTTCTTCTGTTGGAGGTGGATTCGGATTAGGATTTGTAAAGCACATAGGCGACGAAGCATAGCAGACATAGTACTGAAGGTCTGCTGTCAGGTTTTGCATTGCAGATGATGCGCCGTGAATTTTGATAACCATTATTGATCCTTATCTTCTCTATTTACCTGGGTTTTATTAATTCACAGAGCCAATCTGGAGGTTCCAGGTATTTGCCCCATCAAATACGAAGATTACTTCCTGTGTAGCATCAAATTCTATAGAATTAGTAGTCCCTAAGTCGGTAGAGATGATATCTGAACTGCCGGTTACATTAATAAAAACAGTTACAGTGTTTGGTTTGGTAACAACTACCGAAGTACCCGCCGGTTTGCCGGATCCACTTGCCGTCGGCAAAGTTACTGTTCCGGCAGCCGTTACAAAATACTTCAGACTAAAACCTAATGCGGTTCCCGGTGGTACCGGAATGTAATCATTTCCGCCAGTAGATGCAATAGTTATTGATTTGGCGACCGCATCAGTTGTAATCTGAATATTTGGACCATCGATGAATGTTAGGGTATCGTTTCCCACTGCAGAAATTGTGGGCTGTCCCGGAGAAGCCACAAAACCGAATGCGTTTGAAACAATACCTACCGGTGTAAATATTAGTCCGGTCTCGGTCGAATTTACCGTTACGACATAATTTGCAGCGCCTGCGTAGGATTTGGGTGTATCAGTTAGATCTAAGAAGGATTCTGGTTCTACACCACATCCCCAGATATACGGAACTCTCTTTACAGTACAGACTGAACAGTTAATGTGATCGGCACCAACATCAGTTCCAAGGGACTGCACCATTGCTGTTAGAGAAATTTCATCCCAGTCTGATCTTCCCTCCTCTAATGCAAAAGAAAGATTTTGATCATTAGGATTCATAATGTTAATTGTTGCACTATCTTCAATTTTATTGAAGATAATTTCTGCTGCAGAATATGGAACCGGTTGCCCATAACTATTAATGGCACCACTAAAGTCAGCGCCACAAATAACCCAATGGGAAAGAGATCCTGTTAAGATCTGCTGGTTAAAAACTCCGCCGTTCGTGCGAATGGGCATATTGGTATTCCTTGACTATTCTTGTATTTATCAATAAATCAATAAGAAAAGTCCAAAAGAAAAGCGCTCCAATGGAGCGCCTTACTTTAGTCTGATATACCTTATGCTAGGGTATAGTATGTCAACGATCCAAGTGAGAATGAAACTTCGGTTACTGTTACCGATGAGAAATTTACTGTTGCAGTTACCGGAGGTGTGGCCTGACTTGTTCCGCCTGTAGTTATATAGACGGTTGCACTTGGAAGTGCTTGTATTGCGGCCTGCATTTCAATTGCGGCGTTTGTTGGTGTGGTCGGGAGTTGTTGTTCATCCTGATTTGCTGGAGGTGTTTGATAATCAGGAAGATCCGAACCCCATCCGAATGCCGAGGCTGAAAATGCAACATCCATCTCTGTTGTATTACCATCGGCGCTCGGTGTAAATCCAATAATAGTAACATCCGCTTGAGAAGTTAGCGTTCTTAATACTAATTCGGCAGCACTATCTGGAACGGGAAAACCATTACCAACCTGAAAATATGTTGTTGTTGTAGTTGCGCCACCCGAGACAGAAACTGGCAAATTAACTGTGCCATCCGAAACTGCCCACGCAAATGGACCTACAATCTTAAAGAATCTCATCCCACCAGTCAATGTTTGCTGATTGACGATTCCACCATTGACTTTAATTGTCATATCTGTAATCTCCTACAAGTTGTATGTATTTATCATACATTAGAAATTTTAGCCAAAGAAAAAGCGGCCGAAGCCGCTTTTCAGTGGAACTACAGTAGGTATTAAGCTGCTGCGAGTTCTGTTGGGTAGTAACCCGGAGTACCTGTTGGGCTGTTGGTTGGTGTTGCACCCGAAGTTGAACCAGGGCCAAGATCCAAATCGCCGTTTGCAAATGTTGCAACAGGCAATGTACCGTTGAATGTAACAAATTCCATTCCGAATGTTACTGCGGTTGGAGTTACACCAACAAGTGTACCAACGGTGTCTGGGTAAGTTGCCGAACCTGCACCAGCTGTAGTGATAACAGCCTGAGCGTTAGTTACCGGCAATGCGGTTGCAATGATACCGTTAACGTCCGAGAACCAACCTTCTGCGAAACCAAGCATAACGTCAACTGAGGTTGATGCTACGTTGTACTTCGAGATACCAAGCACGGTTGCACTTGTTTCCAAAGTCTTCAATGCTTGTACAAGTGCGCTTTCAACAACAGCGAATGTCGAGTCAGCAACGGTACCAGTTGTTACTGGAGTAGTTGTTCCAAGTTCAACTAGATCGGCAGCTGGAAGAGCCGAAATATCTGTACTGAAAGTTAGCTTAACGAAAGTGACTTGCTTTTCAACCCAAATACCTGGGTAGGCAGCACCATTTACTTTTTGTGTCATAATAAAATCTCCTAAATTTGTGACGAGGTGTTCTCGTTCATAAACTTATTTATCATTTAGGAGAAAATACCTACTAATTTCGGCAGGATAGACAAACAAATTACCTTGTTTCCATTCGGAAAAATTGCGTGCTGTTCGTTCCCAAATGCGTTCTTGATCTGCCATTCCGTAGTTTCTTTTCACTGCCCCCATCATAGTCTCTAGACTATGAAGATCTTTAGAAGTTCCGTCTAATGGAAATAGAATCTTTGCGATCTGATCAGCATCAAATATCGGACCTGCGATATTTGTGTCAAATTGTTTACGAGACCATTCATTAGTTTCATTATCTAATACACTATGTCTATTTACTTTAATCAATCCTTTTGATCCCCATTTCCACCGAATGTGAGTTACTGGACGATCATAGAAGTCCAGTATAGGAGATTTTTCATTATCAACAAGTGAAGAGATTGCAGCAATGATTAAATTTCGATGAGCACCTTTATATTCGGAGTCATCACCAGGGGCATAATGATAAACTTTTTCCCAATCGACATCACCAAAATTAAAGTCAATCTGAACAAAACCAGTGCGTGGTTGTGCGGCATCCTTTGTCGCATCAAAATCAACAATAGGATATTTCAAATGTATCATATCACCATTACGCGCGGTTGAAGATAATCCGTATTTGTCGACGAGCATAATGTGGAATGCTTTATGTCCAGCATCGTATCTTAGAACTAGATCAATATCACCGGAATATTCACGCTTACCAGTAGAGCCAATCATAAAGTCATTGAGATTAATTCCGAGATCTAAATCCGCAGATAACTTATCTAAGGTAGGTTTTAGTTCGGAAATATAAATGGTTCCACAATCGGGAACAGCAGTTCCGCCCAAGTCTGTGGGCTGCGTAATGTATGCTAGTTTCATTCTATATCTTTCAGCTGTTTACCTACTAATGCCTCAACCAAGTCGGCAGTTTTTTTCGCAGATATCGTGGCGTTCTGCATCTGTAGAATGCTCTGAGAGACCGTAGCGAACGTTTCAAGTGTCCTCGTTTTAACGGCTTGCTGGAGAAGATTTCCCAATCCTGTCTGGGTACTATCGGTTTCTTTCGCATATTTATCTAGTTCTCGATCGAATTTAGTTTGAGCTGTTTCTAATAGACCAAACCAATACTCTTGCACAGATTTGAAATTAATTCCCTCGGATAAATTATCTAGACGAGATTGCCTATCTTCGCCAATTTTACGTAAATAACTCTTTGCTTGTATAGTACCAAGATTTGGATGTCCAAGTGAAGTGGCTAAGCCGACACGTAGATTTCCTACAAAGCTTAAATTGCCTTCTGTGGACTTAGCATTCTCTGTCAACATATTTCTCTTCTGCCAGGCAGATTCACGGATGGTGCCAAATCGTGTCTTATCTACAATCTTAACCATTTTTCGAGTCTGAGGATGGCGCAAGACTACTCCCTCGATCCAACCACCATCTTGAATAGTAGGCCCGAAGAAACTTTGTTGTGGAGAAACAATATGTTCAACTAATTTTATCTTAATCTGTTCTAAGATAGGTCTTGTCACGGATTTGATCTTCTCTTTTTGGTATTGAATCAAACGTTTCGTAAGTTTCCAATCCGACGGGTCACACCAGGCAGGACGCTTGTTTAAAGGAAGCGATTCAATAATAGCATTTGAAAGTTGATTGATACCTGAATATTCCTTAAGATATGAAACCAAGGCAGCCATATCTTTTGCAAGTAATTTCTGCACCTTAGCAACATTAACCGAAACTTGTGGTACTCGGTTAATGCTCCATTGACGTGTTTGTTCACGCAGGTTGATATTTCGGCCATCTAGTGTGTATGGCTCCACAAGATCGACTAAAAGAGATCGACCATCCAGCTTTTGCTTCAAATGATCAATATTTATTGTCCCCTCGGTAGTGCGCAAGAAGATCAGATAGTTTCTATCCTCGGAATATGGAACAACGTTTGGAAGGACGTCAAATAATACTTCCGCCTCAACTTGATCACCCTGTCTAAGTCCTGCAGACAGCATTTGTGGCAATACCTGTTCCAACAATTTGTGTGCTGCACGCATATAGGTAGTTGGGAACCTAACATCGTACTCTGATTCGTTATAAATTCTAACTCCACCTTTAGATTCGCGAGAAGTATAGAATCCATTTTCGTCAATGCCAAAAAGAATTTGAGCACCGTCTAACTTTTCTGTTAATTCGTACTCGTGAAGACTATTAACAATTTTAATAAATTCCGGGAGGGGCAAATCCTCAATATGTGGAATGCCCTTTGATATTTCGTTTATGATCATTTTTTGCTTCGGCCAAGTTGTGTCTGTTCCTGTTGTCGAATTAAGGTAAATCTATCTTCTCTTTGTTCTGCAAGAATTGCTGTAAAGATTTGTCTTACTTCTTCGGCAACTGCTTTCTTACCAAAGTGTCTTTGGAAGAAGTTTGGTTTCTCTTCTAGTCCCAACTCTTCCGCATTTTCATTCATAAATGCAATGATGTCATCTGCTAATCCGTGCTCTTTGGCGTAGTCGGCAATCTTTTGCAATTGTGGAATTGATTTAGGAATTGAATGTTCTTCATCATCCTCGGTTTTTCTGCCGAACACCTTATCAAAAACCTTTTCAATCTCACGGTCAGAGAAACCAAACTGTCTTTTAAGTATAGCAGATATATCTTCTGTGTCATCCGGATACCCTGAATTCGCCCAGGCTTTTTGGAGATCGCCTATATCGAGCTTGTCTTTCCTTAATCCCGGAATCTTCCCCCTGATACCCTGATTACCTCTTATATCAGCAGCGGTTTTAAATAACGCTTTCGCGTCAGAGTTACTAATTTGATCCTCGGTTAAATTATCTGTTCCGTTGTCCTGCAGCATTCTAAGGAATGCCTTGCGCTGAACTGGATCCATCTTATCACGGATAGTTCTCTTAACCGTGTTAAGATCTTTCTGTCTGTCTGGAGCGGCAGTAGGGCCAGTTTGTTTCTGTTGTTGATTACTACCCGGTAGATCTTCTGGATCCATATGAATCTGTTGCTTAAGTAGAATATCAAATACATTTTCGACATCCTTCTCATCCAGAGTTTCACCGGGGTCATCTACAATCTCTTCTCTTAATCTTTTGTAGATAGGTTTTCCACTGGCATCTTTACCGGTTATTTTATACCGTGGCTTCTCTTCTGGTGTATTACTTCCGATTGCTTTGGGAGTTCTTGGAACTTCTTTGTGCGGAATATCTTCGGCGTCCTGATTATTAAATCTGGAACCTCTTAATGCCGGCTGCGGTGCTTTAGGTTGCGCCGGTTGTTTCGTTGCAGGAACCTGTCCACTCTGTAAATTATTTTGCCCCGGTGGAACATCTCTATAATTCGCATCATCAATACTATTTGGATCACGCGGAATTTGTTCGGGACCTGCTTTTGGATTTGCAGGATTAGATTTTCTTCCACCTAGTGCCTGTTGAATAGCTGCTTCAATCTGCTTAGAACTGAAGTTTGATTTGGTCCTAAGAAACCTAGTTAACAATTGTACTGTTACCGGTTTCTTATATTTTAATTTGCCAGGATTTTCCTTGTCGGACACTGCGATATACGACTTCTTAAGAAATTGAACCCATTCAGCAATTAGACCTTTGTCGACATTATTGGCCATCGATTTCTTCGTCCTCGTCAGATCCTGTCTTAATTCGTTTTACCATACGTGTGAAGCGATTAGGATCACAACCTCGTATACTGGAGACGAAGCGCTTCTTTAATGCTTCTGCGTCTTCCGGTGTAAATGTTTCGTCGATGGATTCCAGCAGATTGATAGCCGAAACTATAATATGTTGAGCTCTGGCTTCAATAAGATCTTCTTTACTCTTCTGTGGAACATAGGTACTAATTTCCTCCAGAATTGACCTGCTTCTGCGGTTAATGGACAATTTTCGTCTCCAATTGCTTTTTGTTATTTATCTGGTTTTGGAGAATTACATTACTTTCGTTTTAGGAAGGAACGTAATGCTGCCGAACCCTCCAAAGGATCGACCTTTCTATCTTCTTTAGGTCCGTTAAACTTGGTAATCTTCATAATTTCACCAGAATCTGGATCTAATTTCTCTCCAGACTTAACAACACTCTTCTTCTTTAATTGATCATAGATAGATTTAGCCCCAGCAGTAACCGCATCGTCGTCGCCATCTTCTAAATCATAAATTCTTAAACTTTTATTATTGAACGCTAAGTCAACTTTGGATCCAACACCCGAACTTGAACGAGTTTTCATAAACTGAATTTGATATCTCCCGCTCTCTTTCATTGCAGCACTTGTGAAGATGCCTACTACATTATCTGCAGTATTGACCTTAGAAATACCACCGGCGATATGGCTTGGATCAAATTCAATCTCTTCATAAGATCCACGATTTAACTGAGAAGCTGATACACACAATACATCAAGTTCGACTGCTAGATTACGTAACTCTTCAGTCACATATTTGTCCTTAACAAACATATTTTCTGCGGAAATCTTCTTCGACATAGGAAACATCAAATCCAGATAATCAACTAATATTGCATCTACTTTTTTACCACTATGAATCTCGTATTCTTTCACATAAGCGCGAATATCATTTGCGGTACATCCGTTAGGTAATTGTTTTAATCTTAAATTACCTTTACTCTTTTGTTGAGATGCTCTAATTTTCATATGGACATCTTCGATATTACGCATAATATCTCGAGTCTCATAATTTGTGTGCATTGCATCCACGCGAAGTGCGCAAAGCTTTTCGCTAAGTTCCAGGGTGATATAAACTACATTCAATCCTGCTGTTGCCCAATTTACTGCAAGATTTTGTAAGAATAGAGATTTACCTGCACCGGATTGTCCTGCAAAGATGGTGATTTCGCCCCTGTTTAGTCCGCCGAATAACTTTTCATCAACGTGACGCCAATAAGTCGGAATCTGACCTTTATTGTCCTTTAAAGCCTCCAGTCTAGATTTTGGATCTGCATAATAATCTAAACCTAAGTCCTTAACGAGTGCAATCTGAACCGCTGCCTTAATTGTTGCTTCAACTTCTCCATAACGTCCGTCGTCAAGTAAATCCGGTGAAGCTAAGATTGCATCACGAAGTGCCTTATGTCTGCAGAATTTTTCAAATTCTCTTAAAAACCAATTATCGTGTTTTGCAGCTTCAAGTTCCATCATATAAATGTCTTTACCTGTTACTGCTTTAATTTGAGTCAATGCAGGAATATTTGAAAAATCGGTACTATACCCTTCAATAAAGGCCACTGTATCTCTATTTTGCTTATCATCAAAATACTGACTTTTCAAAATACCTTTACAGCGAACAAATAAATCCGGTTTGCTCATCATAAAGTTGATAAACAAATCTTCAATATCCTTGCTGTAATCAGTAATTTCACTTGCGTTGTTTTCTTGCTCGTTCATCTTTTTCTATATCCCATCTAACTTGTATCTTATTTTTTCCGAAAACTGCCGAGGAAATAATAGAATGAGTAACTAATAATCGTCCATATGTTACAGATGCTGCTGCTGCGTCTTTTGTATCACCCATTCGCGTTAACCACCTAGGAAATGACACTGCCCAATTATTTTCAAGGGCGGCCGACACGAGATCACCGCCCTTCATATCTCCGTCCGGGACCACAATAACCTGTTTCTGTAGACGATTAATCATATCAATCTTTGCTTGGCCAATTTCGCCCAATATACTTACACCATCGATTGCATAAGCATCTAGAACACCTTCAGTGACTAGGACGTATTTACGTGACCAATCTTGGTAATGGTCTAAGTTATAGACATAATCATTTGGGCATTGTTGATAGTATTTTGGAATAGATTTATCGGGTAAATCAAAGCACAACCTTGACGTAAATCCGACGGTTTTTCCCTTATGATAGTAGGGAATGATTAGCCGCTGATGCAGATTGTGTTGCTTGACAGGCGACCAGTAGAATTCATCTAAATCAAACAATTTCCGTTCTAACGCATAATTGACTACCTTTAAAAAATCGGGATCATCTAATCCATACTCTAACCATTGAGTAATGGGTAATGAATCCTGTGGCAGATCCATTGGTTTCCATTTCTGGAACAGATTCCTTAAAGATGCATCTTTATCAACAGTTTCGTCACCTTCCCGGCTCGATTTAATACTGTTTCTACTCTTAAAGATTTCAAACTCAATACGCTCTATAAACTTCTGGTCGATATTGATTGCGGTTAAGAATCCCTTAAAGGATTTTGATAATTCTTTGCCTTCTGTATACCCAGCAGACCATCCGCAATTGAAACAATTACACGCGATAGAAGTTGGGTTAAACTGGATGCCGAAACGATTACGTGTATCCACGCCGTGACCACGGCTGGTACATAACATACAGTTTCTCTTGTTCCAGCCTTTTGGTGCTGGTCTAAGATTACCTATGTTTTGTAATATCGCATCTTTAAGAGTATCGATTATCATACTGCTATTATAGCAGAAACGTATAAGAAGATCAAGACTTCTGGTATAATAGATCAGCGCCCGAAACAATTTTTAATCTATCAGGTGTAATTTTATTCAATACTAATGTTTCGGCATCATTATATTGTGGGCCGGCCAGAGTATCTTGATTATTGGTCACGAATGCAAATATCACTGGTTGCATCCAAGATTGCGCTTCTCTTATATCCCGGGCAGTATAGATGGCTTTAATACCCGGTGGTAAAACGGCATTCTCGAGACCGTGCCTTAGTCTCAATTCGTGATAAATTTTTTCTTCGTGTTTTGCAGCACGTGGTTGAAGGCCAGTTTTTAAAATCTTCAACGCATTCTTAATTGAAGTTCCGTGATATAAGGTTATTCCGGCCTTATGAAAAATATCCCCGGGTCTCTTATAATCAGTACCATAATTATACGAATCTAAATCTGGAATTTTAGATTTAGAAGAAGCAATTTCAAACAATCTCATAATTTACATCTCTTGCCCGGTGTTCGCTGAGTAAATCTTGGCATTTGGAAATGTGCAAACCATTTCGGAATCTGTTCTAGTCTGAAGTGCATAATATCCGGCAGTTTGTAATTTTTGAATATACATTGCAAGGGTATCATAGTCGCGGTCGAAGAGCGCATCTAAAATATCATCATCGCCCTCATTATCTCCTACAATATATACTTTCGGAGCCCATACATAAGCGGATGTTATCACGTCACCGTAATTTGCTGCCCAACTTTCGTACGGAGAAAAGAAGACACCTTGCGGACCTTTACGGAATTTATGAATTTCTTGATCTGATCCGTGATATAAGACCATCTGAAGTTGACTCCCGGCAATCTTAGCTCGCGGATTTGCACCGGCAATTTCAAATAAACGCATTATGCTCTCACAATCAATTTCTTAAGGACACCGTGATCGAGAACTTGCGTGCTCGGAATCCATCTAAACTTTAACCACATTACATTTGCCTGGAATGCCCAGGCTTGAGTTCCAGTATAGCCTACAAATTCTATATCTTGAGACATAGTAGATGGATAAATCTTAAACCATCTTGCTTCGTTTAGATATGGATCTGGAGTTTCTTCTAATGTTCCCCAAATCTGTAATGTTCCGGTCGCATTAATAGTATAGGTGGAGAATGATTGAACAGATTCCTTATGATTCATTACGCGCGCACCCGGAATTCGCGGCGTGTAAAAACACGGTTGTGGATATGTAAAATTTGGAATAATCAAATCTGATGTCCAATCTTCCGGATATAATACAACACCTTCGGTGGGTGTCTTGAATGCTTGTTCAGTGATAACCAATTGCATTCCCACGTTATCATTTAAATCACTGTAGAGTGGCTTTTCAATATAGTATCCAGGAATTTGATCAACAAATTCCTGTGTTCTAATTAAAACAATTTCATATGTACCGGCACGAAGATCAACGATATCACCAGAATCTAATTCGAGTGTAATAAGACCTGTTGCAGGACCTAAACGACATAGTTTTTCAAATGCGACTGTACGATTTTCTGGATCAATGATACGAGCGTAGACTTGATAATTGCAAGCAATATCGACTGGGGTTCTGTCGGGACCTAAAACACGGAAGATAAGACGATTATCCACCCCTTTATGACATTTCAAGGGAGTAATATTATTCATAGGACCATTATCTCGACACGGGCATAATTGATCACCGAGCGCAAGTAATTGCCAGACGTGATCGTACAAATAAACTTTATGAAAAGTGACATCCACATTAATTTTTCCTCAATTTACAATTATCAAAGTGCCAGCGATTCATTGCGCCGGTGCCACCAACCTTATCGCAATGCGGACATTTTAATAATTCTCGTGGCCGGCCAGTGAGTGCGATCGACGTGCCCGGTTTCTTCTTGTTCTTCATCTTAGATATAACCTCCGGGCTCCATTTTCTGCCCCGTCGATACGCTGATATCTTTGTTCGGGTTTCATACGAAACCATATGCCCTGTACTATTCTTATTGCCTAATCTTGAAATTCTCATTAAATCTTTAGATTCTGCCTTATGAATATAACCCGACTGGCCCTCTCCACCGTCTGTTAGGTTAAGCAAGGGGCCCTTACCTAAATCTTTTCTACCAAATTTAGATATCAATTCTTCCTCTAATAGAAAGGCAAGATCTTCGTCTAAGTCAGAATATAGTCCTATAATAGGATTTATCCCATTCGTCAACATGTGTTTTAA
>Ga0116226_10002476_pt1 | contig 16104 bp, 15 predicted proteins | sample S1TSphfallax_FD_89692 | JGI IMG/M metagenome (GOLD analysis project Ga0116226, IMG submission 89692) | Host-associated microbial communities from peat moss isolated from Minnesota, USA - S1T2_Fa - Sphagnum fallax MG | ecosystem: Host-associated > Plants > Peat moss > Unclassified | place: USA...
ACGAAGCACGGAGAAGAAGTGTTCTTTTTTGAAGAAAAGAACCAAAAAACTTTTTGCTCCTGCGCCTGCCTCGGCGCGCGCATCATCGGGTCGTCCTTGCGTCGCACCAAGAGATAAAAGTTTTTTGGTTCTTTTTTTCAAAAAAGAAAACGTCCTTTTTACCTGCCTAGACAGCTTGTCGGCACTCGGCTAGAGCCCCGCTATGACCGAGAAAATCGCGCAATTCCTGGACAGCCATGTTTTGCCGACGCCCTGCGTCGTCGTCGACCTGGCCAAGGTCGAACAGAATTATCTGGACATGCGCGCCGCCTTTCCCGCGGCGCGGATATTCTACGCGCTGAAGGCCAACCCTGGCCGGCCGATCCTGGAGCGCCTGGTGCAGCTCGGCTGCGGCTTCGACGCCGCGAGCTGGGAGGAGATCGAAATGTGCCTGGCGGCCGGCGCCCCGCCGGCGCGGATCAGCTTCGGCAATACGATCAAGAAGGCCGCCGCCATCCGCCGCGCCCATGCGGCCGGCATCGACCTGTTCGTGTTCGACAGCCCCGAGGAGCTGGATAAGATCGCCGAACACGCGCCCGGTGCGCGGGTATTCTGCCGACTGGTGGTCGCGACCGAGGGGGCAATTTTCCCGCTCGCGCGCAAATTCGGCACCGGCACCGACATGGCGCTGGAGCTGATGGCGCGTGCCGCCGACCTGGGCCTCGTGCCGTACGGCCTGTCGTTCCACGCCGGCAGCCAGCAGACCGGCCCGGAAGCCTACGAATCCGCTATCGGCCAGGTGGCGATGCTGTTCGATGCGCTGGAGCAGGAGGGCATCAAGCTGCGCATGATCAATCTCGGCGGCGGCTTCCCGAGCCATTACCAGGACGAGGTGCCGCCGATCGCCGCCTTCGGCCACGCCATCGACCGCGCGCTGACCTACCATTTCGGCAATGATCTGCCGGAGGTGATCCTGGAGCCCGGCCGCGCGCTGGTCGGCGACGCCGCCATGCTGGAAAGCGAGGTTGTGCTGGTGAGCCATCGCAGCAAGACCGATCCGATGCGCTGGGTGTATCTCGATATCGGCGTGTATGGCGGCCTGAACGAAACGATGGACGAGAGCACGCGCTACGTCATCAGCACGCCGCATGACGGCGGCGCCACCGGCCCGGTGATCATCGCCGGCCCCACCTGCGACAGTTTCGATACGCTGTACGAAAAGAGCAACAACCGCCTGCCACTGGCGTTGCAGGCCGGCGACCGCGTGCGCTTTCATTCCACCGGCGCGTATGTCACGACATATGCGACAAATGGGTTCAACGGCTTCAAGCCGTTAGATGAGCATTACATTTAGGCGGGAACCAGCGTTCCAGTTTCGCAAAAAAGACCAGACCGGGTTCGTTGCTTACCCAAATGTCACCGTCGTGCCGCCATGGCCGTCCGTGCCCAGCACGAAGTCTGGCTGCGTATAATTTCCGCTGAAATGCAGGCTGGCGACTTTGGTGCCATCCTCCTTCACCGTCAGCACGCCGTCGGCAAATCCATAGCTGGTCGCCTCGATACCCGCGAGATCGATCCGGTCGCCGGCGCCGAAATCAATGATCGTGCCCAGGAACGCGTTGGCGTGAGTTAGCTCCAGCACCCCGCCGCTGCCGAGGAACATCGCGTCCTGCCCGGCCGCCGCGCCGTCCAGCAATGACAATGTGCCGGCAGCGCCGATCCCGAGCACGCCGGTATCGGCAACAGCGGCGGCAAACGATATAACGCCGCCCGCCGCGGTGATGGTACCGTTATTGGCCACCACCTCAAGGAACGTCAATGTGCCCGCCTGGGCAACGACGCTGCGGTTGTTAACCAGCGTTACGGCGAAACTCGCAATGCCGGGCCCGTTCGCTACCAGGCTGCCGTCATTGGTCAGCACATCGCCCGTTGCGCCGCGGACTGCCAGCGTTTTTCCGGACGCCGCGTCAATGGCCAATTCGTGGCCCGCGCCGTTGGTCAGGGATGTCGCGTTGCCGAGGCTGAGCGCGGCGGTCACGATCACCTTGTTTGCCGACAGGCTGGCGCCTTTGGATAATTTCGTGTCGGCTGCGATGTCGATCGTGCCGCCGCCGGTCAGTGCGCCGGTGAAAGCGCTGCCGGCGCCCGCCAGCGTCAGCGTAGCGCCGCCGTCGGCGGCCAGCACGCCGTCGCCGCCGACGGCGCCCTCCAGCGTCACGGTGCCGCTACCGGCAACCAGCCGCCCGCTGTCCTTTACCACGCTGCCGAACTGGTCGCTATCGCCAGCGCCCGCATCCACGGTCAGCACCCCCGCCACGTCCAGCACGCTGCCGGGTAACGTCGCGCTGGCGCCGGTCAGCACCCAGTCGGCGCCTTGCTCGACCGTCACGGTAGCGAAATAAACGAATGCGCGGCCCAGCCCGCTCAGCGTGCCCGCATGCGCGCCGCGGGCGAGGTCCAGCGCGTCATTCCCGCCCAAATACGCTTGAACCACGCCGTTGAACACCGCCCCTGGGTCCACCACGAGCGTGGCGGCTGTTTTGTCAAACACCACCGCATCGCCGCCGCCGCCGCCCGAAATCGTGCCGGCGTTGACCAGCGTTCCGCCGCTTACGAGGACCCCAAATCCGTACGAGCCATCGCTGTAGCCGGATCCTGCATCACCGCCCGCGATTGAGCCGGTATTTTGCAGCATCCCGCCGATCAGAACGACGCCGATACCGCCGTTCCCGCCGGCACCGTATTCTGCGCCAGTCCCGCCGCTTCCGCCGGCGATCGTGCCGCTATTTTCCAGCCGGCCGCCGTTGACAATGACGCCGTAGCCGCCGCTGCCACCGTGGGACGAGCTATCCACTTCGGCGCCGTAGAGGGCCGATTCCCCCTTGGCGCCAGCGATGTCGCCCGTGTTCAACACGGTGCCCCCGCCGCTCAAAATGACGCCGGTGCCGCCACTACCGCCGCTACCGTAGCCGGTCGGAACGCCGGCTGAGCCGCCGGCGATCGTACCGCTATTTCTAAGCATGCCGCCAATGATGTCGACGCCATAGGAGCCGTTGCCGCCACTGCCGTCGCCAGCCCCGCCACCGCCGCTGTTCGCACCCGCGCCGCCGGGCGCGCCTGCGCCGCCGGCGATGGTCCCCGCATTCACCAGCGTGCCGCCGTTCAGAGCTACGCCGATGCCTGCATTGTTGTATCCATTGTAGTTCGCATCGTAGCCGGATCCGCTGCCGCCGAAGATGCTGCCGTGGTTGATGGCGGTCCCGCCTGCGTCGATCACCACACCGATCGTGGTAGCGGCGGGCTCGATAGCGCCGGTATCGGTAATCGTCAGCTTTTCGCCGCCACTGACGGTCACCGTATGCGTCACCGTGCCGGAAATGCTGCTGGTGCTGTCGGCGCCGTAAGTCTGCCCGAGCATCAAACCGTGTTTCATGGTGCGCTCCCCCGGTCGTGGCACGCGTCAACATTTCTCATAGGTAAACCAACACCGCCGCCGCGCAGGCGATCCCCACGAACGCTCCGCCGATACAATCGCCCAGAAAATGAAAATCCGCAGCCACCAGCGCCGCCGTCATAATCAACGTCGGCAATGCCCATAGCGCGCGCAGGCGCGGCAGCCGGTGCCACAGCACCGCGAACGGCGCGGTGACGCGCGCGGTGTGGCCGGACGGAAAACTCTCGAATCCCTCGCCGCCATGAAACGGCAGGAACCCGTAGGCGTGGTCCTTGATCCAGGACGGATTGCCGTGCGTCCAGGTCTCCGGCCACTCGCGGCCAAAGCCATATTTGAGCCCCAGGATCGCGAGCGCGGCGAGCATGGTCGCCACCGCCGCGCCGCCCGCGGTGCGCCATCCGGCGCCGAGCGGTCCGCGGACCAGCCGTGCGACGCCAACCGCCAGCAGCACGATCAGGGCTGCGATCGCCAGGTCATTGAAGCCGGCCAGCTTGGTGATCGCCACCGCAAATGCCGGCCGGTGCAGCACGGCGTGCGACCAGGTGGAGACCGGGCGATCGGCGAACGCAATCGACAGCAGCACCAGCGCCGTGCCGCCCACTAGCCAGAACAGCGCGCGCAGCCGCGCCGAGGGGCGTCCCGCCCGCATGCCTACCGCCATGGATTCCGGTGTCCCTCAATGCCCGCCTGGTGCGGTAGGGCATTTTTTCCGCGACTGGAAGGCGGGCGGCAGGGCGTGAAAAGGAAGAAGTGTTCTTTTTTGAAAAAAAGAACCAAAAAACTTTTGCTCCTGCGCTCTGGTAAACTCGGTCGTCTTCTGCGTCGTCTTGCGCGGATCCAAACAGACAAAAGTTTTTTGGTTCTTTTTTTCAAAAAAGAACACGTCTTCCTCTGTTTTGCCGTGCGCGCACGCTCGACACCGCATTGGCCGACCTGCGCCGGCGCGTCGAGCAGGCCGAGATTTCGTGCACATGAGACGTCGGGATTGCGCGCGTAGGATCACCCGAATGTTCGTCAGTTTAAACCAATAAGGAGCCCGACCATGGCCGAGTCCATCGATCTGACCAAGACCGCGCTGATTACCGGGGCATCGTCCGGCATTGGCCGCGCGCTGGCGGAGCGTTTTGCCGCCGGCGGCTATCATCTGGTGCTCACCGCCCGCCGCATCGCCGAACTGGAAGCGCTCGCCGCCGACCTTCAGCAGCGCCACGCCATCAGCGCAACGGTCATCGCCGCCGACCTCGAGACGCAAGCGGGTGCCACCGGCCTGCATGCGCAGATCAGCAAGCGGGGCCTGGTCATTTCGGCATTGGTGAACAACGCCGGCTTCGGCGCTTTCGGTTTTTTTGCGGACACCGCATTGGCCGGCGACCTGGCCATGATGCAAGTGAACATGATCAGTGTCGTCGTGCTGACCAAATTATTTCTGCCAGATCTCATCGCGGTGCGCGGCAAGATCCTCAACGTCGCCTCCACCGCCGCATTTCAGCCCGGCCCCTACATGGCGGTTTATTACGCCACCAAGGCGTTTGTCCTGAGCTTTTCCGAGGCGCTCGCCGCCGAACTGGAAGGCACTGGCGTCACCGTCACGGCACTCTGCCCCGGCCCGACCGCGTCCGGCTTTCAGGACAAGGCGAACATGAATGCCTCGGGTCTGGTCAAAGGCAAAAATCTGCCGAGCGCCGCCTCCGTCGCCGAATTTGGCTACCGCGCCCTGCAACGCGGCCAGCGTGTTGCCATTCCCGGCGCGCTGAACTGGGCGATGGCGCAAAGCGTCCGCTTCACCCCGCGCCGCGTCGTCACCGCGCTCGTCAAGTCCCTGTCAAAACCATCATCGTAGGGCGGAAGAGCGCAGCGGGATCCGTCCCGCTTCCAGCCTCCACGCACGCCCAGCCAGACACATCTCTCGCATAACGGGCCATACGCTGCGCCAGGTTGCATGCCGTCAACCAGCAGTTGCGCCGTCACCAAAGGATGCTACGATGCCGTAGCAATAACGGCCAGACTCGGAACCAGGCTCGGAACCAGACTCGGAATGAGCGATCAAACCACAACCGTCCCGGATGATCTCCGCGAGGCGCTGAGCGCCGCGCCGAACGCCCAAGCCCGCTTCAACGCGTTGCCGCCGTCGCATCGCGCGGAGTACCTCACCTGGATCGCCGAGGCGAAAAAGCCCGACACCCGCGCGCGCCGGATCGCTAAAACAATCGATTTGCTGAGCATCACGGGCTAGGCCCGCGCGCTTTCCATCCTTGCCCAAACGGCGCTAAACACCGGCCGCCACACTTGGAGACGCCCGGACCGATGGCTCACGTCAAAATTTCCGCCACCGACGGCAGCGGCACGTTCGACGCGTTCGTGCTGGAGCCCGCCGCCAAGCCCGCCGGCGCCGTGGTGCTGATCCAGGAGATTTTCGGCGTCAACGACGCGCTGCGCGCCACCGCGGCGCAGGTCGCGGCACTCGGCTTCTTCGCCATCGCGCCGGACCTGTTCTGGCGGCTCGAACCTGGCGTCGACATCACCGACAAGACCGAAGCCGAGTGGCAGAAGGCGTTCGCGCTGATGAACGCGTTCAACCAGGACAAGGGCATCGAGGACCTCACCGCGACGCTGGCGTTCGCCCGCACGCTGCCCGGCACCAACGGCCGCGCCGGCACCATGGGCTACTGCCTCGGCGGCCGCCTGGCCTTCATGATGGCGACGCGCTCCGACGCCGACGTGAATATTTCCTATTACGGCGTCGGCCTGGACGGGCTGCTCGGCGAATTGCCGAACGTGACGCACAAGCTGGTCGTGCACATCGCCGCCGAGGACAAGTTCGTGCCGCCAGAGGCGCAGGCAAAAATCACCGCCGCCACCGCCGGCAACGCGCTGGTGGAGACGTACACCTATCCCGGCGCCGACCACGCATTCGCGCGCGTCGATGGCGTTCATTTCGATGCGCTGTCAGCGACCATTGCCAATGGCCGTAGTGCCGCCGCATTGGCGGAAATCCTAAAGTGAGTGTTCTTTTTTGAAAAAAAGAACCAAAAAACTTTTACCCTTTGGCGTACACGGCCGGTGGAGAGCGTACGCCAAATAGCAAAAGTTGTTTGGTTCTTTTTTTCAAAAAAGAACACTTCCTGCGTCATACTTAACTTGCTCTAAATACAACCCATCCGGCGGCGCGGTCGGCCCCGCCGCGGCCCGATCCACCGCCGCCAGCGCGTGCGCCACACGCGCGGGCGCCCATTTCCCGTCACCCACCAGCTTCAGCGTGCCCACCATGTTGCGCACCTGGTGATGTAGAAAGCTGCGCGCCTCGGCATGCACCAGCACCCGGTCGCCATCGCGTTCCACGTCCAGCCGATCCATCGTCCGCACCGGCGACTTCGCCTGGCAACTCGCCGCGCGAAAACTGGAGAAATCGTGCCGGCCGAGCAAATGCCGCGCCGCCGCCTGCATGGCGCCCACGTCCAGCCGATAGGGCAGGTGCCACACGCGCCCCGCCTCCAGCGCCGGCCGGGCGGCGCGGTTGAGAATGACGTAGCGATATACCCGCTGCACCGCGGAAAACCGCGCGCTCCAATCGTCCGGCACGATGGCCGCGCGGACGACCGACACACGATGCGGCTTCATGTGGAAATTCAGCGCCTGCACCAGCTTGCCCGGCGTGATGTCGCGCGCCAGGTCGATATGCGCCACCTGCCCGATCGCGTGCACGCCGGCATCGGTGCGTCCGGCCACCACGCTGGTCACCGGCACGCCCGCTAGATGTGCCGCCGCGTCCTCCAGCACCGCCTGGATCGACACGCCATCCGCCTGGCGCTGCCAGCCGACAAAGCCGGCGCCGTCATATTCCACCAGCAGCGCAAACCGGGTCACGAGAATGTCTGACGCATGCCGTCCGGTATGCCGCGCAGCAGCTCGCCGCCCGACATGGCGGGCCGCCCCGGCCGCTGCACACGATCCAGCCGCAGCGCGCCCGCGCCGCAGGCGACGGTCAAATCCGTATCGAGAATGGTCCCCGCCACGCCCGATCCCGCAACCGGATGCGCCGCCAGAATTTTGATCATCTCGGCGCCGAGCTGCCCGAACGTGCCGGGCCACGGATTGAGCGCGCGCACCTGCCGGTCCAGCGAAGCCGCGTCGCGGCCCCAATCGATCCGGCCATCAGCCCGGCTCAGCTTCGCCGCATAGGTCGCCCCCTCGTCCGGTTGCGGCACGGCGGGCGGCATATCGGCCAGCGCCTGCACGATCAGCCGCGCCCCAAGCGCCGACAGCGCATCATGCAAGTCCGGCGTGGTCATCCGATCCGTGATCGGCACCGTCCCGCGCAGCAGCATCGGTCCGGTATCCAGCCCCTCATCCATGCGCATGATCGTCACGCCGCTCTCGCGGTCACCCGCCAGGATCGCCGCCTGGATCGGCGCCGCCCCGCGCCACCGCGGCAGCAGGCTCGCATGGATATTGAGGCAGCCGCGCCGCGGTGCCGCCAGCATCGGCGCCGGCAGGATCAGCCCGTAAGCCACCACCACCGCTGCATCCAGAGACAACGCTGCGAACGCGTCATGTTCCGCCGCGTCCCGCCTGACCCGCGCCGGCGTGCGCACCATGAGCCCCATCGCGTCCGCCGCCGCATGCACCGCCGTCGGGGTCAAGGCGTTGCGGCGCCCCGCCGGGCGCGGCGGCTGGCTGTAGACGCAGGCAATGTCATGACCGGCGTCACGCAGCGCGTGCAGGGCCGGGACCGCGAAGTCTGGGCTGCCGAGAAAGGCAAGCCTCAAGAAACTATGTTCTTTTTTGAAAAAAAGAACCAAAAAACTCTTATCTGTTTGGTGCCGCGCGAGCTGGTGTGTGTTGGGTGGGTTTCAGCCCACCTCCCACGCGCCATCACGCCAGCGCCTTCTGCTTCTGCGCCTTCGCCAGCCGCCGCAGCAGCATATTGCGCTTCAATATGGACAGATGATCGACGAACAGCACCCCGTCGAGATGGTCGATCTCATGTTGCAGGCATGCCGCCAGCAATCCCTCCGCATCGATCTCATGGTGCTTGCCATTCACATCCGAAAATCCCACCCGCACCGCGGCCGGCCGGCTGACCTCGGCATATTGCCCCGGTAGCGACAGGCAGCCTTCCTCGCGCGACGCCCATTCCTCGCTGACGCGCACGACCTCCGGATTGATCATCACGAAGGGCTGCCGCACGTCATCCGGCTGCAGGTCGATCACGGCCAGGCGCAGGGCGACATCCACTTGCGGCGCCGCCAGGCCGATCCCGGGCGCCTTGTACATCGACGCGAACATGCGCGGCACCAGCAGCCGTACGCGGTCCATGTCCGCGTCCACCACGCGGCGGGCTTTCGTCTTCAGGGTCTTGTGCGGCGCGATCAGGATCGGCAGCAGCGCCGCCGCTGCCTCGGTTTCAGTCATACGCTGCATCTACCCACGCGGAACGGCAAACGCCAGGGCAGAGGTCAAAGCGGGACGCGCACGCGGAAAGGTGAACCCCCGCCCGACCCGCGCCGTGCGAAAATGCTTGCAATTGCACCCGCCTATACCGAACTCTGCCTCTACGCAGGGTGCCGCCAGGGCCCTGAAAACCGCGCGCCCCGCTCACCCGAGGAGGCATTGACCATGTCGACCCGCGTCTTCACGTCCCCGCTCTTCCTGGGGTTCGATCATCTCGAACAAATGCTGGAACGGGCCAGCAAATCCTCGTCGGACGGCTACCCGCCCTACAATATCGAGCAGACCGGGCCCGCCGGGCTGCGGATTACCCTCGCAGTTGCCGGATTCACCATGGATGACCTGCAAATTACGCAGGAAGACAACCAATTGGTGATCCGCGGCAGGCAGACTGACGACTCGCAGGGCCGTGTGTTTCTGCATCGCGGTATCGCCGCCCGGCAGTTCCAGCGCGCCTTCGTGATGGCCGAAGGGATCGAAGTGAAGGGCGCATGGCTGGATAACGGGTTGCTGCATATCGACCTGGCGCGTCCGCAGCCGGAGCCGAAAGTGCGGCATATCGAAATTGCCCGGCCGGAACGGCCGCGCATGGCCAAGGTGGTCGACGCGGACTGAAGGCACACCGCTTGCTTGTTCATAGATGCGGTCGAGTTAAGACTGGCTGCCGACCTGGCTGCCAGGGCACGTTGCAAAGGCAAGCTGCCGGGGCGCCGGCGATCCGAGCAAGGAGCATTTTGATGAACGAACCCGTTGAAAAAGAAGTGCCGCACATTGCGGTGAACATCCGCCATCTGTCGGCCGAACAATTTTCAGCGCTCGGTGTCTCGCAAATGGCTTACGTCAAGCAAGTCGTGATGAACGGTGCCCCGGCTTTCGCCATCCATGGCGCGGACGGCACACCGATGGCCGTCGCCGATGACGAAGCGGTCGCCCGCGCCGCCATCGTCCAGCACGAAATGGTCCCCGCCCGCGTTCACTAGTGAGAGGCGGCACCGCGGCGCGTCCCCGCTAAAGCCGCCCCATCCAATTCCCCTGTGCCGCGACAAAGCCGCGCACTACTGAAATCTGCGCGCCGTACGCGCCCACCAGAAAATGCGCCAGCGCCGGTCCCAGCGCGGCCACCATCAGCACCGGCAACACCGCCAGAATCGCCTTCCAGGTCACGTCGCCCGGCGCTACCGCTACCGCGGCCGGTGCTGGCACGGGCGCCGCATCCTGCCGGAACGGCCACCCGGCGCCCGCCAGCACCACGATGACAAAACTGAAGAAAATCCATCCATAGAGCAGGTGATCGGCCGCGGCCGCCTCCGCGCTGCCCCGCAAATGCCCCAGCACCACGATGCCCAGCGCGCGAAACCCGTTGGCAATCACCGGCACCACGCAGGATGCGGCAATGAACGCCGCCCGACGCCCCGCCGTGCGGAACATGATCAGCGCATACAGCACCCCGAATGCCACGCTCGCGATCAGGAACCGCAGCCCCGCGCAGGCCTCCGCCACGTAGAACAGCCCCTCCGGTATCTGAATCCGGTTCTCGGTCACGACATGCGCGATGCCGAGCGCATCGAGCCCGAGCGCAATGAACGACGTGGTGAAATGCTGCAGCGCCGGCGTCAGGAATGCGCCGAACGGCACCAGAAAAAACAGATACAGAAACGCCGCCGCCAGCGCGCGCCACAAAAGCAGCCCGCACACCGCCAGCAGCACAAGCTGCACCAACCCCATCAGAACGAGCTGCCGCGCCTCCATGATGCCGAGCAGATCGGCCGCCAGCCATAGCGCCGCCAGCGGCAGGCCAAGCAGCCAGACGTCCGCCCGCGGCTGCATCGCCGCCGCCGCCGCCTGCTGCCGCCGGTCGTACGCGATATAGGCCGCGATCGGCAGCACCAGCCAGCAATGGCCGTACGCGGTTGAACTGTTCCACACATGCACCGCCGCCACGATCTCGGCGTGAAACAGCAGCCAGATCGCCCGCAGCGAGAGCGCCAAGGCTGGCACCGCCGCCCGTATGCGGGGCCAGACAGCGAAATTCATCCGGCCCCGCGCACCAGAAATGGCCCCAGCGCATTGGCCACCGGCAACGGCAGACGCTTCCACGCCGCAATCATCAACCGATATTTCGGATTGAGCGGATTATTCTCGGGGATGGTCCGCCCCGGCGCCACGTGGAACAGATAGGTCAGCGGCGCCGGCGCAAATCCCCAATTCTTCTTGAACGCATAACTCCCGGTGCCGACCTTGCTGCGGCCGAAATCGAACAGGCGAAAGCCGCGCGCCGCGGCGCCGCGCATCACCGACCAATACATGAAATCATTCGCCGCCAACGCCCGCGCCGCCGCCGTGCCGCCGCCATAGTATGGCAACACCGCGTCCCGCCAATAGAAATTCATCACCGACGCCACCGGCGCGCCCTGGTGCGCCACCGTCACGACATCCATGTCACCGGCAAAGGCGTCGGCCAGCATGCGAAAATACCGCCGCGCGAACACCGGCGTGCCGAGATTGCGCACGCTCTCGGCGTAAACCCGATGCAGCACATCCACATCGCGCCCCGTGCTGGCGATCAGGCCGCGTTCGATGCCCTTCCGCACCATCGCCCGCTGTTTCCGCGGAATGGCTTTCAGATTGTCGTCGTCGCTGGTGGTGAACTCCCGCCGGAACGTGACATACAGCCCGTGCCGGCGCTGCCAACCGCCGGCCGCGAACATGTCGCCAGGGTCGAGCATCGGCCGCAACTCGGTCGCCGCCGCGCCCAGCCGGTCGCCAAGTGCTGCCGCATGTTCGACCAGCGCCGCCGCGGTGGCCGCATCCTCGGCAAGCGGCCCGCCATAGACGCAGAACGGCAGGCTGATCAGCCGGTGCCCGAACAACCGTGATTTCACCGCGGCCAGCGGCAGCACGCCGGCCACCGCGCCATCCTGCGCGGCCACCAGATAATGCGTGCGATGCCCGAACGCGCGCTCGATCACCTCGCGCCACGCTGCGCGATGGAAGAACGTCGCATCGGGATGCGCGTGCACGTAACGGTCCCACGCCGTGCTGTCGGCTTGCAGCGTTGTGATCTTCATGGGTCAGACAGAAAGTCTTCTTTTTTGGAAAAAGAAGACTGCTCAGGTAGGTCCGAGGTAGCCCGACGCCAGGTCGCGCGAGATGGTGGAAGGGGCGTCGCAAAAACCGCTGATGCAAGTGTCCGAAGCTGTGCGCCAGTCCCAGCCAAAGCAAGAGAATCAACCAGGAAGGCACGAAGCACACGAAGAAAAGCACGAAGCGGGAAAACGCGGCTGCGCTCGCTTCGTGAAATCCTTCGTGTGCTTTGTGCCGTCGTGGTTAATTTTCTATGCAGCCAACGGCGAGCTATTCGCGAAGGGTCCCTATGAAGGGGCTCAGCCGCCGGCAACACATGGCCTGGGCAGTTACGAACAAAGAACACTTCCTACCCTATTGCTTTCGCAAAAACCTCATCAACCCGCCCCCAGGCAAAATCCCGCAGCAGCCGCTCCAGCCGCGCCGGCGTCAGATGCAAATTGAGCCGATGCCTGAACCGCGCCATCCGCGGCGCCGCGGCAACGCGTGGCTGGGCCGCGTCGATCTCCCAAGGATGGGTATAGAAAATTCCCGCCGCCGCCTCCGTCTTGTTGAACCGGCGCAGCGCCGCCCGATACACCGCATACGGCAGCAAACGAAAATACCCGCCCCCCGCGCACGGAAAATTGTGCCCGAACAAACGCACCGTCGTCATCGGAATTTCCACCAGCGATCCGCCGGCCACCCGGTATGGCAAGCGCGGCGCACCCGGCACGCCATACAGATCATGCCGTATCGGATACACGCTCGAACTATACCGATATCCCTGTTCCGCCAGCACATCGAACGCCCAAGGGTTGCGGCCATTGATCGAGAAGGTGGGCGCGCGGTAGCCAGCAACCGGGACCCCGCCGACATCCTCCAGCAATTTGCGCGCCCCGCCCACGTCCGCCGCAAAATCCGCCGGCGTCTGCTCATGCGCCAACCTGTGCCAATACCCGTGGCTCGCCAATTCATGCCCGGCCGCCACGATCCGCCGCACCAGCGCCGGATGCCGTTCGGCCACCCACCCCAGCGTGAAAAACGTGCCGACGACGCCCGCGTCGGACAGCAGCTTCAAAATACGATCCGTACTCGGCTCGACACGCCGTTCGAGCCCGTCCCAATCATTGCGTGAAATGCAGCCGGCGAACGCCTGCACCTGAAACCAATCCTCGACGTCGATCGTCATCGCGTTCGCGCGCGGGGCCATATCTTGCATCAATGGCGCGCACGGCGAACGCGCAAAAGTTTTTTGCTTCTTGTTTTCAAGAAAGAAGACCTTCCTTAAAACCGTTTCGTCACGCTCACCGTCACCGTATTGGTATTGCGGTTGAAATCGTCGAACTGCTCACCCTCCACGAAATACGTCCCCGCATAGGTCAACGCCCCGCTGAGGCTGGCGCTAAAAAATTTTGTCAACCGCGCCGACACCAGCACGGCCGCGGACTTGTCCGCAATCACCGCCGCATTGGTGGAACTCGTATACCCGGCATACAGATTGCTCGACAGGTCCGGCTGCAAATCATGCTGCCAATCCACCGCGCCCGTGTAGGTGGTCGACGAAGTGCCGGCCAGCAGCCCAAATTCCGTCAATGCCGCATTCCCCAGGCCGATCCGCTCCAGCACGCTGGTCGGCAAGCCATACGGATTGCCAACGATCGTGCTGCGCTGCCAATAGAACGACGCTGTCAATATATCCCGATCACCCACATACGCCGCCGTCGCATCCAGCCGGCGATACCGGCTCAGCGCCTGGTTGCCTGCGAACAGCCCCGTGGTCCCCAGCAACGGTGCCGCCACCACGCCCGACGCCAATACCCCGCTCGGATCAAGATTACCCGCCAGCAACAAATCCTGCTGGTCCTGGTCGTAACTCGCAATCGCCTCGGAATAGCCGCCAAACACGCGAATATGCGGCGTGACCTGCCACGATCCATACACGTACGGCGAGCCGAACCCGTCAATATAACGATATTCCGCGGTTAGACTGCTGTTCCGGCTCGGCGTCAGCCGCACGCCGGCCGCCCCGACGGGCCCGACATAGCGAAACCCGCCTTGCGGATAATCGGCGTCCTCGAACCCGATCTGGCCCAGCAGCGACACGTAACGGTTCAGTGCGTAGCTCGCATCGTCGGTCACCAGCACGCGCCGCCCGTCGCGCAATTCGCCGGACCCGTCATAGAACGACGCATCCACGCCGATCCGGTCCTGCAAGCGCTGGAAATCCTCGCCGGTGGTGAAACTCGCAAACGCGCGCCGCGTCGCCAGCCACGAACTGCCATAATCATACGATGTCGCAATCGGCACCACGTCGCCCGGCGTGTTCAGATAATCCGGCGCGTCCACCGCCGAATACAAATACCCCACGCCGGCCTGCAATGTGCCGGTGCCGCCGAATGTATGGGAAATATACGGGCTGGCCGAAACGCTGCTTACCGTCTCGCGTTCATTTGGCGCCAGCGAGACCGCGTTGAAGAAGCCCAGGCCGCCGAACACCGGCTGCTGCGCCACTGCGCCGCGCACATCGAAATACAGCCAATCCGGCAGCAACGTCGCCAGCACATCGCCGTTCGCGTTCTGCCTGATTTGCGAAAAACTGCCATTCTCGGCGAAGATCTCGCCGATCGGCGCGTAATGCAGCGTCACCTGCAGCCGCTCGGTATCGCCGAGCAGCGTAATGTCCGGCTCGATCAGCGTGACGAAATCCGATCCGGCGTGGTCGTTGACGAACGCGCCCGAGCCGGCCGCGAGCCCGGCATTGTCGGTCCATTCTTCGGCCACCGTCAAAATCGGAATGATCTGCCAGCCGGACCCGAGACGATCGGCCGGCACCGGCGGCCGCGTGTCGCCGAATGCATCGAGCAACTGCGCGCGAATATCGCCCGCCGAAGGGTCCGTGCCCAGCGTCGGCAGCACCGTGTCGGCAAACGCCGGCGGCGGCGGCGGCGGATTGATGTCGGCCGGCGACGGCTCCGCGACCGAAACGGGCGCAACGGCCGGTGCAGCGCCATCCGCATAAGCCGCATTGGAGGCCGCCGCGTCCGCATACAAGGCCTTCTGGTCATCGATCGGCTCAGCCCATTGCGCCGCGGCGGCAACCGGCAGCAGCGTGACGCCAACCGACACACAGATGGCCGCATGCCGCGTCGCGCGCACCATCTAGCTCGGCCCCCCGCCGGTGGGCGCCGGCGGCGGCGCATTCGGCCGCGCGTAATAATCGCCGTAATAACTATACGACCCGAACGACGAGCGCTGCCGGCCGGATACCTTGTTGAGCATCAACATCACCTTGTTGGCGCCCTTGATCAATTCGAGCGCCGCCTCCAGCTCCGGCCGCTGCGTGCGGCTCGCCTCCACGATCATCACAATCTGCCCGACCGACGGCGCCAGCACACTAGGATCGGAGGTGGAAAGCAACGGACCCGCATCGAACACCAGCGTGCAATCCGGCATCGCAATGGACAACTGATCCACCACCTCCATCAAGGGCCGCCGCCGCGCTTCGAAATCGGCAAACGCCGGCGGAATGCCGATCGGGAGGATCGACAATCCCGGCACCGGCGTCGCCACCGCCAGATCAGCCGGCCGGATTTGCGGATCCGCCGCCAGGTCGAACAACCCCGGCACCATGCGCAACCCCACCAGCTCCGAAAGCGACCCCGGCTTCAAATCCGCGTCGATCAACACCACCGGCCGCGCCGCCGTCTGCGCCAACGCTGCCGACAGGTTCAACGACGAAAAACTCTTGCCCTCGGCCGGCTTCGTGCTGGTCACCAAAAGCGTGTTGGCGTTCTTCTCGCCGGCCTGAAGAGTCGTCTTGATCGCGCCATTCAACCGGCTCGCGCAAATCCGGAACTCGTCCCCCAGCCGCGTGCGCCCCTCATCCTCAATGATCAGTCCCGCCTGCGCCATCTGCGCGAGACTCCGCGCCGCAGGCCGCGTCTGCGCCGTCGGGCGATCGTAGGTTGTGGGGCTGTCCATTACCGGGTTGGCACGCGAAAGCAGGAAAGGAAGGCGGGGGGCGTCGTGCGAATGCACGCTGCGCGTGTCGTGCGAATGCACGCTGCGCGTGACGTGCGAATGCACGCTGCGCGTGACGTGCGAATGCACGCTGCGCGTGACGTGCGAATGCACGCTGCGCGTGACGTGCGAATGCA
>Ga0116226_10002477_pt1 | contig 16099 bp, 16 predicted proteins | sample S1TSphfallax_FD_89692 | JGI IMG/M metagenome (GOLD analysis project Ga0116226, IMG submission 89692) | Host-associated microbial communities from peat moss isolated from Minnesota, USA - S1T2_Fa - Sphagnum fallax MG | ecosystem: Host-associated > Plants > Peat moss > Unclassified | place: USA...
CCGATGGGAGTGATAAGGCCCAGCCAGTGCGGGCCGCCAAACGCCATGACGTAGAGCGAGCCGCTGAAGAGGACGGATCCGCCCAGGAAAAGCCCGGCGGCGTATCCCGCGGAGCGGGTCGCGCGACCGGGCATGATCGCGCAGACCAAAGCGGCCAGGGCATGAACCGCCTCATAGGTCGAGCCCGTTTTCGCCCATTCCTGGGCGTGAACATCCACAAGACCATGCGCCGCAAAAGCGCCAGCCGCCACGGAGACGAGTCCGCTAAAGGCCGCCCCCTGCGCCCACTGCCTACGAGACCACGTCAAATCGACGGGCCGTCAAACGCCGGTCCGCAAGGCGCGTTATTTCATGCAGCTGCGACGAAATTTCTCGCGATCCTTGCCATGGAGGCCCTTGGCGTCAGCTTGTTTGGAGCAGGAAATCGAGATGGCTGAACGATCCGCAACGGGGACGCCGCCGCCTTTGTGCGTCCCGCCAGATTGCATGGCCATTGGCGCCGGGGCGGGTTTCGCCGCGACCGGGGCGGTCATGGGGCGGCCGAAGAGCGGCTTCTTAACCTGCGAGGCCGTGGGCGTAGGCGTGGGCTTTGCCCCGAACAGCGGCTTCTTTGCCGGCGCGGTTGTCGACTTGGCGGCGCCGAACAGAGGCTTTTTAGTGGGCGTGGGGCTCTGGGCTTGCGCGACGGACGCGCCCGCAAGTGACAGGCTGACAATCGAGGCGAGGATCAAAGCGCGCATGAATTCTCCTTCAACGCGGCCGGACAATCCGACACAACCGTAACCATATACGATGCTGTTCGTCGGGCGAGCCAACAAAAAATCCACCAACGCGTAACGCAGCCCATAAAAGGCGGACGCGCGGGCCTGCAAAGCGAGGCCCCGTTCATATGACGGGCGCCGTTCGAATAGATCGTTGCGGCGGCGGAGGGGCCGATTTACCAACTCTCTTATTAACAAGCGCGCCGTATGTGCGAGCGAGGGGAGTGACGGTTTCATGGCGGATGGGCAAATCGGGCCATGGGATGGCGAAATTGTGGGGCTTAAGCCGGCCCCGACCCGTCATTCCGGGCTTCTCGACTGGGTAGCCAGAATCGCTGAGCTCACCAAGCCAGACCGGGTTTACTGGTGCGACGGCTCCGAGGAAGAGTGGGATCGCCTGACGGCCCAGATGACAGCGGACGGGACCCTGGCGCCCCTTGATCCGGTGAAACGCCCGAACTCCTTCATCGCGACGTCAGACCCTCGGGATGTGGCCCGGGTGGAAAGTCGCACGTTCATATGCTCCGTGGAGAAAATTGACGCCGGCCCCACCAACAATTGGCGAGACCCCGCCGAAATGCGTGCGGAACTGCGCGATCTGTTCGATGGGAGCATGCGGGGCCGAACCCTATACGTCGTTCCCTTTTCCATGGGTCCTATCGGCTCCAAGATCAGCGCTCTTGGCGTGGAGATAACCGATAGCCCCTATGTGGTCGCCTCGATGCGGATCATGACCCGGATGGGCCGCGCAGCCCTGGAAGCCTTGGGAGATGACGGGTTTTTCGTTCCCGCTGTCCATTCGGTGGGAAAACCGCTCGCGCCCGGCGAATCAGACGTGCCATGGCCCTGTAGCGATACGAAATACATCGTCCATTTTCCTGAGGAGCGAGAGATTTGGTCTTTCGGCTCGGGCTACGGCGGAAACGCTCTTCTCGGTAAGAAATGCTACGCCCTTCGGATAGCCTCCATCATGGCGCGTGATGAGGGGTGGTTAGCCGAACACATGCTTATTCTGAAGCTTACGTCGCCGACCGGCGCCGTGCATTACATTGCCGCTGCATTCCCCAGCTCGTGCGGCAAGACGAATTTGGCCATGCTGCAGCCGACGATCGCCGGCTGGAAGGCCGAGACGGTGGGCGACGATATCTGCTGGATGAGGTTTGGAGCTGACGATCGTCTGTACGCCATCAATCCGGAAGCCGGATTTTTCGGCGTGGCGCCAGGCACCGGCCACGCCACGAACCCCAATGCAATCGCATCGCTGTCGCGCAATACGATATTCACAAATGTCGCGCGCACCCCAGAAGGAGACGTCTGGTGGGAAGGCCTGACGGAAACCCCGCCGGACTCGCTTATCGACTGGCAGGGGCGCCCCTGGTCTCCCGACCAGGGCGAACCGGCCGCGCATCCGAACGCCCGCTTCGCCTCGCCGGCCCATCAGTGCCCCAGCATTGCGCCGGAGTGGGAGGATCCCGCGGGCGTGCCCATTTCCGCGATCCTCTTCGGCGGTCGGCGAGCGAGCGCCGTCCCGCTCGTCACCGAAGCCTTTGACTGGCGCCATGGTGTTTTTTTGGCGTCGAATGTCGCGTCCGAGGGAACGGCGGCGGCGGAAAATCGGGTCGGGCAGTTGCGGCGCGATCCTTTCGCCATGCTTCCGTTTTGTGGCTACAACATGGGGGATTATTTCGCGCACTGGCTGAAGCTTGGTGCAGGCAAATCGCCAGACCGCCTTCCGCGCATTTATTTCGTCAATTGGTTTCGCAAGGATTCGAAAGGGCGGTTCATCTGGCCCGGCTTTGGCGACAACAGCCGGGTCTTAAAATGGATCGTCGAAAGGCTTGAAGGCACGGGCCTCGCACGCGAGACGCCCATTGGCAGGGTCCCCGCAAAGGGCGCGCTCGACGTGACCGGCCTCCACCTGAGCGACCATGATCTCAATGATTTATTGGATGTTGATCGAGACGTCTGGCTTGAGGAGTCGGCGCTGATCCCTGAAGCCTATGAGGCATTTGGCGATCGCATGCCGCAGGGCCTCTGGGATGAATACGAAAATTTGCGCTCTCGATTGGGAGCCTAGCGCCCAGGATATAATGAACGCATCTGTCGGCTGGATTGGACCTATCCCTAAGCACGACCGCCGGTGACGCAGGGCATGCCCCTGCTGCGGACGGTGGAGCAGGCTTCCCGCGCGGCGGTCTCACTGAGACCTGAGAATCGAGCCCTGAACGCGCGTCCCACGCTATCGACCGAGCCCTCCGCCTCATCAAAAAGCCGGGAATAGTCGTGAGCTAGTTTTTCCACGCGGCCCCTGGCCTCACTGCGGCTTCTGAAATGGCCGACCTGGATCCACCAGTGACCAACCCCGCTGGCTACGGCCGCCGGTTGATGATGACTTTCAGCGGTACGCCCGGCCCTCGCTCCCGCCATGGTGCTGGAGACCGTCAAGGGCCCCGCGGGATTGTTCGTCCGGGTCAGGACGACATCGATCGGATCGCCTCCCTCGCCAGCCTGCGGGGCCTGATGATAAGCGCCGTAGCCGCCGGTTTGTGGGCTGAAGAGATCTTGCGTCGCCAATATCTTCTCACCGCGATCGCGGCGTTGCATGATGTCGAAGCCTGTCAGGAGAAGTCCTTCGACATTGGCGTTCCTGACGGCGCCGCTCGAACCGCCCATGACCACCGCGATGAGCCGATGACCGTTTCGAATGGCTGAGGCGGCAAGATTGAAGCCCGCCGCATTCGTGAACCCCGTCTTCAATCCATCGACCCCGGGCATTTTGCCCAGCAGATGGTTGGTGTTGACCATCGTCTTGCCGCGGAAGGTGAACTCCTGCTGACTGAAGAAACTGTAGTATTGCGGGTAATCCCTCAGAAGCGCTCGGGTCAGGATAGCAATGTCCCGCGCCGACGAGATCTGCCGGTTGTCAGGCAGGCCGTTGGCGTTGACATAGCGGGTGTTCAGCATCCCGAGTTGCTGCGCTTTCAGAGTCATAAGCGAGGCGAACTCGGATTCGGTGCCGCCAATGCGCTCGGCGACCGCGACGGCCATATCATTGGCCGAGTGAACCGCCATCGCATGCAGCGCATCCTCGACCCGGATGGTTTCCCCGGCGCGCAGGCCAAGTTTTGTGGCGGGTTGCGCAGCGGCATGGGGCGAAACGACGATCATATCACCGAGATGAAGCCTGCCCGCCGCGAGCGCCTCGAACGTCAGATAGAATGTCATGAGCTTGGTTACGGAGGCCGGATAGCGGGGGCTGTCGGCGCGCTCCGCATAGAGAATCTCGCCCGTCTTGGCGTCCATGACAATCGCCGTGGACTTTGGCTCGTAAGTTGGGACGCGCAGATAGGATGACTGGGCGGCGTTGGCCGCTGATCCGCAACATGAACCAATCAACAAAGCCAACGCAGTTGCAACGTACGCAAACGGGCGAGCAGGCTCGAACATGGGCTGGCTCCAAAAATGATTAAGGGACGTCGCTCTTGGCCGCCCTGGATTGCTAACCGTGCTTAGCATGGCTTCAACGTTGTTGCATAAAGGTAAACTTTCGAACTCACAGCGTTAAACATCGCGCCACGCGGCCTAAATCGCGCAATCGTGATCAAAATGGTGCGGTGCACAAAATCCTTGACCGAGTCGGGAACACGTGACACTGAGCCGCGCAAGATGACTGTTCGTCCTCGTGAGGGCGCGTCGTCATGGCTTTTTTCGCCCTGTTGTCTCCTTCAAGGATTTAATTTCATGGCCACCAAGTCTGAAGCAATTGCCGAGAACGCCGCGACCGCGGGCGTTCACGCCTTCAAAGAGTCTGTCGAAAAATCGATGGCGGCGATTGCCGACATGAACGCTCATTCCAAGAAAAACCTGGAGGCCGTTGTCGCGAGCGTGACGGCAGCCACCAAGGGCGCTGAAGCGCTCGGCGCCCGCGCCATCGCCTACTCCAAGAAGACGGTCGAAGAACAGGTCGCCGCCGCCAAGACGCTGGCCTCCGCGAAGAGCGTGCAGGAAGTGGTCGAACTTCAGACGGCGTTCGCCAAGTCTGCGTTCGAAAGCTATGTCGCCGAAGTGAACAAGATGGCCGAGGCGGTTTCGGCTTCAATGAAGGAGGCTATGTCTCCGATCAACGAGCGTGTCACGGCGATGGTTGAGCGCGCCCAGTCCACTCACTGACGCAGGCCCAACCGTCCGGAGCCTTTGAAAGGCGTCGGACACATTGCCTTCGCCGGATCTGGTCTCCCGTTCGCCTTTCTCTTCCACGCGTGAGGCGAACGGGCTAGATCGATTGTCATGTCTGATCCCGACACGCGTTTGGCCGAGCTCGGCATCGTTCTGCCAACGCCCGCGGCGCCCGTGGCGAATTACGTTCCGTTCGTCAGGGCCGGCAATCTGATCCATATTTCGGGTCAGGTGTCGGTTGACGCCTCGGGCGGAATTCGCGGCGTCGTTGGGGAGGATGTCAGTTTAGAAGACGCCACGTTGGCCGCCAGGATCTGTGGCCTCAATCTGATCGCGCAGATGAAAAGGGCCTGTGACGGCGATCTGGCGAAAGTGCGGCGCGTTGTGAAGCTTGGCGGCTTTGTTCAGGCAGGTCCGGCGTTTTTCGAAATTCCACAGGTCATCAACGGCTGCTCTGACTTGATGGTGGCGATTTTTGGCGAGGCCGGTCGGCATGCACGCTCGGCCGTCGGCGTTTTCCGACTTCCGATGAATTTCGCCGTGGAAGTGGACGCGGTCGTCGAGGTCGCATGAAGGCGCAATTTGGCGAGGCCTGGGAGCGTCTGTTCGACCCGCCCGTCGCCCATCGTGGGCTGTGGTCGAAAGATGGCCCCCCAGAAAACTCATTGGCGTCTTTTCAGGCTGCCTGCGCCGCGGGATACGGCATTGAACTCGACGTCCAGATGACCGCCGATGGCGAAGCGATGGTCTTTCACGACGCCAAGCTCGAACGGATGACGGGGCTGCCCGGGCGCATTGCCGACCACACCGCGGCTGACCTTGGTTCGGTCAAATTGCTCGGCAGCGATGAGACCATCCCGACGCTTGTCGAGGCGCTGACGCTTATCGGCCACCGGGCCATGGTGCACATTGAGATCAAAATTCCCTACGGAGAGGTCGGCCCGTTGGAGCGTCGGGTGCATGACGTCCTCATCGACCACAATGGCCCGGCCTGCATCATCGGGTTCAACCCCTACTCACACGCCTGGTTCGCTGACCATCATCCCGGAATTTTGAGGGGCCTCGACAGTTACAGTTGGGTGGGCGGGGACGCGCGCCACCTGGCTCCGGAGTTGCGGAAAAAATACGCCGATCTGAAGCACGTCTCGATTGCCCGACCGCACTTTCTCGCCCTGGGCCTGGATATGCTTCCGAGCGCCAAGGCCGACGCGTTTCGTAAGAAGGGCATGCCGATCCTGGCTTGGACCGTTCGCGAACCGGCGCAATGGGACGCCGTCAAGGCGCACTGCGATAATCTGCTCTTCGAGGGTTTTACGCCTTGACGGGCCTGAAGGCCGCCGTGCGAGTCCATCGTAGAATTTCAGAGATCGGCGCTCAGGCTTGGGGAGCCTGCGCCGCGGCTGGCGCATATGCCACCAACCCCTTCATATCCTACGAGTTTTTGTCCTGCCTCGAAGACGCGGGTTGCGCGGTTGAGGCCGCCGGCTGGGGACCTCGGCATTTGGCGCTGGAAGATGCGTCCGGCCAGGTCGCCGCTGTAATGCCGCTCTATCTCAAGGCCCACAGCCAGGGCGAATACATTTTCGACCATGCCTGGGCGGATGCGTATGAGCGCGCCGGAGGGCGTTATTATCCCAAACTGGTCAGCGCCTCGCCGTTTTCGCCGGTAACCGGCCCAAGGTTTCTGGTCCGGGACGATATCGACACAGACGCGGGCCGCGGGCGCCTGCTTGAGGGCGCGCTTGCCCTATGCCAGCAATATGGCGTCAGCACATTGGGCGTAAATTTTCCCATGCCGGATGAGTGGGCCTTCATGGGGCGTCGAGGGCTGCTCTTGCGTCAAAATCAGCAATACCATTGGTTTAACGCCGGCTACTCGTCGTTCGAGGACTTCCTGTCGGCCCTTTCATCCAATCGTCGTAAGACGATCCGCCGGGAGCGCCGCGATGCCGCACGGGGGCTTGAGATTGTGTGCCTCACGGGGTCTGATTTAACCGAATCCCATTGGGATGCATTCTTCGCGTTTTACATGGATACCGGCGCCCGCAAGTGGGGGACGCCGTATCTCAATCGCCAATTTTTCTCGCTCCTGGGCGAGCGAATGTCGCAGCGGGTGTTGCTCGTCATGGCAAAGCGCGGCGATCGTTGGATTGCCGGAGCCCTTAATCTTTTCGGAGAGGATGCGCTCTACGGTCGGAATTGGGGATGTACCGAGGACGTCCCGTTTCTGCATTTCGAGGTCTGCTATTATCAGGCCATCGAGTACGCCATCAGGGCTGGACTCGCCCGCGTCGAGGCGGGGGCGCAAGGGCAGCATAAAATCGCCCGCGGCTATCTGCCAAGCCCCGTCTATTCGGCGCATTATATCGCTGATCCCGCTCTCCGCGCGCCCGTAGCCCGCTTTTTGGACCAGGAGCGGCAGGCGGTTCAGGGCGAAATGGATTGGCTGGCTGAGGAATATTCGCCATTCCGCCAGGCTCCGGCCGGCTGAGCCTCAAGCGTCGTTCCAGGCCGACTTCAAAAGGGTTGTAAATTCAGAGTCGATGTCTTCGAGCGATGCAATGACTCGCTTGGCCTTGAGGCGTTCCGACCAGGATTCGGATTTTCGATCGCTAAGACCGGCGGATATTTCAGGATCTACAGCGAGCCCAACCATGATCCGTTCGCCATGGATGGGACGGGCTGCGGCGAATTGCACCTTCCGTGACCACGCGGTGTAGCCCTTTCGTGCGGTGCGCGTGACCCCTGCGAGCGCAACCGTCGCCGAGTCCAAGGCCTCGAACAGGGCTCGGGCGCGATGGCCGGTCCAGAGCTTGGTAATCAGGGCGTCCGGATCATGCCAGCCCATGGGAGACTCGAACGCTTCAGTCAGCACCAGAGACGCGCGGTTCTGTAGCAAGCCATGACGTTCCTTGAACCAACGCAAACGGGCGCGGTGGCCGGTCTCGGGGCAGGCGCGGGCGATAGCGATCCATTCGGCCATCGATTTTCCGGTTTCGCGCTCCAATCCCCCTCGCACGGAGGCGAACCATTTAGCCTGCCGCTCGGTCAGGTTGGCGTCCGACATGGCGCACTCCGCTCGGATTGGTTAGGTTCAGGAAACAGTAATGGAGACGGGTGCGCAAGCATGAGCCTCGGCGGAGACTACGATAGCGATAACATCTTCGCCAAGATTGCCCGCGGCGAGGCGCCGGCGGCGAAGGTGTTCGAAGACGCCGAAACCCTCGCCTTTCTCGACGTATTTCCGCAGGCGCGGGGTCACACGCTGGTGGTTCACAAGACCGCCCGGGCGCGGAACCTGCTGGACATTGAGCCGGAAGCTTTATGCGCCGTGATGGCGACCGTGCAGCGGGTGGCTCGCGGCATCAGTCGTGCTCTGGAGCCCGATGGCCTGGTGGTCAGCCAGTTCAGCGGCGCCCCGGCGGGGCAAACCGTGTTTCACCTGCACGTCCATATCATCCCGCGCTGGCAAGGCGTGGCGGTCGGCCAGCACGGTGGGGGCTCGCAGGCCGATCCAACGAGCCTCACCGAACTTGCGGCAAGGATTGCCGCCAGCCTGTAGCGGTCGCTTTCTGGATCTTAATCCACCAGCGCCGGCTCGGGCGCGTCCGAGGCGCCTTCGTCGGGGTGGATGTTGATCTCCAGAAGAGGGTTGGCAGGGACCGCCTGCTCGTGGAATTCAAAGGCCAGCTTCCCGTCCTTGAGCACCACCTTGACGTGCCCGCCCTTGGCGAGACGTCCAAACAGGATGTCATCCGCCAGCGGTCGTTTGATCTCTTCCTGGATGACGCGGGCCAGCGGTCTCGCGCCGTAGAGCTCATCGAAGCCGTTCTTAGCCAGCCAGTCGATGGCTTCGTCCGAGGTTTCGATCGTGACGTGCCTGTCGGCCAGCTGCGCCTCCAGCTGCAGCACAAACTTCTGCACCACCATCCGGATGACTTCGGGGGTGAGGCCCTTGAAGGCGACGATCGCATCCAGGCGGTTGCGGAACTCCGGCGTGAACAGCTTTTTGATCGCCTCCTCGTCCTGCCCTTCCATCCGCCCCCGGCCGAAACCGATGGAGTTGCGTTGACCATCGGCCGCGCCGGCATTGGTGGTCATGATCAGAACAATATTACGGAAATCGACCTTCTTGCCATTCGCGTCGGTCAGAACCCCGTGGTCCATGACCTGGAGCAGGATGTTGTAGACATCCGGGTGAGCCTTCTCGATTTCGTCCAGCAGCACCACCGCATGAGGGTGCTGATCGACGGCGTCGGTGAGCAGGCCGCCCTGATCGAATCCGACATAACCTGGGGGCGCGCCGATCAACCGGCTAACGGTATGGCGCTCCATATATTCGCTCATATCAAAGCGCAGGAGTTCGATACCGAGAGTCATGGCGAGCTGACGCGCGGTTTCCGTCTTGCCTGTCCCCGTGGGGCCGGAAAACAGGTAGGATCCAATCGGCTTATTGGCGTCGCGCAGCCCGGCCCGGGCCATCTTCATGGCGGAGGAAAGCTGTTTGATGGCCTCGTCCTGACAGAACACGGCGGTGGTGAGATCGGATTCCAATTGTCGGAGAGACTCGGTATCCGATTTTGAAACCGATTTTGGCGGGATCCGCGCGATTTTCGAGACCACGCCCTCGACTTCCTTGAGCCCGATCACCTTCCGGCGACGCCCCTCGGGCAGCAGCATTTGGGAAGCGCCGGCTTCGTCAATGACGTCAATCGCCTTATCGGGAAGCTTACGGTCGGTAATGTATTTCGCGGACAGTTCCACCGCGGCCTTAATCGCTTCGCTGGTATATTTCAGCTTGTGGAACTCTTCGTAGTAGACCTTCAGACCCTTAAGGATCTTGATGGTGTCTTCAACCGACGGTTCATTGACGTCAATTTTCTGGAATCTGCGCACCAGCGCGCGATCTTTTTCAAAGTGCTGACGAAATTCCTTGTAGGTTGTGGAGCCCATGCACCGCAGAGATCCCGACGCCAGCGCGGGCTTCAGAAGATTTGAGGCGTCCATGGCGCCGCCGCTGGTGGCGCCAGCGCCGATCACCGTATGAATCTCGTCGATGAATAAAACGGCGCCCTCATGGTTTTCGAGTTCCTTGATCACCTGTTTCAGGCGTTCCTCGAAATCGCCGCGATAGCGCGTACCGGCCAGCAGAGAGCCCATGTCCAGGCTGAAGATCGTCGCCTTGGCCAGAACGTCCGGCACCTGGTGATCGACGATTTTCCGCGCCAGACCTTCGGCAATCGCCGTCTTGCCCACGCCCGGATCACCGACCAGCAGGGGATTGTTCTTCGTTCGGCGACACAGGATCTGGATGCAGCGCTCAACTTCATTCGTGCGCCCTATCAGGGGATCGACCTTGCCTTGCCGAGCCTTCTCATTGAGGTTGATGCAATAGGCCTCAAGGGCTTCGCCGCCGGTCTTGACCGCCGGTTTTTCTTCGTCTTCCGACGCGCCCTTGGTTGGCCGCGCTTCCGAGGCGCCCGCCTTTTTGGCGATGCCATGGGCGATGAAGTTCACCGCGTCGTAACGCGTCATTTCCTGCTGCTGAAGAAAATAGGCGGCGTGGCTCTCGCGTTCGGAAAAGATCGCCACCAGCACATTGGCGCCGGTTACATCATCCCGGCCGGATGATTGCACATGAATAACCGCGCGCTGGATCACACGCTGAAATCCCGCCGTGGGCTTGGCGTCTTCACCGTCATCGACAATCAAGGATTTCAGATCGGTATCGACATAATGCGCCAAGCTCTTCTTCAGAGCCGCGAGGTCGACATCGCAGGCGCGCATGACCCCCGCCGCATCGGTGTCGTCTATCAGGGCGAAGAGCAGGTGCTCTAGCGTCGCGTATTCATGTTTCCGCTGGTTCGCGTAGGCGACGGCGCGATGCAGGGATTCTTCCAGATTACGCGAAAACGATGGCAATGATGGCCTCTCAGTCCTTTTCCATGGTGCACTGCAGCGGGTGCTGATGACGTCTGGCTGTTTCGATCACTTGCGCGACCTTGGTCTCGGCGACTTCGTAGGTAAAGACGCCGCACACGCCGACCCCATTTTGGTGAACGTGCAGCATGATCCTAAGCGCGCTTTCCCGGGACTTGTTGAAAAAACGCTCCAGAACATAGGTGACGAACTCCATCGGGGTATAATCGTCGTTCAATATGAGAACCCGGTACATGGCCGGCTTCTGGGTCTTTGTTTTGGTCTGGGTGACGACGCTCGTCCCCGTCCCGATCGTCGTCGTCCCCTGCTGTCTGTCAGCCACCACGGCTCTCCCGAGCGGATACGCATGTCGCCCCGCAGAACCGATTAGATATGGAAACTTGCGGGCATTGGAAGGGCTGATCGCCATGGTTTGGCATTCAGGCGGCGCCTGACCGCGATTTGGGCGCGTCGGCCGAGCGCGCTATCCGATATTTGGCCAGAGCCACGCGGCGCCCCGGACGCCAGACGAATCGCCGTGGAGCGCGGGTCTGACCGGCGTCGCGACGGTGTCCGAGAAAACAAATCGTTCAAGGCTCGACCCGATGCGCGGGTAGATTTCCGGAGCGTTCGACATGCCTCCGCCGCAGACGATGACGTCGGGATCGATCAGGTTGCAGACGACCGCCAGGGCGCGGCCGAGCCGATCAATGTAGCGGTCGAAGGCTTGAGAGGCCGCCCTCTCGCCGGCTCTCGCGGCATCCATGATCTCGGCCGCCGTGCGCGCGCGCCCGGTCGTTTCGGAATAGTCGCGCGCAAACCCGGATCCCGAAATCCAGGTTTCCAGGCAGTTGCTTCTTCCGCACCAACAGTTGTGAGCGTCCCACTCCTCCCGGGTGGGCCACGGAAGCGGCGTATGGCCCCATTCGCCAGCGATGCGATTGAGCCCCTGGATGTTGGCGCCGCCCACGGTCACGCCCCCGCCGCAACCAGTGCCCAGTATGGCTCCGAAAACGACCGCCGCGCCTTTACCCGCCCCGTCGGTGGCTTCTGACAGCGCGAAGCAATTGGCATCGTTTTCTGTTCTGATCGGGCGGCCTAAAATGCGGGTGATATCCTGGTGGAACAGGGTGTCGTTGAGCCAGGTGCTGTTCGAGTTGCGCACCCGCCCGGTTTTCGGAGAGATCGAGCCCGGCAGGCCGACGCCCACGCTCGCGCCTGAAATTCCGGCTTCACGCTCCGCGTCTGTAACCAGGCGGCGGATTGTATCCAGCGCCTCGTGATAGCGCCCAGGATTGGGCGCCCTCACGCGCGCCACGAAACGTCCCGCGTCATCGAGCGCGGCGGCTTCAATCTTCGTCCCGCCAAAATCCACGCCAATGCGAATCATGAGCGGCCTAGACTCGCCGGAGCGACCCAACTGACGGTTGTGCGCCTAAACCTTGGCTTAAGACTCTTCGGGTTTCTAGAAAACTCAATGTTGGAGTCCGTCGGCCGCGTGCAGCGCCGGTGCGCTTCGCAGCTTTTGGACGCCCCATTGCCCAAGACCGTTTTGATCGTCGAGGATAATGGGCTGAATATGAAGCTTTTCGCCGATCTTCTGGCGGCGCGTGGATATTCGACCCTATGCGCGGTCGAGGGGGTGGCGGCATTTTCCCTGGCGGGCGCGCACCGCCCTGATCTGATCTTGATGGATATACAGCTACCCGATGTATCAGGCCTGGAGGTCGCCAGCTGGCTGAAAGCCGATGCCCTTCTGGCGAAGATTCCGATCATTGCCGTGACGGCCTACGCCATGCGAGGGGATCAGGCCCGAATTATACAGGCAGGATGCGAGGCCTACCTCTCCAAGCCGATTGCGGTGGCGGTTTTTCTGAAAACCATTTGCGCCTACCTCGAACCCGCGGACGCGGCGCCTGCGCCTATTTGATCTTACCTTCCTTGAATTCCACGTGCTTGCGAACCACGGGGTCGTATTTCTTAACCGACATCTTCTCGGTCATGGTGCGGGCGTTCTTCTTGGTCACGTAGAAGAAGCCGGTGTCCGCCGTCGAATTGAGGCGGATTTTAATGGAAGCCGGTTTGGCCATGACGATGTAAAGTCCTGAGATTGGGGTCGGCGGCGCGACCCTTGGATTCACGAAGGCGCGGACCATAGGGGTCGGCGTCGTCAAGTCAACGGTCTCATAGGCCGTCTACATGTCGCGCAGTGTCTGTTTGCCTCGAAGAAAACGAACATAAGGCGCGGGCCTGAGGGGGTCCGCCAGCCTTGAGGGAAGGTCTCTCAGCACGAACCTTGTGATGCTGGGCAGGTCGAGATTGAGAGCGTCGCCGAGGCTCACCCAGGCGATATCGTCCAGTTCGCCGCAATCGGGTTGGCGCTCCAGGCTCATCAGCCGCGACGCGTCGGCCATAAAGAACCGGGCATCGAATCGCCGCGCCGCCGCCGGGGGGGTCACCGCCCGCGCGATCACGTCCAGCGCCGCCAAGTCGGGAAGCGCGCCCTGGCCGAGGAAGGCGCCCCAGGGTCCGGCGGACACCCGGCGAGGCGCCGGTTTCGCCAACAGCAACCCGACCTCCTCAAAGGTTTCCCGGATCGCCGCGAGAGCCAGTCCCCGCGCCCGCCTGACCGGCGTGGTCATCTGGAGGCGGGCCGCCACCTCAGGCCGAAGATCCGTGGCGAAGGGCGCGCTAAAATCGGCGCGATCGACCCCGCCGCCTGGAAACACCCATTTCCCAGGCATGAACGCATGCCCGTGATGTCGCCGGCCCATCAAGACCAGCAAATCGTCTCGTTGGCGTTGGATTAGAATCAGGGTGGCCGCGTCCCGGGGCCGGGAGGGCTTGGCGCCCGCCTTCGATGGGCGGGGCAGGGCGCCCAGGTCGTCGAAAGCGTCTAACGTCATCGCGGCATTTAGGCTGCTCGCGGGGCGGGGCGGAAGTGAATTTGGAGGGCGCACGCCGGGTTGAAAGCGTTGACAAACGCGGGCGCTGCTTTAGGCGCTCTCTCAGACTGAGAAGCATTCTCAATTTTATGGATGGCGTTGCGTGCATTCCCCATACGAATCCGTGATCGCCTCTCCGCCTAATGCCCGCCTGAAACGCTTCCTCGCCGTCGTTGGCCCGGGTCTTGTGGTCATGCTGGCGGATACGGATGTCGGGAGCATCATTACCGCCGGTCAGAGCGGCGTGCAGTGGGGCTACCGGCTTATTCTCCTGCAACTCATCCTGATTCCCATTCTCTACATGGTCCAGGAGCTCACGGTGCGTCTGGGCATCTTCACCGGGCGGGGCCATGGCGAACTCATCAAGGAAACCTTTGGCCGGTTCTGGGCCTGGGTGTCCGTGGCCGGATTGGCCGTGGCCACGGGCGGCGCTTTGCTGACGGAGCTATCCGGCGTGGCCGGGGTCGGGGAGATCTACGGCGTACCGCGCATCGTCAGCCTGTTCATCGCCGGCGGCGCCCTGCTTTTGATGGTGCTCACCGGCTCCTATCGCAGGGTCGAGCGGGCGGCTATCGCGGTGGGGCTGTTTGAGCTGGCGTTCTTTGGCGTTGCCTGGGCGGCGCATCCCGATCTGACCCAGATGGCGGCGCAGGCGGTGCGCATTCCCTTCGCGGACAAGCAATATCTGTATCTCGTGGCCGCCAATATCGGCGCGGTGATCATGCCCTGGATGGTGTTCTATCATCAGTCCGCCGTGGCGGATAAACGCCTCCGCCCAGAGCACTTCAACGCGGCGCGCTGGGATACCGCCTTGGGCGCCATCCTGACGCAGCTGGTGATGGCCGCCGTTCTCGTGGCCGCCGCCGCGACCATAGCCGCGCACCATCAGCAGGCGGCGCTCAACACCGTGGGAGACCTGAGCGCGGCCCTGACCCCTTATCTCGGGGTTGGCATGGGGCGTCTGGTCTTTGGCCTCGGCATTATCGGCGCGGGCATGGTGGCCGCCATCGTCTCCTCTCTGGCCCTGGCCTGGGGGCTGGGCGAGGTGACCGGATACCGGCATTCCCTTGAACATAATCCGCTTGAGGCGCGCTGGTTTTACGCCGTCTACGCGGCGAGCATCGTGGGCGGCTGCATCCTTGTCGCCGTGGCGCCCAATCTGGTGAGCCTGAATGTGGGCGTTCAGGTGATGAACGCCCTTCTGCTGCCCGTCGTCCTGGGCTTCCTGGTGGCGCTGGCGGTAAAGGCGTTGCCTGAAGCGGTGCGTCTGAAGGGCTGGTATCTGTGGGTCGTCGTCGCGGTGACGGTGCTGACATGCGCCCTTGGCGTGTTTGGCGGCCTGTCGGGGATTGGGCTGGTCTAACGTCTTCGCCCACGGGGCGGCGGCTGGCGGCCTCGTACGCCCAGTCTGGGCCGCTTTGCGTTCGGGTCGGGCGGGTCAGGCTCGCTGACCATTTCAAGAAGCAGCCCGCCCGTCAAAGGCGTGGCTTCCTTCAATTTCACCTCCACCGCCTTGCCAAGCGTCCAGCGGCTTCCGGTTCTCTGGCCAATGAGCGCATGGGCATGATCGTCGTGCGCGAAATACTCGCCCCCCAGCGTCGCGACGGGGGCCAGGCCATCGGCGCCCGTTTCATTGAGGCGAACAAATAGCCCGAACCGCGTCACCCCTGTTATGCGGCCCGCGAAGGTTGCGCCCACCCGGTCCTGCAGAAAGGCGGCCACATAACGATCAATGGCGTCTCGTTCGGCGGCCATGGCGCGGCGTTCGGCGAACGTAATGTGTTCGGCGGTATCCTTGATATGCGCGACGTCCGCGTCGGTCAGTCCGTCTGATCCGAGGCCCAGCGCCCGGATCAGGGCGCGATGCACGATGAGATCGGCATACCGGCGGATGGGTGAGGTAAAATGGGCGTAACGATCAAGGTTGAGCCCGAAGTGGCCGATATTGTCGGCAGAATACTGCGCCTGCATCTGGGTGCGAAGCACCACCTCATTGACGATCTCCCGGTTGGGTCCGTCCCGGGTCTGATCGAGGAGTCTGTTGAAGCGATCCGTGCGCGGCGCTTCGCCCTTGGTCCAGGGGATGGCGAGGGTCTCGAGGAAATCGGCCAGGGACTGAAGTTTCGCTTCGCTGGGCGTATCGTGGATCCGATAGATCAGGGGCGTGCGGCGTTGTTCCAGCGTCTGCGCGGCGCAAACGTTGGCCTGGATCATGAACTCTTCGATCAATTTGTGGGCCGTGAGCGAGGCCCTGGGCGTGATGGACGCGACCGCGCCGGCCGAATCCAGAACGATCCG
>Ga0116226_10002478_pt1 | contig 16099 bp, 10 predicted proteins | sample S1TSphfallax_FD_89692 | JGI IMG/M metagenome (GOLD analysis project Ga0116226, IMG submission 89692) | Host-associated microbial communities from peat moss isolated from Minnesota, USA - S1T2_Fa - Sphagnum fallax MG | ecosystem: Host-associated > Plants > Peat moss > Unclassified | place: USA...
AGGTGTCGTCGGCGAAGCGGCGCAGCCAGTCGCGCGCGGCGGCATCGGGCTGGAGTTGCAGCGCGGAGCTGAGATGGATTTTGCTGAGGCGGATTCCGGCCTTTTGCAGCGTGGTGATCGCGTCCTGCGGCTCCTCGTACTCGACGGCGAGATGGCAGGTGTCGTAATTGACCCCGAGGAATTTCCATAAGCGCGCGTCGCCGGGCCGATGCGCGGCCATTTCCTGGAAGAAGGTCAGCGTTTCGGCGCTGGTCTCGAACAGCCCGAGCGGCTCCGGTTCGAGGCCGAGGTGCAGTTGGCGACCGTGGCTCGCGGCGCAGCGCTCGATGTGGTCGATGCACTGCCAGAGGTGCTCGCGGATTTGCGCGCGCTGCGCGTCGGTGGTGATGAATTCCTTGAACGAGCCGGGCAGGGTGCTGACGCTGCCTTCGACGCCCTCCGGCACGAGCTGCGCGAGCAGGTCGAAGAGCCGGTTGGTGTAGGCGAGCCGGTCGGGATGCGTCCAATCCGGCCGATAGACCTGCTCCTTCACTTTTGTGCCGTGGAACTGGCCGAAGGGAAATCCGTTGATGGTGAAAACGTAGCAGTTGTGCTGCTTGAGCCAGCGGCGGAAGTGATCGAGCGCGTGCGGTTCACTGAGCTGGCGTGAGGCGAGATCGCTGAGGCGCAGGCCGATGGCGTAGGGATGGTCCGGGCAGACGCGCGCGCGCACGGCGAGGGTGTATTTCTCGAGGGAGGCGAGGGTTTCGGGCCAGTCCTCACCGCGATGGATGTTGGTGCAGTAGGCGAGGTGGAGATGGGGGCCGATTTGCATCGGATTAGCTTTCAAACGCCGTTTTTTCGACCTGGAACTTGGGGTTTTGGCCGAGGAAGCGCAGGGGATTGCCGTAGATGAGCCGGTCGATGGCGGCCTCGCTGTGGCCGCGCTTGCGCATTTCCAGCGCGGTCTTTGGCACAGCCAGCGGATCGCTGTGGCCCCAGTCGCAGGCGCAGTTGAGCCAGAGGCGCTGCGTGCCGTAGATCTCAACCATGTCGATGGCGCGGGCGGGCGAGCATTTCGACAGGGGATAGAGCGTGATGCCGGCCCAGAAACCGGCGTCGAGCACGGTGGCGACGGTGTGCTCCTCGACGTGGTCGATGATGACGCGGGCGGGGTTGATGCCCGGCGTGCGGGTGAGGATATCGACGATAAGGTTCGTGCCTTTCCATTTGTCCTCGAGGTGCGGCGTGTGGACGAGGATCATCTGGTTGTGCCGCACGGCGAGTTCGACCTGGCGCTCGAAGATCGCGACTTCGTTCCGGCTGTTTTTGTTGAGGCCGATTTCGCCGATGCCGAGGACGTTGGGCCGGTCGAGGAATTCGGGAATGAGGGCCAGCACCTCCTTGGCGAGCGCGAGGTTCTCGGCTTCCTTGGGGTTGAGGCAAAGCCAGGCGTAATGCGGCAGGCCGTAGCGCGCGGCGCGTTTGGGTTCGTGGTCGGTCAACTGGCAGAAGTAATCGTGGAAGCCCTCGGCGGAGCCGCGATCGAAACCGGCCCAGAAGGCGGGCTCGCAAACCGCGCGGCATCCGGCGGTGACCATGGCGGCGTAGTCGTCGGTGACGCGGCTGACCATGTGGGCGTGGGGCTCAATGTAACGCATGCGAGGAGTATGCAGGGTTTCACGCAACGGCGCAAAGCGCGCGACGACAAAATCGGAGTCTCAACGGGGAGCGCGGGTTAGAAGCCGGACCAGGCGCCGCAGGCGGATTTGTCGCCGGCTTGCGCGACGGGTTCCGGGGTGGGATCACTGAGCAGCAGGAGGATTTTCTTCGCCTTATCGGGGCTGGGTTCGGCGAGTTCGTGCAAGGCGGCGCGGAGGGATTTGAGGCGAAAATCGTCCGGGCCTTCGCTGCGCTCGACGCGGTCGAGGAACGCGGCGAGGTCGATGAGCCGCGAGCGGGCCTCGGCGAAATAGAGGTCGGTGATGCCCTGGCGGTTCATGGCTGGGTTGCGGCAGCGCCGGGGAGGCTGATGCTGATTTCCACTGGGGTATTGATCGGCGGGACCGCCTTTTCCTGGATTTGCCAAATCTGGTCGTCATCGTAACCCTCGCGGGGATTGTTGGCAAGGGCGGTCGGGTCGGTGATGACGGCGATGATGGAGAGTTCCTGGTCGGCGAGAAACTGGCCGTCCTCGACGAGGGAGCCGTTGTAGGTCCACGAGCCGGGCGACATGAGCTGGTTGGTGTGCAGGTTGAAAATCCAGTTGTCCGCGGGGGCCTCGCGGCGTTTGCCGTCCTGGGTCCAGGCCAGCGTGATGCGCACGGGCGTGCCGCGGATTTTCGGTGCCTGATGCAGGTAGGCTGAGTCGATGGCGGAGGGCGGCAAGGGCTCGTTGAGGTTGGGCTTGGAGTCTTCCGCCAGCCCGATGAGCAGCATGGCGAGGTGAATGTCGTGCGGTTTCACCTTCGTGGCGAGGAGGCTTTCGTGGACTTTGCCCTTGTCGTTGACGAGAAGATATTCGATGAGGCCGGCGTGCTGGTTGACGACGCCAGCAAAGGAAATGCGTTGATGTTTTTTGTCCAGGCGCACGCCGTGGTAGTCGAGGATGCCCGGCGCGACCTCCTTGAGATCGGCGGGGTTGTCGGTCGCTGCGGCCAGCAGGCCGGCGGCGAGGAAAAGGGCGGGCAGCATGGTCATTGGCGGAGCGCAACCGGGTCGAGGTAGAGCACCTTTAGATCAGCGGAAGCCGACTCGGCTTGCAGCGTGAGGTGGGCTGGATTGAGGAATGATAATTCCAGGAAGCGGGGTGGATCGCCGGCGTGAAAGGGGGGCGACTTGGCGACCTCGTGGCCATCGGCAAGGATATGGATGATAACGGTGGCATTGGGGGGCGAGTCGGAGGCGAGCGCGATTTGCACGCCCAGCGCCCGGAATTTGCCGGGGAGGGGAAAGTCGATGGACGTGCCGAGGCCGGTCTCGAGGATTTGTTCCTGGTCCGGGCCGAGCCAGGAGTCAACCAGCGGCGGCGCGGGTTGCGGCGCGGGATTGGCGGGGGCGTTGGCAGGGGCGGTTGCTTTCCAATCGAGTTCGGCGAGTTTTTGCACCAGCGCGCTGCCGGCGCGAATCTGTGCGATCTCATCCTGCCCGACCGGGATGGAGAGGCCGGAAGCGTCGCTGATGACGACTTGGTCGCCGTTGACGGTGAGGGCGGTGGCGTTGAGGATAGAGCCATCGCGGAGCCGGACTTCATAGGCGGCGGCCTTGACCTGGAGCGGGGCGAGGAAGCAGGCGCGAACCTCGATGTCGCGGTAGCTGGTGGTGCCGAGGAGAAGCGAGCTGACGTCGATTTCATCGTCGGACATCTGGGTGACCTGGCCGTCCATCATGTCGCCGTTGCGCATGAGCACCACGGGCTTTGAGGCCATTTGCGTCACTTGTGAGCGCTCGATGGGCAGAAGGACCGCCGCCGCGATGGCGGAACGGGATACGGGCAGGTGTTTGGCATTCCGGCGAACTATTTCGCCGTTCGCATCGGGCGAGGCTGGATCGAGGTTGAGGTGCGCAATCTGGCCGGCCAGGAGCGAGCCGCCTTGCAGGAGGACGCCGGCCGGCAGCACCTGGGCTGTGGAGGGAAGCGGGGTGATGGAGAGTTGGTCGAAGGTGACTTTGCCGGTGACTTTGTCGCTGACGCTGCGGGCCAGCAGGCCGACGAGCGGATTGCCAAAGGGGTTGAGGTTGCAGGCCGAGATGGAGTCCCAGTTGGTGCCGTCCGAGGATATCGAGGTGTAGACCGTCTGTCCGTAGCGTTCGAGGCGCAGCCACAGGGGTGGATTCCCCGTGCTTCGCTCGTGGCCGTGGCTCCGGCCCGTGTCACGACGGAACTGGGTTTCAATCTCGCCAATGCCGTCGACAAACACGCTGGACATGTCGGCCTGCGGATTGAGGGAATCCCGGAAGGAGATGCCGCCCGTCAGCTCGCGGGCCGGTGGATCGATGGACAGGAGGTGTGCGGTGAAAAAACCACTTTGCAGCCACGGCAGGCCAACGAAGTAGAGGCAGTCTTCCCGATCGTGAGTTTTCTTGTTGGTGGTGGTGGCGGTCAGGGTAAATGTTCCGCTTTGCACTGCCACATCTCCGGGGGTTAAGACGTCGCCGAGATTTTGTCCGGCCCATGGCGCCGGGAGTTGGTTGATGGCACCGGGGCGAATGACTTGCAGGGTAAACGGGGTATCGTCGAAGCGGGATTCGAGGACGTCGGGGAGTGCGGTGTCGGGAGGAGAGGATTCCGCCTCGGCATGGATGGTTGTTCCGGTGAGGGAGAGTTTGCCGTTGATCTCGGTGCCGTTGGTCAGCGTGATGAGGGTGCCAGCCTGGGCCAGGGAGGCAGCACCGAGGACGAGGAGGGTGCAGAAAAGCGCCGGGTTGACGACGAATTTCCGCCGGGATTGCCGCTCAACGCTGGTAGAGGGGCAGATAGCCATACGGCAGGGAAAGTATGGTGGTGAAGACAGCGGTGCACCAGTTGGGGCCGATGCTTTTGGCGCTAGAGTCGATGGATGCGTCCCAGTAGCTGCCGTCGGGGGTGGTGGTGACATGTTTGAGCAAATAGTCCTGGGCGAAGGTCTGATAGTAGGTTTTCCAGGTTTCGCCGCCGATGAGGTAATGGGCGACGCCGGAGTAGTAACTGCCATAGGTCAGCCATTGCACGCGCCAGCCCCGGGTATCGCTTTTATCGAGGTAGTTCATGACGCGGTTTGACCCGGCGGCGACGAGGGGATCATCGAAGAGGCCGGTGATTTGCAGGGCATAAATCGCCGCGGAGTCGCGCGCGTAGCTGCCTGGGCCGGGGGTGGCTTGGTAGGTGAAGTCGCCGGTTGTGCCCACGGCGCAGCGCTTGATGTAGGCGACGGCGCGGTCGATGGTGGCCTGGGGAACGTCAATGCCCGCGCGCTTGGCCGCGACCAGCGCGACGGTTTGCGGCACGGTGACGGAGATGTCGGCGTCATGCGCGCCGGGCTGGTAGCGCCAGCCGCCCTCGGGATTTTGGCCCTGGACAATGAGGAGCACCAAGTGCTCGAGCTTGGTTTTGATGACCGGGTTCTGCGTCTCGCCGTAGAGCTCGGCCAGGACCATGGTGCCGAGGCCGTGCATGTACATGTAGTGGTCCGGGTCACTGGTGCGGAAGGTGCCATCGGCCTGGACGGAATCGAGCAGGAACTGGAGGCCGTTTTTGACCTGCCGGGCGTAGGGGCCGGCCTCGGGCAGGTTGCCATTGGCCATGTAGGCCATCATGACATACGCGGTCATGGCCACGGCCCATTTGTTGGAACGCGGGCTGGTTTTGTCGCCGGTCCAGGAGCCATCGGCCAGTTGCTGGGCGGCGAGGTACTTGAGCGCGCCGTTGATGACGGCTTCGGTGTCTTTGTCGACCTTGACGGTGTCCGCGGGCGCGGGCGCGGCGGTATCGTCGGCGCGCAGGGTGGCGCAGGCGGGCAGGAGGGCCAGCGCGGCGCAGGCGAATATCCGTTGGGCGAGGGTGCGGCTGGGCATGATGCTAGTGGGCCGGGGCGGCGGTGGCCTGGTCGGAAAGATTCTTAAGATATTGGTCGATCATCGGGGCGTATTCCTGAGGCCGGGGCTCGGCCTGGGTTTCTGAGATGGCGGAGCGTTCGCGGCTCATCACGGTGATGAATTTACCGGTGCCGGAGACGTCATGGAGCGCGCCCTTTTCGGTGCCGCCGCCGGTGATCGTTTGCGCGCCATCCACGCTCGGCGTGTCGGGACCGGGCGGGGTGGGCATCATGCCCGGCTGCCCCGGCATGGGTGGGCCTGGCGGGGGAGCACCCGAGGCCGTGGGTGAACTAGAGGCCATGCCGGCCTGGGCCATGGCGACGGCAGCCTGGGCCTGGGCCAGCGCGGTCTGGGCCGCGGCGGCGGCGGCGGCGGTGGCCTGGGCGTTGTTCTGACCGGCGGCCTGCTGGCCTTGCGCGATGTCTTGCTGGGCTTGCTGGACGGCGTTTTGGGCGCCGGCCGGCAGGCCTTGGGATTGACCGGCGGCTTGGGCGGCCTGGGCGGCCTGGTTTAAGGCTTGCTGGGCCTGGGCCATGGTTTGTGCACCGGCCTGCTGTCCGCTGGCCTGTTGGCCGCCGGCTTGGGGTGCGGCCGCCTGCGGTTGTCCACTGGCGGGCTGCGAGTTGGCTTGTTGCTGGCCGCCGGCCTGTGGGGTGCCGGTCTGTTGTTGTCCGCCGGCTGGTTGGGCGTCTGCTGGTTGCGAGTTCGCCTGCTGTCCGCTGGCCTGCTGCGAGTTTGCCTGCTGCTGGGCGCTGGCGTCGGCGGTGCTCACGGCGTTCTGGGCTTGCTGAAGATCATTCGCGGCCTGGGCTAATTGCGCGGAATCAGGTGCCTGTTGCTGGCTTTGCGCGACGGCCTGCTGCACGGCCTGGTTCGCCTGTTGGAGGTCCTGGGTGGCTTGTTGCTGGTCCTGTTGGGCCTGCTGGGGCTGCGAATTATTCATGGCCTGTTGCGCCTGCTGCATGGCCTGCTGCGCGTTGGCCAGGGCTTGCGCGGCGGCCAGGGAAAGCGGCGAGGCGGTTTGTTGCAATGTCTGGGTGGCCTGCTGGAGTTGCTGCTGGGCTTGCTGTCCCGCGCTGCCGGCCTGGGTGATTTGCTGCTGCTGTTTCTCGGCCTGCTGAATCTGGTTTTGCAGGTCCTGCATATTCTGCGCCGCGTTCTTGGAGGCGGCGTCGGCGGCTTTTTGCGCATCGGCCAGGTCCTGGTTGAGCTGCTTGTCGGCGGTTTCCAACTGGTCGATGGCGGCCTGCTCGCTGATGGCGGCATTGGCAAATTTACCGCCGAATGACCGCAAAATGGCGCGGGCCTGTTGCATCGGGGTGATGGCTCCCTTGACCAGCCCGGCGGCGGTGGGGTTGGTGTTTTGCATGTCCTGCACGAGGGAGTCGGTCTGGTCGACGATGAGGCCCTGCTTGCTGTCGAGGCCGGTCGTGCGGGGCTTGACGTCCTGCGCCGCGTTGGTCTGGTTGAGGAGGTCTTTTTCCGCATCGATGAGCTTGTCGAGGCCGGCGGCAAAATCGGACATGGCATTGACGGTGGTGGTGGGCGGGTTGAGGTCGCGGGTCACCTGGCGCAGGACGTCGCGGGCGGCTTTTTGCAGGGTGGTGGCCTGGAGGAGGTGGCCGGCGGCGAGGTCCGTATTGGCTTGGGTGAGGTTGTCCTGGACTTTGCCAGTGGTGAAGTCCTGCCGGGCCTGCTGCATGGCGGTGCCTTGCTCGCCGCTGGAATTCTGCGCGGCCTTGTCGAGCATCTGCCCGGCCATGGCCACGTCGTTGGTCAGCGCACTCTGGTCGGCCTGGACGATCTGCGAGGTGGTTTGCTGGAGGGTGGTTTGCTGTTGCCGGCCCTTGCCGGCGATGTCGGAGGCGACCTGAACCGTGGACCACATGATCTGGGTCTGGCGATCGGTGAGTTCCTTGAACTTGTCCGGCAACTGGTCGCCGGCCTGGCGCTGTTCGTAATCATTGAGGATTTGGCGGAACTGGAGAATGATGCCTTTCTGCGCGCCGTAGGCTTCGACGAGGTTTTGTTCGCCTGAACTTGTGCCGGCGGTCTGGCTGGCTTTTTGCAGCGAGGCGATGACACGCTGCATTTCCTGCGTGGTGAGGTTGTTGAGAATGGCCTTCGTGGTGGTGAGCGTCTTGACGTCGGCACCGCTGATCCCGTTGTCGCTTAGTTCGCCGATGAGGGCCTGGATCTGGGCGGACAGGATGTCGGTGTGCCGGCGGAGTTCCTGCTGGTCGGCGGCGCTTTGCTGGATGGAATTTTTGACCGCGTCCTGGGCGGGGGCGGTGGTGACGGCAAGACCGGCAAGCAGGAGAATAGGCGCTGATCGGGTGGACAGGAGGGAAAGCGTCGCCAGGATGTTCATGGGGGCCTTGCGTCGTGCGGTTAACGCCAACCTAGAGGCGAAGCTTCCGCTTGTCGATGCGGTTGGGTTAGATTGTGCATGGCCGGTTACTTCGCTGGGGGCGACGGCGGAGCGGGGGCCTGCCGCCCCTGGATGGTCTGGCCGAGGTCCTGGTTGATCTTGGTCTCGTGTTCCTGCAGTTCCTGCATGACGCTGAGGTCGTCCTCGACCCGGTTCATCACGTCGGCCTTCTTTTCGGATTCGCTGACCACCTTGATGACGTGATGCTCGCTGTCACCGATGCCCGGCCCGGTGACATTGTTCGTGTCCTCGGCTTCCACCCAATACTCGATGCTGGTGCCTTCGGCGACGGGCGGCTGGATGGCGGCGAGATCGAAGAGGTATTGGTCCTTGAAAGTGGCGGGATGATCGTCGCCGACTTTCAGGGGTATGCGGGTTGGCGGCACCGGGGCCGGGGGCGTCGCGCTGGTGCTGGTATCCGCGTCCGAGTTGTCCTGGTCGCGGATGAAGCGGTAGCAAAGGGTGAGCTTGGCCACGCCGTAGTCATCGGTTGCGGTGTAGGCGATGGCGGGCTTGGCCTTGAGCGTGTACATCTCCTGCAGGCCCTCTGGGGCGGTCAGGTCAACGGTTGGCGGACGATCCGGGATGAGATCGATGCGGTATTGTGTCTCGTCACCGGAAGTCACGCCGGCTTCGTTGGTGAGCAGGATGGAGAAGCCGGTGAGTTTGTCGGCGGGGATGTCGATTTCGCCGGTCAGTTCCTTGCCATCCGCGCCGTCGATGGTCAGGGGCAGCGTGGTGTTGATGCCGGCCAGCTTGATTGAGGCCTGCACGACCTTGCTGTTGGTGATGGCATGGATCTTGAGCTTGCTGCCGGCCAGCAGGGCGAGGTTGCCCACGGTGCGCTTGACGTCGGTCAACCCGGTGTAAGCGGGATAAACCTGCGTGCAGTCGATGGACGTCACGTAGGGACGGGGGGCGGTCTTGATGGAGTAAGGGCCGGCCTCGCCGTCGTTGAGCGTGATGGTGTAGGTAAAAGGCTGGGCGACGCTCTTGATCTCGAGGCTGAACCGGTCGCTGAAGCCCGGCTCGCGGTCGATGTCGATTTCCTGGATGTGGCCGGAGTCATCGGTCAGCGTGACGCGGCCATGGGAGGGAATGATGCCGCTGGCCTGCGCCTCGAGCAGGACGTTCTCGCCCATGGGGACGGTTTTGTCGCCGGTGAGGCAGAGGACTTCGGTCTTGCGCGGCACCTGGGCCGGCAGGAGGAAGACGCGCTCGAGCAGCGCCCCACTACCGGGCGCGCAAATAATGAGGTAGGCGAGCCAGATGATCGCAACCGCCAGCGCCATGAGCAGGCGCGATTGCATTCGGCGACCGGGGACGATCTCGTTGAAATTCACCGTGGCTGTGCGCTGGTCGGTGTCCTGCTGAATGGCGTGCACCAGCTCGGGCGAGTCGCGGGTGAAGCCCGGTTTGCTCAACTGCACCGCGGCGATGACGCGGCCGCGCAGCTTGGGGAAATGTTTTTCCACCATGAGTGCGCTGGTCTCGAGATTGGGTTTGCTAGCCCAAAGCGGCAGCAGGTGCCGGCGGGCGTAATGGACGAGGAGCGCGAGGTCCGCGGCAAGAAGCACCGCGCGGGTGAGTAAATGGAGGTTGAGCATCCAGTCGAGGAACATCTGGAGGGTGAGCAGCATCAGCGCGAAGGCCGCGGCGCGCGCGACCCGCTCGGTAAGATTGACCGAGCGGTGGCGGCGGCCGAGGGCGATGAGCTTCCCGGCGAGCTGCTTCGGCACGGGGCTTTGCCGCGGGATCAACGGCGGCACATAGCGCTCCACCTTGATGGGCGGCGCCGACACGCCTTTCGGAGCCTTCTTCTTTTTGGGAAGAATCTTTTCCGGGATGAGATCGAGCACGGTCATGGTGCGGGGATTTAACGGGAAAAGTTTACTTCAGTTGCCAACGTTTGCGCAGGATCCATTCCACCGAGGCGAGGGCGATCATAAGGGCGTAATAGAAGGGCGAGAACGCCAGTTCCACTTCCTGCGGCGAGGGAACCCGGATGGATGAGCCGCCGAGGCCGCTGGGGACGTTCTCGGGCGTCGCGGTTTGGTCTGAACCGGGCGCGGAGGAAGGCTCCAGCATCTTGTAAAGGTCTTCCTCGCGGTAAAAAGCGCCGCCGCTGGTTTGCGCCATTTTCTTGAGCAGTTCGATGTTCAGCGCCGTGTCGCCCAGCTCGAACTTCGGTTCGGTGACGCGGAAGTCGATGGGCGAGGTGGGATCGTGGTCGGTCGAGAAGGTGTAGACGCCGGGAGTGGTGACGATGACCTCGCCTTCGTAGTAACCGGGCTTGCCGGGACTGGCCTGCAGCGCGACTTCCTTCTTCAGGCCGGAGGCCGGGGCGTTGGGGTTGTCGGGCTGGAGGCTGAGCGTGCCGTTGATGGTGGCATCCAGCACGGGCTGGAAGCCGCTGCGGTAGAGGCGGCCGGCGATGGTGACGCGCTCGCCGCTGACATAGAGCTTCTTTTCGGTGGTCAGCTGGGTCAGCCGCGACGCGCCCAGGAGCCGGGGCAGGCCCAGCCGGAGCAACGTCTGGCCCCAGAAGCGCGTGTAATATTTTTCGCCGACATTCTTGCGCCAGCGCCACGTCTCGTCCGTGCCGACAAAGAGCGTCTGGCCCGCGCCGTAGCTTTGCAGGGCGACGACCGGCATCTCACCCGCGCGCGTGGCTTTTTCCGGCGACGGGTCCTCGATGAGCACTTCCGCGGCCGGTTTGGATTTGACCACCCGCGCATCCCAGTAAATCCCGGGGAGGTTTTTCCAGATGTCGGCGTTTTCCTCATCGTTATTGGAGAGGCGCAGCGTGGGAGAACTTTGGCCATCGGGGGTCAGCTCAAGCGCGATCGGGTGTGTGGGCGGCACGCCGCTGGACAGGACCTGGCCCTCGAACTCGACGGGGAAGAGGGTCTCCAGCGGCGTGCGGCGGTAGGAACTGGGCATGTAGTTCCGGCCGGCCAGGAAAACGACGCCGCCGCCGAAGGTGGAGACGAGATCGTTGATGTTTTGCATTTGCTCGTTGTTGAACAAGCGCGCGTCCACGTCGCCGATGATGACGACGTCGTATTTCATCCAATCGTCCTTGGTGGCCGGCAGCGCAGCGAGATAGGGCGAGCCGGCCTCGCGGCTCAGTTCGGGATCGCCATCGACCAGGTAAAAGTGGGGTTCGAGGCGTTTGTCGCGCACGAGCATGGCCAGCAGGTAGCGGAACTCCCAGCGCGGCTTTTCCTCAATGTAGAGGACCTGCACTTTGCCGTCGATGACGCGCACGCGCTGCGCGGCGGTGTTGTTGTCCTTGATCGCCTCGTCCGGCAGCGGCGGAATGGTGGCGACGAGATCATATTCGCCCTTGGTTTTCGGCTGGAACTTCAGGGGGATGACCTGCTCGCCGTCGTCGCCGAAGGTGACGTCCTGGCTGGCCACGGTATCGTCGCCGAGCTTGAGTTCGATCCGCGCGGTGCGGCCTTTCATGGATTGCGAGCGGACGGTGACGGAAGCGGTCTGGTCCTCGCCGGTGAACTCGACCTCGGGCGCGTAAACCTGGGTGACGATGATGTCGTGCGGGGAAGCGATGCCGACGCCGTAGATGTAGAGCGGCACCTTGTCCTGCTGGGCGAGGGCGGCGGCGTCGAGCGGCTGGCTGCCGTAGTTGTTGCCGCCGTCGGTGATGAGGAAGAGGCCGGCGAGCGGCTGGCCGCGCTTGAGGTCGAGCAGGCTGCGCACGGCATCGCCGATGGCGGTGTAGGGCTTGTCGAAGGTGATGGCATCGAGGAACGACGCGGGATTTTTCGCGGGCGCGCCTGGGCTGGTGGCCGTGGATGCGGGCGTGGACGTGTCCGTGCTGCCGGCGTTGGACACGGCTTGCAGCGTTTGCCCGAAGGTGTAGGGAACCAGGTCGTAGGTCTTGCTCAACTGGTCGAGTAGTTGCAGGCGCGAGTTGGTCAGCGCGGATTTGGCCACGTCGGCGCGCGCGAGCTGGCTGAGCGCGCTGGTGTCGGCCGGCATCGCCTGGGTCAGTCCGCCTTTGGGATCGAGCAATCCTTGCGCGAGGGCGGCGCGCTTGAGGTCATCGGGGTCCTGCCGCAGGTCCTTGATCTGCATGCTGGCGCTGGAGTCGATGAGCAGAAGCAGCGAACGGCGGATGGTGCCCTCGACGGTGAGGAGCAAGACCGGGCGCATGAGCATCAGCACGATCATCCCGAGCAGGGCGGAGCGCAGGGTGGCGAGAATGATCTTGCGCGCCTGGCTCAGGCTCGGCGAGGCGCGCAGGTAGGTCCAGAAAGTCGCGCCGATGATGACGGCGGCGATGAGCAGCGCCGTGCTTGGATTCAGCCCGTGGAACGCGACGTTGATCTCCGAGACGTGCACGCTGTCGGCGACCGGAATGCCCAGGAATTTGAGGATTTCTTTCATGGCATCACTTTGATTTGCTGAACGACTGGGCCAGGAAGATTTCCAGCGTTGCGCAGACGAGCGCGGCGACCATCAACGGCCACCAGAACTCGCGGCCGTTGCGCGCGCTGGTGAGCTTGGGCGTCAGCGAGGCTTCCGGCGTCCACTTGATGATGTCGACCGACTGGGCGAGGGTCTTGAGCTGCGCATCGGAGAGGAGCGTGAGGTCGGATTCGCGCGGGTCGGATTGGGCGGCGAAGCTGATCGGTTTGTCATCGCCGGCGATGGAGACCTTGTAGGCGCCGGCGAGGTCGGTGTGGGCGAATTGCACCACGGGCAGGCCGTTTGCCAGCGTGACCTGGCCTTCGACGCGCGGTGGATCGGTCTGGCCGGGCACGGTGACGGTGAAGTCGCGATGGAGGAGCTCGCTTGGCACGACGAAGGAGAAGGCTTGTCCGACGCGGACGTTGAGGCCTTCGGTTTGGCGCTCGATGAGCGAGCCGAGCACGCGCTGCATGAGCGGGACGAAGGGCGCATGCACGGGCAGGTCGTTCCAGGCCGTCGTCGGCGTGCTGGCGAAAAGGACGACGCGGCCCGCGCCCCAGGTGTGCTCGATGGCCGCGGGGTCGTCGCCGCCCGCGAAGTGCAGGATGACGCGCGGCGGGCCGCCGGTGGGGGACGATTCGCCGGCGGCGGGGGCTTTCCAGTCCACGGGCGTCAGCGCGTAATAGGCGTAGAAGTGCGCCGTGGCCAGGGAGCCGGCGGAGGGGTCGTTCCAGAGGGAGGTGATGGGGTGGTCGTAGTTGTTGGGTTGGAGCGAGTAGAACTTTTTGTCGTCGTGCCGGTCGGGATCGCCGCGGAAGGGGCCGAGATGCGCGGGGAGGAAGTTGTCCTTGCCCAGGTCCTGATTATAGGAGTCCACGTTGGCGTGGGGGCCGGGGAAGACGACGAGGCCGCCGCCCTGTTGGACGTAGCGGGCGAGCGTTGGCACCAGGGAGGCGTCAACCTGGTCCACCCCCAGCAGGTAGACCGCGTCGTAGTCGTCGAGGGAGGTGGCGCCGAGTTGGCTGGCCTCGATGGTGGTTGTCTTGATGAAATAATTGGCGAGGTCGTCCGGGGCGACGGGCGTGAGCGCGTTGCGCACGTAAAAGTCGTCGGTGTCGGCGGGCTGCAAGGCTGTGCCGCCGTTGACGAGCAGGACTTTCACCTCGCGCACGGTGCGGACGGCCAGCGTGCGCTGGTCGTCGGCGGGCAGGCGGTCATGCGGGATTTGCGCCGTTATCGTGTGGTAGCCCTCGGAGCGGAGCTTGGCGAAGAGCGCGACGCTGCCGGCCGCGCCGGGCTGGATGCTGTCGATGATCTTCTCATCGACGGCAGGTTCGTCGTCGACGTTGAGGCTGACGCGCACGTCGCGCGCCTCGGTGCCGCTGCCGTTGAAGACCTGCACGGTGCAACGCAGCGGCTGGCCGACCGGTGTGAGGCCGTTGTCCATGCGCAGGTCGGTGATGCCAAGGTTGCTTTCGGCTGCGTCGCCCACGAGCACGAGGTGCACGGCGACCTGCTTTTGCAAGTCCGCGAGTTGCTTTTCCATCTGCTCGATGGAGGGCCAGCCGTTGGCCTGGCCGTCGGTGATGAGGTAGATTTCCTTCGACTCGGTGCCCTCATGCCGTTGCAGGGTGGTGACGGCGAGTTGCAGCGCGGTGGAGAGATCGGTGGCGCGGTCGGTCGGTTTGGCCTGGCGGATGGTCTGCCGCAGGAGGCTGAAATCGTAGGTGGGCTGGGCGATGACCGGCTGGACGTTGTCGGCGGCGAAGAACAGCGCGGCCGATGAGCCGGAGGGGAAAGCGGCGAGGACCTGCTCCGCCGCGGTTTGCGCGCGCTGAAAGCTGGTGGTGATGCCGTTGGTCAGGCCCATGCTGTAGGAGTCGTCGATGATGATGACGGCAGCGACCTGGTGCGAAGCGGAGGTTTGGTTGCCGGTCTGCCAGGTCGGACGGGCCAGCGCGAAGATGAGCAGCGCAATCAGCAGGCAGCGCAGGAGCAGCAGGAGGATGTCCTCGAGCTGGAGGCGGCGCTGGTTTTTCTCGATGCTTTCCTCAAGGAAGCGCATCGCCGCCCAGGTGACTTCCTTGACCTGAAACTGGTTGAACAGGTGGATGATGATCGGGATGGAAATGGCGGCCAGGCCAAAGAGCGCTGCAACATTGAGAAAGGTCATGGCCGTGTGAAGACGCGCCTGCTAACGCGCGGCGACCTTGTGCCGGAAGGCGAGGTAGCTGCTGAGCATTTCGGCGAGCGGGGTGCGCGTGTTGGCGAGGATGTAGTGGCAGCCGGAGCGGTCGCAGACCAACTGCATGCGCTTGCGGAAATTATTCACGGCGTCGAGGTAGCTTTTGCGGATGCCCTGCGGGTTGGTCTTCATCCGCGCCGCGCCCTCGAGGCCGATGAATTCGACCGTGCCGTCGAAGGGGAACTCCAGCTCGTAGGGGTCCATGATGTGGAAGACGATGACTTCGCTGCCGCCGAAGCGGATTTGCTGGATGCCTTTCTCGAAGGCGGTCTCGTCGTCGAAGAGATCGCTGATGACCGCGACGATGCCGCGGGCCTTGGTCATGCGGGCGATGTCGCTGAGCGCCGAGCCCAGCCGCGTTTGCTGCGTGGCCTTGAATTCGGCGAGCTGGTGCATGATCGGATGGATTTTCGCCAGGTTGTCGGTGCGGGTGATGGTTTCGCGCATCTGCGTGTCGAAGACATGGAGGGCGACCGCATCGCGCTGCATCAAGACGAGGTAGGCGAAGCAGGCGGCGAGGGCCTTGGCGTATTGGAGCTTGGTGAGTTTGGCGGAGCCGTAGTTCATCGACTCGCTGCCGTCGAGGACGATTTGCGCGACGAAGTTGGTGTCCTGCTCGTACTGCTTGATGTAGTAGCGGTCGGTGCGGCCGAGGACTTTCCAGTCGAGGTGGCGGGTGTCGTCCCCGATGGTGTACTCGCGGTGCTGGGCGAACTCGATGGCGAAGCCGCGGAAGGGGGAGCGGTGCTCGCCGACGCGGTAGCCTTCCACCACATTGCGCGCCAGGATGCCGAGCGCCTCTCCGCGCGCGACGGTATCGGCATCAAGGAGGTTGGTTTGCGTTTCCATGGCGTCGCGGAATAGGACTTATAGGGCCGATGGGACCCATAGGGTCAAGGGGACAAGCGGTTTAACCGAAAGTCTTATAAGTCCCATCGGTCTGATAAGTCCTGTTTTCGCCACTAAGCCAGCGGCTCGGTTTGGGGGACGGCCTCCAGGATTTTGCGCACGACGTCGTCGGCCGTGATGCCTTCACTCTGCGCGGTGAAGTTGATCGCGATGCGGTGGCGCATGACGGCCAGCGCGACGGCGGCGACATTTTCGCAGGCGACATAGGTCTGCCCGGAGATGAGCGCGTGGGCCTTGGCCGCCATGATGAGACTCAGGCTGGCGCGCGGGCCGGCACCGAAGCTGAGCCATTTTTTGCAGAAATCGAAGGCCGTGGGGGTCTTGGGCCGCGAGCCGCGCACGATCTTTTCCGCGTAGCGATAGACGTGGTCGGGCACGGGAATTGTCTTCACCGTCTCCTGGATGAAGAGGACGTGCTCGGCGGTGAGAACCGGCTGCGGTTGCTCGCCCTTCATGCCGGTGCCCATTTTCATGATGAGCAGTTCCTCTTCCTCGGAGGGATAATCGACGTTGATGAGGAACAT
>Ga0116226_10002479_pt1 | contig 16098 bp, 4 predicted proteins | sample S1TSphfallax_FD_89692 | JGI IMG/M metagenome (GOLD analysis project Ga0116226, IMG submission 89692) | Host-associated microbial communities from peat moss isolated from Minnesota, USA - S1T2_Fa - Sphagnum fallax MG | ecosystem: Host-associated > Plants > Peat moss > Unclassified | place: USA...
AATATTTCACGCCGTCCGACCAGGCGACCGATTCGGGCGGAGACAAGGATTTCGGCGCCGGAGGTGCGGCCGTGCTGGCAGACCTGCCCGCCGGCAGTCCCGTATCGCAGGTGCTCTTGTGCGGGGGAAAGGATGGATCTTTGTATCTCTTGAATCGCCAAGCCCTCGGCGGCTTTGGGGATGGCGGCGCGTTGCAGAAAATTTTGTTCGGATACCCGGTGTACGCGACGGGCGCCTACTGGAACTCGAACTACTTCATCAGCGGTGACCATGGGCCGCTGGAGAATTTCGTGATGAACCCGGCGATTCCGCAGATGAACCTTGCGGCCTCGTCGACGCATGTCTATGGATTCGGCGGCAGCAGCCCGTCGGTGTCGGCAGCTGGCACGCAGAATGGCATCGTGTGGGCTTTGGACAATGCCAATTTTTGCACCGGTACTGCGCCCGGTTGCGGGCCCGCGGTGTTGTACGCTCATGAAGCGGCCAACGTCACCGGCACCCTGTGGAACAGCGGCGGCAATGGAGCTGATGCTGCCGGTAACGCTGTGAAATTCACGGTTCCAACAGTGGCGAATGGCAAGGTGTACGTGGGCACGCGGGGCAATAATACGGGCGGCCCTTTGGGCTCTACGTCGGCGGCGGGTGAGTTGGACGTCTACGGGTTACGTCCGTAACTGCAATACGTTTGTATTTCATTCTAAATACAAATCGACGGCAATTATGAAACAGCCACGTCCGAGCTCGCATTTTGACGTCCCAAAGTGTGAAAACCTTCACATATCCATCACTTTGATGCCATCAGGTCACGGCATTATGCCTGCGCATCATGGATAGCTCGAGGTAACGGGCAGATCCAAGGGACACGCAGCTCATCATTTTTAATTGGGAGTCTTAATGAACACACTACTGAAAGTCGGCGCTTCGAGCGCTCTAACGCTTGCCGCAATAGCTGCGCATGCGTCTATTGCCATCCCGTCGTCAGGCGCTGGCGATGCTATCCTGTTTGCTGAAGTCGTTAATGCGGCCGGCACGCAGGCCGTGGCTTCTTATGCCGGAGATACCGGCGTGAGCGTCGCTACGCTGGCGGCCGGCCTTGCCTCTGGCTCCAGCACCAACTACCTCGCGGGCGATGCCAACCTCCAGAAGCTGTTCGCGGCTGATGCCAGCGGCGACATCGTGGTTTACGGAGTTCTCGGCGGCTCTTACACGGGTGCAAACAACAATTCCAATATCGGAACGGCTGGAAACGCAAATTTCATCTCGACCTCGACCGCAACGACCGCGGAGCCGGGTGGCAGCACTTTCAACTTAAATCAAGTGAATACGAGCGCCTTGAAGACTCTGTTAGGCAGTCTCGGGGGTACGATCCAATCGGTAAACAGCAATAGTGGCGGTGCCGCGAGCATCGAGGGTCCCGTTCCGGCTACTGCCGGTGTGTGGGACGACACCCTGTCGACCGGCGCAGCCACTGGATACGGCTTTTTTTCGAATGGCAACGCCGTTGGATCTGCCGTGAACCTGTTTGATATCACGGGGGCAGGTACATCACCTGCTGCGACGGCAACCAACAAGATAGTCGGCACTGCGAGCCTCGTCGACACGGCGAACGGCGCGTACTTGACGCTCGCTGGTGCGTCCTCTGGGACGACGCCTCCGCCCGCTGTCCCGCTGCCTGCCGCCGTGTGGCTCTTGGGCAGCGGCCTTCTCGGCTTGACCGGTGTTGCTCGTCGTAAGCTCAAGGCTTGATCGACACCCGGCTGGAACAAATCGACAAATCTTAGGAGTTTTTCATGGTTCGTAATCAGACAATCGCGGCTGCCGTAGCAGCCGTGCTCTCAACGGGATCAGCGTTCGCGGGGACCAGTACCTTGCTAACGGGGTCGCAGGCCCAGAGCCCGTTCCAAGCGCTATACATCGCAGGCTCATCAGCCGCCAAGAACGCGATTCTCGCCGTGCTCGAAGGACCTACGCTTTGCAACGGCAGTTACTCGGTGTTCAGCAGCACCGGAGACACGAATTTCTTCGCCGTCTCCTGCCAGCCAACCTCCGCTACTGGCCTCAGTGGTGCCAATGGCACCAATATTTATACGGTATGGTACCGCGCCGAGGGTGGATCGGTTACCGGCGCTTTGCCGTTGGTCGCGGGCAACACGATCGGATCGTCCATCCGGCAGATGAATTTAACCAACGCAACCCAGGGTCCAACGCTCGGTTACTCGGTTTCGGTCCCTGGCTCGGCCACCTTCAATGGTCTGGATGATAGTTTCCCTACCAATACATTTGAGGCGCCAGTGCAACTCGGAATCACGGACGTCGAACCGTCGGCATTGGTGAAATCCAATTACCCCTCGGCATACAAGACTTCTGTCTACGGATCGGCAACGGCCGCACAACTCGCCGCACTCTCGAAGACCGCCATTTTCGATCAAGTGTTCGGCATTTTCGTGAATACCCAGGAAAGCCAATTCACGTCTTCGCAGCAGTCCGGCCACGGCGCTGCCGTAGGCGGCACTGCGTCTGGTCTGGCTCTTTCCAAGCAAGCCATTGCCAATATTCTTGACCTTGTCGACACTGATTGGTCGACTGTCACGGACGTCAACGGCAACGCGGTCACCGCAACCTCCGCGCCAATCACCCTAATCAATCGCGAGGCGGGGTCCGGAAGCCGTACTGCTACAGATATTTTCTTCACTGGCGACTCCTGCTTGACGACGACGAGTTCGATTCTTGGGAATAACATCCAAGAGACGGGCGCGCAGGATTATTTCTCGACCTCCGACCTGTTGAACGCGGCGAACACGACGCCCGGATCGATCGCGTACGCGACGATCGATCAGGCCGGCTCAAGTTTTCCGAACCTGACTCTGGTTGCTCTCGACGGAATCCAGCCGACAAGTCTGGCGGCTGCTTCGGGTGAGTACGGCGATTGGTTTGAAGCCTTTGCGGTTACCGGGCCCAATACTCCTACTACCGGGGACGGAAAGTCGTTGGTTACCAGCTTGATCAAATCGCTGCAGAACATCAACAACAGCATTCCATCTGGCCAAGCTGACTTGCTCGGCAATCCCCTGTTTGATGCGGCGGTCGGCCCCGCGCTGCCCATCAGCGGCACGACGGGAACGGGACCTGCATCCTCGAGCCCGAAGGCCATCTACACCAACCCGTTCTCTCGGGGTGGGGTGAGTTGCTCGTCTCCCGCCTCTGAGCTCTAGTAACGAGTCCTTCCGCCTAGAAAGGCGTTGCGAAATGGACTGGCCTCCCTCCGGGGAGGCCAGTTTTTTTTGCGCCCGGCAGGGCGCACGATCAATCGAATTGCATCAGACTGCAACACTACGCGGATAACCTGGGTGGATGGGGAAAAGATTCGCACTCTCCGGACTGTTGCGTCCGTCATCCGCAGCGCTTGCACTGATATGGCTTTCAAATTCCGCTGCTCTTGGGGCCATTGACCCGGATGCGGCCAAGGCAGAACAGCATTTCGCAGTCGAGGAATATCGCGTCATCGGCAACACGGTCCTCTCGAATCGTGATATCGAGCGACTGCTCTATCCGTTGCTAGGGCCTGACAAAACCATCAAGGATATCGAGTCGGCGCGGAGCGGCTTGGAAGCGCTTTACCACGACCGGGGTTATGGCACCGTATTCGTCGACATTCCACCGCAAACCGTAAGCGGCGGATTGGTTCGGCTGCGCGTTACCGAAGGCCGCGTGGAACGCGAGCAGATCGCGGGCGCCCGCTATTTTCCCGAGCGTGACGTCATTGCGGCGCTCCCGGCAGCCAAACCCGGCTCGGTGCTCCAGTTGTCGAAACTTCAGGCAGAGCTTTCGGCGGTCAACAGCGAGACTCCGGATCGCTCCGTCGTCCCTGTGCTGAAAGCGGGCTCAGTCCCCGGCACGGTGGACCTTGCCTTGCAGGTCAACGATCACCTGCCGCTCCACGGAAGTTTGGAAGTCAACGATCAGGCGTCGCTCGATACCCGCTCGCTCCGGTCCATCGCCAGCATCAGTTACGGCGATCTCTTCGGGCGCTTCGACACGTTGTCGCTGCAGTATCAATTCACTCCACAGCAGTTCGACCAGGTCCGGGTGTTCGCCGCCAATTACGTATTTCACCCTCTGGAGTCCGGGCTGCAGCCTTCGCTTCAGTACATCAACTCAAACAGCAACGTCGCGGCGGTCGGTACCCTCGGCGTGCTCGGCATCGGCGAGATCACGGGGCTGCGCCTTGCGTATCCGTTACTCACCGAATCGGCCGTCAATCAGTCAGTGACGTTTGGCTTGGACTACAAGCATTTTCGCAACCTCATCAACGAAAACGCGACGACGGCCGACGACACGCCCATCACGTATCTCGATCTGTCCTTCGCCTATGCCGGCTTCTGGCGTTCCAAGCTGCTGACCACCACTTTCGGTATCACCGCGAATGCGGGGCCGCGTGGTGTCGTCAATAACGAGAACAGCTTTGCGAATGATCGTTTCAAGGGCCGCGATAACTATTTTTATGTGCGCAGCGATCTGGCCTTCGACGTCACACTTCCGGCCAGCTTTCGACTGCGTGTGCGTGCGGCCGGGCAGGCGGCGGCGGAGCCGTTGATCACCAACGAGAATTTCTCCATCGCGGGAGTCGATGGAGTGCGTGGCTATCTGGAATCTGAGGTCTTGGGCGATCAGGGCGTTAAGGAAACCATCCAGCTCATCTCGCCCGGCTGGCATGTCGGCGAGCGCATGCTCGGCGATGCATTCGGTTTCTTCGATGCGGGGAGGACCTGGATCATCGATTCGCTGGCTTGCGAACCGTCGGGTTCGGGGTTGCATTTGCGCAGCGTGGGCGGCGGCGTCGACATTCTGCCAGGGCAAAAAATCACGGGCTCGTTGACATGGGCCAAGGCGTTGGATTCGGCAACCGACTTGGGTCCCGTCGCCGCGTCCGGTTGCCCCGCGTCGGGTCCCGCAACTCTGGCGGGCCAATCGCGAGTGTTGTTCCTGTTGCGCGGCTCGTTTTAGATGTCCGAAGCCGCACACGCCACTGCCCTGTCACACTCCACGCGTAGGGTTTCATGATGGGTTTGCGCCACGAAACGTCGGTCATGCTTCGCTTGAGTCTGGGTATCACGATTTGCTCGCTGGCAGCATGGAGCGACCGCTCGTTCGCCGGTACACAGCTTCCGGTTCCCTGCGTCGCCACGAGTTGTGGCACCGCGGTGAAGGGTTTCGTCACGACGGGCTCTGCATCCGCGGTAGCCTCAGGTAATTCGCTGTCGGTAACGCAGACCAGCAACACGGCCACGCTCAATTGGTCATCCTTCAATATCGGCGCCAACGGCAAGGTCGTCTTCGTTCAACCGTCCAGCACCTCGATCGCGCTCAATCGCATCTTCGATACCAACCCCAGCAGTATTTTTGGCACCTTGAGCGCCAATGGCCAGATCTACCTCATCAATGCGAACGGATTCTTGTTCGGCTCGGGTGCCACGGTGAACGTTGGGGGACTGCTGGCTTCGTCGCTGAATCTCACCGACGCGAATTTCGCTGCCGGTCTTCTCACACCGGGCCTTTCCGGCAACTCCGCCCTGCAACCCTTCGTCGACGCGGCGGGCAAGGTCCTCTCACAAGGCATTACCGTTCAGTCCGGAGCGCAATTGACCGCTGCCGATGGCGGTCGCTTGTTGTTGGCTGCGCCCGACGTCACCAATGCGGGAAGCTTGACGGCTCCCGACGGGCAAATCATCCTCGCGGCCGGACAGAGCCTGTATCTGCAGGCCAGCGGGCAGCCGGACCTGCGCGGTCTCATCGTCGAGGTGGACGGTGGTGGAACCGTGGCCAATCAACTCTCCGGGAACCTATCCGCGCCACGCGGCAACATCAACCTCACGGGTTTGATGGTGAATCAGGATGGGCGGGTGTCGGCCACGACCAGCGTGAACGCCAATGGCTCCATCGTGTTGCAGGCGGCCGACACGTTTCCGAGTTCCTACGCCGAAGGCACGACTTTCAGTGCGACGCACGGCGGGACGGTGGAACTCGGGCCGGGCAGTATCACGGAAATACTCCCCGAATACGGCGATACCACGACGGCGGTGCCGGCACAGGTGCAATTGCCGTCACAGATTTCCATCACCGGCCAACAGGTTTTGATGCACGATCCCTCGATCGTCGCACCTTCTGGGACGCTGACGGTAACGGCAGCGGCAGATCCCGCCGCGGGCGTGCAGGTGACCGATAATCCGAATGCCCAGATCCGCATCGACGCGGGGACGACCATCGATTTATCCGGCAGCGATGCACAACTGCCGATGTCGGCCAATCTCGTGACGGTGCAGTTACGGTCGAACGAGTTTGCCGACGATCCCACGCAGCGCGGTGGAGCGCTGCAATCCACGGCATCCAACACCGTGACGGTGACGGTCGACATGCGCGCGGATGGCGGTAACGGGACGCCAATCGCAAATGTCTCCGCGGCGATCGCCGCGGTGGGTCAGACCATCGCTCAACGCACGGAGGCGGGTGGCTCGGCTGTGTTCGAGTCGGAGGGGGACGTGGTCTTCACCCCGGGAGCGAGCATCAACGTTTCCGGTGGCTATACGACCTATCTCGGCGGCACCATTCAAACCACGAAACTGATCGGAGCCAACGGTCAGCTGTACGATATCGGCAGCGCGAATCCGCTGTTGACCTACACCGGCGTCATCAATCCGACGTTTACCCAGACCTACGACAAATGGGGCGTGCAGGACGTCGTGCCCACGCCGGGATTGAGTCAATACCAATCGACCTATGTGCAAGGAGCGGCCGCTGGCAGCGTTCAATTCGCGGCGCCGAGCCTCGCGGTGGCGGGCAGTTTGGCCGCGAAGACGGTCAGCGGTCCGTATCAACGCACTGCGCCCCCTGCGGGGGGCACCTTGACCATCGGCGATCCACTCGCAGCGCCGAACTATACGGATTACTTGGCGCCCAGCGTCAGCATCGTGAGCACACCGACGCCGACCGTCGTTGCGGACGGCGCGCCGCTGCCCAGCGACACGCTGCAGTTGCCGGCCGCGTACCTGACCAGCGATGGGTTCACCAATACGACGGTCTACAGCAATACCAGCATTGCGCTGCCATCCGGATTGCCGCTGGTGCTCACACCGGGCGCCTCGCTGTCGCTGGTCGCACCGCGAATCGATGTGGATTCCAGCATCACCGCCGTGGCAGGCAAGCTGTCATTCGAGAACGTACCGTCGTTTGTGGTGCCGATCCCGGCGGGCGCCTACTCGCCTAGCACGCAACGCCTCGGCATTGGCATCGGCGATGGTGTGGCACTCGATGTCAGTGGCCAGTGGACCAACGACAGTATTCCCAGCGACGGAATCGGCATGGCGCCCACGTATCAAAACGCCGGTTCCATCGATCTCAAATTGACGGTACAGCAGAGCGAGCTCGTGCTCGGCGACTATGCGTCGCTGAAAGCCAATGGCGGCGCCTGGCTGCAATCCGGCGGGACGCTGACCTACGGATCGGGTGGATCCATCACGCTCGATGCGAGTCCGGCGCAGGCCGCGCTGCAGTTTGGCGCAGGCCTCACGCTCGAGGGTTTCGGCACGGGCACTGCCGCGGGCGGCACATTTTCATTACTCGCACCACGAATCGACGTTTCCCAAGGGACCGGGAGCGCTTGGACGGAAGCGCAGCGCGTGGATGACCTGACCTCGACCACGGGACCGGTGCTCAATCTGTATGCGCCGTTATTTTCGGACTATGGCTTTTCCGCGGTCAATCTGACGGCGACCGGCGCAACCGAATCCTTCGCCACCACCGACGTGCTGACCGTCGCCTCGGGAACGACGATCAACGCGCAGACCAGCACGCTGCAGTTGAATCCTGATTACATGATGACGGGCACCGGGACACCGCTCGGCGCATTCTCCCAGACCAATCTGCTGCCCCAGTACGAGCGGCCGACGACGAATGTATCGCTCAGCGTGATTCGCGGACCGGATGACCAGGTGTTGGGCAACACGAACTTTGGAACTCTCGACGTCCAAGCGGGATCATCCATCCTGGCGGGTCCGGGTGCGACGATCGCCCTGGCGGGCGAGGGCGGCGTGACGATCGCCGGGACGCTGCGGGCGCCCGGTGGCGCGATTCAAGTCTCGGTACCCGGTCCCCTCCAGGCGGATCCCAACGACACGAGTGGACTTACGGATCCGGGTTTCCAGCCCGCGCTCGGTATCGATCTCAAGCCGACCGCAGTGCTCGATGTCAGCGGGATCCCTGTGATGACGCCCAATTCCCAAGGTCTGCTCACCGGGACCGTGATGTCGGGCGGCGCGGTCACACTCTCTGCCGGCCGGGGCACCGCAATCGCGGAATCCGGTTCGACCATCGACATCGAGGGCACAAGCGCGACACTCGACATCGCCAACTCATCGGTGCTTGCCGGCTACACCCGCGAAGACGTCGCGAGTGCGGGCGGCTCGCTCATGGTGAGTTCGCCCGAATCTATTTCGCTCTTGGGAACACTGCAGGCGGGAGCAGGCGTCGGCAACAGCGGCAGCGCGGCTGCGGGTACCCTCGAGGTCGATCTGGTGCGTGGACTGGCCAGCACCATTTACGGCAACGGCCAGAGCCTGCCACAAGGTCCGCTGACGATTGAACTCGTCGACAGCACCGCGGGCGACACGCCATCGCCCGCGTCGAGCAATGTCGCCGTCATCGGCGCGCAACAGCTCGCCGCGTCAGGGATCGACGCATTGACGTTGCGCGCCGGCGGCACCACGATCAGTGGTGCTCCCCTCGCGTACTCGGGCAACATCGAGATCGACGCTGGCCAGCTGTCGCTGGGCAGGCAACTCATCCTCGATGCGCCGAGCTTTACCGTGCAGGGGAACGCTACGCTCACGGCGCCGTACGTGGAGCTGGGCAATTCGGTTGCCACGAGTCAGGCGTACAGCGTTGTGCCCACGCCGACCGCGGGCACTGGCTCGTTGACCGTGTCGGCGGAGCAGATGACTTTATTAGGCAACTTCGCCCTGCAAGGCGCCTCCCATGTCACCTTGACGAGTACGGGCGACATGCAACTCGAGGGAACGTTGGTGCCCGACGTGGCCGGACCGACGTCCGGCTCGATCGTCACCGGCGGCAGTCTCGCCATCGATGCGCTGCGCGTCTACCCAGATACGTATACTGACTTCGACATCACCTCGCTCAAGGGGTTTGGCGGCACCGTCTCGATCGGCAGCACCGGGACCTCGCCGGGCACGCCGCTCGTGGCGGACGGAGCAGTCACCATCTCCGCCGATACTATAGCGGTGACGGGCACCTTGCTGGCGCCCTTCGGCAGCATCGCTCTCGCCGCCAATAATTCCCTGACCCTTGGCGCCGGTAGTCTCATTTCGGTGAGCGGTGCGGGCCTCAACGTCCCCTTTGGCGAAACCCAGCTCAATCAGGGTGAGTGGATATATACGACCGGCAGCGGCTACATCAACCAGATCACCGGCGTGCCGACGAAGCAAATCAGCCTGTCGGCTCCGAGCGTGACCGTGCAGTCGGGCGCGACCGCCAACATCGCGGGTGGCGGCGACCTTTACGCCTATGAATGGGTGCCGGGTACGGGCGGCACTTACGACAACCTCAACGCCGTGTGCTGTGCAACAGCGAGCAACACGTCACTGAGCAGCATACCCAATCTCTACGCCATCGTGCCCGCCACGAGAGGCCAGGCAGGTCCGTACGATCCGGAGGAATCGGGACAAGCCGTTGCCGGCCAGACGATCTACCTGAGTGGTGGCGCGGGCATCGCTGCGGGGTACTATGCCTTGCTGCCGCCACGGTACGCTCTGTCGTCCGGCGCCGTGTTGATCCAACTCGAGCCGAGCTACGTGAGCGCGAGCGCGGGGCAGATTGGCGCGTTGGCAGGCGGCACCCCCGTGATCGCGGGCTACCTATCCACCGGGACCACCGGGCTGCACACCGGCGGTGTTACCGAGTACGAGGGCGTGGCGATCTATCCGAGCGGTTACGCGCAAAAGCTTGCGGCCTACACGATCAGCGAGGCATCGAGCTACTTTGGCAACCTCGCCACGTTGGCCGGTACCGGGCCGGTTGCCGAGCCTGCGGACGCGGGCACCTTCACGCTCGTAGTGACGCCGGCTGCCGTCAACGTGCTGAACCTCGAGGGAACTGTGCTCACGGCGGCCGCAAGCGGTGGCCGTGGCGCGCAAATCAATTTGAGCGCGCCCGACCTCGAAATCACCGCCGGCACTGGTGCCACGAACGATGGATCGATCACCGTGGCGGGCAGCGTGCTGCAGAGCTGGAACGCGAGTTCGCTGACGTTGGGCGGCGTGGCCACCTCCCTGACGCCCACGACGGTCTCAACGGCCACGACGACGTCCACGACCGACAACACGATGATTGCTGTGGCAGCCTCCTCGGTCACCGTGGATTCCGGCGTCACTCTGACCGCGGACCAGATCGAACTCGTCGCGCTCAAGTCAATCAACATCCAATCAGGTGCCGTGCTGCAGTCGACCTCCGGCAAAAACGAAACTCCGTTGACCACCTTGCCGTCGGTGAGCAATGTCGTGTTGACCGATACGGTAGCGCAGCCCGATGCCTTGTTCCAATCGGCGTTGCTCAGCGTGTCGGACCTCACGCTGCCGGTGGTCTGCCGCAGCAGCGCCTGCCTGCCGCAGGGGATCAACCTGCCCACGCTCAACTCGGCGTCTGCGCCGGGCGCCACGATCTCAATCCAGTCCGGCGCCACCTTGAGCTCGGGTGGCGCGCTTGCCGCCGACGCGCCGGGGAATATCACGCTTGCCGGGACACTCAATGGCCGCGGCGCGAGCTGGTCTTTGGCTTCAAGTGACATCGCCTTGGTGGGGGCGGGCACTTCGACCGACTCGTTAAATATCGGTACCGGGCTGCTCAATGATTTACAAGAGGCCGGCGCCGTGCGCCTCGCCAGCCAAGGCACCATCGATATCGACACTGCCGTGACGCTCGGCGTCGGGGCGAGCGGTCGCGTGCCGACTTTGAATGTGCTCACGCTCATCGGCAATTCCATCGACGACCAGAATGGCAGTACCGCCGTCTTCGGTGCCGCGAACCTGACGCTGGGCGGCAATGTCGCCGCGAATCCTGCCAGCCCCCCGGCGCCCGGAATCGCGGGCAGTGGTGCGTTGTCACTCGTTGCCAACACGTTGACGGTCGGGACCGGCGTACTCGGCGTCAACGGTTTCGCGCAAACCGCTGCCCAGGTCGCAGGCGCGGTGGAGACGAAGGGTTCGGGCTATCTCAACGTGGGCGGCAACTTGACCGTCAACGCGGCCGAACTCACGCCGGCGCCCGATGCGGCGGACGAACCTGGCACCACGCTCGCCGCCAGCGGAACGTTGAACCTTGGCGCGCCCACCGCGGTCAGTCCGGGTACCACCCTGCCAACCCTGGTGGGGGGTAGCCTCACTCTGACGGCGGGCACGATCGAGGATGCGGGGGCCATCGTGGCGCCGTCCGGAATCGTTCAACTGCTCTCGGCTGGAAACCTACATCTCGCGTCCACGTCGACCATTGATGCGGCGGGAACCACGCTGCCGGTGGTGACGCAAACCGAGGCTGCCCCCGGCGGCCTCGTAATGCTCAAGGCCGGCGGCAACTTGAGCCTCGATTCGGGCTCTATCGTGAGCGTGGCGGGCAGCGCGGGCGCGCCTGCCGGCAACCTGGCATTGGCCGGTGGCGCTGGTACCGTGGCAGTGTCCGGCACCCTCGAGGGTGCCGCCGCCGGCAACACTGGCGGCAGCCTCAGCATCGATGCTGGCAGCTTGAACGGTGGCCTCGCCGGTTTGCTGGCGAATCCCGGTTTCGCCGGCTTCAGTAATGCAGTCAACGTGCGAGTGCACACGGGCGACCTCGATCTCTCGGCCGGAAGCGTCCTGACCGCGAATAACGTGATTCTGACCGCCGACACCGGCCTCATTGACATCGCCGGCGTGGTCAATGCGCCCACCGGTGCACAGCGCGGATTGATCGACTTGTCGGGCGGCAGCGGCGTCACGCTCGAGTCCACTGCCCAATTGCACGCCGATGGCAGCGGCAGCAGCGGTCGGGGCGGCGAGATCGATTTGAATTCGGTCACCGCCACCTGCAGTGCCGTGACGTGCACGACCACAGGATCGATCGATCTGGCGCATGGCAGTGTCGTCACCACCACCGGACTCGAGCAGATGGGCGACCTCGTGCTGCGCGCTCCGGCGTTGAGCGCGAGCGACGACGTAGCGATCAACGCCGGTTCGCTGGGACTGGGTGCGAACGTGAGCCAGGTGGGTCAAGTCATCATCGAGCCGGTCACCGTCACACCCACCGCCTCCGCTACGGTGAACTCGGATATTGCTACCGCGGTGTCAGCGGGCGCGAGCTTCCTCGCGACCGCGACGCCGACGATCGCCGCGCGGTTGACCGGCTCGGGCGCCACCCCTGTTTCGGTGCAGGCCGGCGTTGAGCTTCAGGATGCCAACGCAACCGATGCGCTGACCTTGCAGTCCTTTGATCTCGGCCAGTACAGCACGCAAGGCCAGGTCGTGAATCTCACCATGCGGGCTGCCGGTGGTATCACCCTCGACGGCACGATTTCCGATGGCTTCCTAGCCTCGTCGACGGGTACGGCATTGACCAATCTGCCGTCGGGCTCATTGACCTTCGTGGCCGGTGCCGACCTCGCAAGCGCCAATGCAGCGTCGGTGTTGCCAGCATCGGCTGCGGCCCTGGTGTTATCACCCCAGGCGGTGATTCGAACGGGCACGGGCAATATCACGCTCGCTGCCGCAGGTGACATCGATTTCGAATACGATGCCTCGGGCACCGCGGCCACCGTGTATACGGGTGGACTCGCGGGCGCCCCGGCGTTCGCTTTGGGAAGACGCGCAGGCGAGCAAAGCTTTGCGACCGGCGGCGGCAACATCCGCATTCAGGCCGGTATGGACGTACTCGGCGCCCCGCTCATTGGTTTCAATCCGGATGACGGCAATTACAGCGTGAGCGGATGGCTGTTGCGCGCGGTAACCACCTCACCTGCGCCCACCAATGCAGCGGGCACATCGTCATCAGTTTCCGTTGGAAGCTACGGAGTCGATTTCGCTGATTTCGACTGGAACGTCGGCGCCCTGGGCGGCGGCGACGTCACCGTCGCTGCCGGCGGCACGATCAGTAATTTGTCCGCTGCGACGGCGGCCAGCAGCCCCAACGGCAATGCAACGTTGTATGGGGCGGGAGGCGGCTTGCGTATCACCGCGATCGGCGACATCGGCAGCGCGCAACTCTACGTTGGCGACGGGCAGGGGACCGTGATCACCAATGCGGGTGTGACGCCTATTCTCGTTGATTCCAGCGGCGACATGGTGGGATCCAGCATTGCCCTCGGCGATTCCCAGGTGTCGGTGTGGGCGCGCCAATCGGTGCAAGTCGACGCCGTGTATAACCCCACGATCACGCCTCAGGCAGTCAACGTCTCGGGCGAACCGGTCGCTTTCTTCACCTATGGACAAAATTCTTCATTGAGCCTCACCAGCGTCGATGGCAGCGTGGCCCTGAGCGACAACGTGCTGGGTAGTCAGTTGGGAGAACTCGTCGGGCCGCAACTACCGCAGGCGCCCAATTCCCAGCAGTTCGTCGACTTGCCGCCCAACCTCAGTATCGTGGCCTTGCAGCAGGATATCGACCTCAACGGCAGCGAGATGCTATTCCCCTCGAGCACGGGACAGCTGAACCTCGTCGCCGGTCGCGATCTCGTCGCCAACGGCAATGGGATCAGCATGTCCGACAGCACTGCAGTGCCCACCGCCGCAAACGCGACCGTGCAACTGGCGACCAGCGGTCTCGAAACCGGCGGATTGGTTCCGTTCCAAGGTGCCATCCACCAAGGCGACACGCAACCGGCGATCGTTATCGCAGGACGAGACATCGACGCGTTGACGTTTACCCTGCCCAAGGCTCTGGACATTGCCGCGGGTCGGGACATAGACAACTTGGTGTACCAAGGGCAAAACCTTGCGCCCTCCGACTCCACACTGATTTCGGCGGGGCGAGACATCGATTACACCAACTCGGAACGGGTCGGTGTTTCCGTGGGCGGCCCCGGCAGCCTCGACATTTTCGCGGGTCGTAACCTCAGCCTCGGCGTCTCGCCGGGTATATTGACCACCGGCAATCTGGCCAACGCCAACTTGCCGAGTGCGCAGGGAGCCGATATCACGTTGGCTGTCGGCTACGGTAGTCAGGGTGCCGATTACACGTCGTTCTTGAGCGACATCATCGCTCCCTCGAGCACCTACCAAGCCCAGCTGGTGAGCTACGTCGAATCGCAAAGCGGCGCAACGCGGCTCACCTACTCACAAGCGCAGACCGCTTTCGGCAAGTTCTCGCTCGCAGAGCAGTCGGCGTTGATCGACGATGTGTTCTTCAACGAGCTGCTGCTCTCCGGACGCGCCGCGAATTCTGGCTCGGGCGTAGGATTTGCGGAGGGCTACGCGGCCATCAACGCCCTGTATCCCGGCAGTCGGAGTGCGACCGCGTCGACTCCCAATCCCTATTCGGGAAATCTGGACCTCATATCGAGTCAGATCTACACCTTGAGCGGCGGCAATATCTCGATCCTGGTACCTGGCGGCTCGATCGACGTTGGTCTCGCCTTTACGCCGGTCGGTATCATCACGCCGAAGACCCCGGGTCAACTCGGCATCGTCGCCGAGGGCGCTGGCAACATAGACATCTATGCGGAGGGCGATGTCAACGTCAATTCGTCGCGGATCTTTACCTTGGGCGGTGGCAACATTTTGATCTGGTCCGATCTGGGTAGTATTGATGCCGGCAACGGTTCCAAGTCCTCTTTGTCCGTGCCGCCCCCCACCGTTCTGGTCAATGCCGACGGTACCATCACCATCGATTACTCCGGTTCGCTGTCCGGCAGCGGTATCCGCACCATTCAAACCGACCCCGGCGTGCCGGCGGGCGACGTCGACCTGGACGCGCCGGTCGGCACGGTCAATGCAGGCGATGCCGGTATTGGCGCCGCCGGCAACATCAACATCGCGGCCGCGCACGTGATTGGCGCCCTGAATATCAATTTCGGTGGCACCGCCAGCGGTGTGCCGTCGGATCTGAGCGGATTGGCGGCGAGCCTGTCGGGTGTGTCGGCGGTCGGCAATAGCGCGACCTCCAGCAGCACCAACTCCGTGTCGGACTCGGCTGCCGCGGCGGCCAAGGAAACCGCGCCCCTGGCGCAAAATGCGCTGAGCTGGCTCGAAGTGTTCGTCACGGGGTTGGGCGAAGAGAATTGCAAGCAAGATGACACCGAGTGCTTGCGGCGCCAAAAGAAAGCCGGGGCGCCTTGAGAACGCCCGACAAATCCGCCGGCTGTAACAAAAGCATCACGGGCTTTACTGACAATGAAGTCTCCAAAAATGCCGAGGTTTCGGGGCCGATGAAGGGTGTGGGCAAATTCGTTCTGATCGGGGCGCTGCTGATCCCCGCGATCGCACTTGCGGCATCGTGGTGGAGCAACGATTGGAAATACCGTAAGGAGATCGGCTTCGACTTGTCGCCGACCGGCGCCGATATCGCCACCACGGTCCAAGATGTGCCGGTGCTGGTGCGCTTGTCATTGGCTAACTTTAGTTACTTCAATGATACCAAGCCGGACGGCGCGGATTTTCGCCTGATCTCGGGCGACGACAAGACGCCGCTCAAATTCCATTTCGAAAGATACGATCCGCAAAGTCAACTTGCGTTCTTGTGGGTGCTCGAACGCCAGATCACAGGTGGTTCGAAGAACGAAAAAATCTATGCGTATTACGGCAATGCCGACGCGCCGTCCGCCGCTGATGTCTCCGGCACCTACGATGCCCAGCAGGTCCTGGTGTTGTCGTTCCCGGAGACCACCGGGTTGCCGATGGATGGTACCGCCTACAAGAATAACCCCTCGGCCTCCACGGCAACGCTCACGCCGGCCTCGCTGATCGCCGGCGGCGCCCAGTTCACGGGCAAGGACAGCATCACCGTGCCCGCCACTGCCTCGCTGCGGTTGCTGCCCAATCAGGGAATGACGGCCTCGGCCTGGGTCAAGGT
>Ga0116226_10002481_pt1 | contig 16094 bp, 9 predicted proteins | sample S1TSphfallax_FD_89692 | JGI IMG/M metagenome (GOLD analysis project Ga0116226, IMG submission 89692) | Host-associated microbial communities from peat moss isolated from Minnesota, USA - S1T2_Fa - Sphagnum fallax MG | ecosystem: Host-associated > Plants > Peat moss > Unclassified | place: USA...
TAGCGAATAGCTTCTAGCTATTCTTGCCACTGTGATCTAAGTGTGATTGAACTTTGAAACCTCCTAAATTTAAGATCTCTGCTCAAGCAGGTTTAAATTCCTTGATCTGAGCTTCAATATCAGAGAGAAGCTCTTCCTTTTGGAGAAGCTCGCTCTTTTGTATCAATTCACATCCATTATCAACAAGTGTGCAGGAATAGAATCCTACGACGCTTTCATGAAAAAATTCTTCCTTTACATCTTTAAGCAATCCCTGCTTTTTATCGAGCAAAGAAGAAGAAGGTGTGCCTCGTGAATCTGCTATCACAATCAAAATGGGGTTCTTATCGGATTTTAGCTTATTCAATTCCTTTGGAACCAGATCATGATCAAGCCTAGAAATCAGAAATTGAAAATACAAATGTACATCAGGATGCGTCACTTTAATCTTTTCGAGACACTTCTCTAGTTCAGGAATCAATTCAGGAGGCGTATTATTGAAGCTGACAGTAAATTTATGTTGAGTGGGGTGTAACGGGATTTGGTTAATTGAAGCTAAGGAAGAAGGGGTTTGATGGCTCTGACTTGATTGACCAGGGTTTCTTCCTTTAGGCTTGACAAACAACTCGGCATCTGAAGGATCATGAGGGGGTAACGTGTGGATGAGATCGCTCTCATGACTCTCGCGAGGAATAATGAACGACCCTTTTGATGACTTATTCTCTACAACAGGAGCCTTATTAGAAAGACTAAAGAAGTGACGAAGCATATAGCAAGCTCCAAGAGAGGCAAAAATTGCTGCAACAAGTATGCAAATTTTCTTGTTCTGATCAGTGAAAAGAGGAAGAATGCTTTTTTTGAAGAATAAGAGGGGCTGCGTAGAGGCGATGTTAGAAGAGATATTCATAAAGATAACCCTCAAAATTTAGGAGGTTGTAAAATTTAGGACGCTATTTATAACCACAAAACGTCAGAATTCAGAGACACCTCTTTGATCGGGGCATCTAAATCAATTAACTGAGAGAACGATATAAAACAAATTAATATGGCAGATGTTGTCTATGTATTTTAATGCATAGTAGCATAAATATTTATAAAAATCAACTAAAATTTAGGAAGATCATTTTTCAGATATCCCCAGGGAGTAACGGGATCTGAATCTTTATCATATTCACATGAGGATGCGTTACTCTAATCTTTTCAAGATACTTTTCTAGTTCAGGAATCAATTCAGGAGGCGTATTATTGAAGCTGACAGTAAATTTATATTGAGTGGGCTGTAACGGGATTTGGTTAATTGAAGCTAAGGAAGAAGGGGTTTGATGGCTCTGACTGGATTGACCAGGGTTTCTTCCTTTAAGCGTGACAAACAACTCGGCATCTGAAGGATCATGAGGGGGTAACGTATGGATAAGATCGCTCTCATGACTCTCCCGAGGAATAATGAACGACCCTTTTGATGACTTATCCTCTACAACAGGAGCCTTATTAGAAAGACTAAAGAAGTGACGAAGGATATAGCAAGCCCCAAGAGAGGCAAAAATTGCTGCAACAAGTATGCAAATTTTTTTGTTCTGATCAGTGAAAAGAGGAAGAATGCTTTTTTTGAAGAATAAGAGGGGCTGCGTAGAGGCGATGTTAGAAGAGATATTCATAAAGATAACCCTCAAAATTTAGGAGGCTGTAAAATTTAGGACGCTATTTATAACCACAAAACGTCAGAATTCAGAGACACCTCTTTCATCGGGGCATCTAAATCAATTAACTGAGAGAAAGATATAAAACAAATTAATATGGGAGATCTTGTCTATTAAAATTTAGGAAGATCATTTTTCAGATATCCACAGGGAGGAACGGTATCTGAATCGTTATCATAAAACAATTCTTAAGATATCGTTTCCTATTTTTTGCTTTCATTTCGAATATGTCGAAGCAAGCCTTGACAGGAATCTTCCAACATATCCAGAACGACTTCAAAGGCCCCATCCGGCTGGTAATACGGATCAGGGATCCCCTGATTCTCATAAGTTGAGCTAAAAGCAGTGACTAAACAGACCTTTCCCTTATGTTCTGGATTTTTGGCCTGCTGATAAAGATGTTTAAGAACTTCTTGATCAACGGCTAGAATATAGTCAAACTCATCGAAGAAAGAGTGTTGGAACTGTCTCGCGTGACTTGTGAGCACAATGCCCCTGCACTTGGCCGCTTCTTGAATACGGGGATCAGGAGCTTGCCCAATATGCCAATCCCCAATGCCACAGCTTGCGACATCAACTTTCAGAGAAGAATCTTTGAAAGAGAGATGCTTGAGCATTCCTTCTCCCGCAGGCGAACGGCAAATATTGCCCATACAAACAAATAAAACACTCACTTCCTGTTTTTTCATAGAATTGACAGCGCGGAAACCGGCGACTTCAATCGCAGGAGGAAGCGCCGACCTTGTTGTTGTGTTTTAAAGATTTTTTTTAACAAAAATCACAAATTGACGGCATCAAGGCTCCTTCCTTCAGTCAGGGGAAGAAACGCTGCTCCCGTTAAAATATGTATATGAATAACCATCAGCCTTGTTAAGCCATTTTAGAAGTTTTGCACACCCGCAGCGCAACGAAACCCATACGTCCCATTGACAGTGCCTGGATTATTTCGATGCCTTCTAGAAGAGCGCAAATCTTCTTTCAAGCTCTTCCAGCAGCCCCCTCTTAACACTCGATACACACCTTGAAGAGGCCCCTGTGGGTTATCAGGCTCTTGAAGGGATTGTTCGTAATAATGGTACCCATACCAGTCATGACACCATTCATAAACATTCCCTGCCATATCGTAAAGACCAAAACCGTTCGGAGCATAACTCATGACTGCGGTGGTATCGGAACTAAAAAAATTCGCCTGCGTTTTCTCAATATCCTCGCCGGTGGGGTACAAACTATTCTCACGCATTCCTCTCGCTGCAATTTCCCATTCCGCTTCCGTTGGCAATCGCTTGCCAATCCATTTCGCATAGGCGACAGCACCATACCAAGTCACGCCAACGACAGGATGTTTGGTATATCCCGACTCTATGCTCAATTTTCCTCCGCTTCGCTTAATGCGCGAATCTCGCAATCGAATGATATCGTTATGATGATTGTCTTTTTCCCCTCCCATGACTTCAAGAAAACGCATGAACTGCTCATTGATGACGGGATGAATATCGATGGCAAAACTGACCAGGGTAATTTGATGCCGCGGCATTTCATCCCGATTTCCATCCTGACTGCCTCGATAGAAATTCCCCCCAGGAATCACAACCATATCGGTCAGCAGGGGCTTGACATTTGTCACATCTTTGCGCTCAGGACTGTAAGCTTTGACAGATGAACTGACCTGAAACACGGCACCTGGATCAGGATCCGTTTGCGGACGCTCAAGCTGCGAGGTTTGCAAGCTGGGTTTTAAACTCATTGAGCTTTTCCCCTGTTTTAAATCAGCCGATGAGGGAGCCTCAGTCCGCAAAGGGGAAGTCGCTTCAATTTTTAGAGAGAGACCAAACGCCTCCTGAACGACAAGAGGATGGGTATCGCCTTGAGGGGTAGGAGAATACTTAACAGAACATTTATCCGAGATCTGTTCCTCAGTTCTCTGTTTAGCTTCCTCTAAACGTATCATAAACGTTTCTGGGCGAATGGATTCCATGGCACTTAACAAATGATCGGGACGCTTACTTGGCTGCACGTGGAGACATCTGATAATGAGCTCATCCCATTGATAGCGACGAGAGCCACGGCTGGAGGGAAGATCGAATATTCCCTCAGGCAATTCGTTCATCAAGAGAAAGTAACAGAGAACTCCAAAGGCATACATATCGACTTTTGAATCGATGGGGTGACCGATATCCAACCGCTTTTGTTCAGGGGCCAAGAAGGCATAATTTTGCAAAAAAGAGGAATGTAAGGGGACCAGTTTCTGTTGTTCAATCGGCGGATTCGGATAGCGGTCCTGCCCCGCTTTTTGCATTAATTGCTGTCCAATGCCCAAGGCTTCAGCCACATTTTTATACGTTCGAGTCAACACTGCTCCTGGACCAATAATGCGCGAAAGCCCAAAATCCGACAAGTAAACATCCACCTCCTGCTTTCCCTTGCCAATCAAAATGTTATTGGGCTTAAGGGAGCGATGAACGAGATCCCTCGACCCCACTTTTTTCGTATGCGCATAATCCAATGCCTCTGCAATTTGCCGCAAAAGATGAAAGAGCTCCTCCTCCTCTAATGAGGATCTTAGCCCTGTCAAATATTTTGCCAAATTTGTCGTTTCTCCCAGATCATCGACAATGCAATCTGTCACAAGAAAATATTGTCCTTGCGCGAATGAAACGTTGTAGATTTTGACGATGTTGGGATGCTCTAAGGAAGCCAATAGGCGCACTTCTTCTTCAAATCGTTGAATAAATCCGCGATCCGATGCCAATTCTTCGGGTAAGACTTTTAAAGCATACTGCCGTTTCATAAACAGATGCTCGGCCAAGTAAACGGTTCCTAATGTCCCTTGGCCTATTGGCTTGACAATTCGATAATCCCCTAGCGTTCGCTGCTCCATCACATTCCTTGTCTGTGCATATTGACCCATTCCACTTCAAGAATTGAATGTGGGCTTGGCCAAAGCCTCGGGCTTCGATGTCTTGAAGTGGAATGGCGATAGAGATGATCTGGGTAAAAATCTATTCCCTTCGGCCAAATAAGGGTGATTTGATCGATATTGAATTGCTTCAGAGAGTCTATCCTAGTCTTTCTATCATTAAATTTCAACTCAATTCTATTTTTTTTAATCCATTCAGGAGGGCGATTTGAACTGTTGCGAAAAACCTGCTTGAATAAGTGGAATTTTTCTATTATCTTCTTTTAGATCACACTGAGAGGCATTGCTTTAAAGATGACAAGTCTCAAAACGTTGAGTGTTTAAAGGGCGCAGCCACTTTCCAACCGTTTGAGTCCCCACGTCTCTATCCTGTTGTTGAAGAAACTCTTCCCATGCCTGCATTCGTCAAGCACTCGTCAAGACTTATTTAATGAACGACTAAGACTAAGATTTTGCTTTCTTTCCTGGACTTTTCAAGGGGAGAGGGGAAGGAAGGGGTTGTTTTTGCATTTTCCTGCTCATCATCCATTGTTGGAGCATTCCCAAGAGCATCGAAGAGAGCCAATAAATGTTTAATCCCGAAGGAAAATTGTAGAACATCACCGTGAATACGGCTGTCATGACCGTTCCCATGGTTCGCTGTTGCCGCTGTTGATCGGTCATCAAGTGAGGATCCTTAGGTTGGGTTGCCATTAACCGTTGTTGAAGAAACATCACAACGCCTAAGAGGATGGGCAACAAGTGAAAGTTATTTCCTATAAAGAAAAGAGGAGCCTTCCAACTGAATAACACATCTGGAGCGGTCAAGTCATCGATCCAACCAGGAATAAATGGGACGCCGCGCAAGGCAAAGCTTGACTTGAGCAAGTCAAACATTCCAATGAGAAAGGGCATTTGAATCAATAGAGGAAGGCATCCAGAGGCAGGGTTCACCCCTCGTTCCCGGTAGAGATGCATGATTTCAATCTGAACCTTTTTCGGATCTTTTTTATACTTTTCCTGAATGGCGGTCACTTCGGGATTGATTTGCTGCATGCGTAGCATGGATTGAGTCGACCATCTGTTAAGGGGGTAAAGCATCAGCCGCAAGCTGATTGTTAAAAGAACAATGGACAACGCCCAGGAACCGCTCACAGAATGGAACAAATTCATCAAAACAAAAAGGAATTTCGCAAAAGGTTCAGAGATAAAAGTGAACCAGCCATGCATCGTCTGGCAGGCGATATAGTCAGGATTACTCCCGGTGGCAGGATCAGAGTAAAGAGCATCCACTTGTTCGAGAACTTGTGTGTCGAAGGGGCCAGCAAAGAATCGAAATGTTAAGGCGCCTCCTTGAGATTTTAGGGGTAGCGACGTCATGTAGCCTGGGAGATTGGCCGCCTTAAATCGATCATTCGTCTTCTCAAACTTGATTAAGCGCGAAGGGGCTGCGATCCCTGAAACATATTGAACTCGATAGCCGGGATCAATGTCTTTAAGGGGATCTATAATCATCCCTAAAAAGCCATTTGAGCCGCAAATCCAGTCAGGATGGGTAGAGGTGACAGTGGTCATCTCCTGGGGAAGTTCAATCTTTTCGACTTCCGATTTTCCATGGCGGGTTAAGCGATCCTTTAAGGAAGGGGCTAAGCCCCCCGAAATCCACTCAGCTTCAGGAACACCTGAGGTGAGCCAAAGTCCTCGCCCCTCTCCTTCAATTGTGAGATCCAGGTTCAGGCAATAGGGTCCTTCAGGGTGGGCGCTATCTCCTAAGAAATAGCGTTTTGTGAGGCGTCGATGGTGTTGAATCGCCTCAAAGGTGATCGAATGATCGTTAAATGCGGTGACTTCATAAATCATTTCTGCCAATTCAGGGTATTCTGAAACAATATTTAGGGCGTAAAACTGAGGTTTCAGGCGGAGGCTCTGACCGGGGGAGTGTCCCACTAAATCACGGCGCAACAGGGGGTAGTAGCCCCCCAGGGTTCCACGAGGATGAAATTCAGGACCCTCTCCGGGCGAGAGAGGAGGCGTATAGTAGGGGTGAGCCGGAAAATGGGCGTTATCTGGATGTTCTTTAACCATTTCGCGATCGAAGGCAATTTCGCGTACAACGCTTAAGAGGTTATTTTCTGTATGGAAAGGAAGATTGATTTCTGCTAGGGCTCCTCCATAGTTGGAAAACACCAGTTGCTGATAGGAGTTTTCCAATACGTAAAACTTTTCTTCCGATTTTTTTGTTGAACGGAGAGAGGAGGGGATCAGTGGGTGGAGGTGGGGCGTAAGATTTCCAGCCTCTGTCAATAAGACGACATGACTCTCCATCGGATCATAGAGAGCGACCGGAAGGTATCCTTGAGTCGTTTTCAATAGGGCTATGGCTTGAAATTTGCGGGAAGGAGTGTGGGGGGCGTGCAAAGCGATCGGAGTCGGAAGGGAAAAATGCCCATCTGTATACTCTCCCAAGGTGACTGTAGGAGTCGTGGCTTCGTCAAAATTCACGTTTGCTAATTGGAGATCATAGCGTCCCGCATTCGGCAATACTCCAATATGTAATCGTTCAGAGGGGCGAGCCTGATAAAGGACGGGGGAGCCTAATGAGGGCTCTTCATAACTAAGAAAGTACTCTTTTTCCTCATTTAAATCGGGAGTTTTAGCAAACACAGAAGAAGGAGAAGGGGAAGTCCACGAGAGAGATAAGAGGGTTCCATGATTAAAAATGGCCATCGCCAGGGGTTTTTGATCCACCGCGCTGTTCTCGTTGGATGGAGCCGCATAGAGCTCCACAAGGGGAAGAGCCTCTAAAGAGGCCGTGCGTTGGGCAATCTCTTCCCGGAGACGCTTCTCTTTCTGCCCCTCTTTTGACTGCTGTTCGCTTAACCATTGTTGTTTCCTTTGAACATTTTGATATTGAAAAAAGAGATTGACGAAGAACAGGGTAAGAGAGAGACAAATCACAAATAAAAGTGTACGTTTATCCATTGTCCTATGAGTCTTTAAGAGTGCTAGAAGGGACAGGGTAGCAGAGACGACGGAAATCGACAAGGAAAATGGAGGAAAACCATCCGTTTTGAGCCAATATTCTAGGAAGTGTCCCTAATAGATTCTTCTGTCGAATTTTGGATTCTTTTGAGCCACTTTTCGATTTAAACGCTAAGGGTTATAAATGAAATCTCTTTCAATCTAAATGAGTTAAAGCTGCTCAATGTGAAGCTCCAGAGACTTCAATGGCCAAGACACAGCGCAATTCCCTCACCTTTTCCTTAAACGCCTCTGTTGGGTTTATCCCCCCTTGACCTTCAATGTACAAAACTGCTAACGATTTGGCCTGAGCGTGGAAATGAATTTGAAGGGGCGTTCCTCCTCGGTGCTCTAAAAAAAGTTGCTTCAAACGGAGAATATGGCTCAGACGCGTGCGATTGGCATCCAACTGAATGAATATAGATGACGCCTGAGTGTCCTCTTTTTTCCCAAGTGTCACGACCGGTTTATGCCTTTCTCCTCGCTTTTTAGGGGGCATTACCCTACCTTGGGCCATTCTAGCAACAGATTGCTTGGCCTTGTCAAACGCCCTATCACACGCCTCGATCATGCTTTCATTTGATTTTGTCAAATCATCCAACCAACGACACGACAGACGAACCTCTTCGCTTTTTTTATCGACTTGTAAAACGGCATAAAGAAGCTGATTTTCTTTTAAAAGAGCCTGCTTTTGCTCGTAGAGATCTGCCCAAATGGGGAGTTCCTGTCGCTCAATTCCATCGCTAATGGTCACAATGGCAAACTTTTTTTGCGATTTTGAAGCAATCCGCACTTGAACCGATTCGACAATAAAAGCGGAACGAAAGACTGTCTCATGATCCATTTGATCAAGACGTCTGAGGGGAATGCAAGACAAGCGATGCAGAATCTGTTTATATTCATCCATCGGATGACCAGTCAAAAAAAAGCCCAATAACGCCTTTTCTTTGCGCAAGATTTCTTGTCGCGAAGTTTGATGCGTCACTTGAGGAGGTTGGCTAAATCGCCCTTCATCGCTTTCTCCCATCAACGAAAAAAGGGACATGATGCCAAGCGCCTGTTCTTTTTTCTCTTTACAAACCGCTTCATAAAGAGGTTCGATCGTTAAGACAAGGGCATCGCGTGACCAACCAGTAAAATCAAAACATCCTGCTTCGACCAAGTTCTCTATGACTTTTTTCCCCACCTTTTTTGGGTCAATCCGCTTAAAGAAGGCATAAAAGCTCTCAAAAGGACCTTTCCGTCGCTTTTCTTCAACAATCGCCTCTACTACCCCTGTCCCTACCCCTTTGATTCCCGTAATGGCAAATCGAATCCCCTGTTTTGTCGCTTGAAAAGTCTCTCCTGCTTCATTGATGTCAGGGGGAAGCACAGGAATGCCCATGTGTTGACATTCTCGAATAAATTTGGCAACTTTGGTGAGATCGTCCCGCACACACGTCATTAAAGAAGCCATCCATTCGCGAGGGTAGTTTGCTTTGAGATAGGCGGTGACATACGAAAGATAACCGTAAGCGGCAGCATGCGACTTATTAAACCCATAGGCAGCAAATTTTTCCATCTTATCAAAAATCAGCATTGAGGTCTGTTCGTCAATCTGATTCTGCAGAGCTCCTTGGCGAAACTTTTCACGTTGTTTTGCCATTTGCTCCATCTCTTTTTTCCCCATCGCCCGGCGCAACACATCCCCTTCTGCGAGAGAAAAGTTGGCGAGCTTGCTGGCAATTTGCATCACCTGCTCCTGGTAAACCATGATCCCGTAGGTTTCAGCCAAAATCTCTTTCATCGAGGGATGATCATACTCAATGGGCTCGCGTCCATGTTTTCGATGAATAAAAGAAGGAATCATGTCCATCGGCCCTGGACGGTACAAGGCGGTCACGGCAATGATCTCTTCAAAACGATCGAGGTGTAATTGACGAACCAAGCCTTGCATTCCCCCTGATTCTAATTGGAAGATTCCCATGGTGCCCTTGTTAAGAAGCTCAAAGGTCGCCCGATCATCCAACGGAAGGTTGATCCAGTCAATTCTCTGACTTGTACTCGCCTCAATGGCATTGACACATATTTGAATGGCCGTTAAGGTTGTCAAGCCCAAAAAATCCACTTTTAACATCCCCACTGCTTCAACCGGTTTCATGGAGAACTGGGTCACAGGCATATCAGAATCTTTGGTATTGCAGAACGGAATGAGATCTGTTAGAGGCGAGCCACTAATAATAATGCCGGCAGCATGAATTCCGGTATTCCGAATAGAGCCTTCCAATGTTCTAGCCAGATCAATCAGACGAGCGACTTCTTCATCGGCGTCATATAAGGACTTGAGGTCATGATCCTTTTCAAGAGCCTTATCAAGGGTGATATTGAGGTCTTCAGGAATGAGTTTGGCGATCTCATTGACTTTGGACAAAGGAATGCTTAAAACCCTTCCCACATCTTTAAGAGCCATTTTTGCCTTCATTGTCCCGAAGGTAATGATCTGAGCGACATTATCCTTGCCATATCTTTGCAAGGTATAGTGGATGACATCCGCCCGTCGATCCATGCAAATGTCAACGTCAATGTCCGGATAAGAAATTCGCTCAGGGTTGATAAATCGTTCAAAAAAAAGATGAAAGCGTAAAGGCTCAATATCGGTGACTCCGATGAGATAAAGGACAAGAGAACCTGCCCCAGATCCTCGCCCAGGCCCCATGGGAATTCCATTTTGCTTGGCCCAATGAATAAAATCCCATACAATGAGCAAATAGTCGCCCATCCCTTTCGGAATAATGACGCTAAGCTCATATTCAAGCCTCTCTCGTACCACCTGCAATGGATCTTGACCAGGATAAATTTCTTTGACGTTAGCCAATCGCTCAGGGGTATAGCGGATGGGGATCCCCTCTTCACAAAGCTTTCTAAGAAATGTTTTTACCGCCACTCGCTGCTCTTCTTTAGTCCAACCCTCTTTATTGAGACCAGGAGGAAGATACACGGGATAATGTTTTGCCTTGAAATCCATCTCCACATCGCACTGTTCGGCAATGTTCACCGTTTCCTGAACGGCTTCTGGAACATCCTTAAATAATTCTGCCATTTGCTCTGCGGATTTAAAATAATATTCATGCGAGGGATAGGTGTGCCTCTTGGGATTGGGCAGGCGAAATTTCAGGTTTCCATAGGAATCTTTTTCCCAAATTTCACACGGTTCTCCCGATTGAATATTTAACACGATTTCATGGGCGCGCCAATCCTTGCGATAGATATAGTGAATATCATTTGTTGCCACCAAAGGAATCGCATAGTCACGACTGATCCGTATCAAAGCTTCATTCACCTTTTGCTGTCGTTGGATATAATCTTGATATTGCTGGATCAACCAAGACTCTTGATGCAATCCATCCTTTTCAATATCATTTGGATGCATCGTATGCCGCTGTAAATCCAAGTAATAGTCACTACCGAAAAGATCACGAGAGGCTTGCAAGTGCGCCGAGATCCCTTCTTCGGTTCCCTGCAAAATCTCATGCGCCAAACGCGTTCCTAGGCTTCCATCCAGACAAATTAACCCTTCCCGATACGATTGAAGAAGTTCACTATCAATCCGCGGATGATAGTAAAAACCCTCAAGGTAGCCCACAGAGGAAAGTTTGCACAGATGGCGATAGCCTTGCTTATTTTTAGCCAACAAGGGGAGATGATAAAAGGGTCGCACCCGATGCAGTTTGACTTTGTTTAAGCGCGATTCTGGGGCGACATAAAATTCGCATCCCAATATAGGCTTGAGGCCAACCTCTTTGCATGCCTTGTAAAAGTCTATGATTCCAAATAAATTTCCATGATCTGTCAAGGCTAAAGCAGACATCCCACTCTCAACGCTCTTTTGAACGAGCGCATCGATCGAGGCAGAAGCATCAAGAATGGAATATTGTGAATGGACGCGCAAATGGATATAAGGAGCCATGACTTACGTTCTCATCTCCTTCGGATTCACGCTAAGAGACGGGGAGGATCTCCCTCCTAAGGCGAGCGATTTAGAGCGCCAATTTGAAGCGGTCACCGACCAAAGAGGAGCAAGCACGAGAACAGAAAACGTGCAACAGGCAAAAAGAGCCCAATAAAATCCCCCCCACCCAAAACTTTGAATCACTGTGCCCAATGGAAGACCGGCAAATGCAGCTCCAAGATAACCAAAAAATCCCAGAAAACCAGTGGCAGTTGCCGCTGCGTTTTTGTGAGAAAGCTCTGCGGCAGCAAGCCCTATCATCATTTGCGGCCCAAAAATTGCAAACCCAATACAAAACATCAGGACCGAATCGAGCAAAGTATTTCCCTGCGGGATTAACCAAAAGATGACGATAAATAGAAACATTCCTAATGCAAATAAAACATTAATAGGCCCTCTCCTGGCTTGAAATAAGCGATCTGAGGACCACCCAGCAGCCAAACTTCCAAAGAACCCCCCGACTTCAAACAAGGAAACGCATCCGTTGGCTCCAATGCTGCTATAATTCTTTGACTCAACAAGAAAAAGGGCCGTCCAATCATTAATCCCCGTTCTGACCGCATACACAAAAAAGGAGGCCACTGCTAGGAGCCAGATGTAAGGATTTTTGAGCACGTAATTAACAAGAATTTTTTTGGATGTCAGAACCTCTCCAGAATCTGCCTCAGCTTTGTCTGTATAATCATTGCGATATTTCTCAATGGGAGGCAAGCCAAGCGATTCAGGCGTATCGCGCAAGCGATTGATGAGGAAAAGGCCGACCAAAATACAAAGCACTCCGGGAATGTACATTGCGTAACGCCATCCAAAATATTGCAAGGCTACTCCTGCCACCCAAGGAATCAGAAACCCTCCGACATTGTGGGAAACATTCCACGTCGACCACCATGATCCTCGTTCTGAGCGGGAGTACCAATGGGTCAAAAGATGAGCACACGGGGGCCAACCAAAACCCTGAAACCAACCATTCAATCCCCAAAATAAAGCAAAGAAAAAAATAGAAGAGGAAAATCCAAAACAGATATTGCAGACACCCGTCATCATCAATCCGATTGCCATCATGTAACGCGGATTTGTCCGATCTCCAATCACGCCACTTGCAAATTTGCTGATCCCATACGTGATGGAAAGAATGCTGCCCAACATTCCCAACTGACTCTTATCGAATCCCAAGTCCTGAATGAGACCTGGCATTGCAAATGTAAAGCTTTTCCTCGTAAAATAATAAAAGGCATACCCTATAAACATTGAGTACAGAATACGAATTCGCCAATACTTATACTCTGTCTTAAGATGCTCTTTATCTTTAATCTCAGAAAGATGCGGAGCAGGCTGTAAAAATGCGAGGAATTTATTCACCAGAACTCCATGGCGCGAAAACTGGCGACGTAAGTCGCGAGAAGCGCTGTGATTGTTTTAAATTTGTAGTTAACCGCATGCACGCCTCCCCCTTGTATGGAAAGGGCGGTTGATACACGTTTCTCCTTAAATTAGCAACGAGAGCTTATACTGACCGAGCAAAGAAAAATAGAAACGAAATGTCAGATTCTGTCAAGTCTTTTCGAAACACATTCACTTCTTCGGCAAGGATAGTCTTATAACATAATTAAATGGTAATTGTAATTTAAAACTTATTTAAAATCAATAAAAAATTATTAAAAATATTTAGTTTTTTTGAATATATTTTTGAAAATCCGCGAAGACTCATGATCCCAAATGGGTATGGACCCATTCCAATTTTAGCCTACACTGAGCAGGTTTTAGACTCTTTGCCAGCTCGCTAGAAAGTGAATTGATTTTTCCTAGCCCGCATGGATTTCAGATTGACGCTGAACGTTCAAATCTGTTAGAAGAATCTAAAATAGAAACATTAAGGTTCTTATATTACCTACGCGTAATAAAAACAAATAACCTCTAAAACAGGAGTAGCGCTTCCTTACCCGCTCTTCAGGGAAGGGAGAAAGCGCTGTCAATTTGTGATATTTTTCACATGATACGTCTTACTCTTCATGCTGAATCTGAGTCCCATATTCACTTATTCAGTCAATCAACGATTTTAATGGGAGCAGAGTCTGGGCATGTCGATCCTATTCTTCCCTGTCCTGGCATTCAGCCGGTTCACCTCAAAATTGTTGAGCAAAAGGGGCTGCCCATTCTCATCAACGATGCAAACGATCCCTTCGTGTCAGTCAATGGATCTCCTTTTGGCAAGAAACGATTGAATTCAGGGGACATCATTGCGATCCATGAAATCACCCTTTTATTTGAGAACCTCACCCCCTACTTTGTTTCTGATAAGACTCAAGAAGAGGCTTTAGAGGATAAAATCAAAAAGCAAGGAGAAATCCTCTGCGCACAGCCCCTCGTTTCTTCAACAGAATCTAGTGATTTAACCTCTTTTTCCTTGCCGTTTGAACAAGAGGTCAAGGCATTAGGGGAAGAGGAATTAGAGACTGCTTCTTTGGAACTCTATTTAAAACAACTAGAATCTATTTCTGCTGGCACACTCGCCCTCTCTTCTAGCTCACTAACGGGAGTACAGAAACAGATCGAGGGGAAAAAAAAAGCAAGCTTGAAGGATGACTATTTAAGGGACTTAGATGATGACAATCAAAGGGAAGGAAAAGGTCCTTTTGGAAAACTAAAAGAGCCAAGTCATCTTTACCAAGCATGGAAATGGATTTTGCTTTTTATCTTTTGCCTCTTTGCTATTTCAGGGGCCATAGGAACCGTCATTTATTTTAGCGTAAGCGATAAAACGGAAGTCCAAGAAATGAAGGCTGCACAGGGCGTCGCTGATGTGGCCATCGCTCTAACACATGCTCAATTCAACCAGTTAAAGCCTCATAACCATAACTGGTCCGATGTTGATTTTTTAAAACATAATTTACAAGCCATTTTGCCCGACACCCCTTCGCATGCCAATCAAATTGATCCACAAGGACAATTTAATTGCTGTCCTTATAGTTTAAGGATTTATACAAGTGGCGATCTTTCCCATTTTCTACTTATTGCTCAACCGGCGCCAAGTTGGCTAAATTGGCTCATCCCCCAATCCTTGATCGTCGTGGATTCGCATTTGATGGAATTGCGAATCTTAAAAGATGCAAGAAGCTTGAATCGATTATTAGCCAATCCAGATCCTTTGGACGGCCTCAATGGGAAGGAAATGACCTCTTTGATCAAGTCAGGAGGGTTGATTCGCCTTTCCACTTTAGCCTCAGACTCAGGAACTTTAGACTTTGCGCCCCCTAAGAATCTTGCCTGGATGCGTCCAGGAGCTGAAAACACCATTTATAACGCGCCCCGTTACTACCGTTTAGGCCATCCTATCCTCCAAAAAGCGATGGCGCTCTGCACATCAAAAAGCTCAAGTCAAGAAGTCACAGCCTTGAAGCAGGAACTTGAAAACCTTTCGTCTCTTAATCACTTCATTTTATATTCAGACCAGGGAAAAAAGTCGGCGAAGCTTGCACGCCAAGGGTTGATGATGTTTGCTCCTTCGGACAAGCTTTTATTCGGGTATCTCCTTTTTAATGCCCAAGGCAAGATTCATCAAGTGCATTTACTTAAAGACGAAGAGGACAGGCCGATCGTGGTCCACGAAGCAAAACAGAATGTCTTCCAGGAAATAGTTAAAGAAGAAGGAGGGGGGATGATGCATCCCTTCATTGATTCCAATCACCCTATTTATATCCAACTCAAATCGGTCGTGATGGCACGACAAAAGGAGCTAAAACCTCTGGTCGCTGCTCTTTCGAATCTTACAAACCAGGAGTTGACCTTTCCTCATCCCAGATTTCAAGTCGAATTTCAGAATTTATCTCATGCTTATTTAATGACCAATGCTAAACATAAACAATCAATTAAAGAAACCTTAGAGGCTCTTTATCATCAGTATCAGGATATGCCCATTGATGAATTCTTAACTTTTATGACAGCCCTCCACCTGGAACATCTCATTCAGCATGAAAAGGGATCCCTCTCGATCCTTGATGAAGATGACCAGCAAAACATGGAAATGTTGTTAACCTCCATTGAAAATAGTCAGTCGTTAGCGGAGCTAGACAATTTGACTCATATCGCCGCCTCATGGTTAAACTTTGATGATATCAAAACCGCCGACGAACTCATTAAATATCAAAATCTTCTACGCAATCATGTTCTCGAACAACTCGAAAGATATTTGCTTGCAGACAAAAAGCCCTTTCTCGTCAAATATGACGATAGGGCAATTTTAGAACATATTTTGGATCAAGAGCGTTTGATCAAACCTGAGGAAAAAGATTTCTTTTTAGGAGAATTCGAAGAGATGATCGCAATGCAGCAGCGCACTCACGAAGAGTGATAAGTTTTTCGAACCTTTAGAGGGTGTATTGAGAAATCGAACTCGAAAAGAATTAGGTAGAAATAAAAGTCCCTCTATTGGAATTATAGATAGTCAATCAGTTAAAGCTACAGAGCAAGGTGGGGAACGAGGATACGACGCTGGAAAGAAAGTCAAAGGCCGAAA
>Ga0116226_10002483_pt1 | contig 16089 bp, 12 predicted proteins | sample S1TSphfallax_FD_89692 | JGI IMG/M metagenome (GOLD analysis project Ga0116226, IMG submission 89692) | Host-associated microbial communities from peat moss isolated from Minnesota, USA - S1T2_Fa - Sphagnum fallax MG | ecosystem: Host-associated > Plants > Peat moss > Unclassified | place: USA...
AAGTTGATGTGTTGGGATTAGCCTAGCTTCCTTTTGAAGTTGTTGTGCCCAATTTTAGAATTTCTTTCATTCACAAATGAAAATTGTAAGGTTTCATTCTTACTTTGAAAATCATATTTTCACATAAACTCCTTTGATGAATATTGTAGTTCCTACATTGGTTCGACAACTAGGTGTCTCATAATTAAATTTTTCAGTCATATATGTTTGGTAGTAAAAGTGAAATATTTTACAATTCAACATTTTATTTTTTTGTAATCTCATGTTTAGGGAACAATGATAAATGTAATAAGTGACATAAGGATTTTCATAATGAATATTCAATGACTAATTAAGAGAAGACTTGTTCATTCAAAATAATCTTAATCTCGTATTGAACTATTGGATTGAGAATGCAAAATATGTCACATCACATTTATCATAGAATGAACACTTTTTAGATAGGATGCACAAGTTTGCAATAGTCATAAGAGGCGTCAACATATGCACACCGCACACCACAAAATTAAAACTTATCAAATCATACGCACAACTTTACAATAGTCATAATTGATGTCAACATATGCACGTCACACGACCACACAATCTACACTTACCAAAATGCACAAGTTTGCAATAGTCATAAGTGGTGTCAACATATGCACGCCAAAAATCACAAAATTAACATTTACTAAATAGGATGCACAAGTTCACGACAATCATAAAAGACATCAACATATGATACATTACAAATCATAAAGTTAACACCTATCAAATAATATGCACAAATTCATGACAACCATAAATGACATTAACATACGACACAATTCAAACCATAAAGTTAACACCTATCAAATATCATGCACATGACAACCATAAATGACATCAACATACGACATAATACAAACCATAAAATTAGCATTATCAAATCTAATGCACAAGTTCACAACAACCATAAATGATATCAACATATGACACATTGTAAACCACATAATTAACACTTGTCAAATAACATGCACATGACAACCATAAACATCAACATACGACACTACAAATCATAAAATTAACACCTATCAAATGGGATGCACATGTTCATGATAATCGTACACAACATCAACATACGACACATTACGTACCATGAAATTAACCCCAATTAAATAATATGCACATGTCTATAATAGTCATAAGTGATGTCAACATATGACACATCACACAACCGCAAAATTTACACAATAGGTTACACAGATGAATGCATCCTAAGGTGGACGAAAAGTGGCACATATGATGTCCATAGTTTTTTTTTTTCATAATTTCTAATGCAAATATTGACAACTTTTTAGAATCTTAATAAAGTTGTATATTAAATTTGATTGGAAACCTTTATTTTAGCATTACAATATACTCACAATCATACTACCAAAAAATCAACAATTAAAACATGTTTACTATGTAATAAAAATCCATAACACATTTTATGGAATATGGCAAAAGATCTTACATCACTTGAAAAGTCCACCTTGTAATGAAATGATGACATTTTATCTTCAATTAATTTTATTTTTTCAAGTTTTATAATTTAATTAAATGGGCTTTTTAAAAAAAATCAATCAAATATCAACACATATTATACCAAACTTAAAAGTTTCCCCATAGAAACTTCCCCTATGACACCATAATATGGATTATCAAGCGTGCAACCACCCAAACACAAGTTTTCAATGATAATAAGCAATGTTAACCTATGGCATACCACTTAACCATAAAATTAACACTTACCAAATAAAATGCATAAATCCTTGATAAATCATAAGTGACTTCAACATAAACACACCAAACAACCACAAAGTTAACACCTATTAAACATGATGCACAAGTCTTTGACTGACTTCAACATAAGTACAACACACAATCACAAAATTAACACCTATCAAATAGGACACATAATTTAGTGCCTAACCAAGCTAGGTGCCATGGCACTTAACTTGGTCATTATGGATGCCACATTACAATGCATGCATGATTATCACATTTATATCCCTTTCGGATACATGAGATTTCCAATCGACCTTTGGGTAATACACATCCAATCTCACATGAACTCAATGTGACTATCCAATCTTATCATCTCATGCTTGGATTTAATTGAAATATATATCAAAAACTTGTGCACATGTGAACTATAAATCCAGTGGTTAGTTTTGTAATCCCAATCATGAATGACAAAATTGAGATAATTTTAAGTAAAGCTTCAAGTAAAGGTCAAAACTTGAAAAGGTTTCAAAAGGGATTAGGCTTTTAAAGGTTAAAATCATGCACATTAGACAATCCATTTTTTGGTGTCACATGGGTAGTTTTTATGGGGGTATTTTTAAGTTTGGTATAATATGTGTTGATGTTTGATCAAATTTTTTAAAAATAACTTAATTAATTAATTTATAACACTTGAGAAATCAAATTTAAAAAATTGAAGATAAAATGTCATCATTTCATTAACAAGGTGAATTTTTAAAGTGATGTAAGATCTTTTGTCATAGTCCATAAAATGTGTTATGGACTTTTATTACATGGTAAACATGTTTTAAATGTTGAATTTTTTTTTCCTAGTATGATCATGAAGCTATTGTAATGCTAAAATAAGGGTTTCCAATGAAATTTAATATTTTAGTTTATTACAATTATGCAATATTACCAATAGTTTAGAAAGTCCATAATTTTTGAAATGAAAAAATGGATATTTTGTTTTGTAAAAAGTGACATTACTATCCAATATAACAATTGTTGATTATAAACTTTTAGGAAACTCATGTTTTTGCTTCTAACTTTTCTCCTAGTTGATCAAATTGGAACACATGTCATAATTTGAAAAACTTGTAAGTTTAGGGTTTAGGTATTTTTCTTGCCTCCTACTTTCAAATGAACTAATTTGCTTCTCAAAACATCAAATATTTGCATTAGAATTTATGAAAAAGGAAAAATGTGGACACCACATGTGTCACTTTTGGTCCGCTTAAAGACGCGTTTTTAGTCCATGTTTCTTGTAAAATGAACAAAATTCAAAAAAATTGTGAAAACTTCTTGTTGGATATATTGTCTTGTGACAAAATTGGGATCAAGCTTTTTTTTTACAAAAATTGCAAGGTAGGCAAGTTGGAAATTATTCATAACAGGTCTTAGCCAAATTTGACCCTAGGTTAGAGAGGTAAGTAAAAAATATTAGGAAACCTATTATGTTTTGATAACATGGTAGGAACTAATGTCTAAATATGGCAAATTGAGAAAAAAAAATTCTTGAAATATGGTGATTTTGTGCAATTTTTTCCAAAAAAATCCTTGAGGTGATTCAAACACCTTTTTAAAAAAATTAGTTGGCAAGTGGTGAAATTTTTCCACAAAAGATTGGGAATCAACAACTTCTTTCCCAACAAATTTCATCTTGTTTCAAAATATAAATTGAGATTTTTTCCTTGTGTATATTCAACCAATTTTTCGTAATATTTCAAAACATTCATCAAAATTTTAACATCAAGAAGTTGAAAGAAAAAACCCATGATTACGACTACCATTGTAGTTTATTAATTGCACCTATTTGGCGCTTACTATTTGGTTTGAAATCTACATATACTAAAACCCCATGGTTGAGGAAAAGGCTTTAGATTTATGGAATGTGTTCTAATAGTTTAATAAAATAATTAATTGAAATTTAATCTAAATTTCAAAAATGTGAAAAAGAGGCAAGAATAATGCTAAAAGAGATGGAGATATATCAATTTCATAATATGGCTCTTCCCCCCATATGTTCTTATATGGTTTCCAATAGTTCATTACTATTTATGCCAATCTCAAGTTTGAATGTACTATATACTACATCAACATGAAAAACACATGTTAATGTGTTTTTTTTGTGGTTTTTTAGGAAAGGGTATTGAAGTAAATTCTTGAACTAGACACACACACACACACATATATATATGGGTCACTGGAAGTGATAAAATCTGGATAATTCAGAGAATATATATATACATATATATATACTTTTAAATCACAATTTGTAAATGGGTATTAAGCTTTTGACCAAAAAACAATAGAGAGAGGCACCAAGTTCCAACCCATGCCTTGGGGTGGGTCCTGGCTCCTTTCCATACAAAACCCACATCCACACACAAGGGTGGGGGTAAGGGGGAAACAAGGGGACCACAATGCCACATTTGCAAAGGGGGCGGGTGCCATAAGAGTTAGCAGCAGCCTTTTTGCCACGGGAGGCAGAGGCTGCCATGGGTACGGGAAGTGGCACTCTATAGTACAATGAGCTTTTGGTTCACAAACTTATCTTTTTTCTTTGTGTGTGTGTGTGTCTCTCTCTCTCTTAGTTTTTGCTCTTGGCTTTGGCTACTTGGCTATTGTCTTTTGTTTCTTCTGTTTCCTTTTTCTTTTTTTGGTTTTAAATTCTTCTTCTTTTTCTCTTTTTAATTATTTTTAAATTTATTTTTATTTTTAAAAAAAATTCACGGGCTACAATGTAAAGAGGATCCCTCACATTGTGGGCTGCTCTGGCTGCTTTGAGTGGTGGGTTTTTTTTATAAAACTTTTAAAAATTTCCTGGCTGGCTGCAACTGCCAAGAGGCTTGCTCTCGCTCTTTCTTTCTTTCTTTCTCTCTCTCTGGCTCGTGGCATCTTAAGTCAGCTTTGGCTGCGCTGCTACATGAACATAAAGCTCATGAGCTTCCATGTCTGCTTTGTTCGATTTTATTTATTTTTCTCTCTCTTCTCCCTCCTTGCATACGAATATGATGAAGGAATTCAAAAGAGGTGTGCGTGTGCGCGGTGTATGTGTTTTGCCTCCTCATCTCTTTAATTGTGAACCAAAGGAGAATAGGAAGAGTTATTGGAATCTTGACACGGATCAAGTATGTGTACACCCGACAGGACTCCGAGACACTCCCAGAATGATGGACACCTTTGCGGCTAGAGGGAACCAGCACCCACACAAGGGCACTATCCACTGGATGCCCATGGTGACTCAGTTGAGGATGAACCTCAACGGAGTTTATACCTGGATTTTCACATTGGAAACCCATTCTTGTAAGAAGTAGGTCTTAGGTAGTTAGGTGAGCAAATTCAGTTTTAGGGTTTAGGGTTAGGGTTTAGGGTTTATACATAGTAGGTAAGGGCTGTGTTTTTTACTACCTACCTTGTTGGTAGGTAGTAAATAAAGCAACTGAGCTAACCCTGTTAGCTTGGGAACTGGAACCCAACAGAGAAGACTGTTTCCTGACCACTTATCATCCACTTATCATCCACCCTTCACCCTTGTCAGAGTGAACCAACATCCACTCATGCACCAGTTGGTTGTTCTATTTTTAGGATGGGTTCCATTTTTTCATTTGGTTCCTGGCCTTGCATTAACCAACTTTGTACCTCAGTCAACATTTTATTTTTTAGCTGCTGACTTTGACTATTATTTTTGGCCATTATTTTTTCTTGCCATCCAGTTACCCTAGTGACCTACATCTTGACCCTGCCTATCAACTAACAACCAACCTCTCAACCAATCTATCTACCCTCAATCTTTTCTTGCTTAAACTTTTTTTCTTTTTTTCTTTTTTTTTGGACAAAACCTTTGTCTCTTATTGGTTAAATTTTTATTTCTTGTCAAAACTTCTATGTTTTTTGGATTTAAATTCTATATTTCAACTAAGCCTTTATTTCTTTCCAGTTAAACTTCTGTCTTTTGAACTTATTTGTTTGGGGACTAAACTTTTACTTTTTGACAAAACCTTTAATTTTTTAAAACTAAACTTTTGCGTTTCAATAAAATCTTCATATCTTCTTAGCTAAACTTTTATCTCTTAACAAAATTGTTATCTTTTCATAATTAAACCTCTTATTAATTAAACTTTTATCTTTTGGCAAAACATGTTTATTCTAGGTTAATTTTTTTAATTTTCAGCAAAATCTTTTTATTTCTTAATTGAACTTTCACTTTTCAACAAAACCTTTATACTAACCCCCCTAATTACCTACGCACCCACCTACCTACCTATTTACCCACATGTTATAATTTTCTTTATATGTATATATGTATATATACATATAAAAGGGGTTATTCATTTTCTTGGGTTAATTAACTTTAAACTTTAAATTTTATTCTTCCACTCATTAATTTAATTTTTTTGAATAACTTTAAAATTCAAATCATAATTTGTTGTCATAAAACTCTTTTGTTTTTCATTTGTATGGGTTACCTTAGGATGTGGTATGCATTCTTAAAACGGTTTTCTAATGCAATACTAGCACATGAGGACCTATGAAAACCACATAGTCTTTGTTGAAAGTAATTGGGTGACAACCCAATTTGAAAATGCAATACCAACATCAACCCTAAACCACCATGTTTATAATGGTTTAGGGGTTTTCAAAACTAGCACTTATTTTTGTGACCCACATGCAAGTATTGTGTTAAAATAATGATTTTGTCCTTTGTAATACCTACACATGGATTTTAATTAAAATGATTTAGTTTTGGTTCATGGTTTGTTAGTTGAAGACATAATTCCAAAATGCAATACTTATAACCGTTCAAATTGGGCTTTGGAAGGATAGTAAATCAACACCTATTTTTTGACATGTATGCAAGTATTACTTTTTCTTGTTAAAATGTTAATGCACATTTCATGACCCATATGTGGGTAGTACACAAGAATCTAAGCACCCAATGTGTATTGAGTGATCATATGCAAGTATTACAAATTTTCCTTTGCATCGTGGGGATTTTACAATACATTATGTAGATATTGCCTAAAATATTTAATTATTAACAATGGATATGTAAAATTATAATAGAAAAATAGAAGATGGTTTTGAATCTAAAACAAAAAGGTTTATCTAAAATCAATTATTTAAAACATATATCCAAATGTTAGAGGGGATGATATCTTCAAATGCAAACCTTAGCTTCTATGTACACAATAGGTGAATGGAAATTGGCAAGTTTATAAATTTGTGTCAAAAATGTTTGCTACATACAATCCTACCCACACCCTAATCCTTATTTAAAAGAAAACCCTTTCTAGAACTACATTCCACATTTCCCATCCCATGCACTTGGCGATAGGTTATTGTCACCTTTGAAACATTCTTCACATGTTGGTGGATATAGATGTGGTAATGTTTTAATTGGAGATAAACCATAGTTGCCACAAACGTGTCGTTATTGGTTTTACAAAGTCTACATTAAAACAACTCACAATTAGCATGGGCATTCCAAAAAAACCTTAAACCAAATAGGGAAAAAAGAAAAAAAGGTGGGTAAAACCATCCATGAATCATTTCAAATCCATGGAAATTGATGACCATGTTGGTTTCTAATATCCAAGTTGTTTTGTTGCATTACATAAATGCAATCACAACATTGTGTTTGTATTCTAATGACATGGATGGATCGTTTTTAGTCCAGACTGAATTTATGCACATTAATAATGCATGGAAAACTTGCATGCATACACCACATGCTCAACATAAAACTATTGATACTGACAATTATGCATGGGACCTTTTCTCTAACTTCCCTTTTAAGTTGTTCATGAAAGTACAAGGAAACCCATAAAATCATTGTATAATAACTTCAAATCAAATCAAGTAAAAAATTAAATAAACACATCATAAGCCTAAATGGTAAAAAACCCGTGACATTAAAAAAGGCCTATAAAATTTATGTAAGAAAGGGCAAGTGTTGAGCTTTATTTCACCAACACAAGTTCACACAATCTTTATGAAAGAAGTCAAAATACAAGAGGGACATATCATGTGTGAGGAGGGAAATGACCAACCATGATCAATCAAAAGATGTGGAAATAAGTGCATTCAATTGATAAAAAAATGGACAATACGATACATCATACCATTTCCATAACATGAAAAATGTTTTTGAAAAAATAAAGGCAAGAATAGAAAGCTCTATCATTTTGTTGCGATAAATGCTTGATTAGTTGAACTTATCTTTAGGCTTGATACCTAACTTCATTTCATCAATCCTTAATAATTTTGCTATTGGCTTTATTGCAATGGAATGATCACTTGTCAATAGTAACATGCACATTCTTACTTGTTTTTAAAAAAACCTCCCTACTATTGTCCATTTTCTTACAACTAATCTTCAAAAGAGAATAAGGTTACTTAAACAATGGAACAATAAAAAATTGATTAGAACATGGGTGCTTTTGCATCAAATAGTAGCTTACCTTCTAGCTTTCCAACACACATCACCCAAAAAAAACTTTGTTATTTGCAACAAGGAAATTTTAAAAATCGCAAATTATTATTTTGTTTCCAATTTTTTCCATCTTCTTATAGTTTCTTATTTCCCTTATATCTTCTTCTTTTTCTTTAGTTTTTTTCTCCTTATCTTCTTCTTTCCATTTTTTTTCATTTTTTTTGGAAAAAAAAATGATGATGATGAAGATGACGATGATGAGTTGCAAGCTTATTGTTGTCATCTACAATTAAAGGCCACATGATTTTAAAAATAATAAAAGTGTCCAAAAATGAGATTTATCTACAAGATTGTTGAAGCTTGGAGGAGAGTTGGTGATGGCAAAAAAAGGCAACAATTATTCCATGGCACCTCCCAAACATTAAAAAAAACACCAATGAGCTCCATAGCAAAACAAAATTTTAAAAAGAGTAACAATTTGCTCTTAAAACTTGTTGCTACATAAGAGCCAAAAAAGAAAAAGAAAAAAAAGGAAGTGGAATTTTTTTTGTAAAACGAAAAACCGAAATTAAAAAAGAAAAAGAGTGTGGCCCAAAAAAATATCTAAGTATTGTTTTTTCAAAACGCACCCAGACCCCAATGGGAGCTAAGTTGGGGGCTGGGGGAGAGGTGGGGTTGGAGGGTGGGTATGAGATATAACACAAAGTTTGCATGACATGTCTAGCATGCCCAATCAAAGGTCCTCCTTGCATGTCTAAAATCACAATGTAGGTGCAATAGCTTGCTCACTTGATTGGCCTTGCCTTGGTTGGCAAGGATATTGAGCTTTTAAATTCATTTTAGAGCATATTAGCTTAAAGGATTTTGGCCCCTAGGTAATAATAAGTCTATTTTTATACGAGGATTTTTGAAAGATGATATTTTGGCTTGTGTTGAATCTTGATATTAGTTATAATATCTTGAAGGACTTTGGTTTCTTTTAGAGGATTTTATGAAGATTATATTTTTGCATGGTGAAATATTTATGATTCCATAATTCTTCTTTTGCTTTGAGATATTTTGAATGGCAAGGCCGCATTGTGACACATCCCTTGTTTCATATCCTTTGCCTTCAGTTTTACTCTTGTCACTTATATATAACCAGTTGAAAAGCGGGAGATTATGTTGACAACATATCTATTTTGGGACTGTCCAAAGCTTAATTAATTTTTGTGATGATGGCCAATCAAAGATGCCCAACGCAAAAGGAAAAGAAAAGAAATCAATTCCAAGGTCTTTGCAACTAATTAATTTGTCACAATATTTATATCCATACTCCCAACAATAAAATGGCTTGCACATTGTACTTTGGATGAAGTGCAACCTTAAATAAGGCGAAAAAGAATTTGGAATGGGTGATCCCAATAATATTACATGGGCTTAACTTCAGAGTTCTTATGCATGACACTTGTGAAAAAACTATTGTCAAAATTTTAAATAATTTTGATACATGAAACTCTAAATTCAATAACTCCTCATCCTTTGGTCCAATAGTTGTGAAATAACAAATGTGCACATTGCCTCATTGATGTTTTTTGATGATAACAAATGCAAAGTGGGGGAAGCCCATGATTTAGGAGGCTTCCAGCATGGTTGCATCGGCATTTTTCTTATTGGCTAAATTTCACCAAAAAGAAAAAGAAAAATATATTTTTTGAATTTGAAGTGAAGTTGGAGTGTTTCAATTGTCAAAAGTGAGAAAAAATAGTAAGAATGGCCGATTTTCTATATTTGGTTTTCAATGTGTAACCATAGTTGATTAAAGATTTTAGTTTCATATGTGGTTTATAGTCGTATTTGGCTAAATCATTTTAGGGATGATCAACACTTAGGTTACATAACAATTTTTAAAAAAAAAAGTTGGTTCAAATTCAAGCAAACTCTTAACTTAATAAAGTTTCCGTTAAAGTCATACTCAATCCAACCATTTTTTTTAATACCCTTTTCATTTTGTCACTTTCTTTTTATTGTTATTCGTAAAGTCTAATTTTTTTTTATCAAACAACAAAACTCAACATGAGATTGTTTTATTATGATTTACATTTAATGCAACTATGTTATCGGTAGTTATCTTGTGTATTTCAAATTTTGCATTGGGAATAACATCCAAGACCAAACTCCCTTTAACACTTGAAAATGCAAAGGTAATCCTAACTGTGACATCCCATGCAAATCAATTTTGACCTATTTTGTAATCTTAATGAACAATTTCATCCCCTATATGGGGAAATTTTCTTTTCATTTTCAGCTTGTGGCATAGGTGGCAAAAACGATTAGTCACTGGATACATAGGTGGTGAAAATAGAAGCTTGATGACAAAAAAAAAGTGACTACAACCATTGCATTCAAATTGCCTTTAGGTAATTTTGAAAATAAGTATAAAGTTCATCTTGACATTCGCTCATTCTATTACATCTAAATATTCTGGATAATGAAACTCCAACCTTGTTGGTTTCTGGGTATGGATATTGATCTTGTCCTAATAATTTTGCAATACCATGACTTTGTGAAGTGTTATGCAAATTTGATTTCAAAAAACATTAATAAGATTCAAAACTTGTTACAATCATGGAAACCAAGGCCAAGACAAATGTTACATAAATCACTTGTACCAACCTCTATCATTTGTTGTTTGAACATTGGCCCACATTTCAAAGGTAGTTGCGAATGGAAAATTACCAAATGTCAAGAATCGCATACATAACAACAACTAATTGCAAATACGAGTTGAAGTGATTACAAACTTTTTCAAAAAAAAAACTAAACTAAAAAATTGTTAATCTTCAACAAATCCAAGAATGTGAATCATGACAATCTTTGTTAGCTTCAAATTTTCTATAAAAGTATGAAACAAGAGTTGAAAAGTGTTAATGACACGCCACAAACAAGTGAGGGGATTACCAAACATGGGACGTGCCTTGTTGGTTGTCAAGGGCATGATTTCTGCCATTGTTTTAGCATTGTTAGACTTCATGGTAAGCTTGAAAAATCCTTGTTGCACATCCACATCCTAGGCTAAAATAATACCAAGCACCATCAGAGCCAATTTGCCATCTATTGTACTTCCACATGGACATGGGGTGCAATAGAAGGCTTTCAAAACCTCCAAGTGTCAAGGAAAAATACTATATGCATCTCCTTACAACCAATATTGAGGATAAACAACTCCCATGACATCTAATACTAATTGTTGAAGAAATCAAACATTTAATTCCTCAATGATGCCTATAGCAGCTTTTGCCATTTCCAACCTCAACCCATCACAAAACCTTTTAAAAAATTGCATCAATTAAAAAAAAAGAAAAAAAGATTCCAATATTATCAATTGAATCTAAACAACTACAATATGAATCCAACTGACCAAGTCCAATAAACAAAACTTAGGTAAGCTAAAAGCTTGTGTTTGCACTCTACCTTGACCAATTGCACTACATGTGTAAATGTAACTATTTCCAAATAGATGGCACTAGAATGTTTCTAGATTCTTTCACCATTTAACACAAGTGTTAGGTGTTAAATAAAATATAAGTAATAATTAGTGACCCACTTCATGTGAATTTGCTAATGGTCACATTGAATCAAGCCATGGAAGGATTAGAATTTGTCCCCTTGGAAGGATGAATTGTTATCACAGTATAAAATATATAGTTGGCCTTGATAGACCTTCAAAACATCTATGAAATTATAAATGAATGTATTTATCCTCTAAGCAAACTTCAGAAGGGATTGCATTGCCTCCATTAAGGGAAGCATAACAACAAGCCCCAATAACAAATGAATGTCCATAAGAAACCCCATATTGACCTACAAGAAAATGCCACATTCTCCATTATAGAATGCCATAGAAAAATATTGATAGAACAATAAAAATAATGCCATTAGAAATGTTCATGTTCCCTTCTGATAGATTGCCACAATAAAAATACAAATGCCATCAAAATTAGAGCATTGGTGATAAGGACCCAAATGAAAAAAATTGTTTTGCCCATCTCTAGTAGATTATTAGTGCATAATTTTATATTTGTTTTAAGCTCACTTTAATTGCACAAAATCAAAATATGGTTTAAGCACAAATGCCATCGGATTGAATCAAATTGGTAGGAAGAACCCAAAATGAATGAAAAGGTTATGCCACCTCAATTGTACATAATCAAAATTACAACATTGGTTTTTAAAACCCAAAATGAAAAAATTCTTTCTACCCATCTTTCCTATTACTAATGTAGAATTCTATATAGCTTCTAATTTTTGAAGATGTAATCAAATTCAAAGGAGTGGTATCAAAAACCCTAAATAAGGAAAAGGTTTTGGTCACCTGAAATGCAGATATTCAACATTTGTTGTAATAGCACAAATGCCATCAAATTCAAATAAATTGGTGGCAAGAACCCAAAATGAATCAATAGGTCATGCCACCTCAATCGTACATAATCAAAATTACAACGTTGGTTTTAAGAACCCAAAATGAACAAAAAAATTCTACACATTTCTCCTATTACTAATGTAGAATTCTATATAGGTTCTAATTTCTAAAGATGTAATCAAATTCAAAGGAGTGGTATCAAAAACCCTAAATAAGAAAAGGTTTTAGTCACCTTAAATACACATATTTAGCATTTATTGTGATAGCACAAATGCCATCAAATTTAAGTAGATTAGCAACATAACCCAAATGAATCAAAAGCTTATGTTCACGTCAATTGCATATAATCAAAATTATAACAGTGGTTTAAAGAACCCAACATGAAATTTTTTTTATGCCCATCTCTCCTACTATTCATGCAAAATTTTATACAGGTTCCAATTATTGACGATGCAATCATATTCAAAGGAGTGGTATCAAAAACCCTAAATAAGGAAAAGGTTATGGTCACCTCAAATGCACATGTTTAACATATGTTGTGATGACACAAATGCCATCAAATTCAAGCATATTGGCAACAATAACCTAAAATGAATCAAAATGTTCTATTCACTTCAATTGTATATAACCAAAATCACAACAATGGTAAAAGGCCCCAAATTTTAAAAAAATTATGCCCACTTCAATTGCACAAAATTCAACACCTAATGTTTTAGGTTTAATCAAAATCACGAGGAATCCAGTATTTCAACTAGCTACATAAAAAAGAAGAGAATTTGGAAAACAAAACAAAAAGTTTAGAATTGTAGACCTTAGTTGTTTGGATAAAACTGAAATCAACTTGCATGATTCCAAATAATGGCTTATATTTAGCCAAATTTTGTTTTCAGGGCTCCAACATTGACATCCAACAAGTCTTAACATTTTTTATGATCTTGTTCCCTTTGATTTCCATGATTATAACAAGTTTTTGGAACCCAAACGTTGTTTCATGAGTGACTGAAATAGTTGTATAGATTCACCATGAATGATTCAATGCGAGCAATGATAATCAAATTAAATAAAGACTAAACCACAAGGTTAATCCTATGAACAATACAATGGACACCCATTGAAAATGGTTCCCATGTTTTTTAATTTACTTTGTAACTATTGTTTTACCCCCTGAAAAAATAGAAATCCCATATGTAACAAAACATCTTTTTTTTGGCAACATCCTCCTTAATCAACCCCCCACCTTTCATCAATGGAACCATGATGATTTCACTGAGATTGTTAGAGTCATACCCATCCACAATCCTTTCAACACAAAGCAATACAAACAAACCTTAATCCAAGAATCAACCATGTAAGCATGAACACATATCCATGAACCATTATTAATGGTTGTAACTTCATCACATGAATAGACTATGAATCTAGCATATTGAATGGCCTTGACAATGGCATCTTGAACTTGCATTTACATCAACTCAACAAGGACCCAACTAGTAGTATCATACCAATGCATGCTTGGATTGTTTGGGACCGCTAAGCTCCTAAAAAGCTCATATAAACTTTCATACTTTAACATTGGACAACCATGAGACAAAACATGCAAAATAGGTTTCATTTGCACAAATTTTCAATTCCCTTCACCTTCAAGTTTGTTTACTTGTGCCAAAATAGACTTAGAACCTTTAATACAATTTCATGTTCTTGAAGTGAATGCAATCATGTGCAATGTATTCCCCACCTTTTTTCACCACCAACTTTGGCATATTCCACACTACAATTCTACAACATTGATGTTTTGTCAATGTGTCCCATTTACATCCAATGATTTTTTCTTTTTTATCAATCAATGAACACATTCTACACTTCACCACATTTATAAACCCTCCCTTACATGCCAAGCCCCCTTGCACATGACATGCAAATTACTCATTCAATTTGGAATTTGCAAGTGCTATCACAAGACTTTTTTTTTACTCTTCCTTTCATTTATTTGCTTCTTACAAGGTGGAATAAAAGTAAGGTCATCATATTGAAAATCAGATAACTCAACAACATTATTTTTGAAAATGACATCAAGGTCATGAACTTGACGATCTCTACCATGAGTAGTTGAAGTGATAGGAACATGCAAGATTACCCATGATAAAGTTAGACCGTTTTTGACTATAGCAACAAAACCATTAAATGTTGAAAAGACCAACAAAGATAAGAACTGGACCATCTTTGATTAGAACAACAAGACCCCCATGGTTACAAGACCAACAAAAACAAAATTTTGACAATTTTTCAGCTAGAGTAGTAGGACCACGAGAAGCTACAAGACCAACAAAAACAAGAGCTCGACCATTAGAGGCTACATGACCAATATAAACAAAAGGTCAACCATTTTTGGCTTGAGCAATAGGACCACTAGAAGTTGTAAGACCAACAAGGAGCTTGACCATTTTTGACTAGTGATAAAAATGCAATTGAATCATAAAAAACACCATCAATAGAATCTAGAGATGGACTCCAAGCTCCTACAAGAATTGATTTCGAGCCACTAGAGGATATAAAGGAAGGGGAAACATGGTGGAATTGCAAACATGAAATGGTGGACTAGTTAGATGAGGATTCTTATTCGAATTAAGATATTATCACAATCCTAAAAAAGCCATTGCAAGAGGATGATGGAAAACATGATTTACTGAGAAAAACTTGGACATAACAAAATGTATAGAAACAAAAAAAAGGAGGAAAAGCTCAATGCATGTGTTGCTTAATATGCTTAAACTTTGCAGTTGACATTGAACAAGCTTGCGCAATGTGCACTTCTGCAATCCCACAACGAATCTCAGTGCCATTGCTGTACAAATTGCGTGCCCTGAACAACTTCAACAAATTTCCAAAACAGCCAGTGTGATTTACCCTCAGGCAATCCTAGTTCAGTCACTCAACAACATTCTAGTGAAGAGATTGCACCCTCTATTGCAAAATGCGGCGATGGGAGGGAGCTTCATTGTGCACATTGGCTTCCAAAACCTTACATTCTACAACAAAAGAGGCGAAAGGACTTAGGGTTTATGGTGCTCCTCAACAATGGGATGATCCCCACTGTTGCGTAATCAATGGTGAAAATGACAAAAGGGATGGATGTTGAGGTTATACAATACCAGCCTCCATCCACATCCAAGGTAGTCTCTAACAAAAATAAGTGCCCTACGCCTATTTGGCTCATAGCACTGACTCAGCAGAGGCTGAAATTTGGCACTGATTCGCAAAGAAAAAAGAAAATAGGCTGAACTGAGTTGGAATGAGCCAAATCTGGATAGAGCTCAGGAATTTTTTTAATTCCCACTTTGTTTTGGTGACCTCCACAAGCTCATGGTCTAAATATGGTGAATTCTGACTTTGTTTTTTACCCTTAAAATATGATGACTTTTGCACTTTTTTCTCCCCCAAAAAACCCTTTCGTACACTTGCATTGGATTTTATTTTACTTTGTAATAAAAGTGTGAGAATT
>Ga0116226_10002484_pt1 | contig 16088 bp, 13 predicted proteins | sample S1TSphfallax_FD_89692 | JGI IMG/M metagenome (GOLD analysis project Ga0116226, IMG submission 89692) | Host-associated microbial communities from peat moss isolated from Minnesota, USA - S1T2_Fa - Sphagnum fallax MG | ecosystem: Host-associated > Plants > Peat moss > Unclassified | place: USA...
GAAGTCGCGTTCAACCATGCGCAGGCCGTGCAACTCAAGAATGCGGCTCTCGGCGAAGCCTCCGCGCAGCGCCTCACGCACGCGGGCGGGATCGGCGCCACCACGCTTGGCAAGCAGCAGCGCTTCGGCGACCGCACCAATCGTTACGCCAACAATAATCTGGTTCGCGAGTTTCGCAAGCTGCCCGCTGCCTGACGGGCCAACATGCACCGGGCGTCCCATCGTCCGCAGAACAGGCTCCGCTCGGGCGTAGTCGGCCACCTCTCCACCGGCCATGATCGCCAGCGTTCTCTCGGTCGCGCCAACGGTCCCACCCGAAACCGGCGCATCGACGTGACGGATACCGAAAGCGGCAAGCTGCCTTGTATGGTCCTGCGCCTCGAAAGGTCTGATCGAACTCATGTCGACGACGAGCGTGCCAGGCCGCATGGCCTCCGCGGCGCCTTGCGTGAACACCACATCATTAACGATCGGACCGTTCTCCAGCATGATCACGACGAGGTCGGCGTCGCGCACCGCGTCCGATGGCGTATCGGCCACCGTCGCACCATCCGCGACCAGGGCTTCGGCCTTGGCTCGGGAGCGGTTCCAGGCCGTAACCGTGAACCCCGCCTTCAGGATATTGCGGGCTTGCGGCGCGCCCATCAGGCCAATGCCGAGGAACGCAATGTGCGGGCGGATGGGCATGTCTTGCACGCTCCGTTGTTGAGAGCCTGTTACTCGGCGGCTATGGGCAAAGACGCGGCGGCAGGCGGCGATCCAAGTTGAATTTGCGGCTTGATCCAGAACGTGGCGACGACGCCCACCAGCAGCAGGCCCGCCGATCCGGCGAACGGCAGCGTCCAGTTACCGGTGCTGTCGATGATAAAGCCGAAGATGACAGGTGATATGATGCCCGCGATCGCGGACCCGGCGTTCATCAAACCGCTCGCAGTTCCGGCGTAGCGCGGCGCGACGTCCATCGGTACCGCCCAGATCGGTCCGATCGTCAGTTCCAGAAAGAAGAATGCCGCACTCAGGCTCACGAACATGAGGCTGAAGTTGCTGCTGAACAGAACCGGCAGCAGGCAAACGAAGGCGCCTAGCAGGCTTGCAGCGATGACGTTGCGCCTGGCAGCTTCGACGTTCCCGGTGCGGTGCATGATGCTGTCGCTGATGACGCCGCCGACGGTGTCGCCAACGACGCCGGCGAAGAACACGCCGGAGGAAAACATCGCCGTGCTCTTCAGGTCGAGGCCGTAGCCATGCAGGAAAAACACCGGCAGCCAGGTAAAGAACAGCCAACTCGTCCAGCCGTAGCAGAAGTAGACGAACATCGTCGGGCCCATGCGCTTGATCACCGCACCCCACGGCACCGAGTCGACTCCCTTGGCGGACATCTGTCGGAAGGGCGGCATTTCAGCAAGGTCCGCCGGCGTGATGCCCTTGTGCGTGCGCGGGTCGTCACGGAAGTAGGTCCACCACACCACAACCCACACCGCCGTCACCACACCGCAGATGTAGAAAGATGCGCGCCAGGACAGCGTGAGCATCAGAAACACTACCAAAGGCGGCGTGATTGCGTTGCCCAATCGCGAGGACGAATGGGTTACGCCCTGTGCGAAGCCGCGTCGCTCCACCGGCGTCCAGTTGGTAAGCGCCCGAGCGGCTGCCGGCAGCGTCGCCCCCTCGCCGATGCCAAGCACAAGACGGACCACAAGCAGTGCCGAGAAACTCTCGACCATTCCCATTCCCAGCGTTGTGGCAACCCAGATGATGCCGCAGACCAGCAGAGTGATGCGCGAGCCGATACGGTCAGCGATCCAGCCGCCAAACACCTGGAATATGACATAAGAGTAACCAAATGCGGAGAACGCAACACCCAGTTGGGTGTTGGTCATTCCCAGCTCTTTCATGATCGGCCCGGCAGCCGTGGACAGGTTCACCCGGTCCACGTAAAGCAGGAATGACATTGAACCGAGCAGAATGAGTACGTTCAGCGGCGCGCCGCGTCGATAACCCAACATCGACGTTCTCCCGATCGTAAAACCCCGGGCTTATCGGTGCCCGCTTTGCAGCAAAGCCGGCCTAGAGTTTTTTCCGTTCACCATGGTTCACGGAATAAACTCTGGCTCATTGTTTTCACGAGCATCTTCACCCGTTCAGGAAAGACAAGCTGAACGGGATCTGCTCTAGGCGGCGGCTTGCATGTTCTTGCGCGCCATCTTGGCGGCCAGCATGACTGCGGCCTTGCTCGCGCCAATATTTGCAACACCTTTGCCCGCGATATCGTAGGCCGACCCGTGCGCAGGCGTGCAGATCGGGAACGGGAAGCCGCCCAGCAGCGTGACGCCCCGGTCGAAGCCGATCAGCTTCATCGCGATTTGCCCCTGGTCGTGGTACATCGTCAGCACCGCGTCGAACTGCCCTTTGGTCGCCCGCACAAACACCGTATCGGGCGGGAACGGCCCATCCACGTTGATGCCTTCCTTCTTCGCCTGCTCGACCGCGGGACGGATGATCTGGTCATCCTCGTGGCCGAAATTGCCGCCGTCGCCGGCGTGCGGGTTAAGCCCAGCCACCGCGATCCGCGGCACCTCGAACCCGGCCTCTCGAAGCGAGTTGTTCGTCAGACGGATATCACTGACAACCTGCGGCGTGTTGATCAGGGAAGCGACTTTCGAAAGCGGCACATGCGACGTCACGCGGGCGTTCCACAACCCCTCCAGGATGTTGAACTCGCTGGCTGGACAGTCGAGGCCAAGCACCTCGGACGTGTAGCCGATCTCGTCGTCGTAGGGAGGATGCGACAGCCGCATCGCCGCCTTGTTGAACGGCGTGAAGCACACCGCGCCGGCCTTGCCGGCGGCAGCAAGCCGAAGGCAGGTGCTGAAGTTCGCAAGGGTCGCGCGGCCGCCTGCCTCTGTCGCCACGCCACGATCGATCGTCGCCGGATCGAGATTGCCGAGATCGATCAGCACAGGCCTTCCGGCACTCGCGATGCTGTCGTCCGGACCGCGCACATCGATATCGAGGATCACGCCGCTGTCGGCCGCACCACGCGCCAGCACCCGTCGATCCCCGACGACCACCATTGACATCGCTGCTCGGACATCCGGATCGGCTACAAGCTTTGCCGCCAGTTCCGGCCCGACGCCCGCCGGGTCGCCGATTGCGAGGACAATGACGGGAAGCGATGTGGTTTCACCGGCCATTTCTGGAACTCTCCCTTTCGTGAATTCCTGCCTATCACCTCAGACTATTGTAGGCAATGCATGCTGTATGCAGCATGCACACATATCGCACACATGTCAGTGAACGCCCGCCTTGTATGCCGATTGATGAACGCCAATACTCAAGTCTCCAAAAGAATCGGAACGAATCGGCTGTCTTCAGAGGCTAGATTGGACCAACACACGATCCTTCCAGTGGTGCGACATTCGTTGCACGATGATCTCGTCGAGCGCATCCGCGATATGATCATCGAAGGCATCCTGGAACCCGGATCGCGAATTCACGAAGGCCAGCTTGGCAAGGCGCTTGGCGTGTCCCGGACGCCGCTGCGAGAAGCGCTGAAATTCCTCGCCAGCGAAGGATTGATCGACCTGGTTCCCGGACGAGGCGGGATCGTCCATCAACTTAGTCCGCGTGACGTCCGCAACATGCTCGATGTGCTGATCGCGCTCGAGACCCTGGCCGGACGTCTCGCCTGCCGCAATGCAACCGACCAGCAAATTGCCGAGGTTCGCGACCTGCACGACCGGATGATGGGGCTGTACACGGACGGCAAACGCCTCGAGTATTACAAGCTCAACCAGGCGATCCATTCCGCTGTTGCCGCGCTGTCCGGCAATGACTGCCTGGCCTCGACGCATGCGTCGATCCAGTCGCGCCTCAAGCGTATCCGCTTCATCGGCAACGAAGCCCAGGCGAACTGGGATGGCGCAGCGAGAGAGCATGTCGAGATGTTGGAAGCGCTGGAAAAGCGCGACGCGCCAGCGCTCACCGAAGTTCTGACGCGCCACCTTGAGGAGACCTGGACGCGCGTTCGACCGATTATCTGAACGCGGGTGAGCCCAGCCACCTCTGTCCGCGGGCCAAATGACTGACGCCCTATGGCGAAGCCGAGGTCAGAAATTCCCTCAGCCGCGGAAACAACTCCGCGGCGTTAGCGTAGTCCACCATCCGGCGCTGTTCGGCTGACAGCTGATCCATCAGCTTGCCGAACCCGGCGGTATTGGCGTCGATCGCCGGCGGCGGCGCGAAAGGATAGTCGGTGCCGAACAGCAGATGGGACATATCGGTGATCTGCAGCAGCGCGTTCAGCGTCAGCGGCGTGGCCGACAGCGCCAGGTCAAAATACAGCCGCCGCACCTGTTCCATCACCTCGGCGGCGCCGTGCTCCGGCCGGGGGGAAACAAGCGGGGTTTGCGCGACCATGGCGATGCGGGAAACCAGGATCGGCAGGGCGCCGCCGCCGTGCGACAGAATCACCCGGATATTGGGACGCCGCTTGAACACGCCGGCGAAGATAAGGCTCACGGCGCTCCGCGCGGTGTCGAACGGAAACTCCAGCAGCGGGGCGGGAAACCCCATTCCGATCTGGTCCAGACACGCCGGCGACGTGGGATGCAGGAAAACGACGGCATGCCGGCGATCCAGCTCATCGAACAGCGGCGCCAACGCCGTATCGCCGAGATACAGGCCGTTGGCGTTGGTCTCCAGACACACGCCGTCAGCGCCGAGGTGATCAAACGCATAGGTGATTTCGGTCAGCGCGCCTGGCACATCCGGCAGCGGAAGCGCGGCGAAGAAACCGAATTTTCCGGCGTAATCCCGAACCAGTCCGGCACCGGCTTCGTTCACTTCGCGCGCGACACGGATGGCTTTTTCCTTGTCGAGAAAATGCAGGCCCGGCGAGGAAACCGACAGCACGGATGTGGCGATTCCGTGCGCCTGCATCATCGCCAGATGGGCTTCGGCGGACCAGACGGGGACCGGCATGCCGCCGTCAAGCCTGACCAGCCCGGCCTCCTGCAAGGCGCGGCGGTACGGCGGCGGCAGGTAATGGGCATGAACGTCGATCCGCCCGCATGGACATGCCTGTTCGCTCAGCGGCGGCGACGCTTGGGCGGATGCTGTCATGCCGATAGCTCCTGATGCGGCCAGTATCCGCAGGATCGTGCGCCTCAGCATGGCCCGGCGTCCGGCCACGTCGCGCCGCCGCCACGGGACGCCCCACGGCCCCCCCCACGGGCCGACAGCATCGCGCGCCATTGTGCGAGCAGGATGGCGGCGGGGCCGGCGCCGAAAACGTGACGGTCGGGGCGGACCAGAACCGCATCGGCCTGATGCGAGTCGAGCCAAGCCTCGATCGGGCCTGCGAATGGCGCCAGCAACGGGTCGCCCAGCGCGATGCCTCGCACGTCCGCGTCGCGAACCGCCGGCAGGCCGCGTCCGATCAGCCACGCACCGAACCCAAGATGATCGTCCAGCCGCCCGGACGCCGATACGATCTGCGGAAACAGCGCCCCCGCACCCGGTAACCCGGTCAGCATCCCGCCCTTCAGGTCCGGAAATGCCATCGCGATATCGCGTTCTCCCGCTGCCTTGCGCGCCAGCATCTGGGCGTTGCGGCCGGCCGCGGCTGCCTCGTCGAGCATGCAGACCACCCGGCCCATGGCGATGGCGGTTTCAATGACGGCACGAACATGACCCTCGCGTTCCGCCTGGAAGGTGTCGAGCAATCCCTCGGCGGCCTCGCCACGCACGACCGCGGCCAGCTTCCAGGCAAGGTTGGCCGCGTCGCGAATGCCGGCGCACATGCCCTGGCCGGCAAACGGCGGCATCTGATGCGCCGCATCGCCTGCCAGCAGCACGCGGTCTTTCCGCCATTGCTGCGCCACCAAACCGTGGAAGCGGTAGACGGCTCGGCGCTCGATCTTCAGACGATCGACGCAGTACCACGGCGCCAGCAGCGCGCGGATGCCGGCGTCGCTGCTGATCTCGGCCGGATCCTCGTTCGGCTTGATCATGAACTCCCAGCGGTAGCGGTTGGCGCACATCTTCAGATAGGTGACCGGGCGCCTGGGATCGCAGATCTGCATCAGGCGCTGCGGCAGGTCGTTCGGTTCATCGGCCAGGGCATCGATCACCAGCCAGGGTTCGTCGAACTGGTAGTCGAACAGGGTGATACCAAGCTTTTCGCGCACCGGACTGGACGCGCCGTCACAGCCGATCAGGAAGCGGGTGCGCACGGCGTACTCGCCCTGTGGTCCGATCAGCCGCGTATCGACGCCGCTGCTGTCGCCCGCGAAGTCGACCAGTGTCGTGCGCGTGCGCGCATCCACGCCAAGCGCCACCAGGCGGTTGCGCAGGGCGCGTTCGACTGCCGGTTGGTGCAGCACGTAGTGTTCCGCCCAACCGGATGTCGGCGTCTGTGGCGCGATGGCGAAGTCGAGCAACACCTCGCCCTCGGCGGTGACGAATTCATACCGCTCCGGCACGCGGCATGCGGCCAGGATCGGCTCGACAACCCCGATCGACTGGAAAATCCGCATGATCTCATGATCGAACACCGCGGCTCGGGGCAGCGGAAACAGATCGGCCTCCCGATCGATGGCGATGACGGAAAGGCCGTCCTGCGCCAGCAGCGCCGACATGACATCGCCGGCCGGGCCGAGCCCAACGACCAGGACATCGGCGTCGGGGGATCGGGCGGCGGTCATGGCTGTGCCCCCTGCGGCGGCACGTCGGGATGCGGCGGCATGGGCATTCCCCATTGCACGCCCAGCAGGTCGGGCAGCGTCGCAACCCGGCTGCCGTCGCTGGCGCGGAACTGATCGCCGTCCGTCCAGTGCTCAAGCTCGTGACCCCAGGGGTCGCGCCAGTAGTCGAAGACCTGGCTGCCAAGCTTGTGGCGGCCGACGCCCCACACGGCTTCGGCGTGCTGCTCCAACAGATGCTCACGCCCCGCCATCAGGTCATCGACATCGACGACCTCGAACGCCGCGTGCATGAAGCCGGCTGGTCCAGGCCTCTGCAGCAGAAACAGCGTGTGGTGGTCGCTGGGCACTTCGCCGCGGTCGCAGCGCAGGAAGGCACCGATTGCGACATTCGGCGCGGGCTGGATCTCATCCGAGGTGATCAGGCCGAAGCGTTCCTTGTACCAGGCCTCCGAACGGCGGAAGTCGGAGACACCCAGCACCACATGACCAAGCCGCAGAATGTGCGAGGGGCCTTTGGGAACGCGGCGTTCCTTCCCGGTGCGCGCGATCGTGCCGCCCTGGTTCCAGAGTGCCGGTTCGGGTGTCGGCAGCGGGGCGACCGGAAGCTGCCCGTAGACGGCCTCGACCACGAACCCATCCGGGTCGGTCAGCCGCACGACCTGACCCCCGCCCGGTGCATCGAGCGGCTCGACTGGCCGTGCTTCGGCGGCTGCGAGTGCCTGCAGGCCGGCTTCCGAGGTCACGTGGAAGCCAAACCCGGCGAACCCGGCGGACCCGGTTTCGGTAGCATGAAGAAACGGTTGCGGGCCGCAGCCGCGCATGAAGACCCGGCTGCCGGAAACCTCGGCTTCCGCCATGCCGAAGTCGAGCAGGAAGTCGTGCATCCGTGCCGGATCAGGCGCGCGGAAGCGGACATGGGCGACGTCCCAGGCTTTGATGAGACTCATGAGGATTCTCGCTTGCTATGACGGGAGTCTTGGCAGCCAGTAACGTGATCCGGCGATGCCTTCGGCGGCATGGCTGACCGTCTGACGATGCGTAATCAGCAGGCGGCCGGTTGCGTCGGCCTTGAAGGTATCGAGATAGCGGCCGTAAACGGTGTGCTGGCCGCCGTCCTTGTGCTGGTGGAACGCGGTGAAGTAGGTGGTCGAGGTATAGACGCCTGATTCGTCAGCGGCCTGCACGACTGGAGGACCGACGAAATGACTGCTTTTAGTAACATTTGAAAGTGATTTCCGAGCGCCTTCGGCGACCTGATCGCGGCCTTTCATGAACAGGCCGGGGGCATAATCGTAGACGCAATCGGGACTGAACAGCGCCATAAGGCCCGGGATATCGAACCGGTCCACGCAGTCGGCATAACCTTGTGTCGCGGCGTTGACTGCTGCCCATACCGCGAAGGGCACCTGTGCGTCGTTGCCGGGCGGCGGGTTTTCGTCGGCGTGGGCCGCGGTGGCCGCGCTTAATGCCGCGACGGCCAGGAGATTTCGTTTGCTGAGGTTCATTTTTTTGCCTCGGTGTGTCTGATGCTCAGGCTTCGGCGACGACGCGGTTGCTGATCGCGCCTAGTCCTTCGACTTCGACCGTGACGACATCGCCATCTCTGAGGAATGTCCCGGTGGCGATGCCGACGCCGGAGGGTGTGCCGGTGGCGATGATGTCGCCGGGCATCAGGGTCATCACCGTGCTGAGGTAGGCGATCTGTTGGCTGATGTTGTAAATCATGTCGCCGGTGGAACTGCGCTGCCGCTCTTCGCCGTTAACGGACAGATGCAGCGTCAGTGCATGCGGATCCGGTATTTCGTCGGCGGTGGTGATCCATGGGCCGATCGGACCATGCGTGTCGAAGCTTTTGCCGAGGGTGAACGTCGGTGAGCGGGCCTGCCAGTCGCGGACACTGACATCGTTGCAAACGAAATAGCCTGCGACCATATCAAGCGCCTGTTGTTCCGGCACGTCGTGGCAGCGCCGGCCGATCACAAATCCCAGTTCGGCTTCGTAATCGAGTTTGTCTGATACGCGGGGCAGTTCGATCGGGTCGAACGGTCCGGCAATGCAACTGACCTGCTTGTTGAACCATAGCTGCGATGTCGGGATCGGAATGCCTGCCGCTGCCGCTTCGTTGGCGTGGGCGAGATAGTTCATGCCGATGGCGAGGAATTTCTGCGGGTCGTCGATTGGCGCAAGCAGCATGACGTCAGCCAGCGGGAAGGCCGGCGCGCTGACATCTTCCAGGGCTGCGCGAAGCTCAGGCAGTCTCTCAATCACTTGGCGCATTGAAGCCTGCGGACCCGTCACCTGCGACAGGTCGACGACCTTATCGCCGGCGATCTTGCCAATACGAATCGACTGATTTCTGGAGAAGCGGCAGAGTTTCATTGCTTTACCTTACTGTTCTTGATGGACTGGGTCCCCACGGCAGCGGGATCAGGATTCAGCGTTATGAAATTCGTCACCAGAGCATTGAACTCAACCGCGTGCTCAAGCGCCGGCAGACCGCCATGGGCCTGCCAGCACCGCGCCCAGCGGACGGACCACGAAGCCGGCGCCGAACGCGCCCAGCATTTCAAGTGCCGGATCTTTCGACGGGAAGAATACCGCAGCCAGCACGACGGCGAAGACGCCGTGCAGCACGAAATCGTAGAACTCGGCAGCGCAGGCCAGAACAGTCGGTGCCGCCGAAGTCATGATGTGAGCGTTGTCAAGTCGGGCCGGTTCAGTGATTGGCCGGGCAATTGGCTGCGGAACAGCGTTTCGAACCGTCCCGGCGATGCTGCTGCCCTGCATTTGCTGCCTCCCCCCTGGTCATTTCATGGAATGCTTTCCAAGTCTGGTTTTGCGCCTTGGAATGCTTTCCATAAAGCTATTTTGTGGTGTTTGGCGCGCCTGTCAACAGCTTTTCCGACCGGCCACGAAGAAATTTTCAGCGCCGTCGCCGGAATTTGGCCGCGGATGTGCACTTCCGCATGGCGCTCGACGGTATTTCGGGTCATCTTTCGGCACGCGACAGGAATACTGACACGACGGCAATACTGAAACCGCGACTGGATAAGACGAATGGCTGCAGGCAGACTGACAATCAAGGATGTGGCTCGGGTTGCCGGTGTTGGCGTCGGAACCGTCTCACGCGTGCTCAACAATCATAAGTCGGTGGATCCGACGGTCCGCAAGAACGTTCAGACAGCCATCCGCACCCTCAAATACGAACCCGATACGCAGGCGCGGGATCTGCGCCGCGGCGCGACGAGCACGGTCGGGTTGGTGGTGCGCGATCGCACCATACGGTATCTGGTCGATTTCATCAGGGCGGCGCAGGAGGTGCTGGATCAGAACGGTTACTCGATGACCGTCGCGTTCTCGGAAACCAAGGCCACGGAACTGAAATTGCTCGAAGGCGGCGCCCGCAAGCGGCTTGCCGGCATTATGATGACAACGGCCAGCGAAGATGATCCGGATCTGATTGCCGCGCGCGAACGTTTCGAGGCGCCGATCGTACTGCTGGAAGCCGAGGTTCCCGGTAACCATGAGATGGTCAATGTCGGCCTGCAGGACGCAACACACGCAGCGATCGATTATCTGGTCGGCCTAGGTCATCACAGGATCGCCCTGATTACCGGAGACCGAAGCACCGCCGGTACGCGCAACCGGATCGCCAGCTTTCACGCAGCACTGGCGCGGCACGGTCTGCACGCGTCCCCCGAACTTGTGCGGGGCGGCGGCCAGGATTCAGACAGCGGATTCAGCGACTGCATGGATCTTTTCCGTCTGCAGGCGCCGCCTACCGCGCTTCTGGCGGGCGGACTGGTCACCCTTACCGGGATGCTCCGAGCCGCCCGCCAAGCCGGCCTGCGCATCCCACAGGATTTGTCGATCATCGGCTATGGCGACAGCGAACTGGCCGAATTGGCGACGCCGGCCATCACCGTGGTGGCGTGGGACTGGGCAGAGATGGGGCGCGTCGCGGCTCGGCGCCTGCTGCAGCGCATCCAGCACGGCCGCACCGAACGGTCGATCAGCCTGGCGCCGACAACGCTCAGGATCCGCGAGTCCTGCGCGGCCGAGCCGCAACCGGCCGCCCAAGCGGCCAGCCCCTCCCTGCCGGGCACGCGTGATAAGGCGGCGAGGGTGCGACGCTTACGATGAAGTCGTACGCCGGGAAGCGTGACGGCAAAGCGCCGCCGCGCAACGGCCCGGCCCTGCGTCGCGCATACCTGCCGCGACCAGACAGGTCACCGTTTTGGGGTAGGCTCCACGATCGAGGGTAGCTATACATGTATATCACCGATTGCAGACCGGATGGGACCGTGGCGGCAGACGCCGCTCCGGTTAACTACGGTCTTCGCGTCTCTGCCGCGGGCACGTCGGTGGCACGAAGCACATTGGAGGTTACACAAATGGCGGACCTGACGCCGGAAGGCCAACATATCGTCGACGACGCCGCTCGGCGCTATGGTATGAGCACGGATGCGGTGCGCGTCCTGCTCGAAGCGCTGGTTTCAAGCGGCGGCGGCATGGCCCAGTTCAGCCATCCCGAGCTTGGCGGCATGGGGCAGTGGTCCCGCGGTGGCATGATCATGATCGGCGACATGTTCAATAACGGGCTCAAAAGCCGCATCAGTTCGCTGTGCTCGGAGTTGTCGGATGTTGTTGGACGCACCGACGTCATCGCGCACCGCCAGCAAAGCAGCCAGTGGCAGTCACAGGGCAGTTCCGGCAACATGCCTCTGCCGCAAAGCAGTTTCTTCGTCGGCGGCAACGACGGTTTTGGCGGCGGCAACTGGTGGCCGTCCGAACTTGGCAACCCGGCTTCGACAGGCGCGCAGAACGATCTGCGCTATGCCTGCTTTCCCGACAGTCGCAGGCTCGCGATCGACGTGAACGGGCAGGTGTCGGTCTATGACACGGGTGATCACTGGATCACCGGCTTCTCCCAGCAGCAGGGCGGCGATCAGTCGCTCACCTTTACCAGCCAGTATGGCATCGTCCGGCTGGACAGCCTGCCTCGCATCTCCGGTTCGGGTCCTTCGGCCTACGTCGATCACAGCACGCCCATTCCAGCCACGGCCCCGCAGTTCGCACCGCGGCCGCCCGACCAAGTCAATGCCGGACTATCGCAGGACGGCGGCGACATCATCGGCAGCATCGAGCGGCTTGGCAGTCTGCGCGACAGGGGTTTCATCTCGGAGGAAGAGTTCGCCGCCAAGAAGACAGAACTTCTGAAGCGTCTCTGACGCCGCCGCTGATATGGTCTGGACGCTCCGGCTTAAGACAGCTGTGGGACTATACGGAAATTACGTGATTCAGGCACAATTTTCCTGATCTCAGAGGGTCGGCTGGTGGCCGCAGTACGCGGTCCATGTTCTACGACCTTAAGACCACCATCCCCCTGTGCTCTGGACTGGATTTTGCCGTGTGAACAACCGCAGGGCCTCCTATTAACAGAAATTTTACCTTTTACCTTTATCAAACGCCGATACCTTTAGGATGACGACATGTTCCGAAATGCAAAGATCCCTGGAGATGTCGCCAGCAAGGTCGAGTGGCTGGACACTTTGTCGACGCATTGTGGTGTCGGCCTGTGGGACGCGATCTTGTATGATGGTGACGCCATGCACCCCAAGGCTCGCTGGACATGGTCGGCGGAGTTCCGGCGCCTTCTGGGATTCACGTCCGCTGCCGAATTTCCGGACGTCGTCCAATCCTGGTCCGACCGGCTTCACCCCGACGATGCGCCCGGCACCTTCGCCGCGTTTGGCGCCACGTGCCAAACCGGCGTGGGGTATGACGTGACCTATCGGCTGAAGGCGCGTGACGGAACCTATCGCTGGTTCCGCGCCACCGGCGGGGTAGTCCTGGATGAGAACCGCCGGCCGCGGCGTGCCTGCGGCTCCCTGGTGGATATCGATGCAACGATAAAAGCGGAAGCCGAAAAGAAGACCGGGCTGATCACCGCTTTTCAGAAGCGCATCGGTGGTCTGGTAGAGTCGCTCTCAACGGCTATGGCGAACCTCGACGCGACCGCGCGAGCGACATCGTCAGCTGCCCGTGATGCTATGCAGCAGACCGCGCACGTAGCGGACTCCGCAGGGACCGCAAGTGCGGAGGTCCAGGGCATCGCCGTCACGTCGGAGGAACTGGTATCGTCCATCTCCGAAATAAGTCGCCGCCTGAACGATTCGACCCTGATTGCCGCCAAGGCTGCCGAAAGTGCGCGCCAGACTGACGGCATCGTCCGTACCCTCGCCGACGCTGCTAGCAAGATCGGCCAAGTCGTTGGCCTGATTACCAATGTAGCCGGGCAGACCAACCTGTTGGCGTTAAATGCCACAATCGAAGCGGCGCGTGCCGGGGATGCCGGAAAGGGCTTCGCTGTGGTCGCCTCGGAAGTAAAAAGCCTCGCCAATCAGACAACCAAAGCAACAGAGCAGATCGACCTGCAGATACGTCAGATTCAGGCGGCGACCAGCGCGGCAGTACAGGCAATCTCCGGTATCGCCACGACGATTGAAGAGGTCAGTGCAGTCTCTACCGCTATCGCCGCCGCCGTTGAGCAGCAGAGCAACTCGACAAGCGGAATCGCCCGCTCTGTGGCAGAAGTTGCACGCGCCATCAGCAACGTGACCTCCGTAAGCAGTGACGTGAAACGAGCCACACGGGAAAGCGGCGAGGCTGCCGAGACCGCGGTGCGAACTATCAACGATCTGACGACGCATACGGCACAGTTGCAAGGCGAGATCAACGAGTTCGTCGTGATTCTTCAGGCAGCCTGACAAGCGCCGGAAATAAAATGCAACTTTTGGACTTTTCCAGGTAGTTAGATATAAATACTTGAATATTCTGTTATTTGCAAGGTGTCGCCCTTGACAGCCTTGAAGCTCCGGCCTTCCCACATCGTGTCGGCGCAAGATAGAAATGTCACCCCCGGTGGCGGACAGTGTCGAAACCAGAGTGCCGGCGACATCATGGTGTGCCAGTGAGACGCGCGCACCTCGCGGTGTCGGCTCGCAAGTTTGCCGAGAAGGAGCCATTCAAATCCGCCAGCGGCCCCGAGGCGATGCGCGCGCCGGCAACGCATCTTGACGAGATGGTTGCCAGTGACCGGGCGGGCCAACCCGGCGTCATTCGTGTTGCCGTTCGGAAGAAGAAGGATCAATGACGGCAGCCCTTCCCGTTCCGGCGGCACGATCTCGCCATCTCGCCACGCTCGGCTAGTGTCCTGCCCCATGGATTGGCGCAGATTGCGCCCAATCAATGAGATCAGCAGGCCACTGAAAACAATGAGCTAATGCCTTGCGTCCCGATCGCGGCTACCACTCATTATCGATGATGCAAGGCACTAGAGCAATATCAGCCTGACTCGAATCGCGGAGCGATCCTCAAGCTGATGAAATTGCTCGTGAAAATAAGCTGGAGCGTTTCCAGTCATGACGGAAACGCTCTAGGAGTGGTCCGATCCCGACAGAAGAAATCTGACTGGCGAAGCAGAAGAGCCCACCCGTCGCGCCTACCGGCCCGAGGTGGCTTGCGTGGCAACGAACGGTCCGTGAACGCGGGTTGCGTCAGTAGAGTCCCCCATCGCTTGCCGATCGTGTCGGAGGAGGCCGCCTCCCTCACACGACATCGGTCACAGGCGTGCAATGGCCGAGGCTCGCCGGAAAACCAGGAAATTAAGGGAATGTTAATAATTTCCGTGCATTGACGTTATGGCCGTAAACCCGGGACAGAACAAAACGTTATGTACGAAGGATTTTTGCCAGAGCGGTTGACAGATGCGCCGGACGATCCTGTGTTCGTACCCGCGGGCATGAATGAGGCTGCGGTTCGTCCCCAGAGGGACGACATGACGAACGACATGGTCGAAAGCCCTAGCCCTGCCGGAACCGACTCGTTTCTTGATCTGCTCAGCGGCCTTGAGCGGTATCCCACGACCGGCGACCGCAGCCAGGCGATCGCCGCCTATCACGCCTGGATCAACCGCAACGATGCGGCCCCTGCCAGCCTATATGCCGGCTGGTTCAACCTCGGCGTCGAACTGGCCCGAACCGGAGACCAGGCCGGCGCGGTCTACGCCTACCAGAATGCCCTCGCACTGCGGCCCGGATTCTATGCGGCGGCCATCAATCTCGGCACGATGATGGAAACCATGGGCCAGCCAGAGGCCGCGCTTGCGGCCTGGCAACAGGGCTTGCAGCCCGAGCACGCGCGAACCGCGCTGCTCGGCTACCGCAACCGCCTCGCCGAGGTGCTGCGTATCGAACAGGAACGTATCCCGGCCGTGCTGCATCTTGGCTGCGGTGCCGTGGCGCAGGCAAAACTGCCGCCGGTGTTCCGCGCTGGCGACTGGCGGACCATTCGGGTGGACACCGACCCGGATGTGCATCCGGATTTCGTCGCCGGCCTGACCGACCTTCATGGCATTTCCGATGGGCTGGCCGATGCGGTGTATTCGTCGACGGCAATCGAGAAGCTGCCTTCGCATGAGGCGCTGGCGGCACTGCGGGAAATGCACCGAGTGCTCAAGCCCCACGGTTTTGCGCTGATCTGTCTGCCCGACCTGCAGGAGGTGGCGCGTTACATCTGTGCGGGCAAGCTGGAAGAGCCGCTGTATATGTCGCCCGCGGGCCCCGTCGCGCCGCTGGATATCCTGTATGGGCATCGGCCGGCCATGGCAGCCGATGCCGGATTCGAACCGCCCCGAACCGGCTTTACCAGCGCCACCATCGCCGCCGCCCTGATCAGCGCCGGATTCGCCGCTTCTGTCCTGCAACGTGATCCCGCGGCGTTCCGTATGACCGCCATCGGCTTCCGAGGCCCGCTCGACAGGGAGCACATGGCAAAGGTGCAGGCGCAGATGCTTTCGTCCGTCCATCCCGCAGTGCTGTACACGCCGGCCGCCTGATACCCAGCAGACCCCCAGGAAAAACCCGGGGGAAACCCCCAGGAAAAACCATCGTGCCGCCTTTGTCATTCCGGCCAGGTGACACGTTCCGCACCCGGAGATCAGATCCGCCATGCCCCTCGATGCCGCCATCAATAGTCCGTCAGTGTCCGACACCACGTGGCTCGCAGCGGTCCTGGGCAACGGCATCCCGTCCGGACTGACTGTCCGGAACAATGCCGCGTTCCGCGACCGCCTTCGGCAGGTCTCGTTCGGCAGCCTGATCGTAGCCGCGGCGGCGGTCGATCCCAGTGCCGGCCGAACCGCCATCATCGAACTCTACCGCGGCTGGATCGCCAGCCAGGGACCCGGCACGCCGCATTTGTTCGCCGCCTGGTTCAACCTGGGCGCCGAACTGACGAACACCGGCGACACCGCAGGTGCGATGCTGGCGTTTCGCAATGCCCTGGCGGTCTCGCCGCATTTCGTCACCGCCGCGATAA
>Ga0116226_10002485_pt1 | contig 16088 bp, 15 predicted proteins | sample S1TSphfallax_FD_89692 | JGI IMG/M metagenome (GOLD analysis project Ga0116226, IMG submission 89692) | Host-associated microbial communities from peat moss isolated from Minnesota, USA - S1T2_Fa - Sphagnum fallax MG | ecosystem: Host-associated > Plants > Peat moss > Unclassified | place: USA...
CCGCCGCCGCAGGCAGCCAATCCGAGTCCGGCGAGAGCCACGAGGAAGCCCTCGATCAAAACACGTGCACGCATCCCTACACCCCTGCTTTTCAATTGATGGTTCATCTGCTGCAGCGAGGAGCGCATGGCCCGACGACCGCGGCTGCACATTTGCATCGCCGCTGACTCGCCGGTCAATGAGCGGAACCTAAATTCCGTCTAAATCATCAATAAACTTATATTTACTCTATTTAAATCAATTGGTTGTGCGGCCCTGGAAGCGCGGTGTCGAGCGCATGGCGTCGCGGTTGGCGCTCGACCCGCCGCTGATCGATCTTGTAATCGTCATGATAAGTCCCCGAGAATCCGTGGTTCTCATGCCAGATCGGACTTATAAATTCGCTGAGTTTGAACTGAGCCTCACGGATGGGTGCCTGCGCAGCAGCACGGCGTCGGTCCGGCTGCAGGAAAAACCCCTGCTGTTACTTACCACCTTGTTGGACCACCCGCAGCGCTTGGTGACTCGTCAACAATTGCGCGAGCGGATGTGGGACAGCCGAACCGTCGTGGATTACGAGCCGGGCATCAACGTCGCGATCAAGAAAGTGCGCGATGCGCTCGGGGACTCCGCGGATTCGCCCCGCTTCATCGAGACCGTCGCGCGCAAAGGTTACCGATTTCTCGTGCCCGTCGAGGTGATTGCGAGCCCGGTCGATGAGCCGGCTAGCACGGAGCCGAATCCTGTCGACCCCCGAGATGCCGGCATCCACGCCATCACCGACAACAAGGACGGCGCGACCGTCAGCGCTAATTCAATGTCCGGTCACGATCCGCGGGCTCGCTGGCTGCCGATTGCGGTTGCCGTCGGTCTTGCTCTCGTCTGCGCACTGGGATTTGGATTTCACTTCAGCAAGTTGCAAGCGCCGCAGGAGGCCTTTGTGCATTCCCTCGCGGTTTTACCGCTGCAAGATATCTCGCCCGATTCCGGTCAGGAATATTTCGTCGACGGGATCACCGAAGAGGTCATCACCAATCTCGCTCAAACGCTCCCGCTACGCGTCATCTCGCGAACCTCGGTCATGCAATACAAACGGACCAACAAGCCGATCACCCAAATAGCCCACGAACTCGGTGTCGACGCCATACTGGAGGGCTCGGTGGCACGCTCCGGAAATCGCGTTACGGTCACCGTGCAACTCATCGATGCGATCGCCGATCGTCATCTCTGGGCACAGAAATATGACCGGCGCCTCGAGGACATCTTGACGGTGGAGGCAGAGCTGTCCGAGACGATCGCCAGCCAAATCCACAGCACCCTGAGCGCAAGGCCACTGGGGCTCGCAAAGCCGGGTCCGGTCGATCCCATGGTCTACGAACTCTGTCTCCTGGGCCGCTATCACTGGAACAAACGCATGCCGGCGGATTTCGACAAGGCGCAGGGCTATTTTCAGCAAGCGATCGCCCGCGACCCAGGCTATGCGCCGGCCTATGCGGGTCTCGCCGATGTCTACGCGATGGCGCCAAGCTATAGTTCGAGGTCAATCGAGGATGGCGCGGTCAAAGCGACCGCCATGGCTTTTCGGGCGCTCGCGCTCGACGATAATCTGGCTGAAGCGCATGCAACCCTGGGTTTTGTCCACCTCGCAAAGCTCTCCGAATGGACTAAGAGCGAAGCAGAATTCCGGCGGGCACTCGAAATCGATCCGAATTACGCCAATGCGCATCACTGGCTCGCCTACGATTTATTTTTTTTCGGTCGTCAGGGTGAAGCGCTCGCGGAAATTGCACTGGCGCGGCAACTCGATCCCTTGTCAGCGGTCACCAACGCCGATGAAGGGCACTTCCTGTATGCAGCACGGCACTTCGATGCGGCGAGACTCAGGCTCCAGCGGGCGATTGATTTGGATCCGAAGTTCGGGCAGCCGCATGCGACCTTGGCGCTCTTGGAGCTAGAGAGCGGACACTCCGCCGATGCACTGCGAGAGGCTCGTACAGCGCTCGTACTGGATCCGGATAGTCCCAATACCATGGGTGAAGCGGGTTATGTCATGGCGTCCACCGGAGAAACAGCGCCCGCCAAGGTATTGCTGGCACGATTGCAAGGACTCGCCCGCGATGGGTCTTCTTTCGCGACCTCCCCCGCCATGATCGAGGTCGCTCTGGGGCAACAAGATCAAGCCGTGGACACTCTGAAGGACGAGCTGATTCCTCTCGCGCAACTCGGGATTGGACTCGGCAGTCTCGCGCAGTGGCATGCCTTCGATGCGCTCGCCGGCAATGCGCGCTATCAGGCGCTGGTCGCGCAATCGACGGAGTTGCCGACGCTGCGCGTCAAAACGTCGGATGCGCACTAGCCAAGCCTAGCAGGCGTCTCAAGAATTCCCGCAAGGGCGCGGCCCGCGCCGGCTCGAACACCGGCACGCGCGCCTCATCCAGATAAGCTGACTGCGCGATCTCCAACTGCAGCGCATCGATGCCACGCTCCGGCTTGCCGTAGTGCCGCGTGATGTAGCCGCCCTTGAAGCGGCCATTCACGACACGGCTGAATGTCGATTGGCCGGCCAAGCAATCGGCCACCGCCCGCGCCCGCTGCGGCGAGCAACTGCGTCCGTCCGCCGTGCCGAGATTCAGATCGGGGAGCCGGCCCGTGAACAAGCCCGGCACGGTCGATCGGATCGAGTGCGCATCCCAGAGCACGCAGTAGCCATGCCGCGCGACGAGCGCACGCGTGTGCTCGGCGATGCGCTCGTGATAGGGCCGCCAGTAGCGGGCGAGGCGGTCTGCGACTTCGGTGGGCTCCGGTTCGTCGCCGGGTGTGTAGAGGGCCTCACCGCCGAAGGTTTCTACTGGACAGACCGTCGTCTCGCGCCGGCCGGGGTAGAGCGGACTGCCGTCGGGCGGCCGGTTCAAGTCGACGACGAAACGAGAATGCGTGGCCTCGATGATCGAGGCGCCGAGTTCGCGATGCCAGTCATAGAGGCGCGGCACGAACCAGTCGGTATCGGGCAGGTCGCGTACGCCCGGGTTCATACGCGCAGCCAGTTCGGGCGGCAGATCAGTGCCCGAGTGCGGGAAGCTGATCAGCAGCGGCGAATCGCCGGCGGTGAATTCGAACAAGGGCGGGCCGGCCGCGATCACGGGCCCGGCTGCGCGCGCGACGGGAGCAGCGAGGCAAGCAATGGCGCGAATAGTCCGGACTGCACCCACTTTTTCGCCGCGGCGATGTCGGGCGCGAGGTACCGGTCGGCGGCATAAAACGGCACTTCCGAACGGATGCTCGCGTGCACTTGTTCGAGTGCCGCGGAAGAGCGCGACGGTCGGTGAAAGTCGATCCCTTGCGCACCGGCGAGCAGCTCGATGCCGATCACGGCTGCGGCATTCTCGACCATGGGCCCCAGGCGGCGCGCCGCATGCGTCGCCATGCTGACGTGATCCTCTTGATTGGCCGAGGTCGGAATGGAATCGACGCTGCACGGCGATGCAATCGTCTTGTTCTCCGCGACCAAAGCCGCGGCCGTCACCTGCGCGATCATGAAGCCGGAGTTCAAGCCGCTGTTCTCGACCAAAAAGGCCGGCAGCCCGCTCATTTTCGGGTCGACGAGCACGGCCATGCGCCGCTCCGACAGGCTGCCGATCTCGGCGATCGCGAGCGCCAGAGTGTCGGCGGTGAAGGCCACGGGCTCGGCATGGAAATTCCCGCCCGAGAGCACGTCACCCTGGTCGACGAACAACAGCGGATTGTCCGTGACGGCATTGGCCTCGATCAGCAGAGTCTTCGCGGCCTGCTCAATCAGGTCCAAGCAGGCGCCCATGACCTGCGGCTGGCAGCGGAACGAATAGGGGTCCTGCACGCGCGTACAGTCGACGTGCGAGGCACGAATCGCGCTGCCGGCGACGAGCTCGAGATAGCACTGCGCGACCGCGATCTGGCCCGGCTGGCCGCGCGCGAGATGAATGCGCGCATCGAAGGGCGAGTCGCTGCCCTTGAGCGCATCGACCGACATCGCGCCGGCTACCACGGCGGCGGCGAACAAGTCCTCGGCACCGAACAAACCGGCGAGCGCGAGCGCCGTCGAGACCTGCGTGCCATTGATCAGCGCGAGACCCTCCTTGGCGCGCAGCTTGAACGGCGCGAGGCCCGCGAGTGCGAGGCCTTCGCTCGCCGGCAGAATCTCGCCGCCGACGCGCACTTCGCCGACGCCCAACAACACGACACTCAAGTGCGCGAGCGGCGCCAGATCCCCCGACGCCCCGACCGAGCCCTGCGCGGGAATCACGGGATAGACCTCGTGCGCGAGCAGCGCGAGCAGCCCGTCGATGAGCTCCTGGCTGATACCGGAGTAGCCGCGCGCCAAGGCATTGACCTTGAGCGCGAGGATCAGGCGCACGACCGCATCGGGTAGCGGCGGTCCGACGCCCGCGGCATGCGAAAGCAACAAGTTGCGCTGCAGTTGTTCGAGTTGTTCGGTCGGGATGCGGGTCTGGGCGAGCAGGCCGAAGCCGGTGTTGATCCCATAGGCGGCATCGCCCGCGGCGACGATGCGGTCGACCAGCGCGCTCGCGGCTGCGATGCGTGCGCGGTCGTCGGCGGCCAAAGTCAGCGCCACCGGTCCTTCGTAAATCTGCCGCAGACCGGCGAGTGACAGTGCGCCGGCGCGCAGCTCCACCGCGCGCGCGACGGATGGGCTCGGGGCCACTGGGCTCGTTGGTTCTGTGCTCGTTGCCACTAGGCTTGCCCGACCATCGGCAAGTCCAGACCTTGCTCGCGGGCACATTCGATCGCGATCGGGTAGCCGGCGTCCGCATGTCGCATCACACCCGTGCCCGGGTCGTTCCAGAGCACGCGCGCGATGCGTTTGCCGGCGGCCGCCGTGCCGTCACAGACGATGACGACGCCGGAGTGCTGCGAGTAACCCATGCCCACACCGCCGCCGTGATGCAGCGAAACCCAGGTCGCGCCGCCGGCCGTGTTCAGCAGGGCATTGAGCAGTGGCCAGTCCGAGACCGCATCGGAACCGTCGAGCATGGCTTCCGTCTCGCGATTCGGGCTCGCCACCGAACCCGAGTCCAGGTGATCGCGGCCGATGACGATGGGCGCCGACAATTCGCCGCTCGCGACCATTTCGTTGAAGGCCAACCCAAGGCGGTGCCTTTGACCGAGTCCCACCCAGCAAATGCGCGCCGGCAGGCCCTGAAACTGGATCCGGGATCTGGCCATATCGAGCCACTGGTGCAGGTGCGGATCGTCTGGAATCAGCTCCTTGACCTTGGCATCGGTCTTGTAGATGTCCTCGGGATCGCCCGACAAGGCGACCCACCGGAACGGACCGATACCGCGGCAGAACAGCGGCCGGATGTATTCCGGGACGAAACCCGGGATGTCGAAGGCGCGCGCCACACCCTGGTCGCGCGCAACCTGGCGGATGTTGTTGCCATAGTCGAACACCGGCAGTCCCATGGCTTTGAAGCGCAGCAGATACTCGACGTGTCTGGCCATCGAGCGCTTCGCGGCCAGCGCCGTGGCGTCCGGGTCGCTGACGCGCCGCTCGTCCCACTCGGCCGTCGTCCAGCCCTGCGGCAGATAGCCATTGACCGGATCATGCGCCGAGGTTTGATCGGTGAGCGCGTCCGGGCGGATGCCGCGCTCCAGCAAGCTGTGCAAGACATCGACGATGTTGCCGAGCAAGGCCACGGAGATTGCCTTGCCCGCGCGTGTCGCCACGTCGAAGCGCGCGAGCGCGTCGTCGAGCGAGTGCGCCTCCGCGTCGACATAACCCGTCTCGAGCCGCTTCGCGATCCGATCCTTGCGGCATTCGATCGCGAGCATGTGCGCGCCGGCCATGGTCGCGGCCAGGGGCTGTGCGCCGCCCATGCCGCCCAAGCCCGCCGTCAAAATCCATTTGCCGGCGAGTCGGCCGCCGAAGTGGCGCCGACCCATCTCCGCAAAGGTCTCGTAGGTCCCCTGAACGATCCCCTGGCTGCCGATGTAGATCCAGGAGCCCGCGGTCATCTGGCCGTACATCGCCAAGCCCTTGCGATCGAGTTCATGGAAGTGTTCCCAGGTCGCCCAGTGCGGTACGAGGTTGGAGTTGGCAATCAGCACGCGCGGCGCATCCGGATGGGTGGGGAATACGCCCACGGGCTTGCCCGACTGCACCAGCAGGGTTTGCTCCTCGGTCAAGGTCTTCAGCGTCTCGACGATGCGGTCGTAGCAATTCCAGTCGCGCGCGGCACGGCCAATGCCGCCATAAACGACCAATTCGCCGGGATTCTCCGCGACCTCGGGGTCGAGATTGTTCATGAGCATGCGCAGCGGCGCTTCAGTCATCCAAGAACGCGCGCTCAGTTGGCTGCCGCGGGCGGCGCGAATGACTCGAGGCGGTACGGGGGCGAGCATGGCGGATTCCTCAGAGGTGAAAGTGACAAGGCGACGGCTAGGGTCGGAAGCGCCCGGACAATTCGTACCGGGAACTCGGATAGTAGAGTCTGGCGACAGAGGCGATTTCGCCGGACGTCCAGGTCCGGCGGATCATCAGCAGGCACGGTTCATCAGCTTGCATGTCGAGCAGGCCGCGCGTCCGTTCGTCGGGCATCACGGCACGCAGCACGTGCTCGGCTTCGTTCAGCGGCGCCACCTTGACCAGATAATCGTAGGGCGTGGTCGTGCCGAAATCCACGCGCAAATAGTCCGGCGCCAGCCTCGGCAGCACGTGGCGGTCCTCGAGTTGCACGGCGCGTTCGTTCTCGAAATGCACGATGGCCGAAAAGAACAGGTCGGTTTCCGCCGGCACGCGAAAGCTTTCCGCCAGATGCGCATCGGCGCGCACCCGTTCGAGCGCGATGACTGCGGCGCGATGGCGATGTCCGCGGCGGCGAATCTCATCGGCGATGCCGCGCACCTCGAGCGGATGTGCGCGCGACTGCTGGTCGGCCACGAAGCTGCCGACGCCGGCGACGCGCACCAGCACGCCCTCGTCGCGCAGTTCGCGCAAGGCGCGATTGGCGGTCATCCGCGAGATGCCGAACGACTTGACGATCTCACTTTCCGAGGGCACGCGCGTCGAGGCCGCCCATTTGCCCGAACCGATGTTGGCCAGGATGTGACGCTTGACCTGCACGTAGAGCGGTTCAACCGAGTGGACGGGCTTGGACATGGTGAAATCCTATCCTGTCTATACAGGTATAGTCAATTCGCGCATCGTGGCTCTGAATCGCGCTGCCGCGGTCTCCTCGGCACCGTGCCGGTAATCCTGGACGACCCAGCGACCCGCGACCATGACGTCGCGGATCGCGGCACTCGCGCCGGCGAACACGAGGTGGTCGAGTGCCGTGTCGATCGCACAACCGGCCATCGAGGGATGCTCGCGATCGAGTACCAGCCAGTCGGCGCGCCGCCCGACGGCGATCGTGCCGACGGCCTGGCCGAGCGCCTGCGCACCGTGCACGGCGGCGTCGCGCCACAAGCGCGTTCCGACATGCGAGTCGTGGCGGGTCGCGAGCACGGCGCGGCGTTTGCGCTTGAGGCGCTGCTGATACTCCAGCCAGCGCAACTCCTCGGCGGGCGAAACCGTTGCCTGGCTGTCCGAGCCGATGCAGAGGTGGCCGCCGGCCCGCAAATAGCGATGCGTCGCGAACAAACCATCGCCGAGATTCGCCTCCGTCGTGATCGAGACGCAAACGGTCGCGCCGTGGCCGGCGATACCGACGAGTTCCCCAGGCGTCGCGTGGGTGGCGTGAATCAGGCACCAATGCGGCGTCAGCAAGCCGGATTCCAGCAGCAGTTCGATCGGGCGTCGCCCGGTATCCTCCCGGCAGGCTTCGACCTCACGCAACTGCTCGGCCACGTGAATGTGCACCGGCATCGAGGCGTCAACCTCGCGCAACTGCAAACTCGTCTCGCGCAGCGTGCGCAAAGATACGGCGCGCAAACTGTGAAAGGCCGCGCCAGTGCGTGTGCGCCCCGAGTCCGCCCGGCGCTCGCTTTGCACGCGTGCCGCGACCGCACGCACGAATTCATCGGTGCGCAGTTCGAAGCGTACCTGATCGCGCCGCAACGGGCGGCCGCCGAAGTCACTGGTCTGGTAAAGCGTGGGCAAGAAAGTGAGGCCGATGCCGGTGTTCGCGGCCGCCTCGGTCACGGCGTCCCACAGCGCGTTATCGTCCGCATAGGCTGCCCCGTCGAGGCGTCGATGCACGTAATGAAACTCGGCAACGGAGGTGTAGCCGGCTTTGAGCATTTCGATGAACAACTGGGTCGCGATCGCGGTCAATGCGGCCGGCTCGATGCGATTGGCGAGCGCGTACATCGCCTGACGCCAGGTCCAAAAGCTGTCCCGCGCCGACAAACGATATTCGGTTGCGCCGGCCATCGCCCGTTGAAACGCGTGACTATGGGCATTCGCCATGCCAGGCACGACGATCCCGCGTACGCGCTCGGCAGCGGCGGCCACCGGGCCGCCGTCGGCTTGCACTGCGGTGATGAACCCCGTATCCGCTACGCGCACCAAGACGTCTTCGGTCCAGCCCTCCGGCAGCAACGCCGCTTCCATCCAGTATTCTCGATTCACGGCAGGCCCCCGAGCTTGACTATACCTGTATATATAACCTAGCTTGCCTTATGATGGCCCATCCAGCAATCGCTCCGCCCGCGAGATCACTGACCGTGTCCGAAGTTCGCGATGATGTCCCACCCGGCGATGCACCCCCAGAACTTCCGGGCGAGGGCGCGTGGGACCGTGTGTGGATCGGCGCGAATCTCGCGACGATGCAGGAAAGGGCGGCCCACGTCGGCGCGCTCGATGGCGGCACGCCTTACGGCGCGATGCGCGATGCGGCCATCGCCGTGCGCGGCGAACGGATCGCCTGGCTCGGGCCTGCAGCACTAGCGCGGCGCTCACCCGCCCTGCGGCACGCGGACGTGCACGAGGTCGCGGGCGCCTGGATCACGCCCGGTCTGATCGATTGCCACACGCACTTGGTTTACGGCGGCAACCGCGTGGGCGAATACGAGCGTCGCTTGAGCGGTGCGAGTTACGAAGAGATCGCGCGCGAAGGCGGTGGCATACAAGCGACCGTGCGGGCCACACGTGCCGCCTCGGCCGCTGATTTGCGCGAGCAGGCGACGCTGCGTGCGCGCCGACTCATGGCCGAGGGTGTGACTACCATCGAGGTCAAGTCGGGTTACGGCCTGGAACTTGCCACCGAACGGCGGCTGCTCGAGGTCGCCCGCTCGCTCGCGCGGGACCTGCCCGTGTCCGTCGCCACGACGTTCCTCGGACTGCATGCGCTGCCGGAGGAATACGGCGCCGATCGCCAAGCCTACGTCGATGCAGTCAGCGGCCCCTGGCTCAGCGACCTCGCGGCCGCGGGACTCGTCGATGCCGTGGACGCGTTTTGCGAATCGATCGCCTTCAGCGTCGCCGAAACGGAGCAATACCTTAGGTGCGCGCGGGCGCTCGGTTTGCCGATGCACCTGCATGCCGGCCAATTGAGCGACCTGGGCGCCGCCGAACTTGCGGCGAAATATGGGGCGCTGTCCGCCGATCATCTCGAATTTCTCGGTGCCGACGGGGCGCGCGCGCTCGCGCGCAGCGGCACGGTCGCCGTGTTGTTGCCGGGCGCATATTTTACGCTGCGCCAGACCGAGCCGCCGCCGGTCGCTGCCTTGCGTGCGGCCGGAGTGCCCATCGCCGTCGCAACCGACTGCAATCCGGGGACATCGCCTTGTACCTCGCTGCTGCTGGCCATGAACATGGCCTGCACCTTGTTCGGATTGACACCGCTCGAGGCTATCCGCGGCACGACGAGTGCCGCGGCGCGCGCGCTCGGAATTGCGACCGATCGAGGTACGCTCGCAGCCGGCAAGCGCGCGGATTTCGCCCTCTGGCGCATCGATCGACCGGCAGAACTCTGCTATGGCCTCGGCGCGAATCCCTGCATCGGTGTCGTCCACCGCGGTCGACTGCGCGAGCCGTGACGCGCACGGCAAGCACGCCGACGATCGTCGCCTGGCTGGGCTATACCGGCCTCATTCCCTTCGTCGGATTGACGATCGCGGCCATGTTGAGCGGTACGGCCCATGCGTGGCTGGACCGCGCATTGCTCGACTATGCGGCCGTTATCTTGAGTTTCGTAGGCGCGTTGCATTGGGGCTTCGCCATGAGCTTGCCCAATCTCGATCCGCGGCTGCAGCGGGGACTGTTCGCCTGGAGCGTCGTGCCCTCGCTGTGCGCCTGGTTGCTGTTGCTGCTGCCGCAGCGGGTCGCTGCAATCGGCTTCATCATCGGCTTCGCCGCGCATCTGCTGCGCGATCTCAAGCTGGCACGGCTCACGGCCTTGCCGCGCTGGTATATGCCGTTGCGCCTGCGGCTCACGACCGTCGCGATTCTTTGCATAGTTGTGAACTGCGTCACAAGTTAAGTCAAGTCGGGCTGGAGGTGGAAAGGCGGCTCGTGGCATTGTCGGGGCTCACCATCGTGTGAAGCCGGTCACAGACGACTACTTCCGGCTGACGTTCACCTGACCATTGGAGAGATGCAGTTTATGAAGAAGATTATGGGTGCTGCCGTGGCAGCCTTGTGCATCGGCGGCGTGGCGCAAGCGCAGACCGTCTATGTGCCGGATTTCGTTGATACGACCATCTACACGGGCACCGAATACGATACCCCTTTCACCGTCGGCGGCACCGCCGGCAACCTCGTGATCGAGGGATCGACGACGGCGACTGCCGGTGTGACCGGCGACATCGTCATCACCAGCCTGACCGGAACCCCGGCGGGCATCGTGGCGCAGGACATCAATTTCCCGGCGGGCAATCTGTCGGGCAACTATGACTTCCAGTTCCAGAGCCTGCCCGCGGGTGCTTACCTGTTGGGTTATGAGTTCACGGCGCCCGGTGGTGCCGTCGTTCCGGTCGGTTTCGCCGCTTCGGTGGAATCGACGTCTACCGCTCCTGAAATCGACCCGGCGTCTGCGTTTGCCGGCCTGAGCTTGCTGGTTGGCGGTTTGCTCGTGTTCCAGGGGCGTCGGACGACGCGGCCAACGGCCGCCTGACCGCGGCTGTCGCTCTCGCTGAAAAAAAAACCTGCCGGAGGGCAGGTTTTTTTTCGTGGGTGCGCCCGACAAGCCGGAGTGGCGCCCACGCCCAGCGCCTCGATGGCCCGCCGATCAGGCGACCATCACGACGATTCCGACGGTCAACAGTCCCAAGGCAACGAGCAACACGTTGTGGCCCCAGCGGGCGATTTGTCCAAGCATCATCTTCGGTCTCCATCGTCAGTTAGTGATGCAGTCTGGTGCAGGCTGCGATCTAGTTGCACGATTATGGGACTTGCCCGCCAAATTAAAAGACCGAGGCGAAGCGTGATACTTTTAAAAGAAAAACATTTAAATCAATCGGTTGAATGTCAACGATGAGGATTTTTCAACTCGGAGTGAAGAGAAGTCCCGTGGCGCGCCGCCGCCGTCTATTTGCACCACGCTGGTGCGCGGGCTCTAAGATTCGCCCCTGATACGCCCGCCCCGAGGAAGAAAAAAATCCGTTGCGCCGCGCTTCGGTCCGCTACGCTGCACGGGTATTTCACGGCTTTGCAACGGAGTGCCGATTGCTACATCCCCAGACGCGCGCCCTGCTGACTCTCATCGAGCGTGCCGGCATACCCCCGCTGGAATTGCTGACGCCGGGAGTCGCGCGTGCGCAGTATCGCGATCGACGGGACTTGCTGCAGCCGGCCCCGCGGCCGGTTGCAGCGGTCACCGAGTTGCACGCCGAGGGGCCCGGCGGCCCCATTCCGATGCGCCTTTATCGACCGTTTCCCGACGCTTCCGATCGTGCCTCGCCGGTGCTCGTCTACTTTCATGGCGGCGGCTTCGTCATCGGGGATCTCGAGACGCATGATGGCGTGTGCCGTGATCTCGCCGGCCTCGCAGGCTGCGCCGTGATCGCCGTCGACTACCGGCTCGCTCCGGAGCACCGGTTTCCGGCCGCGATTCTCGATTGCGCGGCGGCAACGCGTTGGATCCGTGACCGCGCCGCAGAGTTGGCGCTGGACCCGGAGCGAATCGCAGTAGGCGGCGATAGCGCCGGGGGCACCTTGGCCGCAGTCGTCGCGATCGACGCGCGTGAACGTGCGGATCTCGCGATCGCGTTCCAACTGTTGATCTATCCGGTCACGGACTTGCACTGCGACTCGCCGTCGTATGCCGAGAATGCTCACGGCTACCTGTTGAGCCAGGCCACGATGCGTTATTTCGTCGCGAATTATCTAGCCTACCCGGCGCAGGCCGATGACTGGCGAGCATCCCCGTTGCTGCAACCCAATCTGGCAGATCTACCGCCCGCCTTGGTGCTCACGGCCGGCTACGATCCCTTGCGCGACGAGGGCGAGGCATACGCCGAACGGCTCACCGGCGCCGGCTGCCATGTCAGCACCGTGCGCTTCCCGCGCCAGATCCATGGCTTCTTGACCATGGGCAGGGTGATCGACGAGGCGAATACGGCCCTGGCGATCTGCGCCGCCGAACTGCGCCGTGTGCTGGGCGCGATCTAGAACCGGTCGGTCGAGGTGAACAGCGTGCGACCCTTCGCACGGATCTCGACGTCGACGAGGTACTTGCGTGCCCGCGGCGCGTCGATGCCGACCCCCAGTCCCGGCGCATCCGGCACCGATACGCAGCCCTCGGCGTCCCGCTCGAGCGTGTTCGTGGTGAACTCCCGCGCCAGCGGTTTCGGTGCGAACGGGTACTCGCAGAGTTCGTGGTCGCGCATCCCCGCATAGGGCTGCAGCGACGCGCTGAGCGCAAGGTGCGAGGTGAACGTGTGATTGACGAAGGTCACGCCCCGTACCGCCGCATAGTCGGCGACCCTGCGTGCAATGCCGATGCCGCCGATGCGTCCGCAATCGACCTGGACGTAGCCGACCTTGCCGTAATCGATCAGATGCCGTGCCATGTGGAAGTTGTGCGCACCCTCGCCGCCCGCGAGCTTCACCTTCGGACTGCGCGCCGCGAGCGCCGCGTAGGCCGCAAGAGCCGCCGTGTTGAACGGCTCCTCGATCCAGCGCGCGCCGACGCGTTCGAGAGCGGGAATACGCAGCGCGGCGGCTTCGACGTCTTCGGCGAAGACTTGACCGACGTCGATGAGCAGCACGCCGTCGTCTCCGAGCCCCTCGCGCGCAGCGGCGAAATGCTCGGCATCGACGTCGGCACCTGCACGCCCGATCGGCCCCCACCCGAATTTCACGGCGCGGAACCGCTGTGCGCGGGCAAGTTGGGCACGCTGCAGCGTTTCGGCGGGCGTGTCGCCGAACAGCTGCGAGGCATAGGGGAGCTTGCGGTAGACCTGAGTAAACCCCAGCAGCTTCCAGACCGGCTCGCCGCGCAACTTGCCGAGCAGGTCCCAGAGCGCGATCTCGATGCCCGACCAGGTATGCGGCGCCTGCAGCAGATCCATGCTGTTGTAATCGATTTTCGCGGCAATGCGCGCGATGTCGGCCGGTCCCTGCAGGGTCTCACCCTGCACCGAGTCGCGCACCGGCCGGCATGCGCCGTGCGACATCGGGCAGACGAAGGCCGCGATCGATACCAGCGGCGATGACTCACACTCGCCCCAGCCTACGTGACCGCCGGCGGCAACTCGCACGAGCAGCGCATCCTGGCTGCCGTCGCCCTCGGTCGTCACTTCGGGCATCGAGAGATAGAAGAAATCGACGGCGTCTATTTTCACGGATGCGCCCGTTTCACGGATGCGCCCGGATGGTCAGCCCGCCATCGACGACGAGGCTCGCACCGGTCATGAACGCCGCCGTGTCCGCGGCGAGGAAAAGCGCGGCCTCGGCGATGTCGGTCGGCAGGCCGCGGCGTCCCACCGGGTGCAGCGCCGTGGTTGCCGCATCGAGCATCGCCGGGTCGGATGCCTGCCGCAGGTACTCGTCCCAGAGCCGGGTATCGACATACCCCGGGCAGATGACATTGACGCGGATCCGGCGCGGCGCAAGCTCCAATGCCAGGTTGCGCGTGAACGCCACGAGGCCTGCCTTGGAACAGGCATACGGCAGCGACTCCGCGAACGCATGCGTCGCATGGATCGAGCTGATGTTGACGACCGAGCCGCCGGGCGCAATCAGCGGCAGCAAGAGCTTGGTCAGAACGAAGGCGCCGCGCAAGTTGACCCCGAGGATGCGATCCCAGTCCTCGAGCGTGCAGTCCGCGAAGGATTTTGCGATCTCGATGCCGGCATTGTTGACGAGCACATCGATGCGACCATGGCGCTGCTGCACTTCGGCGGCGACCGGGGCGACCTCATCGGCGGCCAACAAGTCGGCGGGCAGGAACTCAACCGGCAAGTCCGGAATCTCGGCCGTCAGCTCCGCGGCGCAGCGCTGACCGGTGGCTTGATCACGGTCGACGATGAGGACGCGAGCGCCCGCCTGTTGGAAACGCGCGGCAATCGCCCGACCGATACCCTGTGCGCCGCCGCTGACGAGCGCGACACGGCCTGCGAGTGGGGCGGCGTTCTCATTTGCTTGCATGCGGGCAGCGAATATACGCTCTCGCCCATGGAACTGGGGACAAACACGGATTGGAGCTACCGCGGCCTGTCGGCCGTCGTACTCGAGAACCGCTATCTGCGTGTCGTGATCCTGCCGGAAGCCGGCGCCAAGATCCTGCAAATCACCTACAAGCCTTTGGATGCCGCCCTGTTGTGGGAAAACCCGCGCACGCCGCCTGCGCGCTTGCCGATCAATTCCCGCTACGACGATGTCTGGAGCGGCGGGTGGGACGAACTGTTCCCGAACGACGAAGCCACACTGATCGACGGGGAAGCCTACCCCGACCACGGGGAGCTGTGGACCGCGGACTGGCGCGCGGAAACCTTCGGCAGCGCCGATGAGGTCGGCGTGCGCTTGCGCGTCGCAACGCCGATCAGTGCGATCACGTTCGAGAAGATCATCAGCCTGCGTCGCAATTCAACGCAGCTCGAGTTCCGTCATGAGCTGCGTAACACCGGCATGCTGCCCTTCCCGTTCCTGTGGAAGCTGCATCCGGCGCTCGCGGTAAGTCCGGCCCACCGGATCGATTTTCCGGACATGCAAGTCGTCCGTGAAGCCGCGTTCCCGGGCACGTTGAGCGGCGCGCCCTTGAGTTTCCGCTGGCCCCACGCGCTCATGAACGGCGAGCCTGTGGACCTGCGCCGCATCCCGGACATTACGGCAAGGCAGCTGGTCTTCTTTTATGGCACGCAGATGCAGGCCGGCTGGTGCGCGCTGACCAACACGGCCACGCGGCTCGCCTGTGGGCTGGTGTTCGACCAAGCGGTATTCCCGAGTTGCTGGCTGTTCGCGAGCTACGGCGGCTGGCGTGGCCACAACGTCGCGGTACTGGAGCCCTGCACCGGGTATCCGGTCGACTTCGCGGCGATGCGCGCGGCCGATCGTCAGCGCACGCTCGAGCCCGGCGGGACGCTGCAGACCCGCGTGCTGTTCACGGTGCAGGAAGGCATCGACTCGGTCGGGCGGATCGAACCCGACGGCCGCATCATCGGCGCCTAGGCGCAGTGGTCGACCAGGTTCAGTGTCAGCGAGGTTCAGCCGCGCGGCTGCGGTGCCGGCGCGGGCTCGAGCGACAACAGGATCGCCGCGACGATCGCAAGGACCACGCCCACGCCCTGGCCCAGCTTGAGTTTCTCGTGCAGCACGATGACTGCAAAGGCGACGGTGAGCAGCGGAAACAGCGAGATCAGCGAGATCACGACCGAGGCCTTGCCGCCGCTTTCGAGCGCCTTGAAGCTGGTCAGGGCGCCGAGGCCGTTCAGCGTGCCCCCCACGACGGCCAGCACCAGGATCGTCGGCTGCACATGCCACTGCAGCGAGGCCGCCAGCGCAATCACCGCGGAGATCGCGATCATCGCATAGGCGAACCACAGGAACGACAGTTCGCTGGAGATCCGGTTGGTCGCCAGTTTCTGCGTGACCCCGGTGATGCCCCAGAACACGAGCGCGATGGCGGCGTAGAAAATCCAGGTGTAGGCCATGCTCACTCGAGGCTCAGCAGGTAAATCGCCACCAGTGCCAGCCCGAGCCCGAGCATCTGGGCCCGGCCGAGGCGCTC
>Ga0116226_10002486_pt1 | contig 16087 bp, 13 predicted proteins | sample S1TSphfallax_FD_89692 | JGI IMG/M metagenome (GOLD analysis project Ga0116226, IMG submission 89692) | Host-associated microbial communities from peat moss isolated from Minnesota, USA - S1T2_Fa - Sphagnum fallax MG | ecosystem: Host-associated > Plants > Peat moss > Unclassified | place: USA...
CTTTTCTGAAGAAAAGAAGCAAAATACTTTTGCTTCTGCGCTGGTTCGCAGATCCGGGACCTGGCCGGATAGGGCCGCGCACGCCGTGGGGTGGGTAAGCGAAGCGTCACCCATCACTTCGCCGGCTCCCGGAACACCTTGAAACGCTCTCTGCTTTCGGCTGCCATCGCGACGGCTGTAGCGGCCTCGATCCTGATCGCCCTGGGCATCTGGCAACTCAAACGCCTGCACTGGAAGGAAGCCATCCTGGCGCGCATCGACGCGGCCGAGCAGTCGGCACCCGTCGATCTAACCGGCGAAACGCCGCTGCTGTTCGCACGCGTCACCGCACATGGCGTCCTGCGCGGCGAACACCTCGCATTGTATGGCGCGGACGTGCACGGCACCCATATGGGCGCACAGGCAATCGAGGTGCTGGATCGCGTGGGAGAAAAGCCGATCCTGGTCGATCTCGGCTGGGTGGTAACCGACCAAGGGCGCCCGCCACCGCTCACCGGACCCATGGATGTAACCGGCTACATAAGACTACCGGAAACCCCGAACTTTCTCTCTGCATCCGACGATGCGGACGGACTGCATTTTTATACGCTGAACCCGAAGACCATCGGCCCGGCGCTTGGCGCACCCGACGTAGCGCCGTTCACACTGGTGGCTTTAAAGAATCCTCTCGATGCAAAGCTGCTGGCGGGCGCGCCCGAGCCGGCCGATGCGCTGCCGCGGCCGCCAAACAATCATTTGCAGTATGCCCTCACCTGGTTCGGACTGGCGGGGGCACTTCTGGCGGTTTTTGGCAGCTGGGTGATTCAGGGGCGAAAGGCCTCTGGCACACGGTAGGGTAGGTCTATGCCGTTGGCAGCCAGGCTTCGGAACGGCGAGGCGCAGGGCTGCCGAGCAAAAGACCCTCCACGCTAAGGTCCTCATCGATATCGGGCCAGTGGATGCCGTAACCGGCGCCGGCCACCTCCCAGTTCTCTCTCTCAGCAGCAGTGGCATCGATGAGCCGTGGATACCAGGCGAGCGGCACCGAAATGGTGCGGCCATCCATCAGTGCCACAGCCAGTTCATATTCCGTAATGACGACGTCCCGCACCCGAATGTCAGCCGCCGGCCGGCGGGTCGAAAAACTCATGCCAAGCCTCCGAAAACCGCTTCTGGTTGGCGCGAACCAAACGTAACACTCACCTAGGTCGCGCATAGGAAAGCCACAATTGGACGCCACTGCGACAGGCTGAAGCCAAACCTTTGCCGAAGCGCCAGCGCGATCCAAGTGCACACGCGGTGGCTCGCCTGGCTCATGACTATAAAAGTATACCCGGAACCTGTCGGCACGAAAAATAGTCTGCATCGTCCGCTCCAGGGGCGCGGTCACCAAAGTGACGGTCTTCGTCCGTCCAACGAAGACGACAGTCTCACTCCTTCGGCGGGGTCGATGCGTGCGTGGCCAGCACCGCTTCAGTGACTGAATCGACCTCCTGCAAGCGCACCTCGTAGCCCCATAGCATCGCCAGGTATTTTAGCGTCGCCTCAGCGTCCTTCTTTGCCAGCAACTGGCCCGGCCGCGTGCGATGCTCCAGCATCAGGCGGCGGTCGCCGGCGAGGTCCACATCCACTACCTGCACGTCGGGATCGTTCAGGCCGGGGTCGTAGGAGCGGGCGAGGCTGCGGCGGATGGAGCGGTAGCCCTCGGAATCGTGGATGGCATCGACCAGCAGGGAAGACTCCGATGTGTCATCCAGCAGGCGGAACAGCCGCAAATCACGGATCACCTTGGGCGAGAGGAACTGCAGAATGAAACTCTCATCACGGTAGTTGGCCCAGGCGTGGCGCAGCGTGCCCATCGGGTCGTCGTTGCCGGCAATGTCGGGGAACCACTCACGGTCCTCTTTCGTGGGCGCCTCGCAGATGCGGGCAATGTCGGTCATCATCGCGTAGCCCAGCGCATAGGGATTGAAGTTCGGGCCGCCGGCGGGGTGGTCGTAGCCCGGCTGCATGATCACGTTGCTGGTGGAGTGCAGCACTTCCAGGAAGGCCGCATCGTCGATCTGCCCCTTTTCGTGCAGGCGGGTCATGATCCGCTGGTGCACCCAGGTGGCGCAGCCCTCGTTCATCACCTTGGCTTGTGGCTGCGGGTAGAAATACTGCGCGATCAGGCGGACGATGCGGATAATCTCGCGCTCCCAGCTTTCCAGCCGGGGGGAGGATTTTTCCAGGAAATACAGAAGGTTCTCTTCCGGCAGGCCTAGGCGCCGGCGGCGTTCGGCGAGCTTGTCGGTGCCGAGCTTGGGTTGGGCCTCCGGCAGGGTGCGCCAGAGATCGTCGAACATCTTTTCGTCGTGCTCGCGGCGTGCGCGTTCGCGCTTTTCCTCGGATTTCAAATCCAGCGGACGGCCGCCGGCGTGGCGGTGCACGCCGTTGCGGGAGAGCGCATGGGCTGCGTCGAGAATGCGTTCCACCGCGGCCACGCCGTAGCGATCCTCGCAGGTGGCGACGTAATTGCGGGCGAAGCTGAGGTAATCGAGGATGGCCGAGGCTTCGGTCCATTGCCGGAACAGGTGGTTGTTGCGGAAGAAATGGTTGTGGCCGAAGGCGGCGTGGGCGATCACCAGCGCCTGCATCGTCGCTGTGTTCTCCTCCATCAGGTAGGAGATGCAGGGGTTGGAGTTGATCACCACCTCGTAGGCCAGGCTGGTGTAGCCGCGGCGGTAGCTGGCTTCGTGCTGCAGAAACCGCTTGCCGTAGGACCAGTGCCGGTAGGTCAGCGGCATGCCGTGGGCGGTGTAGATGTCCAGCATCTGCTCGGAGGTGATGAGCTCGATGCGGTTCGGGTAGATGTCTAGCCCAAGCTCCTCGCTCGCGATCCGGTCGATCGCGTCGTAGGCGCGGCGCAGGGTGTCGTAATCCCAGTCGGTGCCTTGGTAGAGGAGGTCAGACATTTTTGGGCCCAACGTGTTGTGGTGGGCTGCTAGCAGCCCACCCTACGGATCTCTCCGGCCATGGCCTGGATCTGCGAGCGGGCGACAGAAGCAAAAGTCTTTTGCTTCTTTTCTTCAGAAAGGAAGGCCTTTCTTGCCTTGTCTTCAAGTTGTTGCCTTCCTGGCAAAAAGGTCGCGGAAGACCGGAAAAATCTCGCGGCGCTCGGCAACGCGACGCATGGCCAGCTTAGGCGCGCGCTCGGCCAGCGGCGCATAGCCGCGCCACAGGTCGGTGTCGCCGCGGATGACGGCGGCGGACATGGCGACCTCGATATACGCGAAATGCTGGACCACCGGCAGGATGTCGTTCTCCAGCATGGCGACGGCGCGCTGCGTGTCGCTGCTGTAGTTATCCCCATCCGAAGCCTGGGCGGCATAGATGTTCCAGGTATCGGCCGGGTAGCGGGCGCGCTGGATGCGGGTGAATTCGGCCAAAGCGGTGGACACCACGGTGCCGCCGGTGCGCGGATCGGTGAAGAACACTTCCTCGTCCACTTCCTCCGCCACCTCGGTATGGCGGATGAACACCACGTCCACCCGCTTGTAGCGGCGCTCCAGGAACACGTGCAGCAGCAGGAAGAAGCGTTTCGCCAGGTCCTTCATGGTTTCCGACATGGAGCCGGACACATCCATCAGGCAGAACATCACCGCGCGCGCCGTGGGCTTGGGCACCTGGGTGAAGCGTCGGTAGCGCATGTCCACCGGATCGACCCAGGCGACGCGGGCGAGGCGGCGCAAGGCGATTTCCAGTTCGCCGCGCAGCATGCGCAGGCGCTCCGCGTCCTCGCCGGTGGCAGCCAGGCGAGCCACCTCCTCCTCCAGCGCCTTTACTTCCGGCGTTTTCGGGCGGCGCAGGCCGATGCGCCGCGCCATGGACTGGCGCATGGTGCGCGACATGTCGAGCTGCGAGGGCGTGCCGTCCATGCTGATGCCGGCGCGCGTGGACGACATGGCGTCGGTGGCCATCACCTGGCTCTTCACCAGGTCGGGCAGTTCCAGATCCTCGAAGAACAGATCGAGGAATTCGTCGCGGGACAGCACGAACCGAAAACCGTCCTGCGCTTCGCTATCCCCTTCGCCGCTTCCGTTGCCGGCGCCGCCACCCCCACCGCCGCCATCCTTCGGGCGGGGAATCCGGTCGCCGGTGGAAAACACCTTGTTGCCGGAGAGAACGATGTGGCGCTCGCCGCCGGAGAACACGGTGTGGAAGCCGGGCTCGTGCAGCACATGGGCCGGGATCGTCACCGTCTCGCCCTGGCCGGTTTCCTTCAGCGTGCCTTGATCGATCGCCTCACGCGCCGCCTTGGTAACCGCCCCCCTCGCCCGGGTAAGTACGCGTTGGCGGTTCTCCAGGTTCTTGCCGTGAGGATTAGACCTTCGATCGATGATATCCACGTTGCCCTGTACTCACCCCTATGTGCTCTAGGCGCTCATGCGGACTGCTTCACCCGCATGTACCATTCGACCAGCCGGCGTACCTGCCGTTCAGTGTAGCCGCGCGTCACCATACGCTCCACGAAATCATTGTGCTTCTTCTCCGTTTCGCCATCCTTCTTGGAGCCGAAGCTGATCACTGGCAGCAGATCCTCGACCTGAGAGAACATCCGCTTTTCGATCACGTCACGTATCTTTTCGTAGCTCGTCCAGGCGGGGTTCTTGCCCCCATTGGCCGCCCGGTTCCGCAACGCGAACTTCACCACCTCGTTGCGGAAATCCTTGGGGTTGGCGATCCCCGCGGGCTTTTCGATCTTGGTCAATTCGGCGTTCAGCAACTCGCGGTTCATCATCTGGCCGGTGTCGGGATCCTTAAAGTCCTGATCCTCGATCCAGGCATCAGCGTAGTCGAGATACCGGTCGAACAGGTTCTGGCCGTAATCTCCGTAGCTCTCCAGATACGCCTTCTGGATTTCGTTGCCGATGAATTCGGCGTAACGCGAGGCCAGCTCCGACTTGATGGTGGCGAGGTAGGCACTTTCCGTCTCGGGCGGAAACTGTTCGCGCTTGATGGCCTGTTCGAGCACATACATCAGATGCACCGGATCGGCCGCCACTTCGTTGGACGAGTGATTGAACGTGGCGGACAGCACTTTGTACGCAAAGCGGGTGGAGATGCCGTCCATCCCCTCATCGACGCCCGCGGTGTCCCGATACTCCTGCATGGTCCGGACTTTTGGGTCGGTTTCTCGGATGTTTTCACCGTCATAGACGCGCATTTTTGCAAACGGGCGGGAATTGGCGTGCGGTTTCAGGCGGGACAACACGGCGAAGCGCGCCAACATTTCCAGCGTATGCGGCGCACACGGCGCCTCGGCCAGCGCCGAGCCAGAAATCAGCTTGTGGTAGATCATCGCCTCCTCGGTCACCCGAAGGCAGTACGGCACTTTTACGACGGAGACGCGATCCAGGAACGCCTCGTTGGTGCGATTGTTCCGAAAACTTTGCCATTCCGCTTCGTTGGAATGCGCCAGCAGGATTCCCTGGAACGGAATGGCCCCGATATTTTCCGTGCCCAGGTAGTTGCCCTCCTGCGTCGCGGTCAGCAGCGGGTGCAGCATCTTGATCGGCGCCTTGAACATCTCGACGAATTCGAGAATGCCCTGGTTGGCGCGGTTCAGCCCGCCGGAAAAGCTGTAGGCGTCCGGATCGTTCTGGCTGAACATCTCCAGCTTGCGGATATCGACCTTGCCGACAAGGGCCGAAATGTCCTGGTTGTTGTCGTCTCCGGGTTCGGTTTTGGCCACCGCGATCTGCTTGCGGCGCGACGGATAGATTTTCACCACACGAAAACGTTCGAGGTTGCCGTCCCATTCTTCGAGCCGCTTGAGCGCCCAGGGACTGGCGATGCCGCTCAGCACGCGGCGGGGGATGCCGTATTTCTCGGCCAGCGGCCCGGCCATCGTTTCGGGGTCGAACAGGCCAAGCGGGCTTTCGAACACCGGGCTGAGCTCGGTGCCGGCCTTCAGCACGTAGATGGGTTCCTGCTCCATCAGCGCTTTGAGCCGCTCCCCAAGCGAGGATTTGCCGCCGCCGACCGGCCCGAGCAGATAGAGAACCTGTTTGCGCTCCTCCAGCCCCTGCGCCGCGTGGCGGAAGAAGCCGACGATGCGCTCGATGGTCTCCTCCATGCCGTGGAATTCGGCGAAGGTGGGATACAGGCGCACGGTGCGATTCAGGAAAATGCGGCCGAGGCGCGGATTGCGCGAGGTATCGACCAGTTCAGGCTCGCCGATGGCGTTGAGCATGCGCTCGGCCGGGCTCGCGTAGCAGCGGGGATCGTCGCGGCAGGCGAGCAGGTATTCGGACAAGCTCATTTCCGATTCGCGACGCTGGTCGCGCAGAGCCGTATGCAAGGCAAAAATCGAGTCGGTTTCGGGCATCACGACACTCCTTGAGGCGCCGGGCCGACGAAAAATGCGTCTGGTCCGGCCGCCAGCAGATCCACGCGCTTAAATGCAGTTGGGCCGCCACTTACCCCAGTCAAGCAAACACCCTCCCCCAGGCGTCGGTACACGCTAGCGTGTTCCCGTGCTGTGATGCACGCCAAATCGCAAGCGCCGTGCTTGCAACTTGTATGCCCGGCCGGTGCGTGGCCGGAGTGCCGCACTCTCTCCCGCGCGGGGCGCCGCGATGTTTGCTGCGCCGTCGCCTTCCGATGACGAAACGAGCGTCGCATGCATACGTTGCGAAGCTGTGAACGCCACGCCCAGCTTTTTTGCGGAATACGCGCGGGCTCCTGGTGGGCTGAAGCCCACCCTACAAGATCTCAAGAACTTCGCCACGGTGCTGCAGGCACGCCCGCAACTCGGTCAAACCTCGTTCCATCCGGGCCGGCAAGCCGGTTAGATCCGCCGGCGTGATCGCCATCGCCTCGGTCCGCAAGGCCTGCACACGCGCCGCCAGCAGGGCATCGCACCGGCCAAGCTTGCCCAGCAGATTGGCCTCCTCATTGTGGCGGCGGGCGATCCTATCGTCGGGTGGCAGGGCCGCGCCGCGCAGGGCGGTGCGCAGGTCCTCCAGCCGCTCCAGCATGGCCTGGAATTCATGCAGTTCGGCCACGCGCTCGGGATCGGGCAGCGGCCGCTGGCGGCTGGGCGGGCCCATGTATTTCTGCCGGAACACCGCTTCGGCCCGGCGAAAGGCCGCCAGCGCATCGCCCAGCATCTGATCGGCCTGGTTGCGCAATAGCAGGTCGTCTGCCCGCATCAGGTTTTCGGCGCGATACCAGTTATAGCCCCAGCCGTTCAGCAAAAGCTCGCCGACGCGCAGCAGGGCGGTCTGGACATCGGCCGGATCGGTTTCGGTCAAAGGCACCCTGCTCAGGTTACCGGAAACATGCCAGTCACTGGTGTGCCGACGTTGAACGGCGCACCAATCGCCATGTTCGGGGCCGAGACAACCCCCTTCTCCGCCATGATCATCGCCACATAGTAGCGCACCGCATCCAGCTCCGACAGGCCGAACGCCTTCAGCGACATCAGCGCGCGCATCCGCTCGTCTTTCGGCATCACCAGCACTTTTACGGTATCCAACGTGATGCCGAAGCCGCGCAGGAAGTCCGCCAAATGCGTGTGGACCATTTCGGTAATGTCGTGGATGTGCTCGTTCACATTCTCCAGCTTCGTCACCTGCACCACCTGGTTGATGGCCTGCTCCACCACCGGGGTCGCGTAGGTGTTCACGCCGTCGGACGTGATCCAGTGGTCGGTGACCGGCATATGCGTGACCAGCGCCACCGCATCGTCCTTGCTGGCAACATGGAAATAATAGTCCACCTCGTAACTCAGCTCGGCCATCTCGGCCGAGAGTGCGATGCCGCGCGCTTTGACCACCATCTTGGCGCGGTTGATATAAATGGCCTCGTATTGCCATGGGCTCTGCCCACCGAAAAACGCCTGGGTGAACGAGCCGAGAATGGGCTTGTCGGGCGTCTGCACCGCGTATTGGCCGGTGTCGTACACGTTCAGAATCGCGCCGCGGGATTTCAGCACGCAGAAATGGTTGCCCTCGACGGTCAGCAGAGAATTGTTGACGATCGAATTTTCAGGGAAATGCCACAGCAGGATCCCGGGCCCCATCAGCTCCGCGCCATCGGAGCCCAGCGTGGAAATGACGCTGCGTATGCCGGCCATGCCCGCCCCCTGCTGCGATCCGCCCGATAGCCAGCCGCTCATACATGACTCCCCGGTGCCGAAAAACGTCGGGCTTGGTGGGGGGCAAAGTCAAGCAGGAAAGCTTGGGAGCCTGCGGCACGGTGGTGGTGGGCTGCAAAGCAGCCCACCCTACGGCGACTTTTGGATTATCTGGCGAAATAGACTTAGGCTTGGCGAGAAAGGCCATGTTTTCCTGAGTTGCTACGCCCGATACGGAAAATATACATGAATTACAGTGTGTTAAGTCCTGGCACGCAGGCTGCAATAGGGTGTGCAGGTGGCTAAAACCGCAATGGGCGGGGCGGTCACCGAAACCGCAACCACTGGCTTTAGGAGTTTATCATGACCGTTTCCCGCACACTCGCAGCGTTTGCCGCCATCGCCCTTTGCACCGCCGGCCTGCCGGCGCTGGCCCATGCAGCCACGCAAGACGTCGTCGAAATCAGCGTGCCCACCGCCGATCTGAACCTGAGCACCACAGGCGGTCGGGCTGCGCTCCATAAACGTATCCACCTCGCCGCCAAGACCGCGTGCATGAAGGCCAGCCCGACGTCGAACGACTTTTCCGAAGCCATGCAGAGCTGCGAGGAACAGGCGGTGGGCCAGGTGCGTGAGGCGGTGCGGTCGGCCGTTCGCCTCGCCGCGGCCAACCAGGCGATATCGCTTCAGGCCTCCGCGATCCCCCGGTGAAGTTGGACCACGTCCCGCGGGCGAGGGAATACCCCCGCCCGCAGGGTGGCTCACCCCATCTGATTTCTTGTGCCCGCCGGCAGTTTAACCACCAGGCCATCCAGCTCCGGCGTGATCACGATCTGGCACCCCAGGCGGCTTGTGGCCTGCAGCCCGAACGCCAGATCCAGCATGTCCTCTTCATCTTCGGTGGCCTTGGCCAAGCGGCCATACCAGGCCGCATCGACAATGACATGGCAGGTGGAACAGGCGAGCGATCCCTCGCAGGCGCCTTCGATATCCACCCCGTGCTTGTGCGCAATCTCCAGCACCGAGAGGCCGAGCGGCGCATCGACCACGCGCGCCGTGCCATCGCGCTCCAAAAAGGTCATTTTCGGCATGTTCTTGTCAGACCTCGGCTAAAAAAGGCGTGGCCGGGCGGGGTGACTCTGCGCGGGCCAGGCGGTCATAGGCATTGGCCAAAAAGTCCGCCGCCTGATCGATATCGGCGGCGGAGGTAAAACGTCCGATGCCGAGGCGCAAGGTGCGCGCCGCCTGATCGGCGCTCAACCCCATGGCAGTCAGCACATGGCTGGGCGCGACCTCGGCCGAGGTGCAGGCCGAGCCGGTGGATACACACAGTTTTTCCGCGCACGCCGCAATCAGATCGAGCGCCCGGGCGCCGGAAAAACGCAAGCTGACCGCGCCCGCAAGACGCGGTGCGTTTCCGGCGGTTTCCAAAAGATCGGGGATGCGCGCCTGCAGCCTGGCGACCAGCCGCAGGCGCAGCGTATCGATTCGCGCCGCATCCTCCTGCAGGTTCAGGCGCGCGAGCCGGCACGCCTCGCCGAACCCCACCGCGAGCGGCGCCGGGATGGTGCCGGAGCGCAGACCCCGCTCCTGCCCCCCACCGGAAAACAGCGGTTTTAGGCGCACGCGCGGGCGGCGCCTTACATAGAGTGCGCCGATGCCTTTCGGCCCATAAAGCTTGTGGGCGCTGATCGAAGCGAGGTGCAGGCCGAGCGTATTCACGTCCACCGGGATTTTGCCGGCAGCCTGCGCCAGATCGGTATGGAATAGCGCGCCTGCCGCGCGCGCCAGGCGTGCGATCGTGCCGATATCCTGCAGAACGCCGGTTTCATTGTTGGCAGCCATGACGCTGACCAACAGGGTGGGCGTTTGCAGGGCATGTTCCAGCGCCTGCAGATCGGCCAGGCCGTTGCGATCGACCGGCAGGATCACCGGTTCAAACGCTTCGCCGGCCAGGTCGCGCACGCTTTCCAGAACGCACTTGTGTTCGGTGGCGAGGGTGATGATGCGGCGTGGGCCGGTTGGGCCGGCAAAGCGGGCGGCGCCCTTGATGGCCAGATTGTTGGCTTCGGTAGCGCCGGAGGTGAACACCACTTCGCGCGGCTCGGCGCCGATCAACGCGGCGATTTGGGCGCGGGCGGCCTCCACCGCTTCGGCCGCATGCTGGCCCATGCGGTGTTCGGCGCTATGCGGGTTGCCGAAGAATTCTCGGAAGAACGGTTCGGCGGCGGCCAGCACGCGCGGGTCGGGCTGGGTGGTGGCCAGGTTGTCGAGATAGATCATGCGGCTTGCCTGTTCGGGCTTTCTTTAGTGATGGCCCGGACGAAGGCATCGGCGTCGGCTTGCACCGCATTCCAGGGGAGCGAGACGCGGATGGCGCTTCCGGCGAGATCCGTGAGCCCCATCGCCTCCAGCACATGGCTGCGCGCCACCTTGCCGGAACTGCACGCGGCCCCGGCCGATACGGCGATGCCGGCGAGATCGAGTTTGATCACCTGGGTATCGGCGCGCTGGCCGGGCCGGGCAAGGCAGGATGTATTGGGCAGGCGGTCGCCGGCGCCACACACGATGAAGCCGGCGGCGCGTGCTTCCGTTTCCAGCGAGTCGCGCAGAGGGGTTAGGTGACCGGCGCCGGTTGCCGCCTCTACTGCCGCTGCAAAACCGGCGATGGCGGGAAGGGCCGGCGTGCCGCCGCGGCGGCCGCGTTCCTGCCCGCCGCCGGGGATGAGGGCGGCAATATGCGGCGCGTTGGCCGCGAGCAGCAGGGCGCCCGCGCCTTTCGGGCCGCCGAGCTTGTGGGCGGAGATAGAGAGCGTGGTTGCGCCGAGCGCCCCCATCGAAACATCGATGCGGCCGGCAGCCTGCACGGCATCGACGTGCAGCAGGGCGCCATGCGCGCGGCAGATGGCGGCTGCCTCGGCGATCGGATGCAGAACGCCCGTCTCATTATTGGCTAGCATCAGGCAAACCAGGGCGGCGGGGTGCTTTGCGAGCGCCGCGCGGAGGGCTGCGAGATCGATCTGCCCGGTGTGCAGAACAGGGAGGCTGGTATGCGCGAGCCTCTGCACCGGCGCCCGCACTGCATCGTGCTCAGTGGCGCCGAACAGCACATGGCGGCCGGGTGCCAAGGCGGCGATGGCCAGCGCGTTGGCTTCGGTGCCGCCGGAGGTGAACACCACGTCCGCCGGTTTGGCGCCGAACCGCCCGGCCACGATTTTGCGTGCCGATTCAAGGATCTTCCAGGCGGCGCGGCCTGCTGAATGGATAGAGGATGGGTTGCCGGTGATGTCCAGCGCCTCGATCACTGCCTGGCGCGCCTGGGGGCGGAGCGGCTCGGTCGCGTTCGCATCCAGGTAAATAAAACGGGTGGCCTGGTGTTCCATGTGCCTGCATTTGGCGGGTGCTGATGGAAACATGAAGGGCATGTGTCGATTCTAGTGTTAAATCACGGGCTTCAGTGACTATAATTGGAACTGGCTTCGTTTTGCCCGGCAATGAAGCTGGTCGTGTGCGGCACTGGTCGGGCGGCCTCAGCAGACACATCTACATCCACGTGCGAGGCAATTTGCGCGCGGCTTGTTCGTTTTTGGTTATTTGCCTGCGTCATGCCTCGACGCGGCCAGGGAAGAAATGAAGAAATTCAATGCCTGAGGTGATGTTCGCCGGCCCCGACGGGCGGCTGGAGGGTCGCTACCACCACAGCAAGGAGAGCGGGGCGCCATTGGCGCTGATTATGCACCCGCATCCGCTGCATGGCGGTACGATGAATAACCGGATCACCTACACGATGTACCAGAGTTTCCAGAAACTCGGGTTCAGCGTGATGCGGTTCAATTTCCGCGGGGTAGGCCGCAGCCAGGGCCGCTATGATGGCGGGATTGGCGAGATCGGCGATGCCGCCTCGGCGCTGGACTGGATGCAGATGGTGAACCCTTCCCATGGCGGGTTGTGGATTGCCGGGTATTCCTTTGGCGCCTTCGTGGGCATGCAGTTGCTGATGCGCCGGCCGGAGGTTTCGGGCTGGATATCGGTGGCGCCCCCGGCGAGCCACTATGATTTCGGGTTTTTGGCGCCGTGCCCCTGCGGCGGCTTGCTGATCCATGGCGACGTGGATGAGCTGGTGCCCGAGCCTTCGGTGCGCAAACTGGTGGACAAGCTGAACACGCAGAAGAACGTGACGGTGGATTACCGCATTTTCGCGGGTGCCGACCATGTGTTCGCCCACCACGCGGAGCAGGTGGGTGAGGCGACCGAGGATTATGTAAAGAAGGTGCAGGCCCGCAAGACGATGGCGCTTGCGGCCGACTAAGGGCCCGTTCGAGATTAACTGAATCGAGTTGCAGGGTCGAACGGGCCCTTAGCCTTTGTTTTAATAGGCATCTTTGTCGGCGTGCCGACGCACTTATTTGCCGACGATGCCTAACGCGTCTGGTTGCGTTAGTTTTTCACCCCATTAAAGAAGGGGTCTGGGGCCTACGGCCCCAGCGGGGTCCAGGGGCAGAGCCCCTGGCCTTTTTTCATTGAGAGAAGGAACCAGGGATGAAGCGCAGCCACCTCATCGCCGCTTTTGTATTGTGTGCCGGGAGTGCCTTCGCGGCCGAGAAGACCGCGCCAGGCTTCGGCCCCTGGGGTTTCGATTTCAGCGGCGAGGATCTGGCGGTAAAGCCCGGCAATAATTTTTTTGACTATGCCAATGGCGCCGCGGTGAAGGCGATGGTGATCCCGCCGGACCGCACGAATTTCGGCGCGTTCATTGAATTGGCCGATCTTTCGGAAAAGCGTGTACACGGCATTCTGGATGAGGCCGCTGCGAAGGCGGTGGGGCAGCCGGCCGATCCGGTTGGCAAGGCCGGCGCGATGTACAAGGCGTTCATGGACGAGGCGAAGGTGGAGCAGCTTGGGGTTTCGCCCCTGCACGCCGATCTCGCGGCAATCGAGGCGGTGAAGACGCCAGCGGATTTCGCGGTGCTGCAAGGGCATGCGCAATCCGGCTTCCAGGGTTCGCTGTTCGCGATGGATATCGAGCCGGATGCGAAGGATCCCACCAAATACGCCATTAGTCTGGGCCAGGCGGGCTTGGGGATGCCGGATCGCGACTACTATCTTTCCGCGCAGTTCGCCAGCAAGAAGGCCAAGTATCCGGCGTATGTGACGCAGATGCTGGGCCTGGCCGGCTGGCCAGATGCGGCGGCGGCGGCGGCGCGGGTTGTGGCGTTCGAGGAGAAGATTGCCGCAGCCAGCTGGGCGCGCGCCGAGGAGCGCGATCCGGACAAGATGTATCATCCGGAGACGCTGGCGGAGCTGGAGCGCGGCGCGCCGGGGTTCGACTGGGTGGCGTTCTTCAAATCGGCAGGGTTGGGCTCGCCGGACCGGGTGGTGGTGGGCACCGACACCGCGGTGGTGAAGATCGCGGCGCTGGTGGGGGCGACACCGATTGCAACGTTGAAGGACTGGGCTGCCTTTCATCTGGCGGCCAATGCAGCGCCCGATCTTTCAAAGGCTTTTGTGACGGCTGCGTTCGAGTTCAATAACCACTTGCTGCAGGGGCAGCCGGAGCAGCGGCCGCGCTGGAAGCGTGCGGTAGCGGCGGTGGATGCAGCACTCGGCGAGGCTGTGGGCGAGGCCTATGTGGCGAAGTATTATCCGCCAGAGGCACAGGCGAAGATGGTGCAGCTGACGCATGATCTGCGCGACGCGTTCCGCGTGCGCCTTGAGCACAACACGTGGATGTCGTCGCAAACGAAGCAGAAGGCGCTGGAGAAGCTGGCGGCGTTCGATTTCCAGATCGGCTATCCGAAGAAATGGCGCGACTACTCTTCGTTGCATGTCAGCACCGGCGATCTGTATGGCGACGTGGAGCACAGCACGGCGTTCGAATGGAATTTTTGGCTTGGGCGTTATGGCCATCCGGTCGACAAGGATTTGTGGGACATGACGCCGCAGACGGTGAATGCCTACAACAATCCGGTGTTCAATGAGGTGGTGTTTCCGGCAGCCATTTTGCAGCCGCCGTTTTTCAACAACGCGGCTGATCCGGCCATCAACTATGGCGCCATCGGCGGCGTGATCGGCCATGAGATGACGCATGGTTTCGATGATGAAGGGCGCAAGTTTGATGCGCACGGGCGGCTGCATGATTGGTGGACGGAGGAAGATTCCAAGCGTTTCGACGCTTTGGGCAAGCGCTATGGCGCCGAATTCGCGGCGATGGATATTCTGCCGGGTGCGCACATCAATCCGGAGCTGACGATGGGCGAGAACATCGCCGATCTGGGCGGCCTGACTTTGGCGCTGGAGGCGTATCACGCGTATCTGCATGGCAAGCCGGCGCCGGTGCTGAACGGCACCACGGGCGACCAGCGCGTATTTCTAGGCTGGGCGCAGGTGTGGCGGGCGAAGGTGCGGCCGGATGCGGCACGCCAGAGGCTGGTGATCGATCCGCACTCGCCGCCGATGGCGCGGGTGAACGGGCCGACGGAGAACCTGGATGCGTGGTACTCGGCGTTCGATGTGAAGCCGGGCGAGACGCATTATCTGGCGCCGAAAGATCGTGTGGTGATCTGGTAATCGTAGGGTGGGCTGCTTCGCAGCCCACCTGCTTCGAACGAAGCGGACGTCGGGGCCAATTGGCGCTCTCGCTCAACTTTCAATTACGCGTTGGCCGCGCGAGGGTGGGCTGCAAAGCAGCCACCCTACGGCTTTCTGGATGTGCTACTCAAAGTATTCATGAAGCGAAGGAGCTTCTGGAGAACTTAAGAGTTTCGGTTTGTCGGTAACGTAATAAAGTTCGAGGTGCCCCTGAGAACCGCCATCGTGAATGGCGCGAGCTCCGTCTAGAACGCATAACATTCCAAAAACCGCATCGTCGACAGCGTCTCGAACGCAACTCTGCAGCAAGTAGCGCCCTTGGCTATCTAACTCATTGAACCACTTCGATCTGTCCAATACTTCTTGCCTTGGATTTCTGCCGGCAGGCTTACTCAATCTTGCAAGGGTTCCAGAGACTGCTTGGTCTCTCACCGCAATGGTAAGTTTTTCGACAAACTCTCGGCCGTCCATTTTCAGTCCTACTTTTTAAAGGCATCCGGATATGTTCGCCGGTTTAGCTGCCCTATGGTATGGGTCGCTTGGCGTAGAGCGGAAGTTGGGCTCGATTCATGCCCTGGCTCGATCTTTTTGTGCCCGTTTCCCACTCCGTGGTGGGCTGCAGAGCAGCCCACCCTACGGTTTGCTGCGAATCGCGCGGCGGATTCGACCAAAGAAAGTAAGCGAGAATTTTGACGCAGATGAACGCAGATAAGAGGGATAAACGCAGATATGTCTCATCTTCCCAAGCTGGAAGCTTAGGCAAAATGAGGTAACGAAAATCACTATCCCTTCTTATCCATCTTATCTGCGTTCATCTGCGTCAAAATTCTTGCTTTCTTACTCTATTAAAAACAGGGAGCCACTTCCCGAAAAAGACGTGGACTTCATCCACACCACGGGCTTCACCACCCATCAGGATATCGGCGTAATCTTCCAAGGATCGCCCGGACTGCACAGCAGCGGCACGCCATTCTCCGTCCGCACCAGCGCCGAAAGACCCATCGCAGACCGAACAGCCCGGAACATCCCGCCATGCGCTACAATCAGCACCGGCGCTGGCCGCAACAAGCACCGATTGACCGCGGGCACCACACGCGCGCGCAATCCCACAAACGTTTCGCCACCCTCCGGCGTGTAGGTGCCAGCCACCCAGTCGTCGTACCAGGGGCCCATCTTCTGGCCCTCCTGAACGCCGAACGCCGTCTCCTGCAGATCGGGCTCCACAGCAAAATCCAACCCCAGCACGCCGCCCACGATTCGCGCCGTCTCCTGCGCACGGCCCAGCGTGGAGGTGACGATCGAGGCGATGCCGTGCCCGGCCAGCCGTGAAGCCGCCTGTTGCGCCTGCGCGCGGCCCGTGGCGTTCAGCGGAACGTCGGTGCGGCCCTGCGAAAGGCC
>Ga0116226_10002487_pt1 | contig 16086 bp, 9 predicted proteins | sample S1TSphfallax_FD_89692 | JGI IMG/M metagenome (GOLD analysis project Ga0116226, IMG submission 89692) | Host-associated microbial communities from peat moss isolated from Minnesota, USA - S1T2_Fa - Sphagnum fallax MG | ecosystem: Host-associated > Plants > Peat moss > Unclassified | place: USA...
CACATGTTCCAACTTTTAATAATTAAAAATTATTATTATTATTATTTTGAAATAAATCTAATACATTTAATTTTGTTTCGATGGTTTTAATTGTGACACGTGGTGCAATAGAAATTTACCACGTGGCATATTGATTGAATTTGTTCAAATTAGATTTAAATCAATATTTAGGTATGTAGGTTGAACTAGATACCTACCTACCCATCTAGGTTAAACACTTATCTAAATAAGACCTATTTACTTACATAGGCCAATACTTATTTAGGTAGGTAGGTAAGTTAAGGAAGTAGGTAGTTAGGTGTAAGTGCATGGATATTTATATTTTATTTTGGTTTACGTCATTTTTATTGGCTCATCCCACATGCCCACATTTTAAAATATGAAAATGTAAGACAAAACACATTGATTATATAGTTTTCAATATGAGATTGAAAGCTAAAACATATGGGATAAACTTTTGAGTTATGAGTTGTTTGCGCAATGTTTAGACCTAAACAACTTGTAACAAAAAAATTTATCCCATGCATCTTGGCTTTCATTCTCATCTTGAAATATAATTAAGTAGGTAAGTGACAACTAACTAGCTAACTAATCAACTAGTAAATCAACTAATGAACTAATAAAATTACTAATTATTTAATGAATAGAATATAGACAAATAAATTAATAAACTTGTTAATTAACTAATTAACAACTAAACTAGAAACTAACTAATTATTTATGGTAATAATCATCAATATATTATGATTATTCAATTAATTATATTATTAATTATAACATAATTTATTAGCTAGATAAATAATAATTACACATAATCTAGAATGATCTGTCAACCAATTTAATTAATTAGTAACTGGTTAATATTTTAATAATCAGCTAATAATTAGTAATTAATTAATTACTATTTTAACCAAATCAAATAATATAGTAATTGAAATATTTAGTAATTAATAATTATCAAATATTAATTATAAATATTGAGTACTAATGTTTTAAATTCAATAATATAAATAAAAACTAGCCTAGTCTAATTATTTTATTATATTTATTCCCATAATTATTCTATTTCTACATTTAATAGTAATAATAAATATTTAATATTATAAATAAAATTATTTCAATTATTATTGTACCTAGTTGGTAGCCAAGGTTAACTTTTTTATTTTTATTATTCATATTATTATTTCACTCATTATAGCTATTTATGAACTAATGCAATAAATATTTTATGTTTTTTAATAACTGTATTTTCCTTCAAAAATAAATTTCTGCATTTTTATAATAATTTACTAGATTTCCATTGTAACTACTACAATAATTATTATAAAATAATAAAAGTGAAAATAAAAACTATATATTGGTAAATGATTATAATCATTGAGTAATTAATAATTAATAATTAATAAGTTGAAATATAAAAACTTAAAATTATATATTAATATTTCATGTTAATTATTATAATATGATAATATTTCATAATTGATTACTTATAATAATTATTATTTTTTGTAGCTAACCTAGGTTAGTTATTTATTATTATTATTATTATTATATATGATTATGTCAATTGTTTAAACTATTATTTTTTAAAAATTTATACTAAAAAAATTAATTCTTAATAAGCAAATTATTCATTTGAAAATAATTTAATAACAACATATTTAAGTATTATTTCAGTAATTATATAATTATTTTTCTTGTCGTTCTAATATCATCATCATTATGATCATTATGTAGTAAAATATTATTATCTTTTAAATTTTAGTCAAAGATACTTTTGAAATTTAGTTTTTTGTTACATGCAATTAATATGAATACACGATATAATTTTAATTTAAATAATAATAAATGTCATTTATAATAATTTTAAGAAATATAATAAGATGGTGTGGATAAACTTGTAATATGGGCACAATATATTTGGTAATATATTCAAAATATAAAACAATTAGTGTAATGATAATATCGAAGCCATTTATGTTAATAATATTATTTGAATACACATGTAATATGGTTGTTCATATACATTTTAAATTTTTAATACACTCAATTATATTCCTTAAAATTCACAAAATACAACTTTGTATATTCATAGGGTTGTAACTAAATTGGGTCATGTTTGCAACTAATGGGACATAAACTATTCTTTTTGGATGAAAACCAAACTAAATGTTGTTCACATGTAAGGATGAAAATCAACATAGTTGCAAACTAGTTACAGTGTAGTTGCAAATATGACCAACATAAAAAATAGTTGCAAAAATGTCCAAATGTAATTGTAATAACTAATAGTCACATGTAGTCGCAAGTAAAATGGTTACATTTTGGCCAGTTTCTACTAATGCATGATCATTGAGAATATGTTATAATGAGTAGTAGTGACATTGTGGAAGATTATTAATTAATAATCATTGATTATTGATGTTTGTCTACACATGGATGTGATTAGTCCATAACTTTCATAATCGAAGGAATGGATTAGTGTGGACATTTCAAATTTTTGTGCCTACATGTGGTTGCATAATCACTACTTGAACACCAATGGTGTTATGAACAAGGTTTTTCATATGAACTTGGTTTGCATGCTTAATGACATTTATAAAAAATTATATTCATATAATTTGTTTATGGATCAACATTTTTTACTTGTAGCACACGTGGCTTGTAGATGAAGCTTTTTTTTTGTGTTTATAAAAGGCACGTTTGTTTATAATCATTGGTAAGCAAACATTTGATTTATGATGTCTTTATTAGGTTAAAATAATGAAAGATCACAATGTTTGTTGCTGCATATACATACCATATTGAAATGGAGGAATTAAAGGTTCAATTTAATCATATGAGGCAAAAATTTGGACTTTACTCAGAGATTCATTGTCAATGTAAAGCAATATGTGGAACTACTAATGATTCCCCTACTAGTTGTGTGGGTTCATATGCCATTTATCCTAACATAATTGCATTGTGGGAAGTTATTGTTTGTCCTAAGGACCCCCATTTAGAGTGGCATGCCGGTGATTGTATGTTTGGGACATGAGAAAATTGTGGACAATCTAGCACTATATCCAGATGAGGAAGAAGGCACATCTTCTGTTGTAGTTTGTTGGAAATGTTTTAGTATGGAGAAGGTTGTCACTAAGAAACAAAAGGAAAAGAAAAAATTGAAACTCATGCATATGGAAACTAATGCTAAGGAGCTTCTTCTTACTTTCAAGGCTAAGTTGTAGTACTTTGTAAAACACAATTTCATTGCAAGGTGGCAAGATCAGCAATTCAAAAACTGCCTTCAACATTTCCTAGATGACATCATGGTTTTAATAATTGATTTTGTTGAAAACTATAGCTTCGAAATCCAAAACGAAATGTAATCTATGCATTGGCATAGCTATCAATGCATGATACTTCTACATATCTCTTGGATTCAAAATCCACACCTAGACCCATATGATGAAATTCAAACACTATCATAAGGTACAATTTCTACATCTCTAATGATCAAACCCACAATAGTTATTTTGTACAACATTATTTACTCTTACACTTGGAGTCATGAAACAATTGAAGTTGGGTTCAAGCCCAAAAAACATTGGATATGGTCAAATGGTTGTGGCTCTCAATTCAAGAGTAAAATACCTTTTTATTTTGTGAGTCATTACCCTAACCTAATAGGTGGATGTAGTTGTATGTGGAGTTTTTTTGGCTCGAGCCATGGAAAAGGTCTTCATGATGGGGTTCGTGCAATCTTGAAGAGGTTCATTAAACAAGTTTAGCTTGATGCAAACTCAACTTCAAAATGCAAAACAAGTTCTCAACTTGCTTCATGCCTACTTGAATACATGACCAAAATCATCTTATTCAAGGGAACAAAGGTTAGTCAACACACCTTTTGGCATGTAAAACCCACTTATGTGAATTGTATCATTGAGTATATAATTAATTCAATATAGGGGACCAAAGATGTGCATTGCGTACAATCTATTGCGTTCATGGACATGAACAAGCTACTTAAAAAAAAGCGTGGCATGTTTTTGTTGTTTTTGTATTGATTTTAATTTCCAAGCATGTGAGAACTTGGCTTGGATTCAACAATGGAAGGTTGAGGTATTAATCCCTAAAAATGTGGGGTATGTACGTATTGCCATGGAAGCTATGTTCCAAGTAGATGAGTGGGATGAATACGAAGATGATGGAAATCACCTTGCTACCTACATTTCACTAAGAGATAACTTTACAATGAATGTAAAGCAAGGAAATGAAAATGGGGTCAACTTTTACATCCTATTATGCACACAAATTAGCTTCATGGTTGAATGAGCTTTCACATGTGCCCATGGGGGCAAGAATTCTTTACACATGACATATTAATGGCTATGAAATATTACCACAATTGGGGTTGGATAATGGTGTTTTTATGTTTTATTGACTAGCTCCCAAACAACTTACATTCATGCATGCAATGTTAGGGCCATCAAATTCCCAATGCTTTTAATAGATCACAAGGTCCAAGGCAATGAACCAATGTGTAGGCTTAATGCTCATGTAAAGAGGCATATGGCATGTTATTGCATCCATTGGATTGTAACAAACTTTGATTTCTATTTGCACTATTCTTAATACATGATTGCATATCCTTTAATTTAGTTTATACATATTAGCATATTTATTATATTAGTTGATCTATATGTATCAATGTCTATTTTTTGGTTTTTAATGTGCTTAATATGTTTTATCGTCTTTCCATTGATAGTTGGAACATAATGTTGATGACACGCCCCCAAACCCCTCAAAGGACCCAAAGGTGGGTACGAGATCGAAATAACAAAAAAAGAAGAAAGTTGGGGCATGTTCCTTAATTCACAGCACTTTAGGGGTAAGAGGGTGTGCTAAAGCTCTAGGATGGGACTAGGATGAACTCATAAGCGAAAGTTTAAGATGTTATCAGTTTGCACATCCAAGAAAAGAAGGCTATTAATGCAAGTCAAATGGAAGTGGTGTACTACACTTAGTGGGGACAACCTCAAGCACAAGCTTCATACAACTTGCAACCTTTGGGAGGAGGCACCACTCCTCTCCTTATAGTATACTATGTGCCTCTCTGCAACGACCACATCCAAACGTCATTTTTTCCAAGACTCCCAAATGGGAGTCCCAAAACTTGGGATGCTCATATCTTTTTCAAATGAGGTTTTTTTGAAAATGAAAAAACAAAATATTATAGCCCTTGAAAATATATTTCAATAGTGTATAACATGCTCCAATCGAACATCATTTGACCCAAGTTTTCAAAGGATTTGTGATCGGGAGTCAAATTCCCAATTTGACTCTCGCCCTTTCTTTTGATCATAACTCATGCAAATCAGGTCCAAATGAACAATGCAAAGGCAACTTAAGCATCTACACTTCAAGAAATTTCTAATGGTGTCCTAAGGGCCTGATTTGTTTTCCATTCCAACTAAGGCTTTAAGCATTCGCAGCTCTCGCATGAATGTAACTCCCAAAGTGGGAATGCACTTGGGAGTCATTGGGTTTCATCCCTTGCATTCTCCCTCATTTGTGAGAGTGTGTTTCACACCTAGACACACTCTTGCCCTCATGGCCTTTGGACTTCACTCTTAATTGTGAACCCAATGTTAAGGTTGTGACAATTCATGCAAATGACATTACATAAATTATGTCAACAATGTTAGTGGGTGAGCATTGAGCAACGAACAAATTTAAACAAGAAACAAGGAATCTTTATAACATATTCCATGCCACATCATCAAATATTCTACAAATATTCTCATACCACATGGGTTTACTTTTGTGACATGGAAAAATATTCCTTGTTGACTTGCAAAATATTTTGCCATGTGGATTAAGGTCTAGTTTCAAAACACACAAATTAATTTTTTTTGGGGTTCTTTTTGGGTGAAAATGGTGGATTAGAATTGTACCCATAAGCTCGAGGATCTTTTAAAGATTGCAAACCACATTAGAAACAATCACAAAAACAAAAATCATTAGCCCATTCCAAGGATCTTAAAAATACAACGTATTCCAAAAATGATATTCATTGCACCATGAAATTAATTTATCCTATGTCATCATTGGATGTTCTCCAGCAACATTAGCAAATAACAAGGTTTGTGAATAGTGAAAATGAAACAAACATTCCTATAGTTTTATTATAATCTCATTAGCTTTCAAATGCTTTAACACGTGTGAACAATTGTTGAACCTTGTCCCAACTCCATGTGGGATAACGAATGAAAGCTTTAGACTAAGCACAATACATTATGTTTTGTAGGATATAATATAGGTGTTTACATTGCACCCATGCTCTAGGCCCACCCAAATAAGTTGTTGACATGATAATGAAATATAAGTAGGAACAACATGGATAATTTCCAATTGTAACATCAAAATGCTTGTGGCCGTAAAGTATGTTATAAATTTGTACATACCCAAGGGGGCAAGAAATCTACATGGGGCAAACCAAAAGGAATGAACAATTTATTGGCATCTTAATTATTGGTGTAATGTTGTGTTGATATAAACATCGAAGGCCTTTTCACCTTCTTCCCACAACGAGATGTGGGCCAATTGTTTACATCTACAAGTCTAATGACATATAGTCTACACATTAAAAGAACCTGGAAATTGCTTGAAATGGAAGGTTCACCTTTAAACAAACTTCAAAGGTTGGTACATTGTTCTAAGTCAAACATAAACCCAACTTCTTCAAGGGATGCTACCTTTTTCTAAACTAGGTTAATACTATGTTAAATAGGTCATACAAACAAGACATGTGGCCTAACAACAACATATTTTTGCAAAGACCCACCCACACAACATTGAAGTCATTTGGACAAAACCAATCTTATGGTGTTCAGGAGCCTCAAATTGATACTAAGCCCAAAAACCAAAATAATATGGAGTTAAGGTCCCAGATGTTGTTTTATGTGTATTGATTTTACTTGTGCACTTTGCATCAATATTTTTTTGCAATGCAAAACATAACACAATAGAAATAGGAGGGCACCGATCAATATTCCAAATGCCATCCCCACACATAATCTCATTGACTGTTACACCACCTTGAGAAAATATACAAAACATATTTGTGCAACACATGGCGATTTGGGGATGAATAAGTTGTCAACATTGTTGGGTTGACAAGTGGGAATGGCCACATGAGGACGAGAGAAATTGACACAATTAGGCCTATGTGATTCGTCATCCGCACTTGATGAAAAGCACTAGTAGAAATCAGTCAAAATGTAACCACTCCATTTACGACTACATGCAACTTGTAGTCATTTGTGGCTAGATTTGGGAATATTTGCAACTACAAACTAAGTTTCAACTATTTTGGTCATTTTCACAACTATGATGTAACTACCAAAATTTTCATCCTATTGGTTGGATCAATTTTACATTTATTTTCATCCATTAATAGGTTGATATGTCCCATTAGTCACAATAGTCACCAAATTAGTTACATCTTAAAGGTATTCTACAATGACTTAGGGGTGAATTTTAATGTATGTACTAAATTTATATATATACATATATAATATGCATACGTATGCATATTGTTCATATAATGAATCTCAAAATTAATATTTGAACCTTGAATTTTTTATTCAAATTTGAAAATTGTTATTTCAATTGTTTAAAATATTATTTGAATTTCAAATTTTTGATTTGAATATGATATTTTAAATTTAAATTCACAAAGGCTTAATTGATCAAAAAATTGATATTTGAATTTAAAATATAATATTTTCGAATCCAAAAATTAGTATTTCAATTAAAAATTTATTAATTGATTATAAAAATGGACATTTTAATTTTGAATATTTTTATATGACTAGGAAAATTCACATTTTAATTCTGAAAATTTTGCATTTAAATTTTAAATAATCATTTGATTTGACCCTGAAATTTCAATTCCAAATTATTATTTTGGATTCTCAAAATTAATACTTCAAGTTTGAAAATTATTAATTGAGTCTAAAAATGGACATTCCAATTTTGAATATTGTTACTTGAATCTAAAAATTGACATTTCAATTCTGGAAATTGTTATTTGAATTCAAAAGCTTTATTTGATGTAAATTTTGATATTTGAATTGTAAAATTTTATTTTCAAATCTAAAAATTAGTATTTCAATCAAAAAAAGATATTGAGTTTAAAAATCGACATTTTGATTTTAAATATTTTAATTTGAACTTCAAATTTGATATTTGAATTCTGAAGTTTTTAATTTAAATTTTAAGAAATTATTTGACTTAAAAGCTGAAATTTGAATTCCAAATTATTATTTTGGATTCTTGAAATTAATATTTCAATTCAGAAAATTATTAAATGAATCTTAAAATGAACATTTGAATTTTGAATATTATTATTTGAATCTAAAAATTGACATTTCAAATCTGAAATTTGTTATTTAACTTCAAAAAAATTATTTGATCTAAAAATTAATATTTGAATTCTAAATTACTATTTTGGAATCTTAAATTTTTATTTTAATTCAAAAAAAATTTGATTGATTTTTAAGGGTTTTTTCTATTAGAATCCATAATAAAATCATTTTTATAAATGATTGTGTTTATTAAATATAAGCTACATTAAATAATTATTGTTATAATATAGACATTGTATATTTTATAATTTATATTCTGACACTAGAATAAATAAATTAATGTGATTAATGTGACATTACTTTAAAATCATTGTAATTACCTTATCTAAAAGTTAATTAGTCTATGCATAACTATTTTAAAATTGAACATGTTTATTCACATTTTGTAATTTATAACTTCAAACCTGAATTAAAAACTTGAAAAAATTATAGTTTAGTTAAAATAGTTGTTTGACTGATTCTCATTTCACGAAATATTATATATTCAAAAAAAATTATGTGATCAATCATCTATGATAAATAATTTTATATTAATTTTACAGTAATTATGAAAATTAATGTTATCTTGAACAAATTATTATATTTATAGTTAATAATTACTAAGAGAAAAAAAAAGTTGACCTATAATCATTTTTACAAAAATAAATTTAATTATATAATAAGTAATGTAATTAGTTGCATAATATTCTTTTAAAAATTCGTGTAAGAATTTCCTTTCTAATAAAAATTGTTAATTCATTATTTATAATTTTAGCATAAATATTTAAAATAGTTAAATTTTAGATTATAAACATTAAATTAATGTTACATTAATTATATTATATAGACTTCAATCAGATTCTAGAAAATAATTTAAAATTAAATATTCTATTTATTTAATTATTTATGAGTTATGTATTAATAACTTGTGAGTAATTAGATAATTAATTTTTTAAATATTACAAATTTATTGTTTATTTAAGTAATTGATAATGAATACTGTATATTTTTAATATATATTTTATAATTTAAATATATGTATCTTTAGTCATTATTAATTAAATGAAAATCTAATTATCTAATTATTTAGTATTTGAATTGTTTATAAATTTAAAAACTATGAAAGTAAGGCATGAAAAAACTTTTGGAATTACAACTTAATGTGTGAGGAATTACAACTTCAAAACTTATCCCATATTGTTTGTTTTTCATTCTTATTTTGAACATTATATAAACAAGGGGGTGTGGTCATCCAATTTCATATTAAAAAAAATTTGCGCATGGAATGGGCTAATCAAAAGGCTCAACTCAAAAATAAAAAATAAAAATGCACATTTCTAAGGTGCTTACCTTCCCAACCTATTTATCTACCTATTTATTTAAATAATCAAATATTAAAACACGTGGTAGCACATCATTTGCCTTCAATTGTGACCAAAATAGTTGCATCTTAGTCACGTGTGACAATATGTATACAATTGAGTCAAAGGATGAAATGTATTTGTTGATTTTTTCATTCATAAAATACCCTTTATCATTTATGATTAGTTTATCACATGCGACTTGTTTTAAGCAATTAAAAGGATTTTAGTTGCAAAATGTCTCATGTGACTAGAATTTAATCACAAAGATTAGTAAAAAATACATGTTTTTATTCTAGTGTTGGTTAGTGCGTAGTTGGAACACTTTTGATGCATAGACTCAGCATGGGCAAACACAGATTCAAAAGACTCATCACGACCCAAACTTGGGGGAAGCCATCACCTTCCCCCTTATAATATTCTCTATGCCTAGCCATGGGGCCAGCACTCAAATGTCATTTTGTCCCGAAACTCCCAAGTTCGAATTTCGGAAATTCTTTAAATTGAGATTCTTGCAACTTTGGGGCCCATAATTTTGTGTGAAGACCTTCAATTAAGATGAGGTCTAAAGTAAAGTTGTAGCCCTCATCAAGAGCTTTCCAAAGATATGTGGCACACCATTTACACATAAGTAAATCAGGGCGATTCTTCACTTTTAGTGGTCGGGAGTCAACAATTTGACTCCCAACACTTCTTTTAGTCATAATTTATGTTTTAAGTATCCAAATGGATCATGTGAACCCATTTTAAACATCTAAGTTCCAAGGGATTTCCAAATGATAAAATGAACTTTTTAATCCAATGATTTTTTACCTCTTCAATTGCCCTCTGAAAATTTGGAAATCCATCAAGACTCTAACTCCCAAAGTGGGAATTCACTTGGGAATGTGGGGGTTCATTCCCTCACATTCTCCTACACTCCTAGGAGCATGAAATGTGAGTCTTGGGCTTTAGTCTTAGCTCGCACCTCTACAAGCCCGCACCTTTGCAAGCCTTTATCTTGGTTGTGAGCCCAAGGTTAAGGTTGCAACAGTAATGTTCCCATGTACCATTTACATAATTGAATACCTTTAGTTAATCCTTACCATGTAATAATTAATTGTGTAGTACATAGTAGATTGGAAATATAATTTCCATTACAATAATTCCCATGTATTTCCTAGATCCACTGTCAAAATTAGGGCTTCATGAATCCATTGGAACTAAGATGTTAGGGTTTTCATGTAGTTCTGATGTCATTACTACACATTACACTTATCTTAATTTCTTAAATAAAGGCATCAACTTCCTTTGAATGCAAATAGTAAATTACTTCGGCTATCACTTTGGTTTTTTTTATGTGGGTGAAGATTCAATCATGGTGGATGATGTTGTTATGCCTTTGAATCCTCCACTTGTGTTAGTAGAAGGGGAAGAATTTAAATAAACATCGTTTGACATCCATGCCTCCCAATAATTATACGAAGAATAATCGTCTAGAAAAATTGTGTGCATCCGAATCAATTATTCAACATGGGATTGTTGATTATCTCTTAACCCATATGCTCGAACGATTTATTTAAAATATTCATGGAGCTACGCCATAAAGGTTTAAAGAATGTTAATGTGAGGATGATGATGTTTGTTTTCACTATCAAACTTGGATTTTCGGCGATGGCCATTATCATTGGCTATAAGGTCCAATCAACCCCCTTTCCATGGAGCATCGAACCAAGTGCCTAGTTCGCACTGTTCATCACATTTTGGACTTTTTACAATTGTGATATTTTTCATCTAAATTATTTATTAAGTTATAATTTTCTTGAGGTTACTCAGGTGGAAATGTTAGTACCTAAATTTGATCTTTGTTTTGTTTAAGAGCTTGATATAATTGAAGATTGAATAGGGATGTCTTAGGATTACATTCTAATTTTTTTATAAGTACATCATTTATGCCTAAAGATCATTTTACAAAACTAATTTAATATTGTCATGTGGCAAAATGTTAATGTTAATCATGGGCTTGTATTCCCAATATATCAACAAAACCACACCAATTTTACATCCTTTTCCACCTCTTTGCAACATAAAATGGATAATGCACTCTAAAAGGTTAATTAGGTTCTAAAATTAATTAATTGTTACGTCAATTTAAATAAGAAGGTTTTCTATGCTTGGAAATATCCAAAGGCTAATTCAACTATTAATAATTATTGCTTGGAAATTTATAAAAATTCAAATCATTATTATTTAAAAAAATTATGGAACTAAAATTTAACAACTTGTTGAATTTTAATCCATGGCTCACAACCCCCTTAGGCATTTGCTCAAAATCAAAACATGGGGAATATAATGAAAGAGGGTAATTAACAAAAAAAAAATTGGGTGGCATGGTGATGGGTAAATGCAAAGATGGACAAAAAAAGTCTTTTTATAATGAAACAAATTGTGAACATTTCCAAGAATGAAATAAGGATTACAATTTGGCAATGTTTACATAGGCAATGGACTTCTTCAAAGAATATGCAAGTTTAAATAAGCCGATTCCAAAGCATTTTTTCACAAGCTTATTGAACAATTTGTCAATAGAGGATTTGGTAACACTTGGGAATTTGTTATCCATAGAATTCATGAATCCTTGATGACAACTTTATGCAACTTTAAGTAGGCAAGCCTAGGTTCCATAAATTGTTTTTAAACAACCAATTTGTCGGATGATAGGGCTAGCCATAAAACCACGAAACGTGTACAACAAAAAAAAAATCACGAATCAAAAATTGAATGAAAAACCAAAATCTTATTCTTTACACTAATTTGTAATTCAATAGATGTGTGAAGATGAATATTTGTTCAAAGTATGACATCACAAATGGAATTATTTGTTTATGAAAAATTAAAATAAAATTATGGCAAAACTTGAACAATCTTGATAAAATCCTTAGTGATTTTTGAAACAAACATCTAATAATAAATGATAATCAAAATCATATACATGATGTTGTGTTTGTTGAAAGAAATGTAGATGTTTTGCCATTTGGAGCCATTCTGGCATATGCAATTGTTCCAAATTCACCAATAAAACTAAATGGTCCAATGACAACCAATGTCTATGATGTTCGATTTAAATGTAAAATTTGACTAGACAATCATAAATATTTTAAGAAGTAGACATGTTCCCAAACGTTTGTTATGTTGTGCATTCAATTTATATTTTATTTCATTCCAGCTCATGCTCATTTGCTCATGTTTGTGCTTGTAGGTTCATGGATTATATTTAATGACCTTTTATACATCCAAATATCAAATGAAGTATAGAAAATGTTTTGAGTGTTTCACACTTGATATGAGGGTTTATGTAGGAATGCAATGAAGTATAGGATTAATAGTTGCCATAAGGCATGAATTGAACACATGGCATGGAAATAGGAATGTAAACAAAAAACAACATGAAGCCACATAAAACTAGAAGGCTAGTGAAGTGATCACAATTATATGTTACACACACCATGCATGACACAAGTAGGAAACATAATCGTTCTACCAATTATAAAATTTTAATGTAGTCAGTCCCATCCAAACGATCCAAAAAATGATAATTTTCAAGAGGCCATTGAATGTAGTAATTTCCTAATGACCCTATAAAATTATGGACTTTGGGAGATGTTTACAATTATAACATTGCATTAGTTGAGTTAAAAATCTTTTGGTGAATTTCCAAGTGGTAATAAAAAAAAAAGTTTTGAATATAATTGTTCATTTCCACAATGTCATGATATCCATATCCCAAGCATTCTTGTCGAACACCAAGGGATTTGAACGATTACCATTCAATAGATAGAAGAGAACTAAAGAATATAAATGTATAGTTCTAGGCAAAGGTTGGGTATTAGGCATCTTAAAACAACTTGTAGGATTACAAGATATATGGGACAATGATAGAAATGTTTTGCTCAGAGTTTTTAAACTTGTGACAATCTATTAGAGGCGATCCATGGCCAACACACTTGACTAATCAAAACTATAGAACGTGGTTTCATAAGTAATGTGATTACTTGCTTGGATTTCAAATTGAAAGGAAAATAAACAAATCATTCTTGTTACAAAATTGGTCGAAGAATGCTTTTAACGCTTATGATGATGAATATGAAACACCAATATTCATGTCATGACCCTAACCTTGGGTTCGTGACCAAGGCAAGGGCATTGAAAGGTGAAGGCTCATAGTGCAGCCTAAGAGTCACATTCACTCTCACATGAGTGTGAAAGAATGTGAGGGAATGAGCCCACACACTCCCAAGTACTCCCAAGTGGACTCTCACTTTGGGAATTGGAGTCCCTAAGAACTCTTGAATTTTCAAATAACCATTTCAGGGTCAAAAAACATTAGATTAAACATTTTTTTATACCAATGAAAAGATCTTGAGACATAGATGTTTAAGATGGGTTCACATGATCCATTTAAGTACATACAACACAAGTTATGGTCAAAAGAAGTGCTGGAAGTCAAAATGTCAATTTAATTCTCGACCACTAAAAGTCAGAAATCGCCCTAAATTACATGCATGAAGGTGGAGTGCATCATATCATTAGAAAGTTCTTGATGAGGGCTACAACTTTGTTTATTTCAATTTGAGATCTTCAAAAAAAGTTATGGGCTTCCAAAGTGGTAAAAGGCCCAATTTGAAGAATTTCAATACTCCTAACTTGGGAGTCCTAGGAAAAATGACATTTTTATATAACCCCCATGGCTATGAAGCAATTTTTTGTCCTTTTATTCCCAGTTCTATGAGGTGATTATACTTGAAAGTACATATGCTACTAGTGAAGGAAAAAATGCAAAGTGTATTTCTAGATGTTGAGTTACGTTTGTAGTTGAAACCAAGTAGCTTGCCTCCTATGCATCATTTACGATTTATAATTAATATATATATTTCCAAGATCAAACACTCAAAATCCTAGAATTTTATGTTAAATTGTCATTCATTTAAACCAATTTTTAAGGATTCAACACCATGTTCAACATGGCAATGAACCTTTAATCACTTAAAATATTATTCCTACCACATACATTATCCAAATCTAGCTTGTTTTAGTTCATTAAAAAGGTAACTACAAGGCACATATGCATACTAAACTCCACCTAAACTAGTAATAAGTTGTGCTACCAAACTTGAGAGGGTTTTACGAAGGTAAAAGTTTAAATTGGTTGTAGACCACTAATCACTTAAAATATTATTCCTATCACATAAGGAATATATATTCAAATCTAGTTTGCTTTAACTCATTAGAAGCTAATTACAAGGCGCACCTTCTTACCAAATCCTAAGCTATGCACTTAAACTAGTAAAAAGTTATGTTATCAAACCCGAGAGGGTCTGTGAAATTTTCGTTGTTTTTGCTTTCATATTCACATTTGAGTCTTTTAAAGAGTTTGGGAGTGTGTCACATGGTATCAGAATTTCGATAAAGCTCAATCCACCAATTAGGGAATTCCAACAACATTGAAAAGGAATTATAAGCCAATACATGAAACATAATGGAAGAACCCACGAAGGACCTATATCTTCCATCTAAAACCATTAGGGAGGAGGAACAAGAAGATTCTGAAAAATAAGAAAACCTTGACAATCATGGTGATCATGAAAATGAAATGAACAACTAGCCACAGTTCTTTTCACTCCAAAACAATTGGAGGTCTTATTTAAAATGAATAGGTTCAATTTCACTTGGCTGGTTGAGGCCTTCAAAGGAGGATCATCTAAAAAAACAGGATTCAAGCCCATTAAGCTTGGGAATTTTGATGGGGTTTGAGATTAAAAGGTTGTAAATGTTTGGCTCACCAAAATGGAAGACTACATTCATGCCGCCAAAGTTGGGCGACATTCAACTTTGGAACTTGCCCAATCCTATTTAAAGGATTATGCTTCAACATATTGGAAGACAATGAGGCAAGAGGAAAGGAAGACCCATGGATACACATGGGAATTTTTCAAAAAATGCATTGAGTTGGAAATTCATTTCAAAAAAATTTGATTACATTTCAAGGTGCAAATTTCATGACTTTGTGATCGCAATAAATGATAACTTACACTAATATGTGAGGGTGTATTCCAAATTCATGCTTGAAATCCAACATATGTGTTGCAACCTTAGCTTTGGGCTCGCGACCAAGGCAAAAGGGTTGCAAGGGTGCGGGCCAAAAGGAAGCCCGGGAGTCACATCAGAGACTCCTGGGAGTGTAGGAGAGTGTGAGGGAGTGAGCCTTCGCACTCCCAAGACAACTCCCAAGTTGGGAGAGGGAGTCCCGGTGGACTCCCGAAACTTCAGAGAGCGATTTGAGGGGTCAAATCTCAATG
>Ga0116226_10002488_pt1 | contig 16080 bp, 6 predicted proteins | sample S1TSphfallax_FD_89692 | JGI IMG/M metagenome (GOLD analysis project Ga0116226, IMG submission 89692) | Host-associated microbial communities from peat moss isolated from Minnesota, USA - S1T2_Fa - Sphagnum fallax MG | ecosystem: Host-associated > Plants > Peat moss > Unclassified | place: USA...
GCGCCGAATTCGGCGGCCAGGCGCCGCGAGAGGGCGTTCATGACCGCCTTGGGGACGACGTAGCCGGTGCGGCCGAAATATTCAGTGCGGGAAAAGATGGTGGAGACATTGATGATGGAGGCGCCGGGCTTGAGGTAGGGTGCGGCGGCGCGCGACACGTTCCAGGCGATCGCGAGGATGTTGCGGGCGGCGTCACCAATGGTTTCGCTCTCGGCCCCCAGTTCCCGGCGGGTGATCGGCACGTCCCCCAGACGCTTTTTGGGTCCTGACGAGCCGGCATTGTTGACGAGAATATCGAGCCGGCCGAACCGGTCGAGCGTATCGGCGATGGCGGCGCGCACATCGGTCGGGTCCGCCCCGTCCATCCGCAGTGCGATCGCGGCGTTGTCCGGCGCGCCGGCCGCTTCCACCAGCCGCGCGCGCGCCGCGTTCAGCTTGTCCAGGCTGCGCCCGGTGAGCACGACCTTCGCGCCCTCGCGTAAAAACCGCTGGACGATATGGCTGCCGAAATTCCCGGCAGCACCGGTGACGAGTGCGACCTTGCCCGCGAGCCGGCCGGAGCCGAACGGTTTATGGGCTTCCTGGCTGGTGGGCACGGCGTTCAGTTCGACGCTCTCGGTCATGGCTCAGTCTCCTCGGAAATCGGCCGGGGCGGCGGCCCAGGCCTCGAATAGTTCGCGGCGAGACCGCAGTCCCAGCGCCGGCAGCGCGTGGTTGCAAACGTAGGTCGCGCCCTGGTGACGGTTCTCCCACATCGCCTGATGGGCGCGCGGCAGATCCTCCCACGGCACCACGGTGGGCGCGGTGGCGTCCAGCAGGCCGGCGGCCAGCATTTCGTTCATCCACGCCACTTCATAGGCGTTGCACAGATGCGTGCCGGCTATGGTGGCGGTGGGCATGATGATGCGGCGCTGCCGCGTCCAAACCTGCGGCGCATAGAAGGTAAAGCGGCGGTCCGACATATCCTCGGCGTACACAACTCTGCCCGTGAACGGTTTCACCAGCGCCGTCGATACCCCCAACGCATCGTGCCCCGCGCGCTCAAAAATCACGTCCGGCGCGCCGCGCGGATTGTCCGCCGAGCGCAGCACGCGGCCGACAGCCGCACCGAAGGGTTTGGTCGTGCGCTCCTGGAAGGCGCGCACGGTTTCCTTGAAGGCGGCGGGTTCGCGCGTGGCGGAGGGCATGCGCGGCAGGAAGGCGGGCCAGTCGAATTCGTCGCCGTCGCGGCGGCGGAGTTCCTCGATGGTGACAACACCGCGGACACTGTCGCCGAAGCCAAGGGATTGGACGAATTCGCGCTGGCCGTTGGCGAGGGTGGCGACGACGATGCGGGCACCGGCGGCGCGCGCGGCTTCGATCATTTCCAGACCGGTTTCGTCAATCAGGTCGGCGGGGTCGGTGACGCCGTAATAGATCAGCACCGACTCGCCGGGGCGGTGGCGGGCCCGGCGCAGCATGTCGCGCGGGGGTACGGCGCCGGGTTTGCCTCGGAAACTGAACCAGTAGCCACTGGAGGCGCCGAAGAAGGTCAAGGTGCCGCCTGGCTCCAGAAGTTGGAAGGAGCGGGGGAAAGCGGTCTCGCCAGCGTGGGAGACGACGTAGTGGGGCAGCCGGCCGCCGGTCTGGGCCCGGCAGGATTCCAGCAGCGCTTCACCGGCGTCCTCCCAGGCGCGGGCGGCCTTCGTGTCGTCGGGAACGGCGGTGAATAGATCGGCGAAGGCGGGGTCGCGGCGGTTGAGGACGGCGGTGGCGCCTTGGGTTCTGATGAAGGCGGCGCGGTCGTCGCTGGAGACCAGGCCGACGACGTCCAGGCCGGAGCGGGCGGCGGATTTCAGCGCGTCCAGGCCGGTGCCGGTGGCCGCACCTTCCACGAATAATAGGCGCCCGGCCTCGATCTGGAGCGTGGTGAACAGGGCGCGGACGATGGTGCCGAGGTTGAGCGTATAGGCGCCGGCGGTCTCGAGCGGCATGTCCGCCGGGACGGGGTTCAACTGCGGGCCCTGGACGAGCAGGAACTGCTGGTGACTGCCGGTATCGGTCTCGTAGCCCTGGATGGCGAAATTCACGAACATCGGGTCACGCCCAGCGAGCGGCGAAAGCAGGTCCGTCTGGCCGGCATAGATGTTGACGAGGTCGCCCACCGCGAGCCGGCCTTCGCGGCGCAGCTCGGAGCCCAGCGCCGCGATCAGCGCGACGCCGCCCGAGCCGGTGACCTGATAGTCTAGATCATGGTTGTCGAAGGGCGAGACCGGAACGCCGGTGATGCCCCAGATGTCGTTGAAATTGACCTCCGAGGCCAGGACATAGACTAACGCTTCGGTGGGGCCGGGTTCGTCCACCGGGATGATGACCTCGCGCTCGGCCTTTTCCGGCACGTCATGCTGTGGGCCACCCGCCGCCGGGTCGCGGGTGACGCCGAAGCCGTACTGGTGGGTGGGGATGGGGGTGAAGCCGGGGAAGAAGGGCGCGCCCACCGGCAGCAGCCGGCCCTCGGCGAGCAGGCGGGCGCGCTCATCCGCGGCTGGTTCGAACCAGCGGCGGGTGGGCAAAGGCGGGCTTCTGCGGTCCATAAAGTCCCGGATGCCGCGTTTGCCGCCGGCCGGGTCGGCGGCGGCCTGGGCGAAGAGGTTGGCTTCGCTGGCGAGGCCTGCATCCAGCCCTTCGCGCCAGCCAAAGGCCACCGCCTCCGCCGCACGCTGCGCGGCCGGCGCGCGCCCGGCGAGCTGCGCCTGGCGCATCAGCCGTTCAATTTCCGGGCTTTCGAGTACCGCTTTTATGTCCGCCGCGCCCGGGCCATTCCAGCGGGCGAGGGCCGCGCCGCGCTCACGCCAGGCTTCCGCGGCCGGGCCTTCGCCGCGCGATGCGGCGATGGCAAGCTCCACCGCGGCGCCGAGGATTCCGGTGGCGGAACTGGTGACGGCGTCGATCAGGCCGATGGCGGCGGCCTCCGGCGCGGTCAAAGAACGGCCGCCGAGGATGAGGGATAGCGCTTCTTCGAGGCCTTGGGTGCCGTGCCGGTCCGCCAGCAGGCGCGGCAGGCGCTGGGTGCCGCCATAGCCGGGCAGCAGGTTCAGGCGGATTTCGGGCTGGCCGAAGGTGGCGGTGGGCTCGGCCAGGCGGTAATGGCAGGCGAGCGCGAACTCGCAGCCGCCGCCGAGGGCCGCCCCGTTCACCGCGGCGATGACGGGCTTGTTCATCCGCTCGATTTTGCGGAAGGCCAGATGCGCGTTGTTGGCGAGCGGCAAAGCGTCCTCGACGCTGTGCACGTCCTCCAGAATTTGTCGGATATCGGCGCCGGCGACGAAGGTCGCGCCCTCGCCGGTGAAGACCACCGCGCCGACATCGGCGCGGCGCGAGAGATGGTCGACAACGATGTTCAATTCGTCCAGCGCGCGCTCGTTCAGCGCATTAACCGGCGGGTTGGCGAACGTGACGGCGGCGATGCGTTTGCCCGCTCCAGCCGGGTGATACTGAATACGGAAATAGCGGAAATATTCGAAGCGGGTCTGGTCCTCGCCGAGGCGCGAGCGGATGCGCCATTGTTCGACGGCGGATGCGATCTCGGTGAGAGATTCGGGGTTGCGCAGCGTCGAGGTATCGCCCAGCGGCGTGCCTTCGACGATGGCGCGCACCATGCGGCGCATGTATTTGCCGCTGCGCGTTTCGGGAAACTGCGAGACCTCGATGAACGCCGAGGGCACGGCGGTCGCGCCCTTTTCCTGGCGGACCAGCTCGGTCAGGCGGCGGTGGTCGTCCGGGCCGAACCGGCGGCCCTCGGCAGGGCGCAGGAAGGCGATGGGGGTCAAGCCGCTTTCGCGATGCGCGGCGCCGACGACGATGACATTGCCGACCGGCGACTCCGGGTTGATCTGGCGGTCGCGCAAAATCGCGCCCTCGATCTCCTCGGTGCCCAGGCGGTGGCCGGAGACGTTGATGACATCGTCGCTGCGGCCGTGGAAGGAGAAGCTGCCATCGCCGTGGCGGATCGCGAAATCGCCCTGGGTGTAGGCCAGGCGGCCCACCCACCGGTTCCAGTAGGTTTTGGCGTAGCGCGCGGAATCGCCCTTCCAGACGGCGGCGATGCGCGCACCCTCGACACGAAAATTCGCCACATCGCCCCAGATGGTGCGGGCGAGATAGGGATAGGGGGCGGCGATGACGATCTCGCCTTTTTCGCCGGGTTCCGCCGGGCGCGGAGTGGCGCGGCCATCGGGCGTTTCGTCACCGGCCACCCACACCTCGCCCTCAATCCAGGGCAGCGGCCAGGCATGGGCGTCGGCGCGCAGCTCAAAATCAGGGTTGCCGAAAAAATGCGTCCAGACGATGCCGCCATGCTCGGTCGCCCAGTAGGAGTTGATGTACCACGGGGTGATCAGTTCCATGCCAAACTGCTGGACGGAGGGAGAGGTGGGCTCGGCGCAGAAGGTGGCGACGCGCAGGCCGGACAGGTCGTGGGCGCGCACGTCCTCGGCGTTCTGGGAATCCTGCATGACGGCCTTCAGGAACGTCACGCCGGCCTTAAAAATCCGCACCCCGTAGCGCGCGATGGTGGCGGCGAAACGGCCCGCCGAGGGGAATAGCGGCGCGCCCTCGGTCAGCACGGTGGTGACACCGCCGGCCAGCGCGCCGGCGATCATGTAGCTCTGGCCGGTGATCCAGCCCGGATCGGCAACGACGTACATGACATCGCCGGGCCGCGCGTCGAACGCGACCCGCAATGTTTCGATGACGCCAGAGAGCCAGCCGCCATGGACGTGGACGACGCCTTTTGGTTTGCCGGTGGAGCCGGAGGTGTAGATGATGAAGCACGGAAACTCCGCGTCCAGCGGTGACGGCGGCGCGCTGGCCCAGATGGCGCGCACGAAATCGGTATCGTCCAGCGCCAGCAAAGCGGCTTCATCCGCGACGTTCAGGCCGGCCGCGCGGGCGCCGGCCAGCAACTGACCGGTTGCCTCTGCCAGCAGGTCATGGCTCCACCGGTCCCGCTCCGGGCGCCACTGCACATCGCCCTGGCCGGTATGGCGCACCACCACCACCGCGTCGATGCGCGGCGGCGCCGCCACCAGCGCCCGGGCAATCGCGGTGCGCACCCCGGCCGCGTCTTCGGCGGTGAGGGACGCGGCATCCACCAGCTCGGCCAGAGCCGCGCCGACCCCGCGCATCACGTCGCTGCGCTCGACGGTAATCTCCCCCGCCACGGTCTCGGACGCGCGGGCCAGAATGACGGCCGCTTCAGGCGCCGCGACCAGCCGGGCCAGCTCCGCCTTGAGGACGGAAAGCGCCGCCGCGACCGGCACGTAATTATCGAGCGCCGCGTCGGTATAGACCTTCTTGAACGGAATAATCTGCGCGTTGCGGAAACCGCCATCGGCGGTGATGACGACCCGCGCGCCGGAATCATGAATGCGATCGGAGAGGGTTTTATCCGAAAAACCGCCGAACACCGGCGTGTAGATGATCCCGAGCCGCTTCGCGGCCTCGGTGTAATAAAGCTGCTCCGGGATGTTAGGCATATTCAGCGCGATGCGGTCGCCACGTTTCAGGCCGAGATTTTCCAGCACGATGCCGGCGCGGGCCACTTCAAGCAGCAGCCGCCGCCGGCTCACGATCTGCTCCACCACCGGCCCGCCGCTGCCGCCATTGACGGACTGGTCCCACCGGTCGCCCTCAAAAATAAACGCCGCCTCACCGCCCCGGCCGGCGAGCACGTGCCGGTCAACTTCATTGAACCCGGCATTGGTCAGGCCGCCATCGAACCAGCGGAAGAACGGCGCTTCGTCGCCATTAAATGCGCGGGTCCAGGGTTCGAAATCAGGCGGCAGAATTGGGTTCACCGGCGCCGCGGTGACCGCATCCCAGCCCGACCACGTGCCGGCGGTTTCATCGAACGTGATCCACCCGCCGTGCGCGCCCACGCTGGGCACAAACCAGTGCAGATTGCGCCGGGCAAGCTCGCCATGAAAGCGCCCAGGGTCTGCCCGGCAGGCGGCGCGCGCGGCATCATAGGCGGCTCGGCTGGCGATCGGGTTGACCTCGGCGCGGCCTGGCGCAACCCCGGCCGGCCGGACGTCCGCGTGTTGATCCACGTCTTGAATGGTGTCGTGCATCAGGCTTCCTTCGTTCCCATGATCATGTCGCCGCCGCCGCCCCAGCCATCGCGGCCATCGGCAGCGGGGGCCGCGCGCCGGATAAATTCGCGCACAGCACCGCCCGCAGCTGACTGGCCGGCAGCACCTCATGCAGCGAGCCGACCGCAAGAGCCCTGGCCACGCTGTGAATCGCGTCAAACTCGCGCGCGAATTGCGCCTGCGCCGCCGCCTCGACCTCCGCGCGCACCGACTCATACGTCTCGCGCGCGCCGCGGTTGCCATTTTGCGCCGCACCGGCCAGCGCCGCGCGCGCCGCTTTCACCCGCGGATGCGCCTCAACCCGCTCAGCGACCTGCCTGGTGAACACCACCGCCGCCGCAGCACCACCACCGATCACGCTGGCAAAACTGCCCTCCAGCGCCACCGCGTTCAGACTATCCGAAAGCCGGCGCGAAAACACCACATAGGCGCCGCCATGATACCGCGAGATCACGCAGAACAGGATCGGTCCGTCGAACTCGGCCACCGCCTTACCGATTTCGGCTCCGAATTCCAGCTGCCGCTCGCGCATCGATTCCGGCGAGCCGTCAAACCCGGACAGATTGGCCAGAATCACCACCGGGCAAATCCCGCTCACCGCGCGCAGCGCGCGGGCGATCTTGCGTGAGGACTGCGGAAACAGCGTCCCGCTCGTCCAGGCCGCCGGGCCATCCGCTGGCCGGCTTCCGCGCCGCGCCACCGGCTGCGACTCAATGCCAAGGAAACAAACCGGCTGGCCGCCCAGCTGGCCATGCATCACCACCGCGGTCTCCGCATCCGCCCAGCCGGCCCACCGCTCCAGCAGCGCCGTGCCGCGGTCAGCGACGGCGCGAATCACCGCGCGGATGGCGAAGGGTTTCTTGCGGCCCGGATTGGCGGCTTCATCAAAAATCTCGCCGACGCGTGAAAATCCGCCAGCCCCCTCATAGGGCGACACGCCGATGTCGCGGTCATGCGCATCGCGGCTCGCAACTGCGCGGGCGCCGCGTTCACCTGGCATGACGTGAGTGTAATCATAATGCGCCAGCAGCAGGTCATACGCCTGGTGCAGATCATCCGCGGCATATTGCGCCTCGCCATTGGCGAGCATGACATCAAGGCCGCCAATCGCTTCATTGGTCGGGCCAGCCACCGAGCCGGAAACCTCCAGCGCCCGCTTGCCGGTGAGGATCATATAACCGCGCGGGGTCATGATCAGCGCCCCGCGGCAATGCATCAGCATCGTCGCCTCGGCGTTCCAGTAAGACTGCGCCCCGACGCACGGCCCATCGACGATCACATTCACCACCCCGCCGCGGCTGGTGAAGGCGATGATCCGGCGCAGCACAGCGGCGGTCCAGTCCAGATTCTCGGTCCCCGACTCAAGCGCGATCCGCGCGCCGGACGAGATCGCCACCCATTCCACCGGCAACCCGCGCGCCTCGGCCAAGTCGAACATGGCGATGATGCGCCGGCATTCCGCTTCCCCCAGCGCCCCCATCTCCATCGTCGCATCACCAATGATCAGCGCCCGCGTCAGCCCTTCCGGAAAACGGCCCGATGCGGCGGTAACCAGCCCCACGACGACGGCCGCCGGATTCTCCCCCCACGCGCGCGCCGGTGCCTTCACCAGGCGCTCGCCGTGCGGCCCATCCAGTTCCAGCTCCTCGAACCGGCCGCGCGGCGGCCCGTTCTGCTCGCGCGGCGCGGTCAGCCAGGTGATGACTTCGTAGGGGTGGAACAGGCCGCGCCGCCTGGCACTCACCACCTTCTGCTCGAACAGGGACCGGATGGCGATCTGACCATCGCGCGGCGGCACAATCTGAATGCGCGGCCCGAGCGAGAGCGACTCCCGCCACTCAACTTCCCGCTCGCGCGCATGATCTTCACCAAAGGTGAAGCGCCCGATCAGCGAGACCGTCTCCAGATTGAGATCCTGGCTCGCCGGCGCCAGGCGTGTCGCCACGGCTTGAAGCTGCGGCGGCGTGAGGGTGACCGGCGAACGGATAAACAGCGCGATCCGGTTCATCTCAGCACCTCGGCCGGAGGCCGCCCGCAGCGTATCCCGCAGCGCCTGAGCGGCCTCGAGGAACACCGGCTCAAGCTGCGGCACGCGCACATACTCACCCTCGATCACGGGTTCAAAAGTCTCGACGCGGGCAAAGGCCAGCAGCCGCTCATCCTTGCCGGCGGTCGCGCGGAAGACCGCGACACCCGGCGGCGCCGGTTCACGGTGCAGCGCGAAGGCGGAGTAGCGGGCGAGCTCGCGGGCGATCGGGCCGGCCGGATGCAAATCCGCCAGCAGAGCGTCCTCGCGCATCGCGCCGCCTGCTGCACGCCAGGTCGAGGCGCGCAGCACGCCGCCCTCAGCCCACAAAGCCGTCCAGCGGGCGCGCGGCGTCGCGGCGGCTTGCAGCAGTATGGCATCGCCCGGCGGCGCCCGCAGCCAGACATCGGCTTCGACATTGGCCTCGAGCGCCGCCAGCGCCGCCGCGAGGTCGCGCGGGTCGGTGAGGAGCAAGGCGGCGATCTCGGCGCGGCCGCCGGCGCGTGCGGCGCGGCGCGGAATCCGGCCCAGAAGCGGTGCCGCGGCGGCTTCGGTGCGGTCGGGGTAGAAGCGGGTAAGGAAAATCGAAAGCGCAATGTTGGCGGCTTCCAACGTGTCCGGAACGGCGCCTGCCACCACCTCGAGCGGCAGGTCCGCCAGTCCCGCGGCGTCCGGTCGCGCCCATAATGTCGCCGCGCGCGCGGCCTCGGCCCGCTCCGCCTGGCGCCTCGCCGGCTGGTCGTACCATAGATGCACGAGGTTCCATGATGCCGTCGCGGCCTGGCGGTCGCCGCGCCGCAGGGCCTCGCCGGCGAGGTTCTCAAACAGCACCCTTTGGTCGTCCGGCGCGCCGGTGCCCTGCTCGCCCGCCGGGAGCGGCACGCGCGCGAGGGCGTGCAAAAGTTCGAGCAGCAGACGGCTCTGCGAGCCCTCGGCCGCGCGGGCCTGAAACAGGCGCATCAGGGCGGAGGGCACGCGCGGATCGGCCTCATCGCGCAGGCCGTGCAGGTCCAGGAAGCGTCTGAGGCGGCGGAGCATCGGTGGCGAGAGCCGCTCATGGGCGAGGCGGCGGTGGTGGATGAACCAGCCGAGCTGCGCGAGGCTGCTCTCGCCGAGATCATTGCCGGCGTCATCATAGGGCCCGGATTTGAACAGCTGCTCCTGCACCACCGCCGCGCGGACCAGCCGCATCAGGGCCGCGCGCGCCGGCGGCGGGCCCAGCCGCAGCGCCGCCACCGCGGCGGCGGCCTCCTCGGCCGTGACGTCAAAGCCCAGCAGCCGGCTCTCCAGCACCTGCAGCGGTGCCGCCGGCGCCTCGCGGCGGGCCGGCAAAACCGGCGCGAGGGCGGCGCTTCGGGCCGCGCCATCCGCCGCCGCGTCAAGCTCCACCAGCACGTCACCGGCCGCGACCAGCCCGGCGGGCCGGACCAGCACGGCACGAACCAAACCGGCCAAGGGCGAGACCACCGCGCTCTCCATTTTCATCGCCTCGAGCGTCACCAGCCGGTCGCCGGCCGCCACCACGTCGCCCACCTTCACATGCACCTGCGCCACCGCCGCCGGCAGCGCCGCCCGCACCCGTCCGTCTGAGATGCGGCGGAACCGATGGGCGATCCCGTCAACCTCCACCTGCACATCCGCCGCGGTCGCGCAGCACAGCGCCACAAAGCGCTCGCCACCGATGAGAAGATGCTGGCTCCATTCATTGATCTGCTCGGCCTGGACCACCGCCTCCCAAGCGCCGCACCGCACCCGCTTCTCCAGCGGACCATGGCTCGCGACCGCAACTTCGATGGTGCCGCCCTCGAGCTCATAGCGCAGCACCAGCGGACCCTGCTCGGGCACATTGCGCGGCAGGCTGCGCTGCGCCTCTTCAACGAAATTGGCCACCTGCCCGATGCGCACCCGGCGCTCGTCATCGATCGCGGCAGCGACAAGGGCGGGGCCCAGATTGGCGCGCAAACCCGGCGCCGGGCGGGCCAGCAGATACGAGTCCAGCCAGGCCGTGCTGATGGCGCCCTCGCGGAAGGCGCTGCGCCCCACCAGGTCGACCAGCAGAGCGCGGTTGGAAAGACCGCAGTCCAGCACCACCTCGGTCTCAATCAGCGCCGCCTCCAGCCGCCCCAGCGCCTCCGCGCGGCTAGCACCGTGCGCGATCACCTTGGCGAGCATGGAGTCGAAATAAGTGGGGACCACGTTGCCGGTGGCGTAGCCGGAATCGACACGGATGCCGGGGCCGTGGGGCAAGCGGAAGCGCAGCAGGCGGCCGGCGCGTGGCGCGAAATCCTGGTCCGGGTCCTCGGCGTTCAGCCGGGCCTCGATCGCGACGCCGCGCGGCGCCGGCGCCTGATCGCCCAACTTAGCGCCGGAGGCGATAGCGATCTGCAGCGCCACCAGATCGACCCCGTACACCTCCTCGGTGACCGTATGCTCCACCTGCAGCCTGGTGTTCATCTCCAGGAAGTAAAAGGTGCGCCCGTCAGGCAGCAGCAGAAACTCCGCCGTGCCGGCACTGACATAGCCACAGGCGCGCGCGAGGCGCACCGCGGCGGTACACAAAGCCGCCTCAACCTCTGGTGCCAGCCCAGGAGCCGGCGCCTCCTCCAGCACTTTTTGGCGGCGGCGTTGCATCGAGCAGTCGCGCGTCCCCAACGCCCACACACCGCCATGCCGATCGGCTAGAATCTGGACCTCGATATGGCGGGCGTCCAACACCAGGGCCTCGAGAAAAATCGACGGATCGCCGAAGGCGGCGGCCGCCTCGGCGGCGGCGGCCCGCAGCGCGCCGGCGATCTCCTCAGGCCGTTCGACGCGCCGGATACCCCGGCCGCCACCCCCGGCCGTGGCTTTGAGCAGCAAAGGATAGCCAATCCGCGCCGCCCACGCGGCCGCATTCTCCTCATCCACCGGACCACCGGACCAGGGACTGACCGGCACATCGCAAGACTCCGCCAGGCGCTTCGCGGCAATCTTGTCGCCGAGCGCCCGCATCGCCGCGGCTGGTGGACCGAGAAAGGCCAAACCCGCCGCCGCGCAGGCTTCGGCCAGCTCCGGCCGTTCCGACGCGAACCCCCAGCCCGGCCAGAGCGCATCGGCGCCGGCGGCGGTGGCGGCGGCAATGATTTTCTCGATGTCGAGATAGGTGCTGAAAGGCAAGCCATCGGCGCCGAGCATCAGAGGCTCGCCAAGGCAGACGGCCCGCGTCGCCAAGCGCGTGAAAGCCGCACCTTCGTCGGCGTAGGTATAGAGCGCCACCGTTTGCAGCTCCGACCGGTGCCGGCCGGCCCAGCTGCGCGCCGTTCGCAGAAAACGAATAGCCGCCTCGCCCCGATTGGCGACCGCGACACAGGTGATCTCATCCGGCACCGGCCGGGGAAAACCCGTCATAAGCGGGCGGCGCAGAGCCGGCGCATAGACCGCGCCGGCGACTGACTAGCCAGATTTAAGACAACGCCCAGCGTTTCCTCCGTCGCAGCGGTCCTTAGTTTATTTTTTCTGACGTTAACGTGGCACGGTGTTGTAGAGCGCGCAACTCACCTGTCAGCGCGATCACCAGATCCCATGTTGTGGGGCGCTGGTCGCCGGATCGCCGCGATGTTTGGGTAGGTTAATCAGGAGCCAGACACACCGCCGACGCACACAACGCCAGGTTGCCTAAATGCGCGCCGGCACGCAACGGCCGGCGATGTCTTGTCCGCAGCTCATCGTTCGAACGACGCATTGAACGCTCCATGCCGCCCGCGTTCATCGGTAAGCTATGGTGGTTACGGGTCTAACATCGGGCGGAAGACCGCTTACGGGCCGTGAGATCGCTCCGGAATGGCGGAGATGGGGCGCATATTCAGGTGCTGTCGGAGATTATGGACCTGGAACCCCGGCAATGAGGTGGATAAAGCGGCCGGCAGATGGAACGACCTGGCGGAACAAATTGGCGACATCCAGTTCAGAAGTATTCCGGGACTGGTTGCGAAAGCGCGGGTATCGGTATCACTCAATCAGCTCATGTAAGCAAAAAATCGCCTCGACACCCGCCTGCAAACCCTTGATTTTGCTCAGAACAGCTGGAGCGGGCGAAGGGATTCGAACCCTCGACCCCAACCTTGGCAAGGTTGTGCTCTACCCCTGAGCTACGCCCGCGCTCCGTTCGCAACACCGCCAGCCCAAAAACCGCGGAGGGTAAGCCCGCTCCATAAACACCCTCGCCCCACATTGCAAGCCGCCCCCATCCCCCCAAACCGGGGGCTGTGACATCGCCACCGACTACCATATAATGCCCCAACACAACGGATACCCCTTCATGAATACCATGCTCGGCCAAAACCCGGACACCGCCGCCGCCCCCTCCATCATCGACGGTGACCAGGCCAATTTCATGGCGGACGTCATCACCGCCTCCAAGACCGTGCCCGTCATCGTGGATTTCTGGGCCACCTGGTGCGGCCCCTGCAAAACCCTCACCCCGTCCCTGGAAAAAGCCGTCCGCGCCGGTGGTGGGCGCGTCAAACTCGTCAAAATCGACGTCGACAAAAACCGCGCTCTGGTCCAGCAGCTCAGCCAGATGGGCCTACCCCTCCAGTCCATCCCCACCGTGGTCGCCTTCTGGCAAGGCCAAATCGCCGACACCTTCCAGGGCGCGCTACCTGAGAGCGAAGTCAAACGCTTCGTCGAAGCCCTCCTCAAACTCGCCGGCTCCTCCGCCCCCGCCGCCGACCTCATCGCCGAAGGCAAAGCCCTCCTGGAAGCCGGCCAGCCCGAAGCCGCCGCCCAGCATTTCGCCGCCGCCGTGCAGGAAGACCGCGAAAAGCCCGAAGCCTGGGGCGGCCTCATCCGGTCCCTCGTCGCACTGGGGGATGAGGAACAAGCCCAAGACATCATCGCCGAAGTCCCGCCCGCGCTCGCCGACCACGCCGAAATCGCCGGCGCCAAATCCGCCCTGGCCCTCGCCGCCGAAGGCCGCAAAGCCCAAGGCGCGCGCGCCGGCCTGGAAGCCCGCCTGGCAAAAGACCCCGCCGACCACCAGGCCCGCTACGAACTCGCCACCGCCCTCAACGCCAGTGGCGAACGCGAAGCCGCCGCCGAAGCCCTGCTCGACATCATCCGCCGCCAGCGCAGCTGGAACGAGGACGCCGCCCGCCTCCAGCTCCTCAAATTCTTCGAAGCCTGGGGCTTCGACGACCCCGCCACCATGGCCGCCCGCCGCAAACTCTCCGCCATTCTGTTCAGCTGAATGGATGATTTTTTGACCAAGCTGGAAGACCTGCCCCCGGAATTCCCTGTCTTCCCGCTCACCGGCGCCCTGCTCCTGCCCGGCGGCCGCCTGCCGCTCAACATCTTCGAACCCCGCTACCTCGCGATGGTCGAAGACGCTTTGGCCGCCGGCCGCCATTTCGGCATGATCCAGCCAGACAAACGCCTCGCCCGCGGCGATAACGGCCCCGGCCTCTACCGCACCGGCTGCCTCGGCCGCCTCTCTTCCTTCAGCGAAACCGATGACGGCCGCTACCTCATCACCCTCACCGGCGTCATCCGCTACACCATCGTCGAGGAAGTGGAGCCCGCCCGCGGCTACCGCCGCGTCCGCGGCGCCTTCGCCGCCTTCGCCGACGATCTGCGCGAATCCGAACCCGACTCCGAACCAGAAGTCGAAATGAACCGCGCCCGCCTCATCGCCGCACTCCGCCGCTACTTCACCCATGCCGGCGTGGAAGCCAACTGGGACGCCATCGACGGCATGCCGGACCATGCGCTGGTGGTCACCCTCTGCATGGCCTGCCCCTTCGACGCCGAGGAAAAACAAGCCCTCCTCGAAGCCAAAAACCCCTCGGACCGCGCCCGCGCCCTACTCGCTTTGCTCGAAATCAACGCCTTCGATTCCGGCCAAGACGACGACTCGAAAGCCAGCTGACCATGACCGAAACCCCCGTCGACCCCCGCCTGCTCGAAATCCTCGTCTGCCCGCTCACCAAAGGCCCCCTCACCTACGACCGCGAGCGCAACGAGCTGGTCAGCGCCCAAGCCGGCCTCGCCTATCCCATCCGCGACGGCATCCCCATCATGCTGCCCGACGAAGCCCGCCACCTGGACCCGTGATCACCGCCACCGCCATCACCCTGATCCGCGCCGAAAACCTCCTCAACATCACGTTTTCCGACGGCACCACCACCAGCCTCCCCGCCGAATATTTGCGCATCGAAAGCCCCAGCGCCGAAGTCCAGGGCCACGCCCAGTCCGAAAAAAAACTCGTCCCCGGCAAGCGCCACGTCGCCATCACCGCCATCGAGCCCGTCGGCAACTACGCCATCCGACTCACCTTTTCAGACGGCCACGACACCGGCATTTTCTCTTGGGATATTTTGCACCGCCTCGGCCAGGAATATCACCACCGCTGGTCCGCCTACCTGGCCCGCCTACAAAATGCCGGTCAGACCCGCGACCCCTAACCTGTCCGCGAACGCTCAACATCCCTAAATGCGAAGCATGATGAAAGCAGGAAGCAAGACGTTCTTTTTTGAAAAAAAGAACCAAAAAACTTTCTTTTCCCCCCGGCTTTTGAGCGGCCAAACTGTGGCCACTCAAAAATCCGCGGTTAATAAGAGTTTTTTTGCTTCTTTTTTTGCAAAAAAAGAAGTTCTTCCTTTTGCCTGACGCCCTAACGCCAGACCTCGAACCCGTCATCTCCACCGGCAAAATGCGCCTCACCGCGGCGATCGTCGGTGGCGCATTGTTCATGCAGAATATCGACTCCACCGTCATCGCCACCGGCCTGCCCGCCATGGCCAAATCCTTCCACGCCGACCCGCTGCACATGAGCGTCGCCCTCACCAGCTACCTCATCAGCCTTTCCGTCTTCATCCCCGCCAGCGGCTGGGCGGCAGACCATTTCGGCGCCAAAACCGTCTTCCGGGCCGCCATCTTCATCTTCACCATCGCCTCGGTGTTCTGCGGCCTCGCCCCCTCGCTGCCCATTCTGGTCGCCGCCCGCATCCTGCAGGGCCTTGGTGGCGCCATGATGGTGCCGGTCGGCCGCCTGGTCCTGCTCCGCTCCGTCTCCAAGGCCCAGATGGTCGCCGCCATGTCCTGGCTCACCATCCCGGCCATCATCGGCCCCATCCTCGGCCCCCCGCTTGGTGGCTTCATCGTCACCTACCTCAACTGGCGCTGGGTGTTCGACATCAACGTCCCCATCGGCATTGCTGGTGCTGTCATGGTCACCCTCTTCATCTCGGACGTGCGCGAGGCCGATGGTGGCGGCCGCCTCGACATTCTTGGCCTCCTCCTATCCGGCTTCGCCATGGCCGCCCTGATGGCGGGTTTTGAGACCGTCGGCCGCGGCATCATCCCCTTTCCATATACCCTCGCCGCCTTCGCCGCCGGCCTCGCCGCCTGCGCCCTGTACGCCCGCCACGCCGCCGGCCACCCCCACCCGGTGCTGGATTTTTCCCTCATGCGCATCCCCACCTTCGCCAGCTCCGTCATCGCCGGCAGCCTGTTCCGCATCGCCGTCGGCGCGATGCCGTTTTTGCTCCCCCTCATGCTGCAAATCGGCTTCGGCGATTCCGCCCTCAAGAGCGGCCTCACCACCTTCACCGCCGCCGCCGGCGCGCTGGCCATGAAGCCGGCCGCCCAGCCCATCCTCCGCCGCTTCGGGTTTCGCACCGCCCTCGTCTGGAACGGCATCCTCGCCGCCGTCTTCATCGCGCTCTGCGCCGCCTTCAGCCCCGCCTGGCCGTCCTTACTCCTCAACGCCGTCCTGCTGATTGGTGGCTTCTTCCGCTCCCTCCAGTTCACCGCCTTCAACACCATCGCCTATGGCGACGTCCCCCGTCCAAAAATGTCCGCCGCCACCAGCCTCTATTCCACCATCCAGCAGCTCACTCTCACCCTCGGCATCGTCATCGGCGCCGCCTCGCTCGAAGTCACGGA